>Ga0335073_10007769_pt1 | contig 15040 bp, 12 predicted proteins | sample Lox_Sample_22_FD_207093 | JGI IMG/M metagenome (GOLD analysis project Ga0335073, IMG submission 207093) | Soil microbial communities from Loxahatchee National Wildlife Refuge, Florida, United States - Lox_Sample_2.2 | ecosystem: Environmental > Terrestrial > Soil > Wetlands | place: USA... | reverse complement strand
AACAAGATCCGCGAGTCGCTGGGCGATTCGGCGACGAGCCCGCGTTTTGTCGAAACGCTTGCCCGCCGCGGCTATCGCTTTATCGCGCCGGTGGATGGCATGGACGCGGAAGGAGACACTCGCGCAACAACTCCACCCACTCAAGTTGCTTTCGCAGCCACGCCTGCCGCGGCAAACGAGATCCTCCATCCCGAGTTGCACGTGCCCTTCCCGCGTCGCGGATTGGTGCGCGGGTTATTTGTGCTCATTCAGGTGATGTATTTGATCTTTTACCTGAGCGCGCTCTCCCATTTGCGGGATGTCGATCGCGTGGCCAGCAGCTTTCTGACCGACGGAAAATCGATGCTGCTGGTAGGGGCAGTGCTGATCACCGGCACACTCGGAATTCCGCTTCGTTTCTATCTGATTTCCGCCGCTGCGTTCGACTTCCGCAAGCTGGGAGAGAAGTTCCGCCGCCTGTTCCCGTTCGTTCTTGCGCTCGATCAAATTTGGGCAGTCGCGCCGTTCCTGCTCTTGCCACAGATCGGCATCGGGCTGGCCTTTGCCGCCACGGCCGCGCTGCTGTACGTTCCGTTCTCCGAAAGAACGCTGATCCGGCTGGCTTACCAGGAGAATTGAAGGCGCGATTCTTCGATTGTGGGGACGCGGCTCACGACTAGCCCCCACCTACGGGAATCGCCACCAGGCAACCACCTCCTTCTCCATGGAAGAAAAACAACGCCGCTTGCACACCGGGTTGAGCCTCTCTCGCTGCAGAATTCAGGAAGCCGCCAGCGGCTTGCCACGATATTCCAGCAGTTTGCAGTTCCCGTCGTCCGTCACCAAACAGAGGGGGCAGCTCGAGGGGAAAACTCAGGAACGCCTTGGCAGCACGGGTCTGCGGATCCCTCTTTCGGCACTCGGCGGGGCTATCCGGAAAATCGATGTATAAAGTGAGCCCCACAAGGTGGGTTACGTCTTTGAATGCTTCCCGGGCGTGGAAATGACATTCCTCATCGTGAAGGTGAACTTCCACAGGGTCGATTGTGAAGCGTAAGGCCGGCACATTGGCCTCCACGAGGATAGGTTTGAAACTCCCTCCCTCATCCGGCGTGCCCGACAACTGGATTCCGGTCCTGCTGGTGGCACTATAACGAAGCGAGATCGCGGTGACATAATTCTGCTCGGTAGAGGCATCGGGAGGGTAAGTGGCTCCGACGCGACTGACGTACCGCGTCTCGCCGACATAAGCCTCAGGCTTGGGCAACCGGATAGCATATCGCTCGGTCCGGCGGTCCAAAGCGCGTTGAACAGCCTGAGAATCGGCGGTAACTCGCAGCACACCTTTATCAAAATCCGCAGGTCCGGCGGCACTCTTCGCTGGAATGGTCAGATCGTAAACTCCCGCATCGAGTTCCGCGTTGCCCGGAACAAATGCGAGAAATCGGTGGCTTTTCGTCTTGGGAGCAATGGCCAGAACACTGTTGCCGTCTTTCGGGTCTGGCATGATGGCCCAAGGCCCTTCAAAGGTCACGAAGAGCTCTGAAGTGGCAGGTTTTGTCTCGGGCGGGGTTGACGTCGTTGCCGGCTGTTGGGATTGCTGGCAGGCAACAAGAAAAAGTGTCGCTAGAAAAGAGCAGGCCACGCTGACGATCACGTCCCGGGAGTGGCGTTGGTTCCCCATGCAAATCTCCTTGAATATCGAATTAGGGAAGCCCGTATGCCGAAAAGGCAGACCAGTAATAAGGGTGAGAGGTGTGAGCATCGGCCATCATGTTTCGAGAACTTTCACGAATTGCCTCGGATACAGTCTGACCGGAGAGTGTTTTGCGATAAAAGTCCTCGATAAACCTATGAGTTTCAGCCGAATCAACCGCCCAGCGGCTCGCAACAACGTGCGGCACCCCACCACGCTCGAGGGCAGCGGCAATATTGTTGAATCCGCGCGCGCCGTCACTGCCAGATTCTGTGTAGCAGGTCGAGAGTACGGCCAGTTGCAAGTTTCGGGGGTTCAGCCGGCGCAGTTTGTCCGCGGTTAGCAATCCCAGCGCGCCTTTCTGCGCATGGGACGCCGAGAGCAGTAGCGCCGCGCCATTCTGGCTGGCTGCCGAATGGCCGGTAAAATGAAAAATGCCAGCTTCCGGCAGCTTCTGTTCGACGGCCTGCACCGTCGCTTCCGACGCCTTGAGCACAACGGATGAATGAAAATTGCGGGCGACCGCGTCGGCTTCAGCGGCCACATCCGGCAAAGGAACAAGTCCCGCATCTTGCGACGCCGCGGTGCTGGCGAGAACCAGCGCATGCAGATCATGCGATATAGGCACGTCTTCGCGGAGCGCTGCATCGGTATTCAGTCCAAGAGAGCGGACGATGGGCACTCGCTCGATCAGATAGTGGCCGTTGGAATCGATGAGGGCCTCAAACGGCACTCGCGCGAGCCAGCCATCGGCCTCAATCACCAGCGGTCGGCCCGGGTCAAGCTGCGACTCGACCGGAGCAATCAGCGCGCCGTACAGGCTCTGACCGTCGCGGCGGAGCGCGCTGCGTTCTGATTTCGGATCCGAGGCCAGGTCGTAGAAGCGGCCCGCCAGCTCTTCCAGGCTCTGATTCGATTGGGGGAACCAGTGTGCGTTGACGCCGCGATTGTCATACGACCAGATGGCAATGCCATCGGGCAAGGCGGCGTAAGCAACCACGGTCCTGTTCGAGATCAGCGGCAGACGCGAAGCGAGCCAGGTCGGGTCGGGCGCTCCACTGGTCTGACTTCCTTTTTCCGAACGGCTGGCGGCACCGAGATACCATTCAAAATACTCGAGTGATTCTTGCGTCCGGCCTTGTACAAGTTCGGCCTCCGCCATTCCCAAATACACGGGCGCCGCTTCCCTGCTCCAGTTGATGCGGTCGGCTTCGGAGTTCAAAGAAGTCAATCTGCGCTCGGCCGATTCCAGGGCAGGCCGAAAATCCTGCTCGGCCAGCGCCGGATTATGACCGCGCAATTCGAGTTCGCCCAGCGTTGTGTAGAACTCCTCCTCTACATACCAGTCCCGCCGTGACCCAATCTGATACTGGATGCGGGTAAGGCGCGCAATCCCAGAGTCGAACTCGCCGAGATGCGACTCAATCCTGGCCGTATCGATGTCATTCCAGAGGGTCGCATTGCGGACCGCATCAGTTTTGGGTGCAAGGGCGAACAAACGGGTGGCTTCGGCATACTCGCGACGCGCGAGGTCAGGTTGATCGACCGAAATGGCGGAGCGCGCAGCGGCGCTATGAGCCCAGGCTTGAACCAAGCGATCAGGGATTGAATCGGCCAGCATTGTCGCCTCACGCCATGTGGCCGTTACAAGATGGGGTCTCGAAGCGATATGCTCCGGAATCGATCCGAGCAGGTCGTAGAGATTGTAGGCAGATGCCGGCGAGATCTGGCCCGACCAATAACGTTGCAAACCCAGGGCGGCCGACCTCAGTCCCGATGCCAAATCGCCATTTTGCACTTGATCATCCGCCAGAAAATAAATCGCGCGGATATAGAGCCCGTCATATCGGCTTCTTTGAGCCAGGTCGAGCGCTTGTCGACTGATTCGCTCATCCCCGCCCCAGTCATCTTCGCCTAACAGAGAACAAACGGCCTTCTCTAGCCTGAGTTGCGCCTGAAGCCAGGCGTAATTGTGACGATCAGCTTCGGGTAGGGACGAATTGGCGTGGCCGCGGCATGCGTCCGCTTCGTGGATTCGCTGCTCGGCATACGCCTCTTCGAATTGTATGCGTACATTCCCTGCTTGATTGCCGGAGTCGCGAAACAGACGCTGTGCCGTCTGAGCCTGTTCGAGTGCTGTCGTATAACTGCTTGACGAATTGGCGAGTGAAGCGCGAGCGAGAGCCGCGGCGGCGCGCGGAAATCCGGGATCAGAAGAACCTGCGAGTAGATCAGAGAGCCATCGATCTTTGTGATTTTGTGCGGTCAGCCCCGCCAAAAAAAAAAGCGCGCGTCGAGCGTTGCGATCGCCTTCCCCTCGTTCAGGATATGCCTGCGGGAGCCACGACCTCACAGCTGCATCCAGATATTGCTCCACGCGGCGGTCAACATCGCTATTCGTGGCCCCGGCATCCTCGCCCGTAGTAGACGACGCCGCCCCAACAATCTGCTCAGGAGTGAGCAGCGGTTTGGCTCCGCTCTCATGTTCCTTCAATTTGGCCCGGACCGCATCTGCACGATTGCGCGCCTCTTCCGCCCATTGCGACGTCGAATCCAGCTTCAGATAGTGTTCCCAGTCGTCCAAAGCTTGCTGGTAGAGGAACTGGTGTTCGGCGACAATCGCGCGATTGAACAAAGCCGTCGCGTTTTGGGGCTGTTGCGACAGGACATCGCTCAGAAATTCATAGGCGGCGGCGTAATCTTCCTGCCGGTCCTCCGACTGCGCGCGCTGAAAATGTGCGATGGCCAGCTCGAACATAACATCCGCGGAGTGTGGTTGTAATTCGAGTGCCCGCTGCAAGGCTTCGACCGCCGCGTCGTACTTGCCCTCAAGCACGTCGGCCCTTCCCGCCGCCTGCAGCCATGAGGGGTCGTCCGGATGCGCCGCCAACCGGCTGGCGATCAAAGCCTCCGCTCTCAATAGGGGCGCGGGCCGTGCTGTGAACGATTCCGCCGGACCGCGCTGTACCCGCAGCGGTCCATAAGCGGCGCCGGGAACTCGTAACTCGAGAGTCCGTTGGCTGGTGTAGGCACGCGCCAGCAATTGGTTGGCAGCCTCCGGTGTGGCGCGCATTTCCCATCGCCACCACAAAAGGCCCGCCACCAACACAGCCGTGATCGTCGCTCCCGCCAGCACTGGCGCCAGAGACCAGCGCCGCCACCACGGCATTCCCGACTGGCCGGAGCGAACCGTTCCGCTGATTCGCTGGGCAAGCCTCATTTGCCATTCCGGATGATTGCTCTCGAGATTTGCGACCTGGGCGCGTTCCGCTTCCGATAATTCCTTTGTCAAATCGAGATTCGGATCGACGAATGCCTCGACCGCCTTCCGCAATAGCGGGCCACAGTGATCGCACCTGCTGGCGTGATCGATATAAACCAGTGTCTCGCTGGCTTCGACCAGCCCCCCGGCCACCTGGTCCCAAATTTCATCTTTGGGGCAATCTGTTTTGCGGGAGCCTATCTGGCGGACGCGCAAATCGGTCCAGCCACCCTCTACCGCCAGCGCCTCAAGCTGGTCGCAGCAAGACGTACATTGAGTCAAATGAGGATGGATTTGGGACAAATCCAGTTCCTTGCCGTCCTGTTGCTGCCTTAGCTCATCGAGGAGCTTGCTCAGCGTCGACCGCTCAAGATGTTCGTTGGACTCTTGCAAACTATCTCTCCAACACTAGAGAACGATTTTTAGCTTGAATAGTATTCAAGCCAAATCCGCCCGTTTGTTCTTCCCAATTTGGGTCCGTACCATGACTGTCAGCCTCAACAAAACGCTCTCTACCCCCTCCGTCGAAAGCCCCACAAAAGGCAAAGCCGCGATCTCGGTTGCCGTTAGCCCCTGCCGATGGCGCAGCCAGAAAATCATGCATTTCCGTTGCTGATCTTTCCCGGCTGTAACCTTCAGAAGGAGCCTATTGATTTCATCGAGTTGGAGATTGCGGTGAATCGACTCCTCTGCCTCCGATCCCTTCGTCCTGGGATCGATCTGAATCGAGTCCTCGATGGCGTCAATCTGGCCCGCGCCTCTCTTTCCCGCCAATTCGGATTTGAAATGATCGCACACGATATTTCGAGCGACGACTTTCAAATACCCATAAATCGAGTTCTCGCCTCTGGGTCGAAATGAGCGCAGCAACCGGCTGTCGTTCTCGCACAGTTTGAGATAGGTATCCTGAACCAGGTCATCGAGCAACTGCCGTGGAGCATCGCCAAACGGACGCGCCGTGCGCACCACAGCGGCGGCAATCACTGGCTGAAAGCGCAGAATGAATTCCGCCCACAGCTCAGGGTCTTTTGAGCCTGCACACTCTCTGACCAATTGAATCGGAGATAGATCCGCGTACTCCGGCAAGGTCGACTCCGGGAATGGCGGATTTTACACTAAATAGCGTGTCAAGAATGTGAACACGGTGCCCGACGGCCCCAAGCGCGCACATAGCAACATCCAGCGGATCAATAACTTAGCTATGTCAACAGTCTGGCGGCATCTTTGGCAAAATAGGTCAAAATGATGCTTGCCCCGGCGCGCCGGATACTAAGCAACGACTCCATCATGACACGCTCGCGGTCGATCCAGTTGTTGCGCGCAGCCGCTTCGATCATGGCGTACTCGCCCGACACCTGGTAAGCGGCCAGCGGCAGGTCAAAGCGATCGCGCGCGGCGGCGATCACGTCGAGATATGGAAGCGCGGGCTTCACCATGATCATATCCGCACCCTCTTCGATATCGAGTTCAATCTCGCGCATCGCCTCGCGTATGTTGCCCGGGTCCATCTGATACGATCGCCGATCGCCAAATTGCGGAGTCGAATCCGCGGCCTCGCGGAATGGCCCATAGAACCCCGAAGCGAATTTCGCGGCATAAGAAAGGATCGGCGTGTTTTCCAACCCGGATTTATCGAGCGCCGCGCGAATCGCCGCGACGCGGCCGTCCATCATGTCCGAGGGCGCAATGATGTCGACTCCCGCGCGCGCCAGCGAGACCGAAGTACGCGCCAGAAGTTCGAGCGAAGCGTCGTTCACAATCTCGTATTCCGCCGTCACCGGAGGAACAGCTGCCGCCGCACCCAACGATTGCCGGTCCGCTCTCACAATTCCGCAATGCCCGTGCGACATGTACTCGCAGAGGCAAACATCGCCCATCAGCACCACATCCCGCACTTCACTCTTGATGGCGCGCGCCGCTTTCTGCACGATACCGTCTTCGGCCCACGCGCCGGTTGCAACTTCGTCTTTTTTCTCCGGCAGACCGAACAGAATCACCGAGGGCACACCCAGGCCCCGCACCTCCCGCACCTCTTTCACCGCCTCATCCACCGAAAGATTGAACACGCCCGGCATCGAGCGCACCTCTTTCCGGACCCCCTTGCCGGGGCACACAAACAGGGGATAAACAAGCGCCTCGGGAGTAAGCCGGGTCTCGCGCACCATCGAGCGCAGGGTCTCGCTCCGGCGCAACCGTCGCATGCGATTTGCTGGGAATGCCATGAGACGGATTCTATCAGCGGCGCATAGCCCCGCCACGGTCGGCAGGGTCACATTCCATTGTGATGGCGGTCACTGGAGGGCAGGATACCGCAAGCGGGCAGGCCGTCGCCCCAATAAGCAGTTTGACTAGTCCAATCTGACAATTACGAATCGTTACTCTAGTAACCGACGGTAACCACTCGGTGATCTAAACATAACGTTCGAATAATCCTATGATGTGCGGTGAGTGTCTCGCTGGCACATCCCGGCGTTTCTTAGCGGCCTGTCGATCCTGGTTGTTTTCGCGCTGATCCCTGTCCTGTTTACGAGCCCGCTCCCGCGTTTAATCGTCGGAGACTTGCTCCCGCTCGTGATCCTCGGCGCCGCGGCCGTGGTTTCTCTCAAGAACGCGCTCGATTGCCGCGGCCACATGCGCATGTTCTGGAGCCTGATGACCGCCGGCTTCGCCATGTGGACCTTGAATCAGGCGGGCTGGGCCTGGTATGAACTGATCGCGCGCAAGCCACTCCCCGATCCTTTTCTTGGAGACGTGGTTCTCTTTCTCCATGTCGTCCCAATCATGGGCGCCATCGCCATTCGCCCCAATGAGGCCGACGAAAAAGAAGGCACACTGATGAGCGGGTTGAACGTCCTCATCCTCCTGGTCTGGTGGGTAATCGTGTACGCCTTTTTTGTCTTCCCGCAGGAATTCGTTTTTACCGAGGTGGCCGTCTATACCCTGCGCTGGGATCTTTTGTATCTCGGCGAAAACCTGATCCTGATTGGGGCGTCGACATCGGCCTATTTCTCGGCCTCGGGAGTGTGGCGCCGATTCTACGGAAATATCGCCATCGCCAGCGTGCTTTACACCTTCGCCTCTCAGACTTTGAATGCGGCCATCGCGCGCGGCGTGTATCGCACCGGCGGCATCTACGACGTTCCGTTTCTGATCTCGATCTTTGCATTTTTCTGGGTCGCCTGGAGCGGCCGCCGGTCGCTCAAACAAATGGAGGAATTGGGGCCCATTCCCGCCCAGTCTCGTCCCTTCGCTCCGTTACTGGCCCAACTGGCATTGCTTTCGCTTCCTGCTATGGGATATTGGGCTCTCTTTCTCAGTAACGATCCGCCGTATCTCTCCTGGCTTCGCTTTACGGTGGCAATGAGCGGGGTGGCGATTCTGGCTTTCTTCGTCTTCCTCAAACAATATCTGCTCGACCATCGCCTGCTGCACCTGCTCAACCGCTCTCGCAAGAGTTTCGATAATCTGAAACGGCTGCAGAGTCGCGTGGTGCAGCAAGCTAAGCTGGCCTCACTTGGCGAGTTGGTGGCTCTGGCCGCAAACGAACTCGAATATCCTCTTTCCGCGATTCTCGATAGCTCCGAACAGATGGCGGCCAGCAGCAATCTGACCCGCGAACAACTCGCCAACGCCCAAAAGATCGGACAGCAGGCCCGCCGCACTCGCGAACTTGTGAACGACCTGTTGAGCTTCGCCCAGCAGACCCCGGGAGAAAAAGTCCCACTCGAACTGAAGCCGCTGTTGCAGCGGGCAATTCAGATGGAGGGATTCAAGCTCGAAAACCGCAACATTATTCTTACCGTCGAGAGCGGCGGTCCCGTGCCGCGCGTGCTGGGCAATTCGAACCAGCTGCTACAGGCTTTCGTCCAGATCGTCGAAAATGCCGTCGATGCCTTGCAGGAAATGGGCGGCGGAAAGCTGCAAATTTCTTCCTGGAAGGAGTCCGACGAAGTGGTGGTTCAGTTCGCCGACAACGGCCCCGGAGTGCGGAACCCCGAGCGCGTCTTCGATCCTTTCTACACCACCAAGCCGGTCGGCAAGGGCACCGGTCTCGGACTCAGCGCCACCTATGGCGTGATCCTCGACCACAAAGGCCAGATCACCTGCTTCAATCGCCCCGAAGGCGGAGCGTCTTTTGAAATTCGCCTACCCGCGTATAAACCCACCAGCGCCGCCGCCGAGCTTGCCCACGCCTAAAACAAAAGTCAGAAGCAAGAAGTCAGATTGAAAAAGTAAAAGCACAGCTGTGAAACCCTGTGCGCCCTGGAGTTTGAGCTTCTCGTCTCTGCCCTATAGCACTCGTGTCGCTTCGCTCGAACGACCCACGCCCGCAAAACGCCTCAACTTCTTCAATCTGACTTCTTACTTCTGACTTGGGTTTCTCATCCTCCGCTGGCCACAATCGTGTCCGCGACGCGCGCCGCCTCGACCGCCTGCCGGACGTCGTGCGTCCGAAGAATATGCGCGCCTTTCAGAATGAGAATCGTCTCTGCCGCCAGTGTCCCAAACCCTCGCTCTTCCACTACCGCGTCTTTGCCATCATGAGCCAGCGCCCGGCCCAGAAATGACTTGCGTGAAACACCCGCCAGTAAGGGAAAACCCATCAGCTGCAACTCGGCAAAGTGCGCCAGCAAGGGATAGTTCTCTTCCATCTTCTTCCCAAATCCAAATCCCGGATCGAGCACCAGATAATCGCGTTTGATCCCGGCCAGCGTCGCCGCCTCGGCCCACTGCCGCAGCTCTCGCTTCACGGTTAACACCGGGTCGCCAATTGGCGGCAGATTCTTCCACTCCTCCGGCTTCCCGCGTGAGTGCATCAGCACCGCCCCCACCTTCAACTCGGCGATCGTCTTCGCTATCTTCGAATCCCAGCGGAATCCGCTGATGTCGTTGACAATCTCCGCGCCTTCCCCTATCGCCGCCCTGGCTACGCCTGCTTTATACGTGTCGACGCTGACCACCGACTCCGGACGCCGTTTCTTCAAATCGCGAATCACCGGCAGCACTCGTTTCTTCTCTTCTTCCTCGGAGACCGCGCCACGGCCCGCCGTCCCTTTTCCGTCGGTGACCGTCCCCGGTCGCGTCGACTCGCCGCCAACATCGATGATCGCCGCCCCCTCATCGAGCAGCTTTTCCGCGTGAGCCACCGCCTTGCTCGCGTCGATATATTGGCCGCCGTCGGAAAACGAATCCGGCGTCACGTTCACGATGCCCATAATGAGCGTGCGCCGCCCCAGTTCCAGCACGCGAGTCCCGATCTTCCACTGAAAAATTGCCCTCATGTCGCTTTGCTATGTTGCGACGGCAGTGCCGTTATTCTAGACCGAACTGTTTGGACTACCGTGGAAGAGCGGCCCTTTAGGGCCGCGTTACTGAACAGTCAAGTAATGGGCTTAGTCCCGGTGCGCGGCATTGGAACGGTTAGCTCAGAATCCCCATCCTCTTACCGACCCGCTCCAGCACCTCGAGCGCCTGCTGCAACTCTTCCTTCGTATGCGTCGCCGTCATGATCGTTCGGATGCGCGCCTTGCCCTCGGGCACGGTGGGGAATGCGATGCCGGTCCCGAGCACTCCTTCTTTGAACAACTCGCGCGAAAACTCCATCGTCAGTCGGCCGTCGCCAATAATGATCGGGGTGATCGGAGTCTCGCTCTCCGGCGTGGTCTTGCCACCAATATCGAACCCAAGCAGCCCCAGCTCTTTTTTCCAGAAGCGAGTGTTCGCCCACAGCTGTTCCATCCATTGCGGCTCGTTTTGCAGAACATCGAAGGCCGCAATGCACGTTGCCGCGACGGAAGGGGGATGCGACGTTGAAAAGAGGAACGGCCGCCCGCGATGATACAAAAAGTCGATCAGATCCCGCGTCCCGCACACATATCCGCCGAGCGCGCCAATCGCCTTCGAGAGCGTCCCGACCTGAATATCTACCCGCCCGTGCACGCCAAAATGATCGACAGTACCTCGCCCCTGCCGTCCCAGCACCCCCGAAGCATGCGCATCATCCACCATCATGATGGCCCCATATTTTTCCGCCAGCTCGCACAGCCCCGGCAGCGCGCCAATGTCTCCATCCATCGAGAACACGCCATCGGTGATCACCACCTTGTGCCCCGGTTGATCCTTGACGCTGCGAAGCTGTTCTTCAGCGTGCGCCAGATCTTTGTGATTGAAGACCAGAATCTTGGCCCGCGAGAGCCGCGCCCCATCGATGATGGAAGCATGATTCAACTGATCCGAAATAATGAAATCGTCTTTGCCCAAAATCGCCGAAACCGTGCCCGCGTTCGCCGTGAATCCCGACTGAAAAACCACGCAGGCTTCGACATTCTTGAAGCGCGCAATTTTCTCTTCCAGGTCCATGTGGATGCGCATCGTCCCGGCGATAGTCCGCACCGCACCCGACCCCACGCCAAACCTGCGCGTCGCCTCAAGCGCCGCCTCGCGTAGCTTGGGATGCGTTGTCAGCCCCAGATAATTATTCGACGCCAGGTTGATGACCTTCTTCCCGTCGAATGTGCACACGGCGGCCTGCTCATCCTCGAGCACGCGCAGCTTGAAATGCGTGCCCTTAGCCTTGAGTTCCTCGATTTGATCGGTGAGAAATGAGAGCGGATTGGTGCGGGTAGCGGTGGGCATCGGAGTTCCTCGGTCGGACCTGAAGTTTTTCCGCATGAACTTCTTTCCCGCGGATCGACACGGAAAACGCGGATTAAGACAACTAAACAGTTTAATACTGGAACCTCGCGGACATGGAGCGCCGGGGCACGGCCTCGTTAGATGCCGAGTCGACGGGCGAGACGCCCGTCTCTCCACGCCAAAACAAGATGACTTCGGTCATCTCGTCTATGACGGAAATCACCGAAGTTAAGCCCTCCTGACTCCACAATCAGGGTCAGGAGGTTTCTCGCTGTGTCTGGAGTATTACGGCTCGACTATCTTTCTTGTTTGTTGACCATTGCGTCCACCGTCCTCGTCGGACGCCGTTGCTGGGAAGGCTGGGCGCTGGCGACAATTAATAGCATCATCATCTGCGTTATCGGCATTCGCACCGCGCAATTTGGATTCATACCCGCGAACGTTTTCTGCATCGCCATGAGCGCCATCAACCTGCAAGCGTGGAGAAAGACAAAGGACGGAGAGGCGTAGGCGTCTCTTAGGTAACTGCGCCAATCGGAATAGCCCAACCTAGAGTGGTCACCTCAGATATATTGTGGCACACTGACGCGGGGGCGCTCATGAAGCTCACGACGCGACTCTGTCCCACTTCCCTTATAGTTTTGCTGCTTTTGGTTTTCTCTTCGGTTACGTCACAAGCGCAAACATACCGCGTCGTCCATACGTTTATTGGGGATGCAACTGGTGGTTATCCGGGTAAATCTCTGGCTGTGGACGGGGCAGGCAACGTTTACGGAAGCACGGTGGCCGGGGGAATTCTCGACTCGGGCACCCTGTTCAAACTCAGCGAAACTGGCGCCTTCACAACAATTTATCTTTTTCCGGGAAACCCGAATGGCAGCGGTCCCTTTGGAGCCTTGCTTTTCGAAGGTTCGGGCAACATTTACGGAACGACAACGTACGGCGGCGGTGACGCATATGCCGGGACGGTGTTTCGCCTGACCGAAAGCGGCAGCGAGTCGTTGTTGTACAGCTTCCTGGGCACTCCCGATGGCGCCAACCCGCAAGACAATCTAGTCCGAGATCATCTGGGAAACCTCTATGGAACGACCAGATACGGCGGCACTATGCAGGCCGGCACGGTTTTCAGGATTGATCTCGAAGGCGCCGAGACCATTCTCCATAGCTTCGGAGGTGCGGAAGGAGCTTTTCCACAAGGGTCAGTGATTATAGATCCCAAAGGCAACGTATTCGGTACAGTACCCAACGCGAGCAAAGGCGGGTGCGTATACAAGATAGACGCAGGAGGTAACTTCTCGATCCTCTACACCTTTGCCGGCGGCCCCGACGGCATGGCACCCACCGGTTCGTTGGCGAGGGATACCAAAGGGAATGTCTATGGCACAACATTTGAGGGTGGCGCGCATGGCTTTGGCATAATCTTTAAGGTCGACAAGTATGGCAACGAGACTGTGCTCCACAGCTTTACGGGTAAGTCGGACGGGGCGTCGCCGCTTTCAGGTCTAATCATCGATTCGGCGGGCAACCTCTATGGCACTACATTCGGCGGCTCGCGATATGGACTAGGGGCCGTTTTCATCTTCACACCAACTGGTCACCTGACAACGCTGCATAGCTTTCGAGGAGGCTCCGATGGTGAGGTGCCTTATGGCGGAGTGACTCGCGACGCCAAGGGAAATCTTTACGGAACAACTTGGTATGGCGGTAAGTACAACGCAGGCGTTATTTATAAGGTTACGCCTTCGCCCACGACGTCTAAGTGACGACTAAAATCGAAACCTAGAAAGTTCTCAGATGCACTATTTCTTCGCCGCCGAGATCTCCGCTACCGTCCCCTTCACCGCCCGCAAATAATCTCCTGGAGCAATCAATAACTGCAATCCGCGCATCCCCGCCGATACCGACACGACATCGAACAGCTCAATCGTCTCATCCACAAACACCGGATACTCCCGCTTCCCCGCCAGCGCGGTCACGCCTCCGCGAATGTAGCCGGTCAGCGCCCGCAGCTCTTTCACCGGAACCAGCTCCATCTTCTTCACGCCCGCTGCCGCCGCCAGCGCCTTCAGGTCTAGCTCCTGGTCGCCAGGAATCACCGCCATTGCGACGCCGTTGTGGCCGACATCCCCCACCAGCCGCGCCACCAGCGTCTTGAATACCTGTTCTGCTGGCAGCCCGATCTTCGCCGCCACCGTCTCCGCCGCCAGGTCGTCGGGATCGACTTCATATGCCCGCAGCTCATACTGAATCCCCATTTGATCGAGCAGCCGCGCGGCATTCGTCTTCGCCGTCGCTTTGGAAGAATCGGTTTTTGTCATAACTTCGTGTATCCTTCACTCTCCAAGCGTCTAACCAGGAGGTCCAACGTGCGTCTTCTTCTCCACTGGATTCTAAGCGCGGTCGCGCTTTGGATCGTCGCCTATATCGTTCCCGGCATCAGCGTCAGCGGCCCAGTCGCGGCACTGATCGCCGCGCTCGTCATCGGATTCGTCAATGCAACCCTCGGATTGCTGCTCAAGATCCTGACCTTCCCTTTGACGATCCTCACCCTCGGCCTGTTCTGGTTCGTCATCAATGCGCTCATGCTGAAGCTCGCTTCAATGTTCGTCCGAGGATTCTACGTGCGCGGATTTCTGCCCGCGTTTATCGGAGCGATTCTGCTGAGTGTAGTCAGTTCGATCCTGCAATGGCTGATCATGCCGCGCAGCAAAGCGCAGTAGGGAACAGGCCTCAGTTCTAGGTTCCCCGTTTAAGCCGCTAGCTTCGAGCTACTAGCCTCTAGCGATCCGAATCGAGATGCAGATTGGTTGCTAGGAGCTAGCGGCCACAAGCTAGCAGCTAGGTTTCTGGGAACTGGGGTCTAATCTGCTGCCTGCGGAACCTCTTCCAGTCGCACCGCAACCGGCCTTCTTTTGGGCATCGTCGTAATCACGATCACGCTGACAAGCACAAGTAGACTTCCAAGCAGAGTTCGGGGCCCGACCGATTCGCCACCGAGAAAATATCCGATCGCAACCGCTACAACAGGGTTGACGTATGCGTATGTGCCGACCCGCGTTGGCGATTCGTGATGCAGCAACCAAACGTAAGCTGTGAAACCGATGATCGATCCGGCAACAATGAGGTACGCGAGCGCGAACCATGCTTTGCCCGAAACTGCCTGTACACGAAAACCGCGGAATTCTCCCGCGACACCTGCCGCAAGGAAGAGGAATGCTCCGCCAGCAAGCATCTGTGCGCCGGAGCTAACCATCTTCGACGCTGGCAATGGCAGCTTCCGCATCAGGGCCGACGCGATCGACCAACTGATCGACGCCACCACCAGCGCGATAGCGCCCCCGCGATCAATCGGTTCCTCGCCCAGGTTCAGCGAATGACTCATCAACACCGCAACTCCTCCGAGGCCAATCAGCAGCGCCGTCGCGAGCCGCGGTGTCATCCGCTGCGTGCGAAGTAGCAATATCTCC
>Ga0335073_10007768_pt1 | contig 15044 bp, 15 predicted proteins | sample Lox_Sample_22_FD_207093 | JGI IMG/M metagenome (GOLD analysis project Ga0335073, IMG submission 207093) | Soil microbial communities from Loxahatchee National Wildlife Refuge, Florida, United States - Lox_Sample_2.2 | ecosystem: Environmental > Terrestrial > Soil > Wetlands | place: USA... | reverse complement strand
ATTCTTGCCCGACATTTCGGACAAGCATGATTCCGAGACCGACCTTTATATCCGCAAGAGCATTCGACAAAGAATTCATAACGAATAATATGGTAGGCTTGCTCCGCCTTCGCTCGTTGCTGTTCACAGATGTCGCGAGAACGGCGCGCAGTGACTCTTCCAAGCCCGGCCAGTGAGTCCGCCAAGAAGTTGATCCTTGCCTCACGCTTCCTTCTGGGAAACTTCGGGTCCCGCAAGGCCTGGAGAACGAGCGAAGCCAGAGCGGGCATAAAGTCCCGCTCGTAAGGCTTGGCGCCTTCCTCAAATGCATTGATCACGTCTTCTTTTGTGCGCGCCTTGGCAAGCGACGGCCACAGCTCATCCCACACCTGATCGAGAATCCACCGATAGTTGTCCGCTCTACCCGATTTTGCAAGAACCTTGTCAAGGGGAATTTTGGCCTTTTTCACCCCTGCACGGTGCTGAGGGATTTTTGCGGGAATTTTCGCCATAGAGCTTCCCGAATTTTACGGAAGATTCCCGACCAACGGTAACGATTTGTGCGGGAAGTCAGGAACAGCTTCCACCTACCCGCAACGTCCCAACCACGGTCATCGCGAAAACCAGCCTGAAAATATGAGGAACCGATGAAGAGCTGCGTTCCGAGCCCGGTTAACGAGGAGTGAATTCGATGGCAGTACGCAATGGCACACAAATGTTCCCCTGCCCCGTATGTACGAAGCCGACCGAAGTGCGGGTGACGAAGAAAGACAAACCGTACCTCATCTGTGATCCCTGCGGCGTTCAAGTCTTCATCCGCGGTCCCGCCGGCATCGCGGAGTTCAACCGCCTGCTCAATCGCACCAATAACGCTGGTCTGCTGACGCGGCTTCAGCAGATGGAACGGCGCTATCGCCTGACCTGTCCTGAGTGCGGACACCAGTTCTGGATTGAACCGGAGATGATCCAGACCAGCCGATTCGACGGCAGCCTGAAGGGCTTCCGGTGCCCACAGAAAGACTGCGATGCAACCGTTCCCTGGGAGCAAGAGCAATGAAGATCACAGTCGTCGGAGTGGCGCTGATTATAGCCGCAGCCGTAGTCGTTGTGCTCGTAGTCCGAACCCTGAATCGCAGCCAAGATGCACGGGTGCAATGGAGTCAGCCCTAGCAAGCCAAGCTGGTTCTTCTCTGGCGGGAACGTCATTACGTCGTTCAAGTCCCTGACCGATGTCATTCACTCTGCCCATCCCGAACCGTTGTACCAAGCAGAGTGCAAAGCATCGTTCCGGGGAGCGAAACCTTAGCCATTTCCGTGGCGTGATGACGCCGACGGAAGAACTGGATGAATCTTCGGTTGCCCAGCTGCAAAAGCTCTTCGAGTTGCTGGATCGCTGGGAGCGGGAGGTCTCCGGTCTGCATGGTGTTACGGATGGAAGCGAAACCAGTGACCTTGCCAGACATTCTCAACAAGCGCAGGACACAAGCAACTTGACATGCTAGGGGGCCTAGCATAAAATGGCGGGGTGAAGTTACCCGATGACATCCGAGAGTGGTTCCGTCGCCAGGGCAAGATCGGTGCGGCCAAGCGGCACGCCAGTCTTTCGCCCGAGCGACGGCGCGAGATTGCTCGCCAAGCGGCCCACACAAGATGGGCTAAGCCAAAGGGCAACAAGCAAGGATTGCGAGAGCCCAAGTGAGGTCTGCTATGAACGCAGTGATGTACGCGCGAGTCTCCAGCCGGGAGCAAGAACGGGAAGGTTACTCGATTCCGGCACAACGCAAGCTTTTGACTGAATATGCCGCTGCTCACGGTTTGCAAGTGGCGCGTGTCTTCATTGATGTCGAATCGGCCAAGAATCCCGGACGGAAAGAGTTCGGCAACATGCTGCGGATGTTGGAGGCCAATCCGGACTGCCGGATTGTGCTGGTGGAGAAAACCGACCGGCTGTATCGCAATCGTACCGACAGCCTGACTTTCGAAGAATTGATCGAAAAACACGATGTACAAGTTCACTTGGTAAAAGAGGGCCGGGTCATTTCTCGGAACTCCCGCTCGCAGGATAAGTTCATGCATGACATCCACGTTGCGGTGGCCAAAAACTACGTGGAGAACCTGAAAGAGGAAGTCAAGAAAGGCATGCGGGAAAAAGCCGAACAGGGAGTTTATCCCGGTCGGGCGCCGTTCGGCTATCGCAACAACAGCGCGACGCGCACCATCGAGATCGACCGCGACAAAGCACCCGTTCTGCGACGTATTTTCGAACTGTATGCGACCGGGAACTTTTCGCTTACCTCGCTCAGAAAAGCCGTGCTGACGGAATCGGGGATCAGCATTTGTCGCGCTTATTTGGAAACGATGCTCAAGAATCGCTTCTACACCGGGTATTTTCTCTGGCAAGGAATCGAGTACAAAGGCACGCATGAGCCGCTAATCGATGCGGTTAGTTTCGACCGGGTACAGCGGGTCTTTTCGCAGCGTAACAAACCCAAGTATCGCAAGCATGACTTCGCCTTCGCCGGGTTGCTTACTTGTGCTCACGACGGCTGCACGGTCACGACGGAATTGCACAAGGGCAAGTACGTGTATTACCGCTGCTCTTACGGGCGTGGGAAATGCAATTTGCCCTACATGCGGGAACAACAGGTGTCGGACGGGCTGGGCGATGTTCTCCGAGACATCTACGTTCCCGATCATGTCGTACAGGCAATCGTGCAACGGATTGAATCCGACCAGGGCCACGCTGAGATCGAACGCCGCGAACGGCTGGCCGGGATTGAGCAGCGACTCTCGGCCATTCGCTCACGCATGGACAAGATGTACGAGGACAAGCTGGACGGCAAGATCGATGAGCAATTCTGGTCCCGCAAAATGTTCGAATGGCGGGAACAGGAGCGGTCCCTCCAAGGTGCAGCAGAATCGTTGAGGACCTCGGTTCCACAGAACCGAGCGCTTAGCACTCAAAGGATTTTAGAACTCGCAAACAAAGCGCATTTTCTGTACCTTACGCGGAATCACGCGGAAAGAGGGCAACTGCTTAAGATGGTGCTTTTGAACTGCGCCACGGATGGCGTAAAGGTCAGGCCCACATACAGAAAGCCCTTCGACCTCATTTTCCAACGCGTCAAGAACGAAGATTGGTCGGGGAGAGAGGATTTGAACCTCCGACCCCCTGGTCCCGAACCAGGTGCTCTACCAGGCTGAGCCACTCCCCGACATGAACCGGCAAAGGCCGCCGGTGTGCGAATGATAGGCGGATTGGTCTCTCCGTCGGAACGGAAAAGACCACCACGTAATTATAACAGGCCTCAAAAGACCGACGTCGGTAGTGGTTGAATTTGATTCGGCCACTACCCGACGTCCCGGATGTGGCAATGATCTAATCCGTTGTTCTTCCGAGGGCATGACCAAATCGGAAACAACGGATTAGATTACTGCCGGAACGTGGTTAGTGGGCCAAGAGCACAGAATTGGGCCAGCACCGGGGTCTGCGGTTGTGTCCTAGGAGCGTACCTTTGAAGCATTACCTGAAGTGCTTTTTGGGCGCTGTGAGCTCAATGCGCTTTGGGCCGGTAGCGGCCCGGTCATCAATGCATGATCAGCCCATGGAGCAAGAATAATCGTCGTCACTCCCCTAACCGTGCCGGCAGCGCAAACATCACGAGAGCGCATACGATCGTACCATCGGTAAGCCAACCGATCCTGTGCTACTCCGTTTTGCATCACGCCTGCAGGTGATTGCTGTCACTGCTACAACGCCCGTGCTGCGCGAAGGTCATAGAGGAGAGGTACATGGTCCTCTCATTCTTAATCGGCCGGCGGCGGTGGAGGCCGCACTCCTCGCGATGTCTGCTTCCAGGCGCTACTCGCGTCCACCAAGTGTTCGCATCCTGGTTTCTCCTGCTGCTCGCGCCTGAGAGTTCCAGGGCCGCCAGCCGGTATTCTCCTGCGATGAATCATGAACTCCTGGAAGGGGTTGCTGTCGGTCTGGTGCTGACGATTCTGGTGGCGCTGTTTGCGCACGCCCGGATCAACGCGGCGGAACACGAGCTGACGCGATTGAAGCAGCTCGCCGAGCATCGTGAATACGAGCGCAATGTGGCGCAGCAGGAGCTGGTCCGTAGGTTGGAAGAGGAGCGCGAGCTGGCCAAGGAGAAGATGCAGTTCGAATCGCAGCTCTCCGATTACGAAAAGTATGCTTCGCTGGCGCAGTTGGCCTTGGGTGCGGCCCACGAAATCAACAATCCGCTAATGGGAATACTCTCCCATCTCGAACTCGAACGCCGTGAGGCCGACATGGAGCGCGGCGAGGAGATCGACCAATGCATTGAGGGGACGAAGCGCATTTCTTCCGCGGTCCGTGGGCTGCTCGATTATGCCCGTCCCAGTCCGCTTACCTTGAGCAAAGTCAATCTTCAGCTTCTCGCCGACGAAACGCTGAAGTTTGTAGCGCATCAGCCCATGTTTCGCAACATCGAGCTGCAAAACTGCGTTCCGTCCGATCTGCCTACCATCACCGCCGATGCCAACCAGTTGTCGCAAATTCTAATGAATCTGATGTTGAACGCCGCGCAAGCGACGACGCCGGGCGGGCGCATCAGCATTCTCGCCGACAAAGTGAAGTTCGCCGAGCTGATCGAATTGCGCGTGTGCGACACCGGGTGCGGCATTCCAGCCGACATCTTGCCGCATGTGTTCGAGCCGTTCTTCACGACGAAGCGCGGCAAGGGAACCGGTCTGGGGCTGAGTATCACGCAAAACTACGTGCGCAGCCATGGCGGCGAAATCCAGGTGGAAAGCATTGCGGGATATGGAACGACGGTGCGCGTGACCCTGCCAATTCATCAGAGCGGTAAGCTCGTGCAGGACGCCGAGGAGGTCGTAGCATAGCAATGCCACATTCCATCCTGATCGTCGACGATGAGGCCCTGACGCTGCGCACCATTGGGCGCGCATTACAAGCCGAAGGCTATGAAGTCCTGCCGGCGACCGGCGGCGAAGAAGCACTGCGAATTGTGGCGGAGGAGAAGCCTGATCTCGCGCTTCTGGATGTCGTGCTGCCGGGCATCAATGGAATCGAAGTGCTGCGACAGGCGCGCAAGCTCTCGCCCGCCATGATCGTAGTCATGATGTCCGCATACCACCTGGTGGACAGGGCCGTGGAGGCGATGAAGCTCGGCGCCTACGACTACCTCATCAAGCCATTCCATATTGCGGACATGGTGAATACCATCCAGCGCGCGACGGAGATGCTGGCGTTGCGCGTGCGTGTCCGCGAGACGGTGGAACACGCCAAGGGACGCTACGATTTCGGGCGCGTCGTGACCCAAAGCCCGGCCATGTGCGAAGTGCTGGAAATGGCGCGCCGCGCCGCGGAGAGCGACCACACGACCATCCTGATTCAAGGCGAAAGCGGCACGGGTAAGGAAGTTCTGGCCAAGGCAATCCACTACAACAGCCCGCGCGCGCAGGCACCGTTGGTCAGCCTGAATTGCGCGGCGCTGCCGGACACGTTGCTGGAAAGCGAGCTCTTTGGCTTTGAGCCCGGTGCGTTTACCGATGCGCGCCGCCGCAAAGAAGGGCTGATTGAGAAGGCTTCCAGCGGAACGCTCTTCCTCGACGAGATCGGAAACACCTCGGCCAGCCTGCAAGCGAAGCTTCTGCGTGTTCTGGAAGAGGGCACTTTCATGCGCCTGGGTGGAACCAAGCCGATTCAAGTTGATGTGCGGATCATCGCGGCGACCAACAAGATCCTGAAACAGGCCGTCACCCGGGGCGAGTTTCGCGAAGATCTCTACTACCGTTTGAATGTAGTGCCGCTGTTCATTCCCCCGCTGCGTGAGCGGCGAGAAGATATCTTGCCGCTGGGGCTCGACATTATGCAGTTCTTCAACAAGGAGCTGAAGAAAAACTTCGTAGGTTTCACGCCGGCCGCAGCGGAGTTGTTGCAGAGCTATCCCTGGCCGGGAAATATTCGCGAGCTGCGCAACGTGATTGAGCGCACCATGATCCTCTCGCATGACAGTGAAATCACGGAAGAGGATTTGCCGGAGGAAGTTCGAGACTATCGCGAAATACCCCGAACCGAAGAAGCTCTTTCCTCATTCGATGTTTCGCCCACCGGCGATCAGTTCGTTTCCCTCAGAGAACTTGAGGACCGCTACATCCACGAAGTCCTGAGCGCGACCGGCCAGAACAAAACCCACGCCGCGCGCATCCTCGGAATCCATCCCACCTCGTTGTTGCGAAGGCTGAAGAAAACCCAGGAAGTCGTTTCCAGCTAGGACGTGTCCGGATTTGGTGTGTCCTGGTAGAGCGGCGCTTCAGCGCCGCGTTAAGGCCGCCCTCTGATCCTCGGTTTTGCATTCCGCTGCGAAGGCAGCGGAATGCAAAACCTATCTCCGGCGATCCACCGAACGCGAGCCTAAAGGCTCGCTCTACCTGGATATTCGAATCCCGAAACTGCTCCAGGATATGCAAGCCGAGCTCCAGAACTTCGGACAGAGGTCTTGCGTACCAGAATCTGTGCACGCGGATTCGCTATACTCCAATTCGTTCTTGCGCGATCTCTGCTGAGACCGAGCGCAGAAAGGACATCATGTATTCCCGTCGCGCCCTATGGGTCCTTCTCCTTCTCTTGCCAGTCACGGCTCTCGCATGGCAAACAGCCGTTCCGCCGCTACCCGCTACCCCAAAGCATCCTGTGGTCGATGAATACCACGGCGTTAAAGTCACCGACGACTATCGCTGGCTCGAAGACGGCAAGAGTCCGGAAGTGATGGCGTGGATGGAGGCGGAAAATGCGCACGCCCGCGCAATGCTGGACGCTCTGCCGATCCATGGCGAGATCCAGCAGTTCCTTAAGGCCCTCGAGAATGCCAGCTCGCCGGCTTTCTACGACCTCGATAACCGTGGCGGAGTCCTGTTCGCCATGAACGCGCAGCCCCATCAGCAACAGTCCATCCTGGTCACGCTGCGGTCGCCCGACGATCTTGCGTCGAAGCACGTTGTGTTGGACCCGGCGCAAATCGATCCAAGCAACTCCACCGCCATTCAGTTCTATGTTCCGTCGCAGGATGGCAGCAAGGTTGCGGTGTCGCTGGCGCGGGGTGGAACGGAAAAGGGCACGGTGCACGTGTATGAGGTGGCAACGGGCAAGGCGCTGCCCGACATTGTGCCCAATGTGACCGCAATCGGCGGTGGCAGCGTGATCTGGAAAGGTGACGGCGGCGGGTTCTATTACACCCACTATCCCAGTCCCGGCGAGCGTCCCGCCCAGGACTTGAACTTCTATCAGCAGATTTACTTTCACAAGCTGGGCACGCCCGCGTCTGACGACACCTATGTGATCGGCAAAGATTTTCCACGAATCGCCGAGACGGTTTTAAGCGCAAGCCAGAACGGAAAATATCTGTTGGCGACGGTAGAGAATGGCGATGGCGGCGATTACGAACACTTCCTTTGCGGGCCGGATGGCAAGTGGACGCAGATTACGCAGTTTTCCGATGGCGTGAAGGCGATTGCGATCGGTGAGGATGCGCTCTATATGCTTTCGCGCGATCACGCTCCCCGCGGCAAACTCCTGCGCGCGCCGCTGTCCGCGCCCGAGCTGAAGAACGCCAAGGTCCTCGTGCCGGAAAGTAAAGCTGTCATCCAGGACTTCGGGTTCTCATTGGCCGGTCCCGAGCCTAGCTTCCTGCCAACGGCGAAACGCCTGTACGTGACGGAGCTGGTTGGCGGACCGAGCGAGATTCGCATCTTCGACCATAACGGCCGAGACCTGGGCACCGTTCCCTCTGAGCCGGTTTCCACCATTACGCAGATCCTGCCGCTCAAAGGCGATGAGATTCTTTTCGGCAACGTCAGCTACCTCGATCCTATGGCCTGGTTCCGCTATGATCCCGCTGCGAAGCGGGTAACGGTCACCGCCTTGCGCGAGACATCGCCTATCAGCTTCGCAGGGGTCGAGGTCGTGCGAGAGTTTGCGACTTCGAAAGATGGCACCAAGATCCCGTTAAACATTTTTCGCCGCAAGGGAACCAAGCTCAACGGCCAGAATCCGGCCATTCTCACCGGCTACGGCGGATTCGGGATCAGCCTGACGCCGTTCTTCGATCCCGGAATTGTTCCCTGGCTGGATGCAGGTGGCATTTTGGCCATCGCCAATCTGCGTGGCGGCGGCGAATTCGGCGAGGAGTGGCACCAGGAGGGGATGCTGACTCACAAGCAAAACGTTTTTGACGACTTCATCGCGTGTGCCGAGCATCTCATCCAGGCGGGCTATACCAATCCCTCGAAACTCGGCATCGAAGGCGGCAGCAATGGCGGCCTGCTGATGGGCGCGGTACTGACCCAGCGGCCGGATTTGTTCCGCGCTGTGGTTTCTGTCGCCGGGCTCTATGACATGCTGCGTTCGGAAACCACGCAGAACGGTCAGTACAACGTTACAGAATACGGCTCAGTGAAGAATCTGGAGCAGTTCAAGGCGTTGTATGCGTACTCGCCATATCAGCATGTGAAGGACGGAGTGAAATATCCCGCCATACTTTTATCGGTTGGCGCGCACGACCCGCGCGTCGACCCGTGGCACTCCCGCAAGTTTGCTGCAGCGCTGCAGGCCGCGACGGCCTCGAAATACCCGGTGCTGCTCCTCAGCTTTTCCAACGCGGGACATGGCGGTATCGGCTCCTCCGAGGACCAGCGGATTGCGATGGCCAGTTACGATTTGGCGTTCCTGTATGACCAACTGGGGGTGAAGTGGGTCGCCCCCGAGATCGCGCACTGATGGCCAGCTCAAGGTTGTAAGCTTTTCTGCAAGCATGTGGCGACGAACCAGGCGCCGTCTCATCCATCCGCCTAACTTCAAGAAGGCTTAGCCGCAGATACCAAGGGTGGGGTTGTAGCGCCGCTTTTCGCACCACTGCAAACTGCGACGGTAATACTGCAAAATGCAGTGGTTTTGCTCTCCCTAATTGGCGCAAGCGCGCTATCTCCTTCCAAATTCAACGCCCCTTTCGGGAAGGTGACATTGCCCCCCACGTGCAGTGGTTGTTAATGCAGTGGTTAGTGGTTAGTGGTTAGTGGGCAGTGGATGGCAGTGGAGAGTAACTGACGCTGCTTTGTCGGTGATCTACCCACTAGTCACCAGCCACTGTTTACTCTCCACGGAGGGCTTATGTCGATCCTATTTGTTCTGCTGACGTTTCTTTTGATTCTTACCGTCATGTATTTCCGCCGTCCGGAAGAGGACGCGAATGCCTTGCAAGTCTCTCCCCCGAAGAAGATTTCTCCGCCCCTGATGCTGAAGCAGGCGGGCCTCGAAGTTCCGCAGGATTATTGCTTTCATCCCGGACATACCTGGGTGGTGGATGAGGGCCGGCAAAATGCGCGTGTGGGCATCGACGCCTTCGCGAGCAACCTCTTCGGCAAGATCGACGCAATTGAACTGGCCGACCTGAACCGCTGGGTGCGCCAGGGCCAGCCGCTGTGCACGGTCACGCGCGAGGGCCGCACTGTGGATTTGCTCTCCCCTGTCGAGGGCGTGCTGGTTTCCGTAAACCATGAAGTTCTCAAGAACCCGAACTTGATCGTCGAAGATCCGTATCGCAACGGCTGGCTGTGCGTCATCAAAGCGCCGGAAATGGCGACCAACGTCAAGAACCTTCTGAGCGGCCCGATCGTGGTGGCTTGGATGCAGAACAGTCTTGCTCGACTGGGAGGCATGATTCAGCAGCTCACTCCTGCTCTTGCCCAGGATGGCGGGCTGCCCGTGAAGGGACTGCTGTTCCAAGTGGATGCCGCTACCCAGCAGCAACTGACGAAGGAGTTTTTCCTGACATAGAGCCGATCGGCGATGCACCTGGAGGACATCATGGCACAAGAAAAAGCAATGCTCATCGACATCAAACGCTGCATCGGCTGCCTGAGTTGCGAGACCGCCTGTAAGCAGCTTCATGGGTTCGGTACCGAGCCCGAACCCACTCTTTCCGACACAGCCTTCACGGTGGTCGAAAGTCGCGGCGATAAGTTCATCCGTAAGGTCTGCATGCACTGCGAAGACCCGGCCTGCGCTTCGGCGTGCCCGGTAGGCGCGCTGAACAAGACGCGTCTTGGCCCAGTGGTCTATGACGCTGGCAAGTGCATTGGCTGCCGCTATTGCATGCTGGCGTGCCCCTACCAGGTGCCGCGCTATCAGTGGACCAAGCTCGCACCTTTTATAAAGAAGTGCGATATGTGCATCGATCGGGTGAAGGCGGGTAAGCAGACTGCTTGCGCGGAAGCGTGCCCGGTGCAGGCAACCGTGTTCGGGAATCGCGACGACTTGATCAACGAAGCCTGGAACCGCATTCGCAGCGATTCGTCCTACATTCCGCATATTTATGGCGTCGAGGAGCTGGGCGGGGGCTGTGTGTTGTTTCTCTCCGACGTTCCCTTCGAGAAGCTGGGATTCAAACCGGCGCCCACCGGTAACCAGCCGATGCCGACGCTGACTGCCAGCGCCCTGGGCGATTCGCCCAAGGTGGTCATCATGGGCGGAACAATTCTGTCGGCCTTGTATTGGGTTACGCAGCGGCGCAGGGAAGTAGCGCTGGCGGAAGCCGAAGAGAAAGCAGCCATCAACAAGATCAAAGGAGAAAGGAGCTAGCCATGCTCGCACGAATCAAATCTGAAATTACTTTGTGGCGGGTCATTCTAGGCATCATTTTCGTGACCGGCATTTATGCGACTTATATCCGTTTCTTCGAGGGATTCCGGGCGAGCACCAATCTGAGCGACCAGATGCCCTGGGGTTTGTGGGTGGGACTGGGCACCCTGTGCGGCGTGGGATTGTCGGCAGCAGGGTTCGGCATCAGCGCAGCCGTGGAACTGCTCGGCATGGAGCGCTACCGGCCGATCCTGCGTGCGTCGATCCTCATCTCCTTCCTCGGATATCTGACTGTGTGTGTTGGGTATCTGTACGAGATTGGTTTGCCGTGGCGCTTCTGGCATCCCATCGTGATGTGGAACCACCGCTCGGTGCTCTTCGATGTGTGCGTCTGCATCATGACCTACACCACGGTACTGACCTTTGAGTTCGCGCCGGCGGTGATCGAGAAGTTGCCGTGGAAGCGCCTCCGCGATACCGTGCTGCACTTCCATCACAAGATCCTTGTCGGGCTGGTTCTGGCCGGTGTGCTGCTGTCCTCCATGCACCAGTCCTATCTTGGCGGCCTGTATTTGATTGCGCGCGGCAAAGTACATCCGCTGTGGTACTCGCAGTACATGCATGCCATGTTCTATCTGTCGGCGATCCCGGCCGGGCTGGCGCTGACCATTATGGCCATCTACCTCAGCATGCGTTCGCTGAACGTCCGCGTCGATCCCAGTATTCTGAGCGACTGCGGCCGCATGGTGCAGGTGCTGCTGATCGTCTTCGCATTCTTCAAGGCGCTGGACCTGGTCGCGAATCAGGCCTTGGGTTATGCGTTTCAGCTTACGCCCGAGGCGGGGTACTTCTGGCTCGAGATGCTGTTGTTCCTCGCGATTCCCATCGCGCTGTTGAGCTTTGAAAGTGTGCGGACGAATCTGGAAAAGCTCTACTGGAGCTGTGCGATCGTGGTGGCCGGCTTCATGGTTGGCCGGCTGAATGTCTCCATCAACGCGCTGCAGACCGCAATGGGAACGCATTACGTTCCGAAGTGGAGCGAGTTCGCTTCCACCATACTGGTGATTGCGGCCGCGGTGCTGGCGTTCCGCTATGCAGTCATCTATCTCGACGTTCTGCCGAAGGCGCCATCCAAAACAGAGTATCCCAAAACAGAGTATCGCTGGATGTCGAACTCCGGATTGCCGGCGCAAGCCTGACAGGCAAGATGGGCAAGGGGTGACGGCGCCTTGCCCATCCGGGTTGCCCAAGCATAGATCCTGGCGTCGGACAAAAACTCGAGAACAAAAATTACGAGTCCTATTGTCAGCTCACAACTATAAGAACTCTCGTCGGAGTACCCCGCCATAGCAGCCTTTCCGGCCATTGGTAAAAGTTTCCCATTTCTTCCGGAAGCTGGTTCTCTAACTCCTTCTCTTTCTTCTGTTGAGTGTTCTGGCACTGCTCGTGCACATCCACACTGCAGCACATTTCGAAACAGGAGGAAGCGTTGATCGATACGATCATGCCAGGAGCACGCATGAAATCATCTCACAAGGCGATTCTCTGCTTATGTCATGATGTCAACATGCTGCAAATCCGCCGTATGTTGCTGGAGCACTTCGGATATCGGGTGTTGCCCACGACTTCGGTCGAAGATGCTAAGACGCTAGCGAAACGCCAATGCCCGGATATGTTGCTGATAGACAATGCTGATGTGGAAATCGATTACGTTCGACTGGCTGCGCAGGTGAAGCAGATTTGTCCCGACGTAATCACGGTCGTTTTGTCTACGTTCTATCGAGTATCGAGGAATGCTTCAGAGACCTCAATCGATCGCTTCGTAGCAAGAGATGACGGCCCGAGCGCGTTGATCGCTCAGATTGCCGAGCTGTTCGGCGACACGCATGAGCAAGGTTTCTATCCGATTTAGCAAGGTTTTCATTCTCTTGACGAAACCTGGAGGCACGGCTACATCGGACGCAAGTGCGGCGCAGCGTATAAGTCCCACAATGGAATCCCAGACTAGGAACTATTCCAATCTGGAGCGCCGAGCCCGAGCGCTCCAGCTTCGCTTTTCTTTCGTATCTGCTTAGGCTGCTGGAGTTGCGCTTCCTGCCCCAGCTTTGTCGGCAACGGTTGCCTGCTTGCATCTGCTTACGGGTGAAACAGAGCAGGTGAACGATGGGCGCGGAAAAGACCAGCCTTGCAAGTGCAGCGAAAGAGCCAACAGCAAATCCGGCGGTGGTTTTGCTGGTGGAAGACGAAGCAGTGGTACGCCAGATCACGGGGCAAGTTCTCGAGAACGCCGGCTATCGCGTGCTGGAATCGAGCAGCCCGGACGAGGCACTGCACGTAGCCAGCAGGCACCAAGGGAAAGTCGACCTCCTGCTTACCGATGTGGTGATGCCGGGGATGAACGGTATCGACTTGGCGTACAAGCTTCGTGATCTACAACCAGACCTTGTCACGGTGTTTATGTCCGGCTATGCCGAAGACGATTTGACGCGAAAGATGACAGCCACAGCGGCAATACATATCCAGAAGCCCTTCACCGTCAATTTTCTGTTGTCCCGAATTGCCGAGGCGCTCGAGACGCGTGCCAGGCATGGTTTAGACCGCGCGGCTATCGCTCGATCGGAGCACGCGGCTGCAGCGGAATTGCATGTCCCATCTGTCCGTCGTGCTCCAGACTGGGGACTGGGCTAGGATTGGGGTCTTGGGAGCTTGTTTTTGCCGAAAAGGGAAGCCGCAGCGCCCCGCCCTTCGCCGATCGCAAAATAACCAGATCGACGCGGCGGTTAAGCGCCCGGCCGTGGCTGGTGTCATTGGGAGACGCAGGATGAAATTCGGCATAGCCGGCGGCGGACAACAGCGCAGGAGAGAGCCCGAAATTGTCGACCAGAGAGCGTACTAAACCGGTAGCGCGAGTGGTGGAAAGCTCCCAATTGGAGGCGAACTGCGAATTGTGAATGGGAACATTATCGGTATGGCCTTCGATGCGAACGGCGCAGGCATGGGCCCGCAGGATCGCTGCGATCTGTGCAAACGCCTTTTCTGCGCCTGGCTTCATCGCGGCTGAGCCGGTCTCAAAAAACCCGATCTCTCGCAGGGTCACAACCAATCCATCCGGCTCGAGATGAAGCACCACCTCCTTGCGCTCGATTTGGGGAGCGAGCGCGCGCTCCAGCTCGCTGCGAATATTTATGAACTCGGCTGCCGTGCCCGGCGTTGCGGTGTTGCCTTCCAACCGTTGGGGTTGGTAGAAATCCGGTGTGGTGCCGGAGTTTGCTCCATCGCGTATGAGCACTCCTTCCGCTGCCTTCTTCTCTCCCTGAAAGACACCTAGCTGGCGGAAGCCGGACCGTATGGCGTCAGACAGTTGCAATGCCCGCTGCCGGTCAACCTGGGCGGAAGCGTAGAGCACAACGAAGAAGGCAAATAACAGAGTGACAAAATCGGCATAGGAAACTAGCCAACGTTCGTGACTGACTTGTCCACCGCGTCGCCGCTCAACTCTCATGCCCATGCGGTCGACCCCAGTTTCTTGTCCCGAGGCCTGTCCTGTAGAAATCCCTTCAACTTTGTCTCCAACATGCGCGGGTTCATTCCTTCCAGAATAGAAACCACTCCCTCCAGGGTCATTTCGCGGACGATCTGTTCTTCACGAATCCGCAAGCGGAGCTTTCCGGAACTGGGGAGGAAGAAGAGATTGGCCGACCCAACGCCGTAAACTGTGGCCACAAACGCGACCGCGATGCCCTTGCCCACTTCATTGATGTTGTCCAGGTGCTGCATCACCTGAATGAGCCCCAGCACGGCTCCGATGATGCCAATGGTGGGAGCAAAGCCGCCCGCCGCTTCGAAGACCTTGGGAATGTTGTCCTCGTGCTCGGCCTGGTTCTCAATCTCCAATTGCATCATCTTGCGAAGCTCCTGTGGTTCGGTTCCATCGACCGCCAGCATCAGAGACTTTCTCAGAAATGGATCTCTCACCCCGGGCAAGTCCGCGTCCAGCGACACCATTCCGTTTCTGCGCGCCTTGTCGGCAAAGGTGACAAGCTGCTGCACCATCTCCTCCGCATCGCGGCTCGGCTCGAAGAAGACCTGAATCAATCTGCGAAAGGCAGAAGCCACAATCGGAGTGGGAAATTGCAGCAGTACGGCGCCCAAGGTGCCGCCGAAAACAATGATCGCGGCGGTCGGCTGCAGGACCTGCGAAAGCCTGCCACCTTCCAGCAACAGTCCGCCGACGATCCCGCCCACCCCGACAATAAGTCCGAGGAAGCTGCTCTTATCCACGGGTCGGTCCTTCCGGGTCGTGGGCCGCGGCGGACGTGGATTCCGAGAGCTTTGCGGGTGGTTCGCTGACATCGGGCTTGACGTCGGGGTCGGCACTTAGGATTGCGCGGCGAAAATCGCACACCCGTTCTATCACCTG
>Ga0335073_10007767_pt1 | contig 15045 bp, 13 predicted proteins | sample Lox_Sample_22_FD_207093 | JGI IMG/M metagenome (GOLD analysis project Ga0335073, IMG submission 207093) | Soil microbial communities from Loxahatchee National Wildlife Refuge, Florida, United States - Lox_Sample_2.2 | ecosystem: Environmental > Terrestrial > Soil > Wetlands | place: USA... | reverse complement strand
CCCCGCGACCGCCGCGGCGGTCGCCCGCATCCTCGAGTCGATCGGGCGGACGATCGCCTACGCCCAGGACATCGCCCAGGTCGCGCTCGACCAGTCCCTCCCGATCAGCCTCGCGGGGCCCGAACGCTCGTCGCCGACCCGGGTCTCGGTCCCCTCCGCGTCCTAGGCGACGCCGCGGGAACCTCCCCGGGGTCGCACCCGTTTTCTGGTCGCACGCCTGCCCGGGGCTCCCGGAGATCATGCGGCGTACTCCCTCGGGCCCTCGCAGCGTGCGCGTGGTCGTCCTCCGCCACGGGCCCGCGGAGGTGCGGGACCCGGGCCGCTGGCCGGACGACGATCACCGACCCCTGACCGAGAAGGGCCGTCTCCAGACCCGGAAGGCCGTGCGGGGCCTCGCGCGCCTCGTCGCCCCGGTGGACGGCATCGTGACAAGCCCCGCCGTCCGCGCGCGGGCCACCGCGGAGCTCCTGCGGGACGTGCTCGAGCCAGAACCCGAGCCCGAGACCTGGGAGGAGCTCGCGTCGGGCCGTCTCGCCGGCCCGATCTTCGAGCGCCTGGGCGCTTCGGCCGGGACCGGCCAAACGTTCGTGCTCGTGGGCCACGACCCGACCCTGGTCGAGTTCGTCGGGCTCGCGTTGACCGGGGAAGGGATCACGCTCGTCCGGCTCGGAAAGGGCGGGGCGGCGCTCCTCGAGTTCCCGGCGAAGCTCGGACCCGGCGCGGGGCGGCTCCTCTGGCTCCTGACGCGCCGGCAGCTCAGCGACGTGCGCGGCTGACCGACGCGCGAAACGCCTTGCGGGCCGGCCGGGGGACGACAGCCCGGGCACCGCCGTAGAGCGGGCCGACCCACTGCTGGACGTCAGCGTGCACCTGCTCCGGGGCCCGGTTCGCGTCGACGCGCCGGAAGCCGTACTCGTCCGCCATCCACTCGAACTCGCGGGAGAGGCGGTCCTGGTAGAGGAAGAAGCTCTCGAAGAGGTCGCGCGAGAGGCAGAGGTCCATCCCGGATTCCCAGTAGTCGAGCGAGCCGTACTTCGCGATCGCCCGGTGGAGCAGGATCTCGGGACGCGCGTCCAGGAAGAGGATGAGGTCCGGTCGCAGCGCGAAGCCGTAGAGCTCGCGGGCGTACTCGCGCGAGGCCCCGCGCGCGATCGCGCGCGCCATGAGCGTGTAGATGTACCGGTCGGCGAGCACGGTCGAGCCGGCCGAGAGGGCCGGGACGATCTTGTTCTCGAGCTGGTCGGCGAAATCCACCGAGTAGAGGAGCGCCATCGTCGTCGCGCCGAGGGTGTGGCCCTGCTTCGCCCGGTCGATCTCGGCGCTGACGAGGTCGGAGCGGCGCAGCCCGGTGTCGACCACCGCGTGGCCCTCGATCTCGAGCCAGGTCTTGAGGAGCGCGACCTCGGTGGTCCGGCCCGAGCCGTCGGCCCCTTCGATCACGATCAGCTTGCCCGTGAGCGGCTCGCTCGGCATGCCGGGCAGGGCGGTCCCGTACGTCCTATCCGTCATGCACCAACCGCTCCCCGGTGGGGAAGTTCTCGAGCATCGGGCGCAGGTCCTCCCGCAGCTCGGACTGGATCGCTTCGACCGGTCGCGTCGAGTCAACGACCGTGAACCGGTCGCTCTCGGCGAGGCGCTCGTACTCCTGCTTCAGCCGGGTCTGGAAGCGCTCGTAGCTCTCGTGGAGGTCGTCCGAGAGCCCGAGGTCCATGCCGGCCTCGTAGTAGTTGATCTTGAGCCGCGAGGCGATCTTCCGCTTCAGGGTCACCTGGACCGGGACGCGGAAGTAGAACACCCGGTCCGGTCGGGGCGCGAACGAGTAGATTGTGCGCACCCACGCGGGGTCGCACCCGCGGGCGGCGTCCCGAACGAAGGCGGTGTAGGCGTACCGGTCGCAGACGACGAGGTAGCCCGCGCGCAGCGGCGGCAGGATCCGGCGCTCGAAACGGTCGGCGAAGTCGGTGGCGTGCAGGAGCGAGAACGTCGTCGGCGTGAGCAGGCCCTTCTTCTTGCCGCGGCGAATCGTGCTCGAGACGAGCTCGGAGGAGTTCCACTCCGTGAAGAAGACCCGGTAGCCCCGGGCCTGCAGCCACTTCCCGAGCAGCGCCGCCTGGGTGGATTTTCCGCTGCCGTCGAGCCCCTCGAAGACGAGCAGACGTCCCGGATAGCCGTGGGCGGGCGGCGGATGCTCAGGCATCGCGCGATCGGACCTCGAGACCGAACCCTCGTTCCATCGGCTTACGTGCCTTCTCCGCCCAGCGCGGGGGAAGCGTCGTATCGGCCGGAGAAGAAAAGCTGAGCGTGAGCGTCCGGCCGCCTCCCGTGAGGGAGAACTTCGGCCGGGCGGGGGAGAGGAGCTCGGCGACCTCGAGGATCGCCCCGAGCCGACCGGCCATCTCGAGGTCGGGAGGTCGGATGATCGGGAGGAACTCCTTCTTCCACTCCGACGGCGGCGCGTCCCCCTCGTGGAGGTACGTCGCCATCGCCGCGAGCAGCACCTCGCGCTGGTTGAGCCCCCAGATCGGGTAGTTCTGGATCAGGTACGCCGAATGGTGCGCGTGGTTCCACAGGTCGATCGCGGTCCCCGAATCGTGCATCCAGGCGGCCACACGCAACCCGAGCCGTTCGCTCGGGCCGGCGTCGATGCGCGGCGCGAGCAGGTCGAAGAGGGCGCAGGCCGTCTCGGCGACCTCGCGGCCGTGCTCGAGCCCGAAGGCGAACGACTGGGCGGCCGCCGCGGTCGAACGTTCCGCGAGGACGTCCGCCGGTACGGGCAGTTTCGCGCCGATCGCTTCGAGCGCGATCCCTTCCCGGATGCCGGTGCCCGAGACCAGGATCCGGTCGACCTTCACCGCGCGCAGCAGCTCGCCGAGCACGACGATCCCGGCGAGGACGACGTCCGCCCGGTCCCCGCCGATGCCGGGGACCGCCCGCCGCTTGGCCGCGGGCATCTCCCCGAGGAGCTCGCTGAGCGCCTCCAGGTCGTGGTCGTAGAGCGAGTAGCCGTGGACCCGACGCAGCGGATACTCCCGCAGTTCGATCGACGCGCGGGCGAGCGATCGGACCGTGCCCCCGAGCCCGATCAGGCGGGAGGTCGTTCCCCCGAACGCCTCGAAGACGGAGGTGAGCGTCGTGCGCACGTGGTCGCGGACTTCGTCCCATTCCCGCCGCTTCGGAGGGTCGTGCTCGAAGAACCGCTGGGAGAGCCGGAGGACCCCGAGCGGCAGGCTGACCGAGTTGCGCAGGGTGCCCGAGCGCACCTGCGCCAGCTGGAGTGAGCCGCCGCCGAGGTCGAGGACGAGGTCGTTCTCGAGCTCCCACGCCCCCGCGACCCCGAGGTAGCCGTAGCGCGCCTCCTCGGTACCGGAGATGATTCGCAGCAGTACCCCCGAGGCGCGCTCGACTTCCCGCACGAACTCCGGTCCGTTCGGTGCGTCCCGCACCGCGCTGGTCGCGACGGCGAGCGTCTTCGAGATCCCGAGGGAACGTACGATCCGCGCGAACCGTCGCACGGTGGCGACGCCGCGCGCGATCGCCTCGTCGGAGAGGCGGCCGTCGGGACCCGGGCCGAGGCCCAGGCGGGGAGCGTCCTTCGTCTCGTAGATCGCCCGGACCGTGTCGGCCGCTGCTTCGAACGCCACGAACCGGGCGGTGTTGGAGCCGATATCGATGACCCCGAGAGTTTCGGCCGCCCCTCGTCGCGCACGCTCTCGCTCGGCCATGGCAGGACGGGTTCGGTCCACGCAGGCGCATCCGACGCGCCTCTAATTACTCTCGGGTGGACCTCCGACTTTCTCCTCCCGGCCGCCAAATCGCTTACTACGGGCACGCGCTGGCCGGGACCGGGGGAACCGGTGCCCGGGCGGGGTCGGAGGAGAGCCAACGGAGGCTCGGAACGGCTCGCCCGGGAGCTCGACCGGTTGCTGGGCGAGGTGCGCCGGGGCGTCGCGGCGGTCGTCGAGCGCCCCCACGCGACCCCCGCGCTCCTGCACGACCTCCATCGGGACATGCGCCGCCTGCGGACCGGGCTCGCCGTCTGGGTCGAGCTCCTCGACCGGCCCGACCGGGCGCAGGTCGGACCGATCGACCGACGGATCCGGCGGCTCGCCCAGCTCATCGGCCAGGTGCGGGACCGGGACGTCGCGGTCGACCTCCTCGGGAGCGTCGAGCCGAAGGCGCGGTCGGAAGAGGAGCGCGAGCGGCTCGACCGGTACCGGGCGCGACTGCACGATGACGCGCGCACGGGACGCGAGCTGTTGCGAGCGTTCCTGCGCTCCGAGCAGGACGCGCTCCTGTTCGACGAGGTGCGCGCGGTCCTGGATTCCCCCGCCCGGCCGACCCGCAGCGACCGCCTGCATCGCCTGCTCCGCGAGCACCAGAGCTCCGGGCACGACAAGCTGGTCGAGGCTCACCGCCGGGCGCGCAAGCGTCCGACCATGGACCGGTTGCACCGGCTGCGGATCCGCGTCCGCCGCTTGCGCCAGATCTCCGACCTCGCGAGCGCGGTCGATGCCGAGTCCCCGGCCGCGGTCGCCGCGTCGCTCCGGCGGCTCCAGCAGCATCTCGGCCGCCTCCACGACCTCGATGTCCTCCTGGTCGGCCTCGACCCCTCGCTGCGCGATACGCGATGGGCCAGGTCGTTGCGGCGGGAACGACGACAGCAGCGGCGGGCCGTCGTGAAGACGATCCGGTCCTTCCGCCCGGACCGGGAGCCTCCGGCCAAGCCCGCCCCCCCGCCGGCGTCGGGCGCTCGGCGACCATCTCATTAGTACGGGGTGTGTCTCGGCGACGTGGCCTCTGTGGGCGACGGTCTCCCGGCGCAGGTCCGCGTCGCCCTTCGGGAGACCGGGGCGATCGGTGCCACCGTCCGCCAGGTCGCGAGCCGGGTCGACGGCGCCCCCCGGCGGGTCGAGGCGGTCCTCTCCCGCCTGCGCACCCGCGGGGAGGTGCTCCGGCTCGGCCGGGGCCTCTGGGTCCTGCGCGATTACGAATGGCTGCACGAGCGCGAGGACTTCGTCGACCCGCGTGCGTTCGTGGAGCGGTTCGCGCGCGAGAACGGCGTCGCGCTCGGACGAAGTCCGGGGCCGATCACGTTCCGTTCCAACGAGTCGCTGCCCGTCCACCGTTGGTGGCCGTACGTCCAGGGCTACTCGGCCGAGTTCGTGCGCGGCGTGCTCGAGGGCTCCGGGCGACCCCGCACCGTCCTCGACCCGTTCGCCGGGAGCGGAACGACGCTCGTCGAGGCGCGGCGCGCGGGGGCGCGGGCGCTCGGGACCGAGCTGCTCGCGCCCGCCGTGCTCGCGGCCCGGGTCAAGACCCGGCTCGAGCTCGACCCCGTCCGGTTCACGGAGGCCGCGGAGCGCCTCCTCCGTTCGGCGACACGACGGCCCGCCGGCCCGGTTCCGTTCCTGCGCGAGACCCGGCGGCAGTTCTCGCCCGACGCCTTGCGGGACCTCTCGCGGCTGCGCGACGCCCTCCCCCCCGAGGGATCGCCGATCGGGGACGCGTTGCGCCTCGCCTTCGGGAGGATCCTGATCCCGGCGAGCCGCCTCCATCGGTCGCCGTGCCTCGGGTACGACCCCCGCCGCCGTGCGGGCGGACCGGACCCCTTCGAGCGGTTCGACCGCGCGGTCGCGGAGATGGCGGAGGACCTTCGCACCGTGCGGTTCGACCCGCGTCGGCTCGGCCCGCCGGCCGTGGTCGAAGAGCGCGACGCGCGCACCGCCGGTTGGCCGGCCGAGTCGGTCGACCTCGCGATCACGAGCCCGCCCTACGTCAACGGAATGGACTACGTGATGAACTACAAGGTCGACCTCGCCTGGCTCGGCTACGCCCGTTCCTATGCGGACCTCCGGGCGCTTCGGCGCGCCGAGGTCGCGTGCGACAACCTTCCGCGGACCGAGACCCGGGCCTACCTCGCGTCGACCGACCTCCCCGACCCGTGGCTCGCGGAGATCCTGGCCCAGATCCGCGAGAACGTGCGACGCAAGGGCACGTACCGGCGGGACGACATGCACGCGGTCGTCCACCGCTACTTCGCCGACCTCGTCCCGGTCCTCGCGGGGGTCCGACGCGCCCTGCGTCCGGGCGGCCGGTTCGTGGTCGTCGTCGGGGATTCCCTGCTCGCGGGGACGTACGTGCCGGGCGACCTCCTCCTCGCGCGGATCGGCGCGTCGCTCGGGATGTCGATCGCCTCGGTCGAGGTCGCCCGGTCGCGCCGCAGCGGCCAGCGCCGCAGCTTCGAACTGCGGGAATCGATCGTGACGCTCGAGCGACCGCGCTAGGGGCGCGAACGGCACGTTCTTCGGGCATGACGGCCCTCTCTTCGTCGATGTTCTGTCCGGTGTGCGGTCGAGCGATGAGCGGCCCGCGCGTCGCGAACCCGCCGTACCCGATGTTCCTGTGCGGCCAGGACGGGGTGGTCTACGACCGGCGTCGGGACACCTGGCACGGTCTCCCGGACGTCCAGGAGAAGCTCTGCTGCCCGATCTGCGGGGGATCGATGGACAAGGAGCCGAAGGAGCCGCCGTATCGCATCTTCTTCTGTTACCAGTGCGGCACGACGTTCGACCGGGAGCGCTCGAGCTGGTACGGGCTCGCCTACCATCAGACCCCGCCGTAAGGGGAGCCCGAGCCGCCTTCCGCTCGAGGCAAACCCTTAACGGGGGTTCGGGGGAGTGACCGGGACGGACTTCCGGCGACGATGCCCGTCCGAGAGAGCGAACCCCACTTCCTCGAGCCGCTCCTCGGGGTCGCGTTCGACCTCGACGGAACGCTGATCCTTTCGCACCACGACTTCGGCCGGATGCGCGCCGAGGTGATCCGCATCGCCGAGCAGCACGGCGTTCCGCCGGGCGGGCTCTCCGTCCGCGACCCGATCCACCGGATCGTCGAGAACGCCCGCGAGGCGCTGCGCACGAGCGGCGCGCCGGACAGCACGATCTACCGGTTCGAGGCGGAGTACGAGAAGCGCATCGACACGATCGAGCTCGAGGCGCTGCCCCGCACGGTCGCCCGCCCCGGTGCGAGCGAGCTGCTCCGTACCCTCACGGCGCGGGGATTCCGGCTCGGGATCCTGACGCGCAGCTCCGAGACGTTCGCCCGCCAGGCCCTGCGGCGCACCGGCCTCGAACCGTCCTTCCCCTACCTGCGCAGCCGCAGCGCGCCCGGACCGGCCAAGCCCTCTCCCGAGGCGCTCCTATTGCTGCTGCGCGAGATGGAGGTGCCGCTCGAACGGGCCCTCTTCGTCGGCGACCACCTGATCGACGCCGAGTGCGCGACCCGCGCCCGGGTCCGGTTCTACGGCGTGATGCCCGACCCTTCCGACACCGCCAACGACACGATGACGCACGACCGGTTCCTCACCGCCGGAGCCAGCGCGGTCGCGCGCGACCTTCCCGACCTCACCCGCCAGCTCAACGTCGCGATCCCCCCGCCCGCCTGATCCCTCCGAGGTCAGAGGTACCACGCGTAGGCGTGGACGACCGCCCGCTCCGCGGTCGCCCACGCCTCCGGGATCTGGTTCCACCCGTTCCGCTGGTCGCCGACGCAGTAGACGCCCGGGATCGGTTCGCCGCTCGCGTCGGCGAGCGCGCGGCAGTCCTCGTCGGTCACGACGTACCCGTCGGGGTCAAAGCGGCAGCCGAGCGACCGGGGGATCTCGGCGTGCATGTCGTACCAACCGAGGGCGCTGAACCCCCGGTCGTAGCTGCGGTGACTGCCGTCCGCGAACTTCACGCCGAAGCGCTTCTCCCGGATCTCGTCGAAGCCGACGATCTCCGCTTCGAACGCGCCGAGGTGGTGCTCCTCGAGCGCGGACGTGAGCGCGGCCCGCTCGTCGTCCCGTGCTCCCGCGAGCAGCGGGCGTCCGTGCGTCAGGATCTCCACCGAGCGGGGACGGAAGTGCAGGACGTCGAGCGCCGTGCGGACGGCGAACGGGTCGTGGCCGAGCACCGCGACGGACTTCCCGGAAAGCAGGTGGCCGTCGCACAAGAGGCAGAAGTCGACGATCCCCTGGTTCGCCCACGGGAAGATCGGGTCGATCTTCCCTCCGACCTCGGGGATCCGGTCGACCACGCCCATCGCAAGGACGAGGGCACGGCCGCGCGCCACGTGGGTCTGCTTCAACCACTCGAACGTCACGGCGAACCCCGTCCCGTCCCGGGCGACCGAGAGCGCCCGGGCGGGCGTGAAGTAGCCGACCTTGTCCGCGACCTTGCGGACCGCGGCGACCTGCCGGTCGAGGAGCTCGTGGCCGGACACTCCCTCGGGGAACCCGGGAATGTTGTCCATCTGCGGGGCATAGTACGACCGGGAATACTTCGGACCCCGGTCGAGGATCGCCGCGGTGTGCTCGAGGAGCGCGGCCTTGAGGCCGGCCTGAAGGCCGGCGTGGCCTCCGCCCACCACGACGAAGTCGTGCGATTCCTTCAGACGCGGGAGCCCGGGCACGGCGTCGACCACCTCGCCGAGGGATTTGATGCCTCGCCGCGCCCGTCGGCCCGTCGCGGTCCGCGTCCGCGTCGCGCGGGACGGTAAAAGTTAAGGGCCACACGCCTCCTCCTTTCGTTCGGGTTCTTCACGCCCGAGCCGGCCCGGCCCATGGATGCCGCGCGACGGGGGACCCTATTTCTCGAGGACGGAACGCGGTTCGACGGCGTCGGGTTCGGCGCCGCGACCCGGCGGGTCGGGGAGGTCGTCTTCACGACCGGCATGGTCGGGTATCCCGAGTCGCTCACCGACCCCTCGTTCCGGGGCCAGATCCTGACGTTCACCTACCCCCTGATCGGGAACTACGGCGTCCCCGCGGAGGGCGGACGGGACCGCTACGGACTGCCGCTGCTCGAGAGCGAGGAGCTCCAGGTGCGGGGGGTCGTCGTCCGCGGAACGACGCGCCCGAACCACTGGGCGAGCGCCCGCTCCCTCGAGGAGTGGATGGCCTCCGAGGGGGTGCCGGGGATCCGCGGGGTCGATACCCGTCGCCTGACCGAGCACCTGCGGTCGAACGGGGTCGTGCGGGGAGTGATCGACGTGACGGACGCCCCCGACCCTCCGACCGACGAGGAGCTGGCGCGCGCGATCGCGCGCGCCCCCGCCTACGCCGAGGAGAACTACATGGCGGAGGTCGCGCCCCGGACCCCGGTGCTCCTCGGACGCGCGACGGACCCGGTCGTCGCGGTCCTCGATTGCGGCACGAAGGCGAGCATCCTTCGGGCGCTCCTCTCGCGCGGGGTCTCGGTCCTCCGCCTCCCGTACGACCACGAGGTCCCGTCCCGCTGGGACGGCCGCCGGGTCCGGGGGCTGCTCGTCGGGAACGGACCGGGGGACCCCGCCGAGCTCGGCGCGACCATCGAGGAGCTGCGCCGGCCCGCGACCCGCGCCTACCCGACGCTCGGGATCTGTCTCGGCCACCAGCTGCTCGCGCTCGCGCGCGGGGCGACGACGTTCAAGCTCAAGTACGGCCACCGGGGCCAGAACAAGACGATCTGCTTCTCGGACGGTCGGGCGCTCATCGTGAGCGAGAACCACGGGTACGCGGTCGACCCGGCCTCGCTCGGCGGAACCGGGCTCAAGAGCTGGGCGGTGAACCCCGATGACGGGACGCTCGAGGGATTCCGCGACGCGAGCGGCCGCCTCCTCGCGCTCCAGGGCCACCCCGAGGGGCACCCGGGGCCGCAGGAAGCGAGCTTCGCGTTCGACCGGTTCGTGGGGAGGGTGAAGCGGGTCGCATGAGCCGGTCGTTGCCCCAGAAGGTGGTGCTCCTCGGCAGCGGGGCGCTCAAGATCGGCGAGGCGGGGGAGTTCGACTACTCGGGCAGCCAGTGCCTGAAGGCGCTCGACGAGGAAGGGGTCTTCGCGGTCGTCGTCAACCCGAACATCGCCACCCTGCAGACCGACCCGCCGCGGCGCGGGCGGGTCTATTTCCAGCCGCTCACCCCCGAGTTCGTCGCGCCGATCCTCGAGGCCGAGCGGCCCGATGGCATCCTGCTCTCGTTCGGAGGGCAGACCGCGCTCAACTGCGGGGTGAAGCTCGCGGAGCAGGGGGTCCTGCGCCGCACGGGCGCGCGGGTCCTCGGGACCCCGCTCACCGGAATCCGCGGCACCGAGGACCGGGCGAAGTTCGTCCGCATGATGGCGCGGGCGCGCGTCCCGACCCTTCCGAGCCGGGCCGTCTACTCCTACGAGGAAGCGCTCGCGGCGGCGAAGGATCTCGGGCTCCCCGTGATCGTGCGGGTCGCCTACACCCTCGGCGGCCGCGGGGGCGGGGTCGCGCGGACGAAGGAGGAGCTCGCCGAGGTCGTCGGCCGCGGCCTGCGGGCGAGCCCGGTCGGCCAGGTCCTGCTCGAGCGCTACGTCGGCACGTGGAAACAGCTCGAGTACGAGGTCGTCCGGGACGCGCGGGGGAACACCCTCACGGTCTGCAACATGGAGAACGTCCTCTCGATGCGCGTGCACACCGGCGACAACGTCGTCGTTGCGCCGAGCCAGACGCTCACGGACGCCGAGTACCAGATGCTGCGCCAGGCCGCCCTCCGGGCCGCGGACGAGGTCGGGATCGTCGGCGAGTGCAACATCCAGTTCTGCCTCGACCCGACGAGCGAGGAGTACTACGCGATCGAGATCAACGCCCGCCTCTCGCGCTCGAGCGCGCTCGCGAGCAAGGCGACCGGCTACCCGCTCGCCTACGTCGCGGCGAAGCTCGCGCTCGGCTACACCCTGCCCGAGCTCAAGAACCGCATCACCGGGGTCACGACCGCCTGCTTCGAGCCGGCGCTCGACTACGTGGTCGTGAAGCTGCCCCGCTGGGACCTTGAGAAGTTCGAGCGCGCCGACCGGCGCCTCGGCCCGTCGATGAAGTCGGTCGGCGAGGTGATGGGGGTCGGCGCGTCGTTCCCGGAAGCCCTGTCGAAGGCCGTGCGGATGAGCGACCCGCGGGCCGACCTCTTGCCCCCGGCCGAAGCCCGGGCCCCGGCGGCGATCCTCGAGGACCTCGGGAGCCCCACGCCCGACATCCTTCAGCGCGTCCTCGAGGCCGCCCGCGCCGGGATCGACCCCGAGACCGTGAGCCGGGTCTCCTACATCGACCGCTGGTTCGTGGACGCGCTCGGTGAGATCGAGGCGACCGACCGGGCGATCGCCGCGAGCCGCGAGGGAGGGCTCTCCGACGGGCTCCTGCGCCGGGCGAAGGAGCTCGGGTTCTCCGACCGAGCCATCGGCCGGGTCGCCAAGCTCGACGAGGAGGACGTGCGGCGCCGGCGTCTCGCCGCCGGGATCCGGCCCCGGGTCCGCATGATCGACACCCTCGCCGGAGAGTGGCCGGCGCGCACGAACTACCTCTACCTCACCTACCGGGCCGACGCGGACGACGTGCGTCCGATGCCCTCCGGCGCGGTCCTCGTCGTCGGGGCCGGGCCCTACCGGATCGGCTCGAGCGTCGAGTTCGACTGGTCGACGATGAACCTCGTGGAGGGGCTCCGGGCCGAGGGCGTGCCGGGGGTCGCCCTCCTCAACTCGAACCCCGAGACGGTATCGACCGACTACGACCGCTCCGACCGGCTCTACTTCGAGGAGATCACGCTCGAGCGGGTCCGCGACATCCACGACTTCGAGGGCTTCGGGGGCGTCGTGACGTGCGTCGGGAGCCAGCTCGCCCAGAACCTGACCCCGCTCCTGCACATGTGCGGCATCCCGATCCTCGGGACCGCGTCCGAATCGATCGACACCGCGGAGGACCGCTCCCGCTTCGCCCAGCTGCTCGAGCGCCTGTCGATCCCGCAACCAGCCTGGCGCGCCTTCCGCACGGTCGAGGAGGCGGGCGCGTTCGCCGACGAGGTCGGCTACCCGGTCCTCGTCCGGCCGTCGTACGTGCTCTCGGGGCAGGCGATGCGCGTCATCGCCGGGCGGACGGACCTCGGCCGGTTCCTCTCCGAGGCGGCGCGGGTCTCGCCGGAGCACCCGGTCGTCATCACGAAGTTCGTCGAGGGGGCCGACGAGGTCGAGCTCGACGCGATCTCGGACGGGGAGCGGGTGCTCGTCGGCGGGATCCTCGAGCACGTCGAGCAGGCCGGGGTCCACTCGGGCGACGCGATCTTCTGCCTGCCGCCGCGCCACACGCCCGCGGAGGTCCAGCACCAGCTCCTCGAGGCGGCGCGGCGCCTCGCGCGCACGCTCGCGATCCGCGGGCCGTTCAACGTCCAGTTCCTCGTGAAGGACCGGGAGTTCCAGATCATCGAGCTCAACCTGCGCGCGAGCCGCTCGCTCCCGTTCCTGACGAAGGCGACCGGGGTCCCGCTCCTGCGCGAGGCCGCGCGCGCGATGCTCGGCCGCCCGATCTCGCGCGACGGGGTCGCCCCCCTGCCGCCGGGACGCTGGGGCGTCAAGGTGCCGCAGTTCTCGTTCCTGCAGCTCTCGGGCTCCGACCCGTTGCTCGGGGTCGAGATGCAGTCGACCGGCGAGGTCGCCTGCTTCGGGCCGACGTTCTCGGACGCGCTCGTGAAGGCGCTGGTCGCGACCGGCGTGAAGCTCGTCCCGCCGCGGGGGACGGCGTTCCTGTCGGTCGGCGGACCGGTCCTCAAGGAGGCGCTCCTCCCGATCGCCGAGCGCGTGCGCGCCCTCGGCCTCAAGGTGAGCGCGACCGAAGACACCGGGGCGTTCCTCGCGAGCCGCGGCGTGCGCGGAGTGCGGATCCTCCACAAGGTCTCCGAGCCCGAGCGCCGCCCGAACGTGATGGAGGCGCTCGACCGCGGCGAGATCGACCTCCTGCTGAACGTCCCGCTCTCGCTCACCCAGTCGAAGTTCGAGCGGATGCTCGAGGACGAGTACATCCTGCGGCGCCGGGCGGTCGAGCTCGGCGTGCCGCTCTTCACGAGCCTGGAGGCGTTCGCCGCCTACGTCGAGGGGGTCGCCTGGCTCGAGGAGCACCCGCTCACGGTCGACGCCCTCTACGGCACGCCCGAGCCCGGCGTGACCGCGAGCGGGCTCGCCCACCCGTTGATCCCGGTGACGCCCGGGAGGAAGCGACCGCGCGCCCGACGCCGCCGCGCTACGTGAGCGGGAACTTCGTCAGCGAATACTCGGGGACGACCGTCGAGGTGTCGAGGATCTCGGGGATCCCGCGGATCCGGTCGGTCACAAAATCGAGGACCCGGCGCTTGTTGGAGGCGCCCGGCGGGAAATCGAGGACGACCAGGATGTCCCAGTCCCCGGTGAGGAAGTGGAGCTCCTTCACCTCGGGCAGCGACTCGAGGAGGCGGCGGATCCGGTCGAGGTCGCCGCCGCGGACCTTGAGGTAGGAGAAGGCGCGCACGCTCTTGAGGTCGGTCGGCATGATCGCGGCGAGCTCGTCCTCCGTGAACTGGACGACCCCTTCGAGGCGCCGGCCGAGCGGGGAGATCAGCACCGGGAACGTCGAGACGCCGCGCAAATGCTCGGTGATGAGGCGCTCGAGACGCCCGACCTTCTCGATGTCGACCACGCGCACGCGGTAGCCGCGCTTCGCGGCGATCTCTTCGACCATCGCCATGCAGCGGGACTGGTCGTCGGACAGGAAGAACACCGGCTCGCCGACCGTCTGCTCCTCGCCGGACCCGGGCGCGGCGGCGCTCGCGGAGGGGCCCGAGATCGGGTCGCGCGAGGCGGCCGTCGCCGGGCGGTAGAAGGTCGTGATGGCTTTCTTCGACTGGACGTAGAGGACCAGTTCGCGGGACTCGTCGGGCATGGACGTGCGCGAGAGCGGGCCGGTCTATTTAATCAAATGCGCCCCGCACGGCGGTTGGCCCCCCGCCCTGAGGGCGGGGGGAAAAGGTTCGACCGAGGGACCGAACGGTCCCCGGGCCTAGTAGCGCTTGTAGGAGTCGGAGCGTTCCCGACCGCCCCCGCCGCCGCCGCCACCGCCGCTGTACCGGCCTCCGCCGCTACCGCCGCCGTAGCCGCCGCCACCGCCGCCGCCGCGGTCCCGGTAGCCGCCGCCCCCGAAGGAGCGCCGCTCGCTCTCGAACTCTTGCTGGCTCATGTCGAGGGACTGGTTGACCTCGGCGATCGCCTCGGTCGACTTCGACAGGTTGCCGTAGCGACCGACGTTGAGGCGCATGTGGCCGCGCACGAGGGACACATAGCCGTTGTCGACCAGGATGACCTCGTCCTTCGCGATCGACCCGATCTGCTCGTTCCAGAGCGACAGGATGATCGTCGCCGTGTCGTCTCCGACCACGGCTTCGCAGACCTTGCGCGGGTCGCCGAACTTGCCCATGACTTCCTTGGGCTCTCCGACGTTGACCACTTTGGCCAGCACGTTCACTTGCTTCGAGTTCGGCGTCAGGTCTCGCACTTTCGTCAGGGGTTTGTCTGCCATTTCGTCTGCCTCTTGGGTTCGCGTTTCGCGTTGCCTTGGGAATCAAGAGCGGGACTCGTCGCGCGAACACTCGTCGCAGAAATAGGACGGGCGGGACGCTCGATTCGGGCTGGGCTCTGGGATTCCTCGGAGATTACGAAGCGCCCCAGCATATAAGCCCGCCGCCCGGCCCCCCCCGGCCCCGAGCGCCCCGTCCGGGGCCCGGAGGGACGGACCTTCGAATCCGACGGTAGGCTTTTCCGAACCGGGACCGTGGGCGAAACGGCGCCGGGTGTGACACAGCGATTCGACCTCGGGATCCACTTCTTCCTCCGTCGGGAGTACCGCGAGGCCGCACGGTACTTCCAGGAGGCCGTGCGGGAGAGCCCGGCCGATGGGGTCGCCTGGTCGTACCTCGGGATCGCGCTCTCCCACCTTGGCCGCGCCGCGGAGGCGGAGGCCGCGCTCGCCCGGGCGATCGCGCTCTCGCCGCAGAACGCGGAGGCGTGGTTCCACCTCGGGGTCGCGCGCTCGCTCCGCGAGGAATGGGCGGAGGCCGCGAGCGCCTACCGCCACGCGGTCGCGCTCTCCCCCGACGACATGGTCGCCTGGCACCGCCTCGGCGTGGCGCTCGCCGAATCCGGCGAGGAGGTCGCCGCTTCGGCGGCGTTCGAGCGCGCCCTCGTGCTCTCGCGGGAGGTCGGCGAACCGGGCGTC
>Ga0335073_10007766_pt1 | contig 15046 bp, 14 predicted proteins | sample Lox_Sample_22_FD_207093 | JGI IMG/M metagenome (GOLD analysis project Ga0335073, IMG submission 207093) | Soil microbial communities from Loxahatchee National Wildlife Refuge, Florida, United States - Lox_Sample_2.2 | ecosystem: Environmental > Terrestrial > Soil > Wetlands | place: USA... | reverse complement strand
CGGAACCAGGCGGAAACGACCGCTACGAATGGTATCCCCGCACCGGCGGCGAATTCATCATCGCGAAAGGTAAGACAAAAGTCGCGACGCAAGCGGGAACGTTCGAATGCACGGAAGCGCATTCGATCGGGATGTACACGAGCCCGAAAACGGTGAACGAGTTGCAGATCCGCCTGCGCGGCTGCAAGCTCGGCGCGGCGCAGTGCTCCTCCAGCGGCGCGGCGGCGGGCGAAGTAAATACGAGCACGCTGGAAGGCGTACTCGGCTTCGCTGAGGTTGCGGGACCGCGCAAAACCACGCAGCGGGTCGCGGCCTTCGAGCTCTCCCCGCCGAGCGCAACGCCGTTCGCGGAGTTCAGCTGCGGCGCGAGTGCGATCGTTCTGCAGGGCGCCCCGATTGGAACAATTGCGCAGAGTACGAAGGTGCGAACGCTGACGATGCTGTTCAAGGCAAAGAAAGGCGCGCAGACAATCACGCACCTGGAAGGAATGACTGGACAGCCGCTCGAAAGCTCCGTGAACGCAGGCCCGTTCGCGCCCTCGCCCATCAAGTCGTCACTGAAGAACCTGAACTTCGAGAACATCCTGGTCAACACGGCGGTCTGAGCGCTGACAAGCGTCACGCCCGGCGGCGTGCCGGCTGGTGGCCGGTACGCTTGTCGGCGTGAGGCGCTACCACGTGACGACGTTCGGCTGCCAGATGAACGAGCACGACTCCGAGCGGATGAAGGGCATGCTCGAGTCGCTCGGCTACGACGAGGCACCAGAGCGCGAGCAGGCGGACGTGATCCTGTTCAACACGTGCTCGATCCGCGAGGCGGCGGATAGCCGCTTCCTGGCGCACCTGGGCCAGGCGAAGCGATTGAAGCGCGAAGAGCCGGAGCGGATCATCGGCGTGGGGGGCTGCTGGGCGCAGTCGGTTAAGGAGGAGGTGTTCAAACGCTTCCCGTTCGTGGACGTGGCATTCGGCCCGGGCCAGGTACACAAGCTGGCGGAGTTCTTGACAAGCGACTCGCTGAGTGCCCAGGGCTACTTCGAGTTCGAGGGCTTCACGGGCCACCTGCCGGCGCACCGTGCACGACCGTTCCAAGGCTGGATGCAGATCAGCGTGGGCTGCAACTGCAAATGCTCTTACTGCATCGTGCCTTCCACCCGCGGGCGCGAGGTGAGCCGCCCGCTCGCGGAGCTGGTCGCGGAGGCCGAGGCGATGGCAGGCGATGGGGTACGCGAGGTGACGCTACTCGGCCAAAACGTGAACTCCTACGGCCGCGACCTGCCGGGCCGCCCGACGTTCGCGGAGCTACTGGGAGCGGTCGACGGGGTGGAGGGGATCGAGCGCATCCGCTATACGAGCCCGCACCCGAAGGACATGCGCGAGGACGTGATCCGCGCGCACGCGGAGCTTCAGAGCGTCTGCGAGCACATCCACCTGCCACTGCAGTCGGGCTCCTCGCGGATCTTGAAGGCGATGCGACGTACCTACGATCGCTCCCGCTACATGGATCGGGTAGCGATGATCCGCGAGCACGTGCCGGACGTGGCGCTGAGCACGGACATCATCGTGGGCTTCCCGGGCGAGACCGAGCAGGACTTCGAGGAAACACTGGAAGTCGCCTCGGAAGTGGCCTACGACGCGGCGTTCACGTTCGTGTTCTCACCCCGCCGCGGCACGGAGGCGGCGACGATCGATGACGGCCTGGTCCCGCACCCGGTGAAGGTCGAGCGGATGGAAAGACTGCTGGAGGTCGTGCAGCGCTGCGCGCGTGAGCGGGCCCAGCGGTTCGTGGGTCGCACGCTTGAGGTGCTGGTGGAAGGCACCTCGCGCACGGACCCGGACCGGCTGCGGGGCCGCACGAGCCATAACAAAGTCGTGAACTTCGCGGGGCTGGCCTCGCCGGGCGAGTTGACGCAGGTGCGGATCGACTCGGCGACGAGTCAGACGCTGGCGGGCGAGGAGCTGCTGCTCGCCCGCGTGGGCTAGGCCGCGAAGGCGGCAAGACCGCGGGGTTCGGCGAGGGGAGGCTGGTCGGAGAGACAGACCTGGTCACGCCCGTTGCCCTTCGCGCGATACAGCGCCTCGTCGGCCATCTTGAAGACCTTGCTGTAGTCGAAGGGCTCGCCGCTGCGCGAGGCGCCAACGCCAAAGCTCATCGTCACGGGAACACCATCCGCGACGGTATTACGGGCGACGCTTAGACGAAGCTGCTCGGCGAGTTGAGCTGACTGCGCGAGGTTCGAACCGGGCAGCAGGATCAGGAACTCCTCGCCGCCAAGGCGGTAGGCAAGATCGAAGGCGCGTAGCTGCTTGCGCATCTGGTAAGCGACCTCCTTGAGCACGATGTCGCCGACCGAGTGCCCGCGCGTGTCGTTGATGTCCTTGAAGTGGTCGAGGTCGCCGACGATGATGCCGACTGACTCACCAGTCAGCGCGGACTGCTCGGCGAGCTCGACGACGCGGGTGCTGAGCGCCTTGCGGTTGAGCATCCCGGTGAGCTGATCGATCACGGCGTCGCTGCGGTGCTGGATGTCCGAGCGCATCAGCGGGGTTGAGAGCACGGCGACGGAGAGCAGCAGCGCGAGCGGGGCGATCAGCAGCACGGGGTTGTGCAGCACGGCGTGCGTGTCGACGCCGAAGGCGACGGCGAGCAGGATCACGCAGTTGACCGCGACGCCCGCGACGACGCCGCGCATGGGAAAGCGCGAGCTCAGCGTGATCACGGGGATCGCGAGCCAGGAGAGGGTGGGCTGGCGAGGTCCGCCGCTCAGCGCGACCGCGCCGCCGATCACGAGGCCACTGGCGATCCAGGCGCCGAACATCAGCCACTCGGGCTTAGCGACTTTCGGCATCAGCCGGTCGGCGAGACCGAAGAACAGCGCGGCGGGGATCAAGAACAGCGCGGGCCACCATCCGAGCCACGGGCTCGCGGCAACGAGCGCGATCGCGAGGATGAACAGCGTCCGCTGCCTTACGGGGCGGACGCGCTCCTCCATGTCGAGCATCCGTTCGCGGTCGAATTCGTCGCGGCAGAGCCATGATCCGCCGCTGCCGGGCCTTGTCTCCTGAGAGTAAGCACGGTCAGTCTTCATCAGTCCTTGGCTCGGCCCCGTTAAGAGGCACGATTATGATTAGCGGAACACCGTGGACAAACGTTGTCAAGGCGCAACGGTTGTGCCGGAGCGCCGGGCCTGTGCGGCCCGTCGGTGGCTCTTCTGAGTGGCCGCTACCCGCCGGCGCAACCTATCGCGGCGGCCCGCCTCGGCACGGTGCCGCCGAACAGGCTGTCTCGGCTCAGTCGTTCCGGCGCCCGCGATCATCGTCGCCCCGAGCAGCCTCGAGAAGTTCATCGCGATCGACCTCCTTAGTCGGTCTTCTGGCTTGACACGAAGATCGTCGCGCGAGGGTGTAAGGGTGCGGCTACTCGTGTGTAAGAGGCGCGTAGGGACGGGTCGTCTTGGTCTCCGGTTGTCTCTTGATTGCAGGCCGCGCGACGGTACAAGCCTTGATCGGTGACGTTCCAGCCGAAGCAGATGCGAACATATGTTCGTGCGCTGGAGCAATCTGACGATCGAGCAAGAGGAGCAGCGGCGGCTACCCGGCTATCGCGACGAAGCAGTTGTGCGCCGTTTCGACGCACCCGAGGCGCTCGAGACACGTTTCTACGAGGTCCGCGCTCGCTCGGTGCTCAACCGCGTGCCTGAGCGATCGCGCATGCCGTTCCGTTGGACTGTCAACCCCTATCGCGGGTGCAGCCATGGCTGCGTTTTTTGCTACGCCCGTGCCACGCATAGGTTCCTCGACTTCAACGCGGGCCGCGACTTCGAGAAGGAGATCGTGGTGAAGGTCAACGCGCCCGAGGTCCTGCGCACCGAGCTGGCGAAGCGCTCATGGAAGCGCGAACACGTAGCGTTGGGCACGAACACCGACCCCTACCAGTGGGTCGAGGGCCGCTATCGGCTGATGGAAGGCATCTGGGAAGCGCTAAGGGATGCGGCAAACCCCTGCTCGATCCTTACGAAGTCACCGCTGTTGCTGCGCGATCTGGGACTGATGCTGCAAATCGCCGAGCGTGCGAGCTTCTCGGCCTCGCTGTCGATTCCGACGCTCGATGAGCAGGCGTGGCGCGAAACCGAGCCACACACGCCCAATCCGCGCGCGCGGCTGGAGGCCGTCGCGGAGTTGAACCGCGCAGGCATACCGACCGGGGTGCTGATCGCACCGCTTATGCCGGGTATCAACGACTCGCCCGAGCAGGTAGAGGAGCTACTCGAACAAATAACGGAGGCGGGCGCGACGAGCGTCGGCGGGGTGGCCCTGCACCTGCGAGGCGAGGTGCGCGACGTGTTCATGGGCTGGCTGCGCTCCCAGCGCCCCGACCTCGTCCCACGCTACGAACGGTTGTATCGCAAAGGAGCCTACGCGCCAGTCGAGGAAAGAAGGCGCCTGGCAAAACTCGTGCGGCGAAACGAGTGGCCGAGCAGTTTCAGGCTCCGGGACGACAGGGCGCCCGCTGACGAGCCGAAGGAGGATCGGCAGCCCGCCCTCGCCGGGAGGCAGGAGAGCCTCTTCTAGTCCGATCTGCAGCCCGTCCAACGGCACTTATGTCTGACAGAACTGTTAATGTATGTCGAAGGCCGACGCTGTTCGCGCGCTCGGCGACGAAGCACCGTATATCCAAGGAGCGAATCCGGCATGTCATCGCACATTGCGGCCTCGCGTTCGAAGAGCCGGCGCCACAAGTGTCCGAAGCGGTCGACGACAGGCTGATCATCCTCGGGGACGACGCTGAGGGCAGGGAGCTAGAGGTGATGGCGGTGGAAGGCCCACGGGGAGAATTGATCGTGATCCACGCGATGGAGCTACGCCAGAAGTACAGGATCCAATACGAGGAGGCCAGGCAGTGGCGACTCTGAGAACGGGAAACGGGACTAGGCTCACCGAGAAGGTTGTTGACGCACTCGCCGAGGAGGCGGAGCGCGGTTATGACCTGAAGAAGGCGAAGCGTGTCCGCATGGGCCGTCCCGCCCTCGGACAAGGCGGCGCTTCCCCGCGTGTGCAGGTTCGCGTCGACCCCGAGCTTGCCAAGGCACTACGTGCCCGTGCTCGCAAGGAGCATCGCTCCGTCAGCGAGATCGCTCGCGACGCGCTTCGCGAATACGTCGAGCGCGCGGCCTGACCAAGCGGAGCGGCAGGAGAGTCTGATCTAGGCGCTCAGCGCTTGTGCTGCTGGCCCTCGGCCATGTCGCGCGCGATCTGCTCGCCGCCGATGCGGCGAGTGATGCGGCTCGCGAGATCCGGCGCCAGGCTGGCGAACGCCGCCGTGGCCACGAAGTGCGGGGGCGCCACGTCGACCTCACCGCGGTTGCGCTCGATCGCCTTCACCGTCGCGTTAGCGACGTCCTCCGGCGTGCGGGTGCCCACGCCGGGCGGAAGCTTCACTTCAGCCTCCGCGAACATGCCCGCGTCGCGGATGAAGCCTGGGAACACGGTCGAGACGCCGACGCCCGTTCCGTGCAGGTCGGCCCGCAGCGAAGCCGCGAAGCCGCGCAGGCCGAACTTCGTCGCGGTGTAGAGCGAGCTGCCCGGCGTGGCCGCCTTGCCCGCCTGTGAGGACATGAACAGCAGATGCCCTTCGCCGCGGCTGACCATCTTCGGCACGAGCGCGTGCGCCATCACGATCGGGGCGCGCAGGTTCACGTCCAGCGCGCGGTCGAGCTGCTCCAGCGAAAACGAGTCCAGCTGCCCGGAGGCCGGCAGCGCCGCGTTCGCCACCAAGATGTCGATCTCGCCTGCCTCCGCGAGCATTCGCTCGATCTCGGCCGGGCTCGCCAGGTCTACCGCGAGCGCCTTTGCCCCGAGTTGCTCCGCCAATGGCTCGAGCACGTCGACGCGGCGTCCGCTCAGGATCAGGTTCGCACCGCGGCCGTGCAGGGCACGCGCGATCGCCTGGCCGATCCCGCCGGTCGCGCCGGTCAGCAGAGCGGTCTTGCCCGAGATCTGCATGCCCACAGCCTACGCCACCCGACCATACTGCGGCTCGTGAGCGAGCACGACACGCCACCCATCAAGATCATCGCCCTGTTCGGCCCGACCGGCATCGGCAAGACCGCCGTCGCCGTCGCGCTCGCCGAATTGCTGCGCGTGCGTGGGGAGGACCCGGTCGCGGTCTCCGCCGACGCTCTGCAGGTTTACGAAGGTCTCGAGCTGCTGACCGGCGTGGCCTCGCCGAGCGAGCAGGCCGCGCTCGAGCACCGGATGGTTTCCTTCCTGCCGCTCGACGCCACGTTCAGCGTCGGGCAGTACGCGCGGCTCGCGCACGCCGAGATCGATGCGCTACTCGCCGCGGGGCGACGCCCAATCGTCGTGGGAGGGACAGGTCTCTATCTGCGCGCCGCGCTCGCGGACCTCGACCTGCGACCCGCGCCCGCGGAGGGTGTGCGCGAGCGGCTGACCGCGCAGCTTCAGGAGCATGGCCCCGAGGCGCTGCATGCCGAGCTGGCCGAGCGCGCTCCGTGGGCCGCCGATCAAATCGACTCCAGCAACGCGCGCCGGATAATCCGCGCGCTCGAGACGCTCGAGAACGGCGAGCTCGAACCCCAAGAGGGACCCTCACAGCTGTGGAGCGAGGAGCTGCGCCGCCCGACGCTGCTCGCCGGGCTCACGATGGAACGCGAGGCGCTTTATCGGCAGATCGACCGCCGCACCGAGCAGATCGTCGCGGCCGGCGCGCGCGAGGAGGTACTGCGGGCGCACGTCGCGGGCGTCTCGGAGACCGCGAGCAAGGCGCTGGGCTTCGAGCAGCTGCTCACCGACGACGTGGAGTCGATGAAGCAGCGCACCCGCAACTACGCGCGACGCCAGCTCGCTTGGATGCGCAAGCTCGCGGGCGTCACGCAGATCGACGTGACCGATCGCGAGCCCGCCGACGTCGCGCTGCAGATCCTCCGCGCTGCCTAGACTCCGCCGCCATGCGATTTGAGAAGTGGCAGGCGCTAGGCAACGACTACCTGATCGTTGAGGCCGAGCAGCTCCCGTTTGAGCCGACGCCCGAGCGCGTACGCAAGCTCTGCGCCGGACACTTCGGCGTGTTCGCCGATGGGGTGCTGCTGCTCTCGCGTCCCGACGATGCCGCGAACGTCGCTGACCTGCGGATCTTCAATCCCGACGGCTCGGAAGCCGAGCTCTCGGGCAACGGCGCGCGCGAGGCGATCCTCTACCTGCGCCGCCGCGGCTGGACCGACCTAGACGAGTTTCAAATCCACACGGTCGCTGGACCGATCAGGCCCACGATCACCGGCGAGTACACCTGCCGAGTAGACATGGGCCAAGCGATGCTCGCCTCCAAGGACTTCCCCAGCGGCCCCGAGGACGGTCGCGGCACCGTCTCCTCCGGCGGGCACGACTGGGGCTTCCAGCATGTCTCGATCGGCAACCCCCAATGCGCGATCCGAGTCGCCGGCGAGCGCGAGCTCGACGCGCTCGATCTCCCGGCGCTTGGTCCCGCGATCGAAGCCGACGCTCAGTTCCCGAACCGCACGAACGTCTCCTGGTACGCCGAGCTCGAGCCCGGCTCGACCGCGCGGATTCGCGCGCGGATCTTCGAGCGCGGTGTAGGGGAGACGCTGTCATCCGGCACCGGCGCCACGGGCGCCGCCGTCGCCTACGCGACCGAACGCGGCCTCGGTGACGCGCGAATCCTTGTCACGCTCGATGGCGGCGAGCTCGAGGTCGAGGTGGACGCGGAGCGGAACGTCCACCTGTCAGGCTGGGCCCGCCCGGTGTTCGCCGGCGAGCTTTCCGAGCCGTTCCTCGAGGACTTGTCATCAAATTAATTAATGAAAAGAAGACCGAGATAGAGGGAGCTGGATGAGACCGAGCAAGCGCCTTAAGCGGATACCGCCGTATGCCTTCGCCGAGCTCGAGCGGAAGATCTCCGAGAAGCGAGCCGCGGGCGTCGACGTGATCAGCCTGGGGATCGGCGACCCCGACCGCCCGACGCCGCCGCTGATCGTCGAGGCGATGCAAGAGGCCGTGACCGAGGCGCAGACTCACCAGTACCCCACCAACCGCGGTCGCGAGGACTTCCGCGGCGCGGTCCGCGACTTCTACGAGCGTCGCTTCGACGTCGTGCTCGACCCCGAGCGCGAGATCATTCCCGCGATCGGCGCGAAGGAGGCGATCTTCAACCTGAACCTCGCGTTCCTGGACCCCGGCGACTACGCGCTGGCCTCCGACCCCGGCTACCCCGTCTACACCGCCGGTCCATGGCTCGCGGGCGCCGAGCCCGTGCTGATCGCCTTGGAGCCCGAGCTCGGCTTCGTCCCCGACCTCGGGGCGATCGACGAGGACGTCGCGCGCAACGCCAAGCTGATCTACCTCAACTACCCAAACAACCCCACCGGCGCGCTCGTGCCCGATGGCTTCTTCGAGCGCGTCGTCGAGTTCGCCCGCGCCTACGACATCCTCGTCGTGCACGACAACGCGTACTCCGAGGTCGCCTTCGACGGCTACAAACCGCCCTCGTTCCTCGCGACGCCCGGCGCCAAGGAGGTCGGCATCGAGGTCTTCTCGCTCTCCAAGGGCTACAACATGACCGGCTGGCGCTGCGCCGTGCTGGTCGGAAACGCCGATGCGCTGCAGACCTACTGGCGGCTGAAGACCAACATCGACTCCGGGCTGTTCGAGGCCGTGCAGCTCGCGGGGATCGCCGCGCTCTCGCCCGACGCCGACGCCGAGGTCGCCTCGATGGTCGAGCTGTACCGCAAACGTCGCGACCTCGTCTGCGACGCGCTGCGCAAGATCGGCGTCGACGTGCACCCGCCGCACGCCACGATCTACGTCTGGGCGCCGATTCCCGAGGGCTATGAGAGCTCCGCCGCCTACTGCGAGCACGTGCTCGAACAGGCCGCCGTCGTGATCACTCCCGGCTCCGTCTATGGGCCCGCGGGGGAGGGCTGGTTTCGCATCGCGCTCACCGCACCCGACGAGCGGATCGCCGAGGCGGTGCAGCGGCTCGGCGCGCTCGCCGAGTAGGAGCTTCACAAAAGCGCCGCACCGTGCCTCTAGACTGAGAGGCAGATGCAAAACAGCCGCAACGGGGGGCCACCGGTACGGGCGCGACAGCGCGCCTTCTGCATCGCCGCGTTGCCCGAGGGGGACGATCTCGCCGAGCTGCGCGAGCTGCTGCTCACCGCGGGCGTAGACACCGTCGGCGAGCTGATCCAGCGCCGCGAGGCCCCGCACCCCAACACCTACCTCGGCCCCGGCAAGGTTGCCGAGGCAAAGGCCGCCGCGCGCGCCGCCGACGCCAACCTGATCGCCTGCGACGACGAGCTTACAGCCCGTCAAGAGCGCAACCTCGAGGAGGCGGTCGGGCTCCCCGTCGTCGATCGCACCACCGTGATCCTCGACATCTTCGCCTCGCACGCGAACAGCGCCGAGGGAAAGCTCCAGGTCGAGCTCGCCCAGCTCGAATACAACCTCGCCCGCATGCGCGGCCTGTGGACCCACCTCGAGCGACTCGGCGGCGGCATCGGCACCAGGGGTCCGGGCGAGACCCAGATCGAGACCGACCGCCGCCTCGCGCGTGACCGGATCTCTGCGCTCAAGCGCCGGCTCGAGCACGTCAAGGGCACGCGCGCCGTGCAGCGCGCCGAGCGCGAGCGCGCTTCGCTGCCCACGATCGCGCTCGTCGGCTACACCAACGCCGGCAAGTCCACGCTGCTCAACGCGCTCACCGGCGCGCAGGTCGGCGTGCGCGACCGCCTGTTCCACACGCTCGACCCCACCACGCGCACGCTGCGGCTGTCCGGCCGCGCGCACCTGATCACCGACACCGTCGGCTTCATCTCAAAGCTTCCCCACCAGCTCGTCGACGCCTTCGCCGCGACGCTCGAGGAGACCCGCCGCGCTGACTTGCTCGCCCACGTGCTCGACGCCTCCGCGCCCGAGGAGCAGGCCGAGGTCATGCGCCGCTCCGTCGAGCAGACCCTCCAGGAGATCGGCGCCGGCGATCGCCCGCGGCTGCTCGTCCTCAACAAGATCGACCTACTCGATGAGGAGGCGCGTCAAGAGCTGCGCTTGCGCTGGCCTGAGGCCGTGCTCGTCAGCGGGGTCACGGGGGAGGGGCTCGATGAGTTGGGCGAGCGGATCGAGCGCGAGCTGCGCCACACGCTGCGGCGCCTGGAGCTGCTCGTGCCCTACGCAGACGGCGGCAGCCTCGCCGAGCTGCACGAGCTCGCGGGCGATGTCAGCCGCGAGGATACGCCCGAGGGCGTGCGTGTCCGGGCGATGGTGCCCGAGCGCCTCGCTCAGCGCTTCGAGCGCTTCGCGATCGCTTCTTAGTCCCGCCCCGCTCGCGCAGGAACACCTCCGTGCTCGCGGCGTCCAGCGGGCGCGCGAACAGGAAGCCCTGGCCGCTGTCGCATTCCTCGCCCTTCAGCAGGTCAAGCTCGTGCTCCTGCTCGATCCCCTCCGCGAACGTCTCGATCGACAGTGCCTTGCCCAGCTGGACGAGCGTGTGGATTAGCGTCACGCCCTCCTTATTGTGCGCCAGCCCCGAGATGAATGAGCGGTCGATCTTCAGCGCGTCTACCGGGAAGCGCTGGAGGTGGGCCAACGAGGAGTAGCCCGTCCCGAAGTCGTCAACCGCCACGCGCACGCCGAGCGCCTTGATCGCCGCCAGGCGCGTCGCCGTCTCCTCGACGTTGCGCATCAGCGTCGTCTCGGTGATCTCGATCGTCAGTGCCTGCGCCGGAAGCCCGCTCGCGCTCAGCGCCGCTTCGATCTCCTTGATCACCGCGTCGTCGTCCAGCTGGCGCGCCGAGACGTTCACCGCCACATCGATCTCGTGGCCCATCGCGCGCCACGCCGCCGTTTGACGGCAGGCCTCGTGTAGCACCCACGCGCCGATCTCCGTGATCAGGCCCGTCTCCTCCAGCAGCGGGATGAACGCTTCGGGCTGGACCAGCCCACGCTCGGGGTGCTGCCAGCGGATCAGCGCCTCAACGCCCGTCGGCGTCAGGTCGCTGAGGTCGAACGTCGGCTGGTAGGCCAGCTGAAACTCCTGCTTACGCAGCGCCTCGCGCAGATCCATCTCGAGCTCCATCCGCGTCTGCACGCTGTCGTGCATGTCGGACTCGAACAGCACGTAGCGGTTCTTGCCGTCCCACTTCGCGCGGTACATCGCCACGTCCGCGTCGCGCAGCAGTTCCTCCGCGCTTTCGCGCAAGCCCACCGCGATTCCCACGCTCGCGCTCACCGTCACGCTCGTGCGCTCGCCCTCGCCCAGGTGGAAGGGCTCCTTCAGCGCGTCGAGCAGCCGTTCGGCCACGAGCTCCGGGCCCGCCTTCAGCGTGAGCTCCTCCGCCAACACGACGAACTCATCGCCGCCCAGGCGCCCGAGGCCGTCGGCTTGGCGCACCGCGCCTTCCAGGCGCGCCGCCACCGCGCGCAGCAGTTCGTCACCCACGCCGTGACCCAGCGTGTCGTTGATCGTCTTGAAGTTGTCCAGGTCGATGAACAGCGCAGCCACCGGCGTCTGGCTGCGCGTCGCGCGGTCGAGCATCCGCTGCACGCGGTCGAGGATCAGCGTCCGGTTCGGCAGCCCCGTCAACGGGTCGTGCGTCGCTAGGAACGCCAGCTCCTCCTCGCGGCGCTTCAGTTCCTCATCCGTGCGTCGGCGCTCCTCCTCAAAGCACTCGCACACGCGGAACAGGCTGAACTCCAGGCTCAGCTGGAGCATGTTCAGCGCCTGGCCGAGGTCCCGCTCGCCGCAGCCCAGCTGCTTCGCGCAGTCGATCAGTTGCTCGGCCATCACGTCGCGCCAGCAATAGCTGCGGCGGGTCACCTCGTTCAGCGACGCCGCCCGGTGTGCCGCGAGCTCGCCGAAGATCTTCGAGGTTTCGCGGCTGGACTGAAGCGTCACCTCGATGCCGTCGCCCGCGATCCAGCGCGCCACCGCGACCGTCGAGCCCGTGCAGATCCGCTCGAAGCTCTCCTGCACCATCGCGTCGATCGGCTCCGCCGTGTCGATCGTTCGCGCCACCGTTTGCGCCAGCACCTCGTCTGCCCGCGCGCACAGCGCCTCGCCCAGCGGGCGCAGCTCCGCCGGCGGCTCCACCATCGCCGAAGGCGGCATCGGCTGGTAGCCCGCGCCCTCGTCCGGGGTCGTGCCTGGGGATGGCCTCATGGGCCTGGCAATCGGTAGGAGCCCGCGAATCTTGAGCGCGCGGGGGCGATACTCAGCGGTCGTCGCCGCTGCCCGCGAGTACGCCCCGGCGCTGGCGTGAGAGCAGCTTCTGCAGGTTCTGCTCTGCGATTTCCTCCAGGTCCAGGCCCAGCTCCGTCGCCAGCTGGGCCACGTACCAGAGCACGTCGCCCAGCTCCTTCGACATCGCTTCTCGGCGCTCGTCGGTCACCTCGCCGCCGTCGTCGCGGATCACCTTCTTCGCATGGTCCGCGAACTCGCCCGCCTCGCCCGCCAAGCCCAGCGCCGGGTAGGTCAGCGAGTCCGTGCGCGGGTAGTGCGCCGTGCTGCGCGAGCGTTGCTGATAATCCGATAGCTCCATCGGCTCGGATCGTATGCATGCCCGCGGCGGCGCTCGGGACGCGATCGCCGAGTTTGCGGGCGTGGGTCGCAGTCTCCCCGCCGGCCGCGCCGTCCTCGCCTACAGCCCCGCCACGCGACGGGCCTCCGCGTGCGCGCGGCGCTCCAGCTCGTCCTCCAGCGGGGCCAGCTCGCGCTCCTCCAGCTTCAGCGCCTGCGCGATCAGCCAGTCCGCGAACCATGCGTTCTTCGGCAGCAGCGGCCCGTGCAGGTAGGTGCCCAGCGTGTTGCCTGCCCGCGCGCCCTCAAAGCCACTGCGCCCGTCGTTGCCGTGGCCGCGCAGCACTCGCCCGAGCGGCTCGGCCTCCGGCCCCAGCGACGTGCGCCCGCCGTGGTTCTCAAAGCCCGCCAGCACGCGCGCTCCGCCGAGCTGCGTCTCGATCGCCACGTTGCCGATCAGCCGCTCGCCGTTTCTCGCGCGCACCGTGCGCACGTCCAGTAGTCCTACGCCCTCGATTTCCTCCTCGCCCAGCGTGTAGGAGTGGCCGAGCAGCTGGTAGCCGCCGCAGATCCCCAACACCACCGCGCCTCGCCGTGCCGCTTCGACGAGGCCGTCGCGCTTTTGCGCCAGCAGGTCCTCCGCGCACAGTCGTTGGTCGCGATCCTGCCCGCCGCCCAGGTAGTAGAGGTCGTGGGCCGCCCCGTCCAGCGGTTCGCCTAGCCCGCTCGCCGTGATCGTGAAGCCGATCCCGCGCCAGGCGCAGCGGCGTTCCAGCAGCAGCAGGTTGCCGCGATCCGCGTAGATGTTCATCAGGTCCGGATAGAGCGCGCATACGCGCAGCTCGCGACCTGCACCCGCGCCGTTGTTCGGCTCAGGCACCGAGCATCACCACGCTGCTTGAGACGTGCTCGTCCGTCGCCGCGATCTCGCGCGTGCGCAAGGGCGTGAAGCCTGCGGTCTCGCCCTCGTGTCGCAGCGTCGCAGCGTCGATTCTGTCGAGCACCACCACGTCTCGCTCGCGCGAGTCCTCGCCTGCGGGCGAACTGATGATCCGCTCGCGTTCGATCGTCACGTGCTCACGCGTCTCGCTCACGCGCAGCGCCCGGCTCACATAGCGCCGCCCCTCGCGCCGCGTGCGCTCCGGCGCCGGGCCGATACCCCCGTCCGAGCAGTCAAACGGCTCGAGCTCGCCGAGGATCGCGCACGCGAGCAGCCCGCCCTCGCGCAAGTGCTCGCGCGCGTGCCGCAGGAACGAGAGGCGACCCTCCGTGCCTCCGAGCAGCTGCACGGTCTGCATCGGCACCAGGCACAGCGCGTAGTCCGTCCGCGCGAGCGCGAACGAGCGAGCGTCCGCCTGCACGAGCTGCAGCGGCAGCCCGCCCGCGCGCTCGCGCAGCGCGTCGAGCAGCGCGACCTCGCGCTCGAGCGCCGTCACCTCGTAGCCGTCGTGTGCGAGCGAGAGCGCAACCCGGCCCGTACCGGCGCCGACGTCCAAGATTGGCCCGTCCGCTTGCTGCGCCAGCTCGTGCCACAGCGGCAGGTCAGCGCGGTAGCCACCGCACTCCAGGTCGTGCCAGATCGCCGCGGGGTTCGCGGTTGGCCCCCCTCGCTGGGTACCGAGGATGCTCATGCCCACGAGCTGATCGCCTCCCCGCGCGCGACCAGCAGCTCGCGCAGCGAGAGCATCGCCGTGTACGTCGGCAGCGCGTAGAGCGGCGCGCCACCGGCCGGACGCTCTGCGGCCGCGTTTGTGAGCGCAGCGTTCAGGTCGGGCTCGATGTCGATCCGCTCCGGCTCGATCCCCGCGTACTTCATCCGCACCGCCAGCTCGGGCGCGCGGGTGCCGCTGCACGTGAAGCGCCGGATGCGTCCTGCCAGCAGCTCGTAGTCCGCGTCCCAGATCCACGATACGTCGCGGCCGTCGGCGATCTTGTCGTTCAGCACGCCCAACACGTCGTGCTCGCCTGGCTCTAGCGCGAGCGTGCGCAGCACCTCATTCGCCCCCGCGGGGTTCTTCACGAGCAGGATGCGCAGCTCGCGGGGTGGGCCCGCGCCCGTCGCCTGCTTAAGGACGATCGTCTCGGCGCGGCCGAATGCCGCCTGGGTTTGCTGGAGTCCCGCGAGGATGCTCGCGAGCGGGATTTCCAGCGCCACCGCGAGCGCCGCCGCCGCCAGCGCGTTGTAGACGTTGTACAGGCCGGGGAGGGCCAGCGCGACCTGCGCCGTGCCCGCGGGCGTATGCAGCGTGAAGCGCGCGCTGCGCACCCCCTCCAGCACGACGTCGCTCGCCCACACTTGCGGCTCGGGCCGGCGCTGGCCGCAGCTCGGGCAGTGGTAGTGGCCGAGGTGCCCTAGGTAGACCGCGTCAAACACGTACGGCGCCCCGCAGCGGCGGCAGTGCTTCGCGTCCGCCGCGTGGGCCATGCCCGGCAGCGCCAGCGAGTCGTCCTGCACGCCGAAGTAGAGCGTGCCCACGCGCTCGCGGCCCAGGTCCGCGATCA
>Ga0335073_10007765_pt1 | contig 15046 bp, 15 predicted proteins | sample Lox_Sample_22_FD_207093 | JGI IMG/M metagenome (GOLD analysis project Ga0335073, IMG submission 207093) | Soil microbial communities from Loxahatchee National Wildlife Refuge, Florida, United States - Lox_Sample_2.2 | ecosystem: Environmental > Terrestrial > Soil > Wetlands | place: USA... | reverse complement strand
TACCTGGATCGGGCTGCCCTCGAAGCCGAACTCCTCGCGGAGGCGACGCTCGATGAAACGGCGGTAGGCCGCCTCGAGGAACCCGGACGCGAAGACCACGAAGTGCGGCGGCCGGACCCCGGCCTGCGTGGCGAACAGGATCTTCGGCTGGCGGCCGCCACGCACCGGCGGCGGTGTCGCCGCCACCAGGCCGGTGAGCCACGCGTTGAGCCTGCCGGTCGGCACCCGGGTCTCCCAGCCGGCCAGCGCGGTCTCCAGCGCGGGCACCAGCCGCTCGACGTGCCGTCCGGTGGCAGCGGAGATGTTCACCCGCGGCGCCCAGCGCGCCGTGTGCAGCTGCCGGTCGATCTCGCGGTCGAGGTAATGCTGCCGTTCGGAGTCGACCAGGTCCCACTTGTTGTAGGCGATGACCAGCGCCCGGCCCGCCTCGATCACCATCGAGACGATCCTCAGGTCCTGCTCGGTCAGCGGCTGGCTCGCGTCGACGAGGACCACGGCGACCTCGGCCCGGTCCAGCGCCCCCGCGGTGCGCAGCGCCGCGTAGTAGTCCGCACCCTGGTTCTCGCGAAACCGCCGCCTGATGCCGGCCGTGTCCACGAACCGCCACGTCGTGCCGCCGAGCTCGACGAGCTCATCCACGGGGTCCCTGGTCGTGCCCGCCACGTCGTCGACGAGCGAGCGCTGGTGGCCGACCAGCTTGTTCAGCAGGCTGGACTTGCCCACGTTCGGGCGGCCGAGGAGCGCGACGCGGCGGGGGCCGCCCTCGGCCTCGTCGGTTTCCTTGGGCGCGTCGGGCAGCGCGTCGAGCACCACATCCAGCAGGTCGCCGCTGCCCCGACCGTGCAGCGCGCTGACCGGGGCGGGCTCGCCGAGGCCCAGCGACCACAGCGCCGCGACCTCGGGCTCGGCCTTGGTGTCATCCACCTTGTTGGCCGCAACCACGACCGGCTTGCCCGACCGGCGCAGCACCCTGGCCACCGCCGCGTCCGCGTCGGTCACCCCGACCGTGGCGTCCACCACGAACAGCACCGCATCGGCGGCGTCCACCGCGATCCTGGCCTGGGCGGCAACCCTGGCCGCCAGGCTCGGCTGGCTCTGCGGCCCATGGCCCTCTATCAACGGATCCCAGCCGCCGGTGTCCACCAGCGTGAACGACCGGCCGCGCCACATCGCGTCGTAGGCAACCCGGTCCCTGGTTACGCCGGGGGTGTCCTCCACCACCGCTTGCCTGCTGCCGAGGATCCGGTTCACCAGCGTGGACTTGCCTACGTTGGGGCGGCCTACGACGGCGACGACGGGGATGGGGGCAGGCTCGTTCGACATTAATTTCTGCTTTGCTCTGGGTACTCGGTGATCTAGATGCTATGTGCTCTGCTGGCGCGGCTGCGGCAGGCCGGCCTGCCTGCGGGTTTCGCAGGCCAGCCGGACGATGATGTCCACCACCTCGGCTAGATCGAGAGCGGTCGAGTCGATCTCGACCGCGTCGTCGGCCTTGGCGCTCTGCCCCGAGTCAAGACGGTCCCTGCGATCCTGGTCGGCCTGGGTCGACGCGGTCGACTGGCTGGTCTGCGCCGCCCGGCGGCTTGCCCGCTCGGCACTGTCCGCGGTCAGGAACACCTTGACCGGTGCATCCGGTGCCACCACCGTGCCGATGTCACGGCCCTCTGCGACGATGCCCCCGGCGCCGGCGATGATATCGCGCTGCTGCGCGATCAGGAGCGCACGCACCTGCGGCACCGAGGCGACCGCGCTGACCGCGCCGGTGACCTCTTGCCTCCTTATCTCCGCCGTCACGTCGGTGCCGTTGACCCGGACCCACGGGGCGCCCGGATCGGTGCCGATTTCGATGTCCGGCTCGGCAGCCAGCGCGGCGACCGCGGCGGAGTCGCGCACGTTGACGCCGCGGTGCAGCAGCCACCAGGTCAGGGCCCGGTACATCGCTCCTGTGTCCAGGTAACGCAGGCCCAGGGCCTGCGCCGCGCCGCGCGACGTACTCGACTTGCCCGCACCCGACGGCCCGTCCACCGCGACTACGAGCGGGGGGCGGGTTTCGCTTGCCTCGTCCGTCTCGCTGTCCAGGTCCGCTGGAATGCTCACCCGTGCGATGCTACCGGTGGACGGGGTGCGGCTCAGCCCGCCAGCCTCTCCAGGTAGAACTTGCTGCCCCGGGCGGTGATCACGGCAGCCGACGGTCCGGTCACCAGCGTCACGGCATACGGCACGGTGAGCGTCGAGATGGCGGCCCCGGTGGCGGTGCTGAGCCGGCTGACCGTAGCGGAAGCGCAGACAGAGCCCTGGCATGGTGCGGTGAGCAGGAGCAAGCCTGCCCCGGTGCCCGCGATGTCCCGGTCACCGTCCGCGACACGCCGGGAGAACGCACGCGCGAGGGATGTGGCGTTATAGCTGTCGAGGTAGCTATTGCCGCTGGGGTAGTGCGGGACGAGCAGTTCCACCCGGCCGCCCGCCAGGGCGAGCGGGCCGTCGACGTTGACATCGGCGACGCGGCGCGACGCCCCGGACGGCGTGACGTGCACCACATAACCGTTGGTCCCGTCGCCCCGAATGGCCTCGTAGTACAGGCCGTTCGCATTGGCCGCGGCATCGGCGGGGTACGCGATGTTGGCACTGACCAGGTGCACGGAGGACGACGACGTGGTGAACCTGCTGACGTTCGCGTACTCGAAGCCGCTTTCGTCGGTGGCAAAATCGGTCCAGCCCCAGACCGTGCTGCCGACCGCGTACAGGCCAGCCGAGGTGGTCGGGAACTCGCTGTTCAGCCGCCATTGCCCCACCGCGATCCCGCCCGGCAGGCGATAGGCGGTCACGGTGCTGCCGACGTCGACGAACAGATCGGACGAGTTCGCGGCCACTGCCAGCACGTTCCCGGTGGCCTGTACGACCTGAACGGGCGCCGAGGTTCCCTTTACCAGGTAGACCTTGGCGCCGCTGGAGTAGAACACCGCCCCGCTCGGCGATTCGGCGAAGTCGTAGTTGAAAGTGCTGCCGAATCGGCCGAGAAAGACGGTCCCGGTGGCGTGCAACGTACCCGCAGCCTCCGCCGCGGCAGGCAGCACACCGCTGATGCCGGAGGCGGCGAGGCCGACGATGGCCGCGATCGCGGCTGGTTTACGGACCATCCGCAAGACACTTGACATGAGAAGCCGTCCCTCCCGTCGCCGATATCGACGCTGATGTTACCGGCGGACGAGCGCGGCGGGCGGCTTAGCCAGGGATAAGGCCGTGTCGGTAGGCGTAGCCGACGGCCTGGGCGCGGTCGCGGGCACCGATCTTAGGGAGCAGATGGTTGACGTGGCTCTTCACGGTGGCCTCGCTGACGAACAGGCGCTCCGCGATCTCGGTGTTGGAAAGGCCGGCCGCGATCAGGGCGAGAACCTCCGCCTCGCGCGGCGTCAGCCCGTCAGGCAACGGCGGCGCGGCTGATTCCGGTGCCCCGGATGAGGTCCGCGGGTCGGGCGAGCTGCCGTTGAATCGCGTCCGGGGGTCGGCGCCGGCGATCGCCTCAACGAGGTGCCTGTGCACCGCGGGGTCCAGTGACGCCTGGCCGCTGGCCACGCGCTGCAGCGCCTGGCGGATCTCGTCGGCGCCCGCGTCCTTGGTGAGATAGCCGAGCGCGCCGGCCCGCAGGGCCTCGATGACCGAGCGGTCGTCAGCGTAGGTGGTCAGCACCACGACCTTGATCTCCGGATGGCGCGCCCGCAGACGGCGGGTGGCCTCCACCCCGTCGACCCTGGGCATCCGCAGGTCCATCAGGATCACGTCCGGGCGCAGCTCGTCGGCCAGGGCCAGCGCCTCCTCGCCGTCCGCGGCCGTGCCGACCACCTCCACGTCGGGAAGCAGCCCGAGCAGCATCGCCAAACCCTCGCGCACCACGCGCTGGTCGTCGGCCGCCAGCACGCGGACCTGCGGCCCGGTCATGTCGGCACCCGGAGCTGGACAAGGAAACCGTGGCCGGTCGGCGCGGCGGTCAGCGTACCGCCGAGAAGTTCGGCGCGCTCCTTCATGCCGGTGAGGCCATAGCCGTGTTGGCCCTGGTGAGGCAGCTGACGCGAGGGAACGTACTGGCTTGGTATGGCCTCGCCACGAGAATCTTCGACCGTCAGGCGAATCTCCCCCGGAAGATATTCAAGGCGGACTTCCAGCCGGTCGGGGTGGGCGTGCTTGCGGGCGTTGGTCAGGGCTTCCTGGGTGACGCGGTAGAGGGCGAGCTTGACCGCCGAGCGGAGCTCGCGCGGGTCGCCGACGGCCGCGTACCCGCACGGGACGCCGGTGTCGGCCTCGAACGCGCGGGCAAGCGCGGCCAGCTGGTCCGGGCCTGGAAGCTCGTCGTCGCGGAGCATGCCGATCGCCTGGCGGGCCTCGTCAAGCCCGCTGCGGGCCAGTTGGTGCGCCCGGTCGATGGTGGCCGCGAGCCGTTCGTCCGCCGGGTCGGAAAGCGCCAGCAGGCGGGCGCCCTCAAGCTGCACCACCAGGCCGGACAGCGAGTGCGCGAGCACGTCGTGCATCTCGCGGGCCAGCCGCTGGCGCTCGGCGAGTGCGGCAGCCCGCAGTTCCGCGTCGCGGGTCTCCTCCATCTGGATCAGCAGCCGCTGAGCCTGCTGGTCGTTCTGGCGTGCCCGCCAGATCAGCATCGCGTAGAGGAACAGGCCGGTGAACGAGAACACGCTGCTGATGAAGTCCGTCGACCCCTGGTGGGCGGTGTGCTTATCGGATTCGGTGATCACGAAGGCGGCCACGCAGATCGTGGCGACGATGAAGGCAAGGCCGAACCGAGCCGGGATCGCGCCCACGGCGATGGCGACCGCGACGGCGACGACGCAGCCGCCCGCACCGGGTCCTGTGGGCTGTACCCACATCAGCAGCACGGAACTCAGCAGCAGCAGGACGAGAAAGGGAGCGTAGACCCGCGGCGGCGTCTGGCGCCTGAGCATCGTCTGCCGGATGCCGAGCGCGCCGACGGCGAAACCCGCCAGGCCGATCGTCAGGCCGAGCGATGCGCCGTGCAGGCCGACGCCTGGATGCGCGCGGGCCGAGAGGTACACGACCCCGCCGACGATCACCACCACGAGGGGAAGCAGGCTACGCCGCCACGCCATGCGGCTCGCGTTGACCTCCCTGAGCGCGTCAAGGGTGCCGCTGCTGGGCAGCGGCTGCTGGAGCAGGGGTCCCCCGAGCAGGGGCTCCCCGGGCTCTCCAGGCGGCCGGCCAGTCACAGTAGCCAGGGTACGTTTCCGCGGGCCGCCTGTCCTCAGCGCGAGGGTGGACAGCCGTCCTGCAACCCAGGGTGGATTCTCGGCCCGGAGGCGGACCGCGGCGGCGCGGCGAAGTTCAACCGCGGCGCCGAAGACCGGCCGCGGGCCGGCCGGGCAGGCTGGGCTCGTCCCAGCAGGGCACCGGCTAAGGAGACACCATGCTTCTGTTTCTTCCCCCCGTCGTCCAGGCGGTCCTCGGCGTCGTCATCCTGGTGATCGGCGTGGTCGTGCTGCACAGCGTCATCATCGCAGCACTCGGGGTGCTCGGCCTCGCCGTCGGCGGATACCGCTGGACCCGCTCCAGAAGGAAGGACGGGTACCAGCGATGAACGCGATCATCGTCGAGGACCTGGTCAAGCGCTTCGGCAGGTTCACCGCTGTCGAGAACGTCAGCTTCGAGGTCGCCGCGGGTCAGGTGACCGCGGTGCTCGGCCCGAACGGGGCGGGCAAGACCACCACGATCGAGATCCTGGAGGGATTCCAGGCCCCGACCGCGGGCACCGTCCGGGTGCTCGGGGCCGACCCGCGCACCGCGGGCCGGGCCTGGCGGGCCAGGATCGGGCTGGTCTTGCAGGCCACCAGCCTGGACGCCCAGCTGACGGTGGCCGAGGCGCTGTCGTTGTTCGGCACGCTGTACCCGGATCCGCGACGGGTCGGCGAGGTCCTCGACGTCATCGACCTGGACGCGGACGCCAGGACCAGGATCGGCGCGCTGAGCGGGGGCCAGCGCCGCCGGGTCGACCTGGGTATCGCCATCATCGGCCAGCCGGAGATGCTGTTCCTCGACGAGCCCACCACCGGCCTGGACCCGGAGGCGCGCAGGCGGCTGTGGTCGGTCATCGAGAACCTCACCGCGGGCGGCACCACCGTGCTGCTGACCACCCACTACCTGGACGAGGCGCAGCACCTGGCCGGCCGGGTCATCGTGCTCGCCGACGGGCGGGTCGTCGCGGACGCCGCGCCGGATCAGCTGCGGGCGATGGGCGGGGTGCCGGTGATCAGCTACCGGCTGCCCGCCGCCGCACCGGCGCTGCCCGCCGCGCTTGCCGAGTACGTGGACGGCAGCCAGCTAGTGCTGCCCTCGGCCGACGTGACGGCCGACCTGGCCCTGCTCGTCGGCTGGGCGCGGCAGAATCACGTGGACCTGACCGGCCTCGAGGTCGCCCCGCCCAGCCTGGAGGACGCCTACCTGGCGCTCACCGCGAACGGAAAGGAGCTCTGCCATGACTGACGTTGCGCTGCGGGCGAACCCGGGGCAGGCTGCTCCGCGACGGCTACCCGGTCTGGGGCCGGTGCTCGCGGCCCAGATCCGGTACCAGCTCACCATGCTCATGCGCAACCCGCGCGCGCTCATCGCGGGGCTGGTCCTGCCCGGCGGGCTGCTCGCGCTCGAGCGCGGGAACGCCCAGCACGTCACGATGGCCCAGGCGGCGCCGAAGATCGCCGGGCTGATCGCCTTCAGCGTGGTCGCCATCGCGTTCTTCACCCACGCCAACGCCCTGGTCATCGCGCGTGAGGACGGCGTGCTGCGGCGCTGGCGGGCCGCGCCGATCCCGCCGTGGGCCTACTTCGCGGCCCGGCTCATCGCGACCATCATCGTCACGGTGATCTCGGGAATCGTGCTGATCCTGGTCGCCATGTCCATGACCGGGCTGCACCTGACCGGCCACGCCGTCATCGGCCTGATCGCCGACGTCGTGCTCGGCGCGCTCGCCCTGGCCGCGGCCGGGATCGCGCTGACTCCGCTCATCCCGAGCGCGCAGGCCGCGCAGCCTGTGCTGATGCTGACCTACATCCCGCTGATCATCCTGTCCGGCTCGTTCGGCCCGCTCACGCAGCTGCCACATTGGCTGACCACGACGATGACCTACCTGCCGGCCCAGCCGGTGATCGATGCCGTCTCGCGGGTGATGGAGCACGGCAGCGGCGCCTTGATGTCCGCCCACGACCTGGCCGTGCTCGCGGCGTGGGCGGTAGGCGGCCTGCTGATCTCGATGCGCTTCTTCCCGTGGGATCCGCATCGCCCGCGGCACGCACAGAAGAGCTAGCCGCCGGGAGGGCGCACAGGCGCGGACCGCGCACCACGGCCCGTTCTGAATAAATGCTAGCGGCGGACGGGCCAGCCGCCCGCTTCCAGGGCGGCCAGCAGGGTGGCGGCCTCGGCGGGGCGGATGGAGAGCTCGGCGACGCCGACGGGGAGGCCGGGCGAGTGCTCGATCCTGACGTCCTCGATGTTGACCCCGGCGGCGCCCGTCGCGTCGAACAGCCTGGCCAGCGCGCCGGGCTCGTCGGGGATGACGACCTGGACGACGGCGAACTCACGGGGCGCGCCGCCGTGCTTGCCGGGGATCCTGGCCACGCCCGCGCGGCCGCGGTCGAGCAGCGCCTCGACAGACTTCTCCGGGTCCTCCCCGTCGGCCAGCATCCGGGCCGCCTCGGCCAGGTCACCGGCCACCGCGGCGAGCACCTCGGCGACCGGCGCGGCGTTGGCGGACAGGATCTGCGTCCACAGGTCCGTATCGCCTGCCGCGATCCTCGTCACGTCGCGCAGGCCCTGTCCGGCCAGGTCGAGGGCCTCCTGCTGCGCGTCGGCCAGCCGGGCCGCCATGGCCGCGGCGACCAGGTGCGGAGCGTGCGAGATGAGCGCCACCCAGCGGTCGTGCGCGGCCGCCTCGGTGCGGACAGGGACCGCGCCGCACGCCCGGACCAGTTCGGTGACCGTCTCGGTGGCCTGCGCGGAGGTCTCGGCGGCCGGGCACAGCGCCCACGTCCTGCCGAGGAAGAGGTCGGCGCGGGCCGCGGCGGGGCCGTGCTTCTCCCGGCCGGCCAGCGGGTGCCCTGGCACATAACTGGCCAGGTCACAGCCGAGCTTGCGGGCCCGGGCGAGCGGGAGCTGCTTCACGCTGGCCACGTCGGTGTAACAGCGGGCCAGGTCGCGGGCCTGGGCAGCGGCGAGGGTGGCCGCAACCGCGTCCGGGGGGACGGCGATCACCGCCACGTCGACCGCGGCCGGGAAATCGGGCAGCAGCTCCCCCGCGCCGAGGTCGGCGGCCAGCTTGGCGGCGGCCGGGTCGGCGTCGGTAAGCCACACCGGCCACGAACGTTCGCGGACCGCAAGCGCGATCGAGGTTCCGATCAGCCCGGTTCCGACGATGGCGACCCTCACTGGGCGATGTCCAGCCGGAGGGCGGCGGCGCCGCGCAGGTACACGTGCTGGATCGCCGAACGCGGCCGGTCGGTCTCCACGTGGGCCATCAGCCGCACCACGCGGGGCATGGCACCTGGCACCGCGATCTCGGACGCGCAGATGAGCGGGACCTCGTGAAAGCCGATCTTGCGCGCGGCCAGCGCGGGGAACTCGGCGGTCAGGTCCGGCGTGGCCGTGAACAGCACGCTGATCACGTCGTCGGTACTCAGGTCGTTTCGCGCCAGCACCTCGGTGACGAGCTCCGCCGTGCCTTCGAGTATCGCGTCGCGGTCGTCCGCCTCGATCTGCACCGCGCCGCGAACCGCCCTGACCGTCATCTGCCTTGTCCTCCGATCGCCAATCGCCCCAGGCTACAGGCCCACGGCAGCGTACAGCTCGCCTATTTCCGCCGTGGTCAGCTCGCGCGAGGTGCCCGGCTTGAGCGTTCCCAGCTTGATGGGGCCGACGTTGGTTCGCACGAGCCTGCTGACCGGGTGCCCGGCCGCGGCCAGCATCCGGCGCACTATGTGCTTCCTTCCCTCATGCAGGGTGATCTCCACCAGCGCGCGGGTGCCCGACCTGTCGACCACGCGGAACCTGTCGGCCGTGGCGACCCCGTCGTCGAGTTCGATGCCGGTGGCAAGGCGGCGGCCGAGGTCCTTCGGCACCGGACCGCTCACGTCGGCCAGGTAGGTCTTGGCGACCTCGAAGCTTGGGTGGGCGAGCCGGTGGGCCAGTTCGCCGTCGTTGGTGAGGAGCATCAGGCCCTCGGTGTCGTAGTCCAGCCGGCCGATGTGGAAGAGCCGCTGGGACCTGTCGCCGAGGAAGTCGGCCACGGTCTGCCTGCCGCGCGGGTCCGACATCGCCGTCAGCACCTTGGGCGGCTTGTTGAAGGCCAGGTAGACCAGGCCCGGCTTGGCCGGGATGCGCTTTCCGTCGACCTTGATCACCTGGGTTTCCGGGTCGACCCTGGCGCCGAACCTGCGCACGGTCTCGCCATCGACCTGAACCCGGCCGGCGCCGATCAGCTCCTCGCAGTGCCTGCGGCTGCCGACTCCGGCCTCGGCCAGGACCTTCTGCAGCCGGGCGCCACCGGGGACGTCGGTCAGGGAGTCTCTGTCCTCGTCCTCGTCCTCGTCTTTGCGGGCGTCACGGTCTGGCGTTCTCATCCTCGATGTCCTCAATGTTCTCTGGCAGGAACGGCGCGAGATCCGGGAGATCCTCCAGGCTCGCCAGGCCCAGCCGTTCCAGGAAGTAACTGGTGGTGCGGTACAGGATGGCGGTGGTCTCCGGGTCCGTGCCGGCCTCCTCGACCAGGCCGCGCAGCGTCAGCGTGCGCATGACGCCGTCGCAGTTGACCCCGCGCACGGCCGAGACCCGTGCCCGGCTCACCGGCTGGCGGTAGGCCACGACCGCCAGGGTCTCGAGCGCCGCCTGGGTGAGGCGAACCTCCTGCCCGTCAGTGACGAAACGCTCGACGAGCGCGGCGCAATCCTCCCGGGTGTAAAAGCGCCAGCCGCCGGCTATCTCGCGTAGGTCAAAGCCCCTGCCTTGGGCCGTGTATTCCTCGGCAAGTTCGCGCAGCGCGGCCGCCACCTCGTTCCTCGGCTGCTCGAGCACCTGTGCCAGCACCACGGTCGGCACGGGCTCGTCGGCGACTAGCAGGATGGCCTCCAGGCACGCCCGCAGCCCAGGGGCCGCTGGCTGCTCGTCCGGCGCCGCTGGCTGGTCGTCCGGGGCGTGATTCGAGGGGGTCGGCTCGGTCGTCATCGTGTTCAGTCATCGCTTTCGGTCAGGTCGTCGAAGCTATCAGCGTTCTCATCGTCGGTGCCCGTCCATGTCACGTAAAGCTCGCCGAGCGGAGCAACCTGCTCGAAGGAGATGACGTCCTCTTTGTACAGGTCGAGCAGGGCGAGAAAGCAGGCGACGACCTCGTAGCTCCCCGCCGCGCCCGCGGTCAGCTGGCGGAAGCTGGCGCGGCCGAGCTCCCGCAGCCTGGCCGCGACGATCCGGGCCTGGTCCCTGATGCTGATCATCGGAGCGTGGATGTGCTCGGTCGACACCGTAGGCGGTGGCTTGGGAGCCAAGGTCAGCGACGCGAGCCTGGCGAACTCGGCCGGTCCCAGGCCGAGCAGCACTTCGGGCAGCAGTTGGGCGAAGCGCGGTTCGAGCGGGACCCGGCGGGGGAAGCGGCGGGCCGCGGCCGTCATCCGCGCGGCGAAGGTGGCCGCCACCTCCTTGTACGCACGGTATTGCAGCAGCCGGGCGAAGAGCAGGTCCCTGGCCTCCAGCAGGGCCAGGTCCTCCTCGTCCTCCACCTCGCCGCTCGGCAGCAGGCGGGCGGCCTTCAGGTCGAGCAGGGTGGCCGCGACGACGAGGAAGTAGCTGACCTGGTCGAGGTCCCAGTCGTCGGAGCGGGCCGAGATGTACCCGATGAACTCGTCGGTGACCTGGGACAGCGCGACTTCGGTGATGTCCAGCTTGTGCTTGGAGATCAGCGCGAGCAGCAGGTCGAACGGGCCCTCGAAGACGTCCAGGTGCACCTCGAAGCCGCTGGCCTGGGAGGGCCGTGCGTCGCCTTCGGTGTCATCCACGCTCACGGTCATGACGGTAGCTGAGCGACGGGCATGCTAGGACGCAGGCTCTTCGGTCTCCTTGGCGGCGCCGTCCTGGGCGGCGGCTTCGTTGGCGGCGGCTTCGTTGGCCCTGGCGATGCGGAGGGCCAGCAGGCTGTCCTTGCCGCGGGCGTCGAGGTCGGCGAGCAGCACGGCGATCGCCTCGCGGACGATCCGGCCGCGGTCGGCCGCAGCACCGTAGCGGAGCAGCGCGAGCCTGGCGCGTTCCAGGTCAAGTAGTTCCTCGGCGGACAGGTAGACGGTGATCTTCTGGGTGTGCTTCTCCCGCCCGCTGGCGCGGCGCTGGTCTCCCCCATCGGGACCGGGAGCAGCGGGGCGGAGGAGTTCGGCAACCCCCGGCAGGCTTACCCGCCGTGATCGGCCCCTCCCTGACGCCACCGCTCCAGTACCTCCTTGGCCAGCTCCCGGTAGGAGTTTGCCCCCATCGACCCCGAATCGAAGCTGGTAATAGGCTCTCCGGCCACCGTAGCGTCCGGGAACCGCACCGTGCGGTTGATTACAGTATGAAAAACCTTGTCGCCGAATCCATTCACCATGCTGGCCAGGACCTCGCGGGTGTGCAGCGTGCGCGAGTCGTACATGGTCGCGAGCAGTCCGTCGATGGTCAGCTTGGTGTTCAGCCGGCGCGAGACCTTTTCGATGGTCTCCATCAGCAGGGCGACGCCGCGCATGGCGAAGTACTCGCACTCCAGCGGGATGATCACGCTGTCCGCGCAGGCGAGCGCGTTGATCGTGAGCAGGCCGAGGGACGGCTGGCAGTCGATCATGATCACGTCGTACTCGGGCATCAGCGGCTGCAGCACCCCGCCGAGCACGTACTCGCGGCCCACCTCGTGCACGAGCTGGACCTCGGCGCCGGACAGGTCGATGTTGCTCGGCAGCAGGTCCATGCCGTCGACGCCGCTCTTGTGCAGCACGTCCTGCGGGGTGACGTCGCGCTCCATGAGCAGGTTGTAGACGGTGCTGTCGATGTCGTGCGGCTGGATGCCCAGGCCCACCGAGAGCGCGCCCTGCGGGTCGAAGTCGACGAGGAGCACGCGACGGCCCTGCTCGGCGAGGGCCGCGCCGAGGTTGATGGTCGTGGTGGTCTTGCCGACGCCGCCCTTCTGGTTGCAGACCGCGACGATGCGCGCGGGTCCATGCTCGACCAGGGGCTCGGGGTCGGGGAAGCCCGAGAACGGCCGACCGGTCGGACCCAGCACTCCCGCCTGGGGCTCTGTCGTTCTGGATGCTGCCACCAGTGCTGAACCTCCTGGGCTATGGCCGCGACGATGCCCACGGAACCAGGATTGGACTCTAGGGCCTCTGCAAGACGCCGGCAAGCAGGCACGCCGTTTGTGCCCGATATCCACCTGGTAATTCGTGCCAGGAGAACGGGTATGAGCCTGCTGAGGCCGGTGTTCGGTGGCATTCAGGCAACCGGACGTTTCTTAGTATCCCGGACGGGACTGTGCATCTGGGTTGATACTGGACATCCAGGAGGAGCCTAGGTTTCAGGCGGGGGCTGAGAACCGGGGCGAGGCTGGGCGTCAGGGTTCGGGTGAGCCGGACGGCGGGAAGAGGGCGACCGATGAGTGCAGCGCACTACGATTTCGTCATAGTCGGCGGCGGTTCGGCCGGATGCGCGCTCGCGAACCGGCTCAGCGCCGATCCGGGTAACCGGGTGCTGGTGCTCGAGGCGGGGCGTTCTGATGTTCCCTGGGACGTGTTCATTCATATGCCGGCCGCGCTGACCTACCCCATCGGGAACCGACTGTACGACTGGAAGTACTCCTCCGAACCCGAGCCGTTCATGAACGGCCGCCGGGTGTACCACGCGCGCGGGAAGGTGCTCGGCGGCTCGAGCAGCATCAACGGGATGATCTTCCAGCGCGGCAACCCGCTGGACTACGAGCGCTGGGCGGCCGACCCCGGCATGGCGGACTGGGACTACGCGCACTGCCTGCCGTACTTCAAGAAGATGGAGACGTGCCTCGCCTGGGGCGGGAACTGGCGCGGTCACGAGGGCCCGCTCGTGCTCGAGCGCGGGCCGGCCACCAGCCCGCTGTTCCAGGCCTTCTTCGAGGCGGTCCAGCAAGCCGGGTACTCGCTGACCGACGACGTCAACGGCTACCGGCAGGAGGGGTTCGCGCCGTTCGACCGCAACGTGCACCGCGGCAGGCGGCTGTCGGCCGCACGCGCGTACCTGCACCCCGTGATGGACCGGCCGAACCTGACCGTGGAAACCAGGGCGTTCGTGACCAGGATCCTGCTGCGGGGCTCGCGCGCGATCGGCGTGGAATACGCCAGGGGCGCGGACCGGGCCAGGACTGCGCTCGGCGGCGAGGTCATCCTGTGCGGCGGCGCGATCAACTCGCCGCAACTGCTCCAGCTGTCGGGGATCGGCGGCGCGGACGACCTGGGGCGGCTTGGCATCAAGTGCGTGGCGGACCTGCCGGGCGTCGGCGAGAACCTGCAGGACCACCTCGAGGTGTACATCCAGTACGGCTGCAAGCAGCCGGTCTCCATGCAGCCGGCGCTCCGGTTGCGCGCTCGCCCGTGGATCGGCGCCAACTGGCTGTTCTTCCGTAGCGGGCCGGGCGCCACCAACCACTTCGAGGGCGGCGGGTTCGCGCGCAGCAACGACGACGTGGCGTATCCCAACCTGATGTTCCACTTCCTGCCGATCGCCATCCGCTACGACGGTTCGGTGCCCGTCGGCGGCCACGGCTACCAGGTGCATATCGGCCCGATGTACTCCGACGCACGGGGTTCGGTGAAGATCTCCTCGGCCAATCCGAGGGTCCACCCGGCGCTGCGGTTCAACTACCTGTCCACCGACCAGGACCGCAGGGAATGGGTGGAGGCCATCCACGTCGCCAGGAACATCCTGAACCAGCCCGCCTTCGACCCCTACAACGACGGCGAGCTGTCGCCGGGTACTTCTGTGGAGAGCGATCAGCAGATCCTGGACTGGGTGGCCAAGGACGCGGAGACCGCGCTGCACCCCTCCTGCACGTGCAAGATGGGCACGACCGCCGAGTCGGTCGTTGACCCGGCCAGCATGCGGGTGCATGGCATCGAGGGCCTGCGGGTGGTGGACGCCTCCGCGATGCCGTACATCACGAACGGCAACATCTACGCGCCGGTCATGATGCTGGCGGAGAAGGCAGCCGACCTGATCCTGGAGAACACGCCGCTGGCGCCGGAACCGCTTGAGTTCTACCGGCACGGCGGCACCCCGGAGCCCGTCGCGCCTGCTTCGCCTGCCGCGTTGACCTCATGGCAAGAAACATACGACGCCGAGCGCGGCTGGCACCGGGCTTCCGGGAGACAGTCGCCAGAATAGGCGCGGCAGCCACGCCTTTATGCACGCGGAGCAGGTCGATGTTGAAATGCGGAAACCGCGGGACAGCATCGATTACCGGAGCGCTGATCTGGCTGGTGTCGCCCGGGCCGGAGGGCCCGGGCCGAAGTCCCTGGTCTGACCGGGTCCTTATGCCCGGGCCGTTAAAATGACCGGCCCAAGCCAGGCCGGGACTTCCGGATTAAGGCGGGATACCCGGGCCTTAAAGACCGGGCCAATGACCCGTTAAGGACGGCTGACGGGTGCCGGGTGCGCGCCGGCAGGGCCGACGGCAGGACTCCCCAGCGCACGGCGGCGCGGGTGCGGGCAGTGGTGCGGATGGGACCGATGGTGCCCGGACCCGCAAGAAGATCCGGGAAAATCCGGGCTTCTGGGAAGATCGGGTGCGTCCTGGCACCCCTCTTCTTCCCGCGAGCCCGTATCTTCCCACGAAAAGTTAAGGTACATGTCTAGGGACTACTATCCACGACACCATCGGGACAGGCGGGACAGACGGGACAGGCCCAGGCAGCTAGCCCACATCTGGGGCAAGCACGGTCAGGTGCGGTAGCGGCGGATGATACGAGCGGGGCAAGAGCGGACACGGTTTCTGAAGATGGTGGGAGAT
>Ga0335073_10007764_pt1 | contig 15046 bp, 11 predicted proteins | sample Lox_Sample_22_FD_207093 | JGI IMG/M metagenome (GOLD analysis project Ga0335073, IMG submission 207093) | Soil microbial communities from Loxahatchee National Wildlife Refuge, Florida, United States - Lox_Sample_2.2 | ecosystem: Environmental > Terrestrial > Soil > Wetlands | place: USA... | reverse complement strand
TGAGTAACGCGGACCTCGCGCCCTTCGATCTGCAATACCTCGGGAGCTTCGTCTTTGCTCACGCAAACAGCCTACCAAACGGGTGTGGACGAAAACCGGAAGCCTTTTACAGCAGGGGAACCACGTCAATAGCAACATCTTTCTCGTGGACAACCTTCACCGTATTCCGTAGTGGGCGTCCTAAGCCATTAAAGCAGATTTCCATTACGTCGCCGTCTTTGAGTTCGATGCCCTGGCCAAAGCTAAGGGAATGAGCGCCCAGGAAATGGATGTGAACATCGCCGGGCCGGCGATGCAGTTCGAACTTGAAATGATGGTGTTCGAGGTTGCGCAGGCTGTGGGACATTTCCTCTTCACCGCTCAAGATCGCCTGCGACCAGAATTCCTTTCCATCGCGCGTAATGGTAACCGTGCCGGGGACATTTCGGAAATCAACATTCACGGCCAGCTCCGGCCCGATCGAACAGGTGCGCAATTTCGATCCTGCCAGATTCAGGTAGTTCTTTTTCTCGAATCGGTGGTCGGAGAACTCGTTGCCCTGGGTCATGCCTACGCGATACGGCCGTCCGTCGGGTCCAATCACATAGATGACGGCAATCTCAGCTTCTTCGCCGCCGTCTTCCGCATAGGGCGGAATGAGCAGTGGGCCGCCATGTGCCTGCACGATGGAGCCATAGCCCTTGTAAAACCACTCCGGAGCGATGCCGATTTCGCCCTCCGCAGGCTTGCCGCGTTCCACTCCCCAGCGAAACATCTTCATGCTGTCGGTCAGCTCTTCTTCCTTGACCTTATGCATGGACGCACGATCGCGTGCGCTGCCCAGGTGGGTCAAGCCGGTACCGGAGACCAGGCAACGGGAAACCTCCTGCGGATGGTCGATCGGCGGAAGGAGCTTCCACTCGCTACTGCCTGCGTAGACCGGGTCGTAGTCAAGAAACTCATCCGTAACATGACGGGCAGCAAGCGTGCTGAGCTTGCCTTCATTGGCAATCGCTGCCTGAGCCAGGGCATGCATGGAATCAAAACTATGCAGGAAGCGGAGCTTCGGTTCCTCCACCACGGCAACGCGGCGGACCTTGCCGTTCTTCAATTGCACGAAACGCATAGGTCCTCGGTGATCGTTCTTAGCTGATAAATTTCTTTTGGTTCGCTTTCGCAGGTACCGGGCAAACGTTGTATCGGGCCGCCAGCCGATAGCGGTTGCGGGCAAATATTCCATAGGCCGCATTGCGGAGAAAACTCGGCACCACGCGGAGCAGATATCCGAGAAAACGCCACCGCCCGCCCAGTTGCGTGAGGATATTCACGGTCACATCGGATTGCGTCAGCAGCCTCTCGCGGACAGTACCTGCATCGAGCACCATGTAGACGCTGTTGCTCTTGAGCATAGCGTCACGATCAATCCCATGGCGCTGGAGGATCTCAGCAGCTACGGTTGAATCCTGCGGGGCAAAGCGAAAGAGATCGTCAGCGTCACGCCGGATGACCCATTGCACGGCGTTGTGGCATAGCCCGCATTGGCCGTCGAAGAGCATCAGCGGGCGGGCGCCCAGTTGCTCCCTCAATTCGTGTTGGCTTGCCGTCGCGGGGCTCATATTCGTTTCTTCTTCCATTTTACTCGTTGAGATTACGCGACGCCGGGCTCCGGTAGCCTTAGTTCTAGTACCCTTTGACAGATCGGAGATTTGCTCATGAAACTGGCTGTCATTACCGGAGCGGCGCAGGGTATTGGCCGCCGCACGGCTGAGGTGTTAGCCGCCGCCGGATATTCATTGGCCCTGCTGGACCTGCAACCCTGCACTGCCACTCTGGCGGCGGTGCGTGCGGGCGGCTGCGAGGCGGCGGAGTTTACCGGAGACATTTCGGACGAGGCCGTGGTCCAAGGCACTGCGCAAGCAATCGATAAGCGCTGGGGCCGGGTCGATGTGCTGGTCAACAATGCCGGCATTAGCTCGATTGCGCCCGCCGAGAGCATCGAAGCGCGAACGTTTCGCCGCGTGCTCGAGGTGAATCTGGTCGCTCCCTTCCTGCTGGCGCGCGCCTTCGGGAAAAAGATGCTCGAGCAGCGAGCCGGTGCGGTCGTGAATGTCGCCTCGATCGCTGGCCTTGCGGGAGTTGCGGACCGCGCTGCCTACAACGCATCCAAACACGGTCTCATTGGGTTGACGCGCACCTTGGCGGCGGAGTGGGGCGGACGCGGCGTACGCTGCAATGCCGTTTGCCCCGGGTGGGTCAAGACAGAGATGGATGCGGCCGATCAGGCTAGCGGAACCTACACCGACGAAGACATCATTGGTGTGAACCCAATGGGACGCTTTGCCTCGCCGGACGACATCGCCAAGGCGATCCTGTTCCTGGCTGATCCGGAGCAGAGCGGCTTTGTCAACGGACATGCGCTGGTGGTCGACGGCGGATGGATCACGGACGCGAGCTGGCAGAGCTTGCGTCTGAGCCATCGATAGGAGACCAGACCCTCGGGCCTGATTCAAGGGGGGGAACTGCTCCTTTACTCAACCAGCCGCAGCACTCTCTCCACCTGCTCACGCAATTGCGCGACTTCTTCGCGGAGGGCCGCAAGCTCCGCCTCCAGTTGGGCCGTACTGCTCCCTGCGTGCTCCGAAGCCCTGGCAATCGGAGCCGTCTCGGTTACTTCACCCGAGAGCAGATGAGCGTAACGAGCTTCTTTGGTTCCAGGCTGGCGGGGCAACATCACCACCAATGGCGGGTCGCGCTGCATCAGCCGTTGCAGGGTCGACTGCACATCGCTCAGCTCCTCGAAGTGGTGGATCCGTTCGGTTCTTCCGCGCAGCTCTCCGGGTGTTTGCGGGCCGCGCAAGAGCAGTACGCAGATCACCGCGATTTCACCGCGGGTGAAGTTAAAAACCTCCTGTACCCGATGCTCATACTTGGCGACGCGGCTCTCGCTGCCACGTGCCGGAGCAGCCAGGCCGTTGTCCTCAAGTTCATGCAAGGCCTGCCGGATTTCGTCTTCGTCGAGGTTCGTCACCGGCTCGCGATTGTTCTTCTGATTGCAGGCGTTGGCCAGCGCGTTCAGAGAAAGAGGGTAGTACTCGGGCGTGGTGATTTCTTTTTCTACGAGCGATCCGAGGACGCGAGCAGCTGCCGGGGAGAGCTTTATCGTCACGGCATCCATACTACCTTGACGTAGTAAAGATCCGTCGCCACGGCGAACTGATCTTTCGTCAGCGCTGTGGGGACGGTTTTCCAGGCTGCGGCGGGACGAATCATCTGCCAGTGCTGGCTGTCGCCTACCTTGATCGGCATAGCGAACCCGGGTTCGTCGGCCTTCCAGCGATAACGGACACTGCCCGGGCTCCATTGCAGTTGCAGAATCGGCAACGCCGCATGGCGCAGATACTCATTGAAAATCGGGGTCAAATTCATTCCGGTCTGCTGGTTGAAGTATCGAATGACGTCCTCGGTCATGATGTTCTGATACTTGAAATGCTGGTAAAAGCTGTGCAGGAGCGCCCACCAGCGCGGGTCATCGTCGATCACGCTGCGAAGCGTATTCAGAAACAGTGCGCCCTTGAAATATTGATCTTCGGGTGGGGTGCTGTTGACGCCGCGCAGGGAAATGATCGGCTGCTGATTCTTCACCTTCGGCTTCATGCCATCGAGATATTTCAGGGCATCCGCATGGCCCCAGCGCGACTCGACATAGAGGGCTTCCATGTAGGTCGCCCAGCCTTCGTGAATCCACATATCGGAGCGGTCGGCGGCGGTGATGCTGTTGCCAAACCACTCATGCGCGCTTTCGTGGATGATGATGAAATCAAACCGCAGGCTGATGCCGGAGCCGTTCCAATCGCGTCCGAGGTACCCATTGGTGAAGTGGTTGCCGTAGGTCACGGCGGTCTGGTGTTCCATCCCGGAGTAGGGAGCCTCAATGAGTTTGTAACCATCCTGCGGAAAGGGGTAGTCACCGAAATAGTGGCCGAAGATCTGCAGCATCTGCCTGGCCTGCGGGAACTGCTTCTCCGCCTTTGCCTTGTCTTCCGGCAGCACGTAAAAGTCCAGGGGTAAGCTGCCCAGATGGTCGGAGAAGTGCACGTAGTTGCCGATGTTCAGCGATACGTCATAGTTGTTGATTGGATAGTGGACCATCCAGTCCCAACGCGTGTAGCCGTCGCCGAGGTCGGTCGTGCCCATGAATTTTCCGTTCGAGACATCGACCAGGCCATTGGGGATCGATACGCTGATCTCCATGCTCTGGACTTCATCGCGCCACTGGTCTTTATTGGGCCACCAAACGCTGGCGCCGGTTTCCTCGCAGGCCGTGTTGATCCACGGATGGCCTGCGGCGTCTTTGCGAAAGGTGATGGAGCCGAAACGGCCGGTCTCGACCGGGTGGCCCGAATAATAGAAATCGATGCTGTAGACGCGGCCTGCCTGGAGTGTTTTCGGGAAGTCAACAAACACTGCTCCTGAATCGCGCACATAGCGCAACGGCGCCTGACCGAAAAGTATTTTGTCGACGTGAAGTGCGGGATGGAGATCGAGCTGGATGCGCTTGCCGTCCCGGAGCATGCGGAAGCGGATGGTGTTCTTGCCCTCAATGAATTTGTTGTCGGGGTCAACACGCACATCCAGGTGATAAAAGAGCAGGTCGTTGTTGGCGCGATACGGACCATAGCCTCCGCGCAGCAGATCGGCTCGAGAGGCTCCATGAGCAACGGCGGAAAGAAGCAGGAAGAGAGCGAGGAGTATTAACCGTGGGCCGGCCCCACGGGTTTGTTGCATTTGATGGAATCGCAGGCTCAAGAACAAAGACTAAACGATCGCGGCGGTCTGGCCCGCAACGCCCAAAAACCGAAGTTCCTCGCGAGTCTTGGGCCCGGCTGAGAAGTCGGGCCCAAGTACACAATCCTGCAGCAAATCAGCAATCCTCGTTAGAGGCGCTGGGCGGCAGGGGCGATACCGGCCTGGCTTGCGGCCATGGGTCCGATCACCGGTAACTGGAACGTCTTGCCCTGGTAGGCGGAGTACATCAGGTAAATCCAGATGCAGAAACCGCCAACGGTGATCAGCAGGTTGATCGGTAGCTGGATGATGAAAAACAAGCCATGGGAGATGGCGCCCAGCATCAGGCCCACGATGGTCCATAGGATCCAGAAGCCAATCCACACAAGATTAAAGAATTTGGATTGGAAGGCGTGGAAACGGACAAAGCGGTCAGACTTGAAAGGATCGATGACCAGGAAAAGGATTCCCGTAATGGCCCCTACGAGGTAGGCCAACGCTCCTGCAACATTGGGAGTGAGGCCGGTTCCAGTTGCAGGCGCTGGTGCGTACATCGGTGGTGGCGGTGGCTGAGGAGTGGGGGTATAACCGGGCGCGGCGCCCGGCGCAGCGCCTGATGCCGGCACCCCCTGGGTCGCTCCGCAAGCGGGGCAGGTTTGGCTACCGTCGGGTAAGCTGGTTCCACAGGTTTGGCAAAAACTCATGGTCGTTCTCCTTGATCGTTCTACGGCAGGGGCAGGCGGCAGGTCCGGCTGCCATGGGCAAGCAGTGTACACAATGGCGGTGCCACTGTCTCGCTTTTTGTGCAACTTCCGGGTTTCCCAGTGGAACGGTAACTGCCAAGTTAACCTGAAACCTGCTAAGCGCTCTGACGGAAGCACCCGGAACCCACTTCCCGTGAAAGCAAGATAGTATGCGTTTTGGATGAGCCGTTCAGACCGGACCAGTTTCTCCCAATTTCTCTCCGCCGTCCAAGGATTTTTGCGGGTTCTTAGCCGAATGCTCCTGGCCTTGCTGGTCTTAACGAGTCTCGCGATGCGGCTGCACGCCCAACAGCCATCAAGCGTGAACAAATCATGGAGCGGCCTGCTGAAGGACGGCACAGGGCATCCGCTGGGCGACGCGGCCATCGAGTTGAGTGCACACGGGCATAATTTGACCGCAATGACCGCGGCGGATGGAAGCTTCTCCTTTCATGACCTTCCACAGTTGCGTTTTGCCCTGTTTCTTACAGTGAAAGGCCGGCGCATCGACACCGGTCATGCGCTCGATATGAGCCAGCCGCAGGACAACGACATACTCACGCTAACCGATCAGGGGACGGTCTCGATTGAGGCAATGTCTGACGCTCAGGAAAACTCCGGTGGGGTGGAACTCTCCAGCAAGTCGGTGAGCCAACTCCCGTTGAACAAGCGGGATTTCAGCCAACTGCTGCTGCTGGCTGCGGGAACCATGACGGATGCAAATGGTGCCACAAACTTTACGCAACAGTTTGCGATCAATGGCCAACGGGGCGTGGAAGCTACGTTTGCCATGGATGGGGCCGACATCAGCGACCCGGAGATGGGCGGCTCTACGTTCAGCAACTTCAACGTGGATGCGGTACAGGAGATTCAATCGCAATCGGGTTGGATGCCGGCGGAAATCGGCCGCGGCGCCTCCGGGTTTACCAATATCGTCACCCGGTCAGGAAGCAGCGGTTTTCACGGCTCATTCTTCGAGTTCCTGCGCAACTCGGCCCTGGATGCGCGAAACTACTTCGACTATTCATCCGCTGTGAATCCAGGCCGGTTGCCGCCGTTTCGCCGCAACGAGTTCGGTTTTACCAACGGCGGCCCGGTGGTTCTGCCTGGCATTTACAACGGCGCCGGCAAGACGTTCTATTTCGGGCAGTACCAGGGCTTTCGGCAGATGCTGGGCACAACGCAGGTGTTTCCGGTGCCCACCGAACAGGAACGCGAAGGGATCGATACTACTGCTTTTCCTGGCGACGTCTTGACGGTGCCGGTGGATCCGGGCATCGCCCGGGTGCTGGCGCGCTATCCGTTACCCAACTTACCGCAGGGCGCTTACGGGGTGCACACCTACGCCAGTTCGTCACCGGTGATCACCAATGCGGACCAGTTCTCGATTCGGCTGGACCATAAGATCTCGGATAAGTCGCAACTGTTCGGGCGCTTCACTTTCGACAATCTGAACGGTCCTACGACCAACCCGGACCAGACGGTGATTGATCCTGCGTTTGGGATCCGCTATCTCGACCGGCAACGGAATCTGGTCATCACTTACACACGCACAGTCTCGCCGCGATTGGTTTGGGAGTCCTCGTTCAGCGCAACGCGCGCCACCCCATCGTTTCCTACCAGCGACTTCACGGATCCGGCAGTCAAGTTCAATGACGGCAGCTATGAGCCATTCAATCAGCCGGCGGGGACCGTCATCAGCGTTTACGGCAACCTCTTTCAGACGCGGCAGAATGTTACCTTCACCACGGGGCATCATGCGGTCAAGTTCGGAGGAGATATCCGGTTGAACCGGGATACAACTTATTTCGGTATCAGTCCTAATGGCGAATACGACTTCGGTGGCGGAACGGCCTACTCCCCGGTGGCTATTCCTTCGCAAAGCGGGATGCATAACATTCGGGTTGGCGACCCGCTCCCCGACACGCTTTCCAGCCTGCTGAGCGGGAGCCCATTCAACTACACCATCGTGGTCGCGCCGCCTTACTTTTCCGGAGGCGCGCACATCGGCGCCGCTGCGATCAACCGCAACGCGTTCGGATTCTATGCGCAGGATACCTGGAAAATTTCACCGCACCTGGTGCTGGATTACGGCTTGCGCTACGAGTTGTACACGCCGATCACGGAGCGGGCGAGGCGAACGTCGGGACTCGAGTTTACGAACTCGCCGGCGGGGGTGGAGCAGCAATTCGTCATCAATCCCCAGCCAGGCTACCGCTTCAACCTCAATGGCTTGGGGCCGCGCGTGCAACTCGATTGGCTGGCGTGGAGAGACACGCATTTGCGAGTGGGGGGCGCGATTACTACCGTCCCGCCGAACCTCTTTCAGGACAATTCGCTTACCGGATCAAACCCGTTTGCTGTCGATCCGCGATTGACCTCCGCGTCATCAGCGCCTATCGCTTACGGATTCAAGATAACTCCAGATGAATTGCCGCGGGTCTACACACCAGAGGGGCAGGACATTTTCGCCAACGGTACGAAAGCCGTTCCCGCGAACACCGTCATGGATCTCAACCGTTACCAGCAGGATTTGGCTGCCTTGTCTCCGAGCCATCGCATCACGCCGCTGACCATCAACTCGATCGATCCGGAGTTTGGCAATGCCTATCTTCAGACCTGGACCCTGGGCCTGGAGCGCCACTTTGGCGGACTGGTTGGGGACGCGACCTACATTGGAACCGCAGCGGTGAAGCTGCCCCGCGTCAGTTTCTTCAACGGCTATCCTGGCGCGGGCCCAAGCTATGCTCCGTATAGCCAGTTTGACTCGGCCGGCAATGTCATCGGCGGCTTTGGTACGGAGAACGTGATCACCAGCACCGCCCACTCCTCCTATCATGCACTGCAGACTTCACTGACCGGCACTTTTCCTCGCGGCGGCCCCGGCGTGCAGGCCAGCTACACGTGGGCAAAATCGCTGGACGAAACCAGTGCAGTGATTGGCGGATTCATCACCGGAAATGCGGGCGCTGTCGTGCAGACCGTTCCGCAGAATCCTTTGGATACGCATGCGGAGAAAGGGCCCTCGACTTTTGACATCGCGCATGCCTTCACGCTGAGTGTGGCGCAGGATCTGCACGGAGAAGATATTGGCTTTCTGCGGCCGCTGGGAAAGGTGGTCACCGGCGGGTGGGAACTTCTCAGCATTTCGACGATCACGAGTGGCTCGCCGTTTACGGTGTATTCCGGAGTGCAGCAGACCGATGCCGGGACGATGGGAGCGGACCGGCCGGACCAGGTGGGCATTCCTCACCTTTCGACAGCGCGCAAGGTTCGCGAGGACTATTTCGGTCTGGGCGCAAACAATGGCTCGTACTTTTCGGTTCCTATCAACGTGCCCGGAGGAACCGGTCCGAATCATGGTCGTTTTGGCACGCTGGGACGAAACACCTTCCGGGGGCCGGCGTATTACGATTTCGACTACGCGCTGATCAAGAGCACGCCATTCGGACGGAGATCGAGTGGGATTGAGCTGATGGATCTACAGTTTCGGGCGGAGTTTTTCAACTTGTTCAACGTGGTCAATATGGGGCTGCCGGCGAATACGCTGGCCGGCGCCGGGTTTGGGGTGATCAGCCATACTGCTGGAACCTCGCGCCAGATTCAGTTCTCGTTGAAGTTAATTTATTGAAGGGAAGTCCATCGCAGCTTCGCGACCCCTCAGGGAACAATCACAGCAGACCCGCGCTCGGTTTCCTCCTTGACCGCCAGGAGCGCCTTGTTGGCCTCGTCGAGCGGGAACGCCGTTGCCTGCGGTCGAATCCCCAACTCGTGCGCGATCGCCAGAAAATCGCGGGCATCCTGGCGGGTCATGTTAGCGACACTGCGTAGCTGGCGTTCGCCCCAGAGCAGCTTGTCGTAATCAAACGCGGGCATCTGGTCGAGGTGAATCGCGTTGATGGCCACCACTCCACCCTTCCGCAAGGCCGATAGGGCACTCACCACAACCTTTCCACTGGGCGCGAAGGTTACGGCACGGTCCAGCTTTGTCGGCGGAATTTCATCTTCTTTGCCGACCCAGGTTGCGCCCAATGAGGCGGCTCTCTGGCGATGCCCTTCGCCGCGGGTGGACACATAGACTTCGCAGTTCCAGGACTGCAGTACGGTAATAGCCAGGCCGGCCGAGCTGCCAAATCCATAAAGACCGACACGCTCTCCGGGTTGGACGCCGGCCACGCGCAGGCTGCGGAAGCCGATAATCCCCGCGCAAAGCAGGGGGGCTACAACGACATCGTCGAGGTCGCCGGGAAGGGGGAAGGCAAAGTCGGCGCGCGCCAGCGCGTACTCCGCGTAGCCCCCGTTGACCGTATATCCGGTGAAGGTGGGGTGGTCGCAGAGGTTTTCCATGTCGTGGCGACAGTACCAGCAATCTCCGTCCACACCGCCAATCCAGGAGACGCCGACCCGGGTTCCCAGAGGCAGCTCTGCGGTTGCACCGTCTGCTACTTCGCCCACAATTTGATGGCCGGGGATCACCTGCGGGTGAACAGAGGGAAGGTCGCCCTCGGCAATGTGGAGGTCCGTCCGGCAGACGCCGCAAGCCTTCACGCGGAGCAGCACGTAGCCGGGCCTGGGTTCGGGGCGAGCAACTTCCTGAATTTCCAGAAAGGGCTGGGGTGGTTTGCGACCGGGGATAAGGATGGCAGCTTTCATTTTTTTGTCCACGAGCTATTTCGATGCCACAGGCTGTGCGAAGGGACAAAATTGCCCGGTGGGCATCTTGCACCTTGCGCAGGGCATCGGAAGACTTTACTTCCCGGTCGCCGAAGGTTCGTTGAGGATTGAAGCAAAACCGAGTCAACCGGAGTAAGCTGCAGGAGAGAAAAGAGGCCGCTGCACATGAATACAGTCAACCCGAGAGCCGGGCAACTGGCGAATCCCTCCGAACTTGTGGACGTACCGAAGCTGATCACCGCGTACTATGAGGAGCGGCCAGACCCGCAGGTGCCGGAGCAGCGAGTCTCGTTTGGCACCTCGGGGCATCGCGGTTCCTCCTTCGAGCGGGGATTCAATGAGTGGCATATCCTGGCCGTCACGCAGGCGATTTGCCTCTATCGCCGCGAGCAGAAGACGGACGGCCCGCTCTTTCTCGGCATCGATACACACCCGCTCTCCTGCCCAGCCCTGGCGAGCGCGCTCGAAGTGCTGGCAGCGAACGGCGTGGAGGTGATGCTGGCGGAAAAAACCGACTACACACCGACGCCCGTAATTTCGCACGCCATCCTGACCTACAACCGTGGCCGTAAAACCGGTTTGGCGGACGGCATCGTCGTCACCCCATCGCACAATCCGCCCGATTCCGGCGGCTTCAAGTACAACCCGCCGCATGGTGGACCCGCCGGCAGCGATGCTACTTCCTGGATCCAGAACAAGGCCAACGAGTTTCTCAGCGCCAGGCTCGATGGAGTGAAGCGTGTTTCCCTCGACAAAGCGCGGGCGGCTTCGACCACGCACCGTCATGATTACCTCACGGCCTATGTGGAGGACCTGAACAACATCATCGACATGGAGGCCATTCGCGCTTCGGGCATCAAGCTTGGGGTGAATCCACTAGGCGGCGCCGGCGTGCACTATTGGGCGCCGATTGCGGAACGCTATGGACTCAACCTCACCGTGGTCAACGACCAGGTCGATCCCACATTTCGTTTCATGACGCTCGATTGGGATGGAAAAATTCGGATGGATCCTTCCTCGAAATATGCGATGCAGTCTCTGATCGCATTGAAGGATAAGTTCGATGTGGCCTTTGCCTGCGATACCGACCACGACCGCCATGGAATTGTGACCAAAAGCCGCGGCCTGCTGCAGGCCAATCACTACCTCGCGGTCTGCGCGCACTATCTCTTCGGGCATCGCCCGCATTGGGGGAAACAAGTTGCCGTGGGCAAGACCGCGGTGAGCAGCAGCATGATCGATCGCGTGACCGCAGGGTTGGGACGGGATCTCTACGAGGTTCCCGTGGGCTTCAAATATTTCGTGGAAGGCCTGATCGACGGCAAGCTCGGATTTGTGGGTGAGGAAAGCGCCGGATCTTCTTTCCTGCGCCGAGATGGCAGCGTGTGGACGACCGATAAGGACGGCATGATTGCGGCTCTGCTCTCTGCGGAAATCACAGCAACGATGAAGAAGGACCCGGGCGAGGTTTATCAGGACCTCACGCGGCAATATGGTGATCCGCTCTACGATCGAACCGATGCCCACGCGACGACGGAGCAGAAGAAGATCCTCTCTAAGCTGAGCAAGGAGAGCATCCAGACACCCGATCTGGCGGGGGAGAAGATCAAGTCGATCCTGACGCATGCGCCCGGGGATGGCGAAGCCCTGGGCGGGGTGAAAGTGATCGCCGAAAGCGGTTGGTTTGCTGCGCGGCCTTCGGGCACGGAAGAGATCTACAAAATTTATGCAGAAAGCTTCCGGAACCAACAACACCTGGAGCAAATTGAGGCAGAGGCGCAAACCATCGTGGGTCACGCGTTGAACGCCGCTTTGGTTGGTAAGGTTTAGAACTGCGGATCCCTCTAAGGCACGCCGGCTTTGCTTCAGATGAACAAACTGGTTTGTTGGAGGAAATGTCATCAGCCGGGAGAGAAACTGCAGATCCCTGGGCTTCGCTTCCATGGCAGGCCGGGGCAGGCGGGATGACAATTTTGTGCTGCCTGTTCGTTCCTCCGTTAACTGCCGCAGGCAGGTCAGGGGTTCGGATGACAAACGGGAGGGTTGGTGCCTCTCATCAAGCGCATTAGCTGGGGAGAGGGGGTCGGCCTCACGAAAAGGCAAACAGTTTCTGTGACGTGAGCCCGCGGATCTTCATGCGATTGGCTTCGGGCACGAAGTCAAACATCAGGTTGAACAATTGCACTGCCTTCTGGAACTCGGCCAAATTTGCACCCAGTTCGCCCCAGACAATTTTGTCGGGCCCGTATGCCTCGTAGACCTGCCTGACCAGGGGCTTGGCATCGAGATGCGGAAAGGGCTGCTTCGAGGCGGATTCCACACCGGTTTTTGAAAACTTCATGTACACATGCTGGAGCCTGGCGAGCTTCAGCACTTGCTCATACTCGTGTGGAGTGCCTTGGCCGGGACGGGCGAGGTGATCGAGAATCACCGGAGTTTCGCGAAATTCGCCTGCCAACTCGCCGATCGGCCCGGCGTAGTGCGGGATGCAATGGATTTGGATGGCTAATCCCAGTTCATGGGCCGCGCGCCAGGTCACTGCCATCTGCGGGTTCTTCAAGTCGCGGTCCCGGATCAGTCCGCTGGTAGTTGAAGGAGTTCCAGCGGGATGGATCTCATGAATCCTCAGAGCGACGATTTTTCCGGGATGCTTTTCTACCAGGGCCTGCATCCGTTTTGGCGTTGCCGGGTCGATGGGATCGAAGAGGCAGGTGCCTTTGAAGAAGCCTGGTGAGGGTCCGTGCGCGAGGCAATATTCAAGGTAGCGGTGGTCGTCCTGGTATGGCTCCGGGTGCACGATGACTGCGTGATCGAGCCGCACTTCACGGGCGAACTTTACATACTGCTCGACGGGCTCTCTAGTTGGCTTGTATGAGGCGCTGTTATACGGGAAGCGCAGCGGGTCACCGGCGAATAGGTGGATGTGTGATTCGATCAGTACTCCCTCAGGCCTTCCGGCCACCGTAGAGACGTCCGCGAAAGCGTTTGTCACTCGTTCCAACGGCCGCCCCGTCACGTTATGCGCCAGCAAGGCCGCACCTGTTATCCATTTCCGTCGTGAAATTCTGTGGGACATCGTTTGAACCCCAAATGGGAGCTAATCCCTATCTTGCCAGAGTTCCCGGCTGCCGTTTGTCATAGAGGTATCGTTACCTTGGCAACCAGGTTTGTCATCCCGCGAAGCGAGGGACCCGTTCGACTTCGCTCAGGGCAGTTCTGCAATTTCTCGGCTAGCCCACAAGGCTATCAATCATCACGGCCCTGCCCACCCAAACGATGTAATACAGTGGTCGTGCAAACTTTCAGGGGTTTCCTATGAATCGAAGAAAATTTATCACCTCCACCGGCGCCGCGGGACTGCTGGCCGCACAGAATCTCGCTTCGGCCGCCGCGCCCAAGGTAGTTCTGGCAAAGCCTGTGCTGATGAAGCTTGGCGACCAGACAGCTCCCACCAACGAGACCCACTTGAAATACCTGGCCCGCTACAGCGTCCGGAACATCTGCGGCTATCCGCAGATCGAAGGCGATCGTCTCTACGCGACGGTCGACGAGTTGAACCGAATGGTCGACCTCGCGCAGAAGTGCGGCATCAGCGTCGATTGCATCGCGCCTCCGTTTCTGGCCTCCAGTTACATCGATCGCGAAAAGCATCCAGCCATCATGCTCGCGCAAAGTCCGGAACGCGACCGCGATATTGAAGCGCTACAGACGATGATCAAGAACTGCGCCCAGGCGGGCGTACCTTCGATCAAGTACAACATGAGCATTCTGGGTGTAGTCCGTACCGGGCGCACGCCAGGGCGCGGCGATGCCATGTACAGCACCTGGAAGCTCTCGGAAGCGCATCCGGAAACGCCGCTCACCAAAGCCGGCCACGTGGATGCGGATATGTTCTGGGAGAGGATCACCTATTTTCTGAACCACGTGATTCCGGTGGCCAATGAATACAAGATCCGGATGGCCTGCCACCCCCACGATCCGGGGATGCCGCCTGAAGGCTACCAGGGCGTCGATCGGGTACTGGGAACGGTGGATGGATTGAAGAAGTTCATCACCATTCAGGAAAGTCCGTATCACGGGCTGAATTTTTGCCAGGGAACGGTGTCCGAGATGCTGCCGGACCCAGGGACGCAGATCTATGACGTGATCCGTTACTTTGGTTCCCGCAACAAGATCTTCAATGTGCATTTCCGCAACATTCGCGGTCATCGCAACGATTTTATGGAGGTTTATCCCGATGAGGGGGACGTCGACTTCGTAAAAGCGATTAAGGTCTACAAAGAGGTTGGCTATCCCTATATGCTGATGCCGGACCATGTCCCGGTGGCGCCCAACGATCCCAACGGCTTGCAGTCTTTTGCCTATTGCTATGGCTACATCCGGGCGCTGATTCAATCATTGGAGTCCATGTGCTGAGAAAGGAGACCCACGTTGCCGGCTGCGCGTCATGTGCTGCTGCCGATCCTGGCTGTTGCGCAGCCTGGGCTGTGGGCGCCAGCTACCGTGAAGGACAAATACTTTACTACCAGTGACGGTGTGAAGCTGCATTACCTGGAGAGCGGGACAGGACCCACGATATTGTTCGTACCGGGATGGACCATGCCGGCGGCCATCTGGCAGCCGCAGATCGACTACTTCAGTAAGGCCTATCACGTGGTTGCAGTGGACCCGCGATCGCAGGGCGACTCCGACAAACCTGTCGAAGGGAATTATCCCGGGCAGCGCGCGCAGGATTACAGGGAACTGATCGACCACCTGGGAGAGTCGCCGGTGGTGTTCGTGGGCTGGTCGCTGGCCGTTTACGAGGCGTTAACTTTTGTGGATAGGTTCGGCACCGGCAAGCTGAATGGATTGGTGCTGATCGA
>Ga0335073_10007762_pt1 | contig 15047 bp, 14 predicted proteins | sample Lox_Sample_22_FD_207093 | JGI IMG/M metagenome (GOLD analysis project Ga0335073, IMG submission 207093) | Soil microbial communities from Loxahatchee National Wildlife Refuge, Florida, United States - Lox_Sample_2.2 | ecosystem: Environmental > Terrestrial > Soil > Wetlands | place: USA... | reverse complement strand
TCGTTGCCGCTTCGGCCTCGACACCGGCGGCCCTGCAGTACATCTCGGCCTACTCGGGATGCACGATGGGCGAGTTCTTCATGGACAACGGTGAGGACGCCCTCATCGTGTACGACGACCTGTCGAAGCAGGCGGTCGCCTATCGTCAGATCTCGCTGCTGCTGCGCCGTCCGCCGGGACGCGAGGCGTTTCCCGGCGACGTGTTCTATCTCCACTCCCGTCTGCTGGAGCGCAGCGCGCGTGTCAACGAGGAGTACGTCGAGCAGGTCAGCAAGGGCGCCGTGAAAGGCAAGACCGGCTCCCTCACCGGGCTGCCGATCATCGAGACGCAGGCCGGCGACGTCACCGCATTCGTGCCGACCAACGTCATCTCCATCACCGACGGTCAGATCTTCCTGGAGACCGACCTTTTCAACGGCGGCATCCGCCCGGCGATGAACGCCGGTATCTCCGTGTCGCGCGTCGGCGGCGCGGCGCAGACCGACATCATCAAGAAACTGGGCGGCGGCATCCGCCTGGCGCTCGCGCAGTTCCGCGAGCTGGCCGCCTTCTCCCAGTTCGCGTCCGATCTCGACGAGGCGACCCGCCGCCAGCTCGAGCGCGGCCAGCGCGTCACCGAGGTGATGAAGCAGAAGCAGTACGCCCCCATGTCGGTGGCGGAAATGGCGCTTTCGATCTACGCCGTCAACAACGGCTACATGGACAAGGTGGAGCTAAAGAAGGTCGTGGCCTTCGAGGCGGCGCTGCAGGCGTTCGCCCATACGGCCTATCAGCCGATGCTCGACCGCATCAACAAGGAGCCGAAGCTGAAGGACAGCGAAGCCGACCTGAAGAAGTGCGTCGAGGACTTCATCAAGACCGGAACGTATTAACGCAAATGAGGAGCGCCGGGACACGAGCGCTTTCCGGGAAGCTCAAAAACATGGATGTTTTTGCGCTAGCCTCCACGGACGGCTTCACGGCGTTCCCGGAAAGCGCTCGTGGCTCGACGCTCCGAACGGCGAATTCATAACATGCCAGGCACCAAGGAAATCCGCTCCAAGATCGCGAGTGTGAAGAGCACTCAGAAGATCACCAAGGCCATGCAGATGGTGGCCACGAGCAAGATGCGCCGCGCGCAGGACCGCATGCGCCAGGCGCGCCCCTATGCGGAAAAAATGCGCAACGTCATCGGGCACCTCACCGAGGCCAACCCGGACTATCGGCATCCCTTCCTGCAGGCACGCGACGACGTCAAGGGCATCGGCGTCATCGTGGTCTCGAGCGACCGCGGGCTCGCCGGCGCGCTGAACGCCAACGTCTTCAAGCAGGTGCTGCACCTGATGCGCGACTGGCAGGGGAAGAGCGCCACGGTCAGTCTCTGCCTGGTCGGCGCGAAGGGAACCGTTTTCTTCCGCCGCCTGGGCGTGCCGATTCTGGCCAACGTCTCGCACTTGGGCGACCAGCCGCACGTCAAGGATCTGATCGGTACCGTCAAAGTGATGCTGGACGCCTACCGCGAGGGCAGGATCGATCGGCTCTTTCTGGTGAACGCGCAGTTCGTCAACACCATGACGCAGAAGCCGGTGGTGGAGCAGCTGCTGCCCATCCAGCCCATCGACACCGAGGGGCTGCAGCAGCACTGGGACTACATCTATGAGCCGGAAGCGGCCAAGATTCTCGATGGGCTGCTGATGCGCTACATCGAGTCGCAGGTCTATCGCGCGGCGGTCGAGAGCGCCGCCTCCGAGCAGGCGGCGCGCATGGTGGCCATGAAAGCCGCATCCGACAACGCCAGCGAGCTCATCGGCGAGCTGCAGCTCATCTACAACAAGGCCCGCCAGGCCGCGATCACCAAGGAGCTCGCCGAGATCGTCGGCGGCGCTGCCGCGGTATGATTTTTTTCTGAGGAAACTCCATGGCTAACACGGCCGAAGGCACCATCACCCAGATCATCGGCGCGGTCATCGACGTCGAATTCCCACGCGAGTCCATCCCTCGTGTCTACGAGGCGCTGAAACTCAAGGACGTCGACCTGACGCTCGAGGTACAGCAGGAGCTCGGGGACGGCATCGTGCGCACGATCGCGATGGGCTCCTCCGAGGGGTTGCGGCGCGGCCTGGCCGTGGTCGCAACCGGCGCGCCCATCACTGTCCCCGTGGGCAGACCGACGCTCGGTCGCATCATGGACGTGCTCGGCCATCCGCAGGACAACCGCGGCCCGGTGCAGTCGAAGGAGCAGCTGCCGATCCACCGCGCGCCGCCTTCCTTCGAGGATCAGGCGGGCGGCCAGGATCTGCTCGTCACGGGCATCAAGGTCATCGACCTGCTGGTGCCGTTCGCCAAGGGCGGCAAGGTGGGCCTGTTCGGCGGCGCCGGTGTCGGCAAGACCGTCAACATGCTGGAGCTGATCAACAACATCGCCAAGCAGTACAGCGGCCTGTCGGTGTTCGCGGGCGTCGGCGAGCGCACCCGCGAGGGCAACGACTTCTATCACGAGATGATCGAGTCCGGCGTCATCGATCCGAAGGAGCTGTCGAACTCCAAGGTGGCGATGGTCTACGGCCAGATGAACGAGCCGCCGGGCAACCGCCTGCGCGTGGCGCTGACAGGCCTGACCATGGCGGAGTACTTCCGCGACGAGACGCGCGAGGACGGCGGCAAGGGCCGTGACGTGCTCTTCTTCATCGACAACATCTATCGCTACACGCTCGCGGGCACGGAAGTATCGGCGCTGCTCGGCCGCATGCCGTCGGCGGTGGGCTATCAGCCGACGCTCGCCGAGGAGATGGGCGTGCTGCAGGAGCGCATCACTTCCACGAAGACCGGCTCCATCACTTCGATCCAGGCCGTGTACGTGCCTGCGGACGACCTGACCGACCCGTCGCCCGCCACGACCTTCGCGCACCTGGATGCGACCGTGGTGTTGTCCCGCCAGATCGCCTCGCTCGGCATCTATCCGGCGGTGGATCCGCTCGACTCCACCAGCCGGCAGCTCGATCCGCTGGTGGTGGGCGAGGAGCATTACAACACCGCGCGCGGCGTGCAGGCGGTGCTGCAGCGCTACAAGGAGCTGCAGGACATCATCGCGATCCTCGGCATGGACGAGCTGTCGGAAGAGGACAAGCTGACGGTATTCCGGGCACGCAAGGTGCAGCGTTTCCTGTCGCAGCCGTTCAACGTCGCCAAGGTGTTCACCGGTCAGGACGGGAAGATCGTGCCGCTCAACGAGACCATTCGCGGCTTCAAGGGCATCATCAACGGCGAATTCGACGCGCTGCCGGAGCAGGCCTTCTACATGGTCGGCTCCATCGATGAGGCGGTCGCGAAGGCGAAGACGCTGCAGTAAGAGGATCCACGATGGCCGAGCAGCACACGATCCACGTCGATATCGTCAGCGCCGAGGGCGAGCTCTTCTCGGGCGAGGCGAAGATGGTGTTCGCGCCCGCGTCCGAAGGAGACATCGGCGTGGCGCCGCGTCACGCGCCGCTCCTGTCGCTACTCAAGCCGGGGGAAGTGCGGGTGCAGACTCCCGACGGACAGGAGCTGCACTTCTACGTGGGGGGCGGTGCGATCGAAGTGCAGCCTTCCAAGGTCACCGTGCTGGCCGATACGGCGCTTCGGGCCAAGGACATCGACGAGGCGGCCGCGCTGGCCGCGAAGCAGCGGGCCGAAGAGGCTCTGCGCGACCGCAGCGGCCACATCACGCAGGCCGAGGCGCTTGCGGAGCTGGCGCGGGTGGCGGCGCAGTTGAAGATCATCCAGCGGTTGCGCAAGGGGCGGTCGTAGGCCCCTCACGGGTGCGACATGGCTAATTCAAAGTCCGGGGCTGCTTCCCTCTCGGTCATCATCCTCGCGGCCGGGGAAGGCAAGCGGATGAAGTCCGCTCTGCCCAAGGTCCTGCAGCCGCTCGCCGGGCGGCCGCTCCTGGCTCATGTCATCGATACCGCCCGCTCGCTCGGGCCGGCGGCGATTCATGTCGTTTACGGCCACGGCGGCGAGAAGGTGCGCGAGGCGCTGGCTGCCGAAGCGGTAGCGTGGACGCTACAGGCAAAGCAGCTCGGCACGGGTCACGCCGTATTGCAGGCGATTCCCCAGGTGCCGGACGACCACGTCGTACTCATCTTATATGGTGATGTGCCGCTTCTCGGCGCCCAGACGCTGACCCAGCTGGTGGCGCTCGCCGGTCCGAGCCAGGTCGCGCTGCTGACGATGACCGTGGACGATCCGACCGGATATGGGCGGATCGTGCGCGACGGTCAGGGGCACGTGCAGCGGATTGTCGAACAGAAAGATGCCTCGGTCGAGCAGCGCGCGATCCGGGAATGCAACACCGGCGTGATCGCAGCGCCGGCAAAGCTGCTGAAGCGCTGGCTGGCGGCGCTGAAAGCAGACAACTCCCAACGCGAGTACTACCTCACCGACATCATCGCCATGGCGGTGAAGGACGGCGTGGCGGTCAATCCGCTCGGGTGTGCCGATCCCATCGACGCGCTGGGTGTCAATGACAAGGTACAGCTCGCCACGCTGGAGTCGGTGTGCCGGCAGCGGGCCGCGCACGAGTTGATGCTGGCGGGCGTGACCGTCGCCGACCCGGCAAGGATCGATGTCCGGGGGCAGGTGACCCACGGCAAAGATGTCTCCATCGACGTCAACGTCGTGTTGGAGGGCAAGGTCAGGCTCGGCGACCGCGTCCGCATCGGGCCGGGCTGCGTCATCCGCGATGCCGAGATCGGCGACGACACTCAGGTGCATCCGCATTGCGTCATCGAGGGCGCGGTGATCGGCCCCAACTGCAACATCGGGCCGTTTTCGCGGTTCAGGCCGACATCGCATCTGTCCGGCGGCGTACATATTGGTAACTTCGTCGAGGTCAAGAACTCGACGATGGCGACGGAGTCGAAGGCGAATCACCTGTCGTACGTTGGCGATGCACAGGTTGGCGCGCGCGTGAACATCGGCGCAGGCACGATCATTGCCAACTACGACGGTGCCAACAAACACCGCACCGTGATCGAGGACGACGTCCATACGGGCTCCAACAGCGTGCTGGTGGCGCCGATCACGATCGGCGCCGGCGCGACCGTGGCGGCGGGATCGACGGTCGCGAACCAGGTGCCAGGGGGCAAGCTCACCATTGCCCGTGCCCGCCAGACCACTCTCGAGACCTGGAAACGGCCGACAAAGCCGAAGAAATAGCGCTTTCGTCGCGGTCGATAATCGGCGGCCGCCATTCGACGGTCATTCCAACGTAGACTGACGACGCTCCTTCCACACTCGAAGCCGACGCTTACAAACTCGTCCGTACTCCGGCGTCGCGCAGAGCCCGTTTCATCGAGTTTCTGCACAAACACACAACCTTTTGCTCTTCCGCGCCGGCGATTTGCGCCTAGACTCGCTTCTGCGGTATCGGCGCCGCAGCGAGGCCCATGCGATGAATACCATGTCGGAGATCGAGCAGGCTGTGAGATATCTTGTCCGGAATCAGCAACAGTTGCTGTTCGATTGGCTTGCGGGCGAACTGGGTCTGGAGATGCGTGTTGCCGAACCAACGGCGAACTACGGGGCCGCCGCTGAGACGCGCGAGCTCCTTTCCCTCGAAGAGTACTTGGAAATCGAGGAGAAGGGCTCAGTTCTGCATGAATACGTCGCCGGCGAAATCTTCGCCATGGCGGACCCGTCTCAGCCCCACGAGATCACAGCGATGAATCTGGCCGCGTCCCTTCATGCGCATCTGCAGGATCGCCCCTGCCGCGTTTACAAAGCGCAGCGACGGCTTCAGTTCAAGTGTTTTGGCGATGACTTCGTGTACCGTCCCGATGTTTGGGTGGCATGCGGGGAGACCCGAAGCACAGAAGGGGACTATGTCGACGAGCCCTGCCTCGTGATCGAAGTACTCTCGCCGTCGACGGCACGGATCGACAAGCGGGAGAAGATGATCAGCTATCGCGAGATCCCCTCGATCGAGGAGTATGTGCTCGTTGCGCAGAAGCCTGCACACGTGGTGATCCATCGCCGAACGGAGCAGTGGAAGTCGCAGATCCTCGATTCTCTGGAGGATGTCTTGGAACTCCGGTGCATCGGGCTCGCCATCCCGGTCAGACGTATCTACAAAGGACTGCTACCGTGAGATCGAGCGCGCTCATGGGCATCGTGTAGTGCCTCACGCCGACTGCGAGGCACTACGTGACATTCAAGTGTCATACAGATGTCAGCATGCTGCGCGGTCGGGCAATTTTGCCAGCTCACGCCGGCTAGCCCGGGCACCGTTCCGAGGTCCCGGACCCGTCGCTTCTTTGCAACGGAGCTGTAGCACTCATGCGTTAGCTTGTGCGCGTCCCAGATACATAAGAACGCGCCTAAGGTGAGGTTTATGAGTGCGTCCGCAGATCCCCAGTCCGACTGGCTCGCTTCCCCTCTATGGGACGGTATCAAGCGGCTCGAGGGCCGCCATCGCGAACTGCAGCGGGAACACGATGCCGCGCGCCGGCGGCTCGACCAGGTCACCTCGGAAGAGGCCGACGCGCTGCGCAGCGCCTGGCGGGACTACTGCGAAGTGATCGCCGAGCTCGACGAGACGACGGCCGCGCTCGAGCACCTGCGCACGGGCTCGGGCTGAGGTGCGGGCGCAGGCAGGCAATGGTTCCGCTGTCTCGCCGGGCGCGGACACGGCTCGGCTTACTGCAGACCAGCGTTTGCAAGCTGGCGGCGCAGCGCAACGAGGCGCTGCGGCTCTTCATCGTGAGCCGGGACGCCACCACGCCGGCGGCGCAGCGCGAGTTCTGGCTGGAGTTCTCCTGGATCGACCAGGAATACCGTGCCGCCGTGCACCAGCTGGCCGAGTTCTGCCGGCAGCGGCTGGCGGCCCAGTCGGCCGCCGACAAGAAGCGGGAGTGAAGACGTGCAAAAACGAGCATTGATCACCGGCATCACCGGTCAGGACGGCTCCTACCTCGCCGAATTGCTCCTGGCGAAGGGCTATGAGGTCCACGGGATGAAGCGCCGCGCGTCGCTCTTCAATACCGACCGCATCGATCATCTGTACGAGGATCCGCACGCCTCCGGTGTGCGGCTTTTCCTGCACTACGGCGATCTGACTGACGCCACCAATGTGATGCGTGTCATACAGCAGGTCCAGCCGCACGAGATATACAACCTTGCGGCGCAGAGCCACGTGCAGGTCTCGTTCGAGACGCCGGAATACACCGCCAACGCGGATGCGCTCGGCACACTGCGAATCCTCGAGGCCATCCGCATCCTGCGCTTGGAGAAGCACACGCGCTTCTATCAGGCCTCGACGTCCGAAATGTTCGGCCTGGTGCAGGAAACGCCACAAACGGAGCGGACGCCGTTCTACCCCCGCTCCCCGTACGGAGTCGCGAAGCTCTATGCCCACTGGATCACCGTCAATTATCGCGAGGCATACGGGCTCTATGCCTGCAGCGGCATCCTTTTCAATCACGAATCACCGGTCCGCGGCGAGACTTTCGTATCGCGCAAGATTACGCGGGGGCTGACGCGGGTAGCCGAAGGACTGCAGAGCTGCATCTATCTCGGTAACCTCGACGCGCGCCGCGACTGGGGTCACGCGCGCGACTACGTGGAAGCGCAGTGGCGCATGCTGCAGCAGGAAGCGCCCCAGGATTTCGTCATTGCCACCGGGATGCAGCATTCGGTGCGCGAGTTCACCGAGAAGACGGCCGCGCTCGTCGGCATGCGCCTGGAATGGAACGGCGACGGGCTTGGCGAAGTGGCCGTGGACCGCAAAAGCGGCCACACCGTCGTGCGCATCGATTCCCGTTACTTCAGGCCCGCGGAAGTCGACACGCTTCTCGGCGACGCATCGAAGGCCCGGCGCGAGCTCGGGTGGGCTCCTGCCGGCAGCTTCGATGAGCTCGTGGCCGAAATGGTCGCCGCCGACCGCAATCTGGCCCGACGCGACGCCTTGATGGCGCGCGAGGGTTACCGAGCAGCCCACCCCTACGAATGAGCACGCCGTCATGAACACCTTCGATCACGAGAGCAGGATCTTCATCACCGGCCACCGCGGGCTCGTCGGGTCGGCGATCAGGCGCCGCTGTGAGGAGCTGGGCTTCCGCCGGATCCTCACTCGCACGCGCGCCGAGCTCGACCTGCGCGATCAGGCGGCCGTCAACGCTTTCTTCGCCGCGGAGCGGCCGGACCACGTGTTTCACGCCGCCGGCCGGGTGGGCGGGATTCATGCCAATAACTCGCTGCCGGCCGATTTCATCCGCGACAACCTGCTCATGGCGGCGAACGTGATCGACGCCGCCTGGCGGAGCGGTGCGAAAAAGCTGCTGTTCCTCGGCTCGAGCTGCATCTATCCCAAACTGGCGCCGCAGCCGCTGCGGGAGGAATACCTGTTGTCGGGGCCGCTCGAGCCGACCAACGAATGGTATGCCATGGCGAAGCTCGCCGGACTGAAGATGTGTCAGGCGTACCGCCGCCAGTATGGTTTCAACGCCATCTCGCTGCTGCCGACCAACCTCTACGGGCCGGGCGACAACTTCGATCCCGAGACCTCGCACGTCCTGCCGGCGCTCATGCGCAAGATTCACGAAGCACGGGTCGCCGGCTCGAGCCACATGACCGTCTGGGGCAGCGGCGCACCGCGACGGGAGTTCATGCACGTCGATGACTTGGCCGATGCCTGCCTCTTTCTCATGCAGCGTTACGACGCTGCCGAGCCAGTCAACGTCGGCTGCGGCCAGGACCTCACCATAGCCGAGCTCGCCCGTACCCTCGCCCTGGTCATTGGTTTCGATGGGCTTTTCGAATTCGACGCCTCGAAGCCCGACGGAACGCCCCGCAAGCTCCTCGACGTGTCTCGACTCGACAGGCTCGGTTGGCGGCCGAGGATCGGTCTCGAGGCGGGCGTGGCAGCGACATACGCCTGGTTCTGCGAACACGTCGCGACCCGGCGACCCACGACCGCTGCCGCTTGAAACGGAGACCAGCGTCACGCCGGTATCCGAGACGCCGAGGCGTCTGCGGCGGTGCCGCTGTCCTCGGGGTTACGCGCTGGCCGCGCTCAGCACTTGGCGCCAGCGTGCGACGGCCGCGGCGAGCGTGTAGCGCTCCTCGAAAACCACGCGCGCGCGAATTCCCATGCGCGTCCGGCGCCCCTCATCGTCCCGCAAGGTCCGCAGTGCCCGGCACAGCCCCGCGGGATCGCCGCTTCCAACACTGATCCCGACTTCGGTCGACGCAATGAGGCCTGCCAGCTCACCGGCCGGATCACCGACGAAAACCACCGGCCGGCCGGCCGCGAGGATGCCATACAGCTTGCTCGGGACGACCAGGCCCTCCAGCTCCGGCCGCAGAGACACGAGATGGACGTCGCCTGCGGCGAGGCTGTCCGACAGTGCCTCGCGCGACTGGTAGGGTGTGAAGCGGAAATTCGTGAGGCCCCGGGCCCGGACCTGTGTCTCGAGCGAGCGCATGCCGGCGCCGCCGCCGACCATCAGAAAGACGATGTCCGGGTCGTCCCGCAACGCACAGGCCGCCTCGAGGATGGTGGTCGAATCGTGGGCGCGACCGAGATTGCCCGAGTATGCCGCGACGAAGCAGCTCCCGAGTCCCAACCTGCCGCGCAGCTCGCTGCATGAGGCGGCCAGCGGACGAAGCCGGTCCTCGTCCGCCCAGTTCTCACAGATGCTGATCCGCGCGGCAGCGATGCCCCGTCCTATCAAGTACTCCCGCATGCTCGTTCCCAGAACGACGTTGACCCGGGCGGTCGCCAGGGTGCGATCGCGCGCGGCCCGCAGCAGCGCCTCCACCGGGCGGGGGACGGGCGACAGAGCCAGCCGCGAGGCCACCTCGGGATACAGGTCCTGCAGCCAGTTGACCAGCCTCGCTCCGCGGCACCGCGCCGCCAACCATCCCACCAATGACAGGAGCGGCGGGTCCGTCTTGACGACCAGCACGTCACCACGACGCAGGCGGCCGAGCATGGAGGCCGCGGCACGGAGGTAGAAGGTCGCATAGTCGACCGCGCGCCCGATCAGAGAGTCCCGCCCGAAACGCGTCGTGGTGAGCCGCCGCACGCTGACACCGCGCAGCACTTCCGTGGCAGGGAGATCGGCGCCGGCATGACCGTAAAGTTGCCGGCTGCAGAGCACTTCGACCTCGATCCCCGACCGGGCCAATGCCTCGGCGAGATCGGTGAGCATCTGACTGGTTGCCGACTCGTCCGGAGCATAGAAGCGGTTGACGAAAATCACCCGCTTGCTCTCTGGACTGCGCACGTCAGTTACCCGGCGCGCGGCCTCACTCGACGCTTGCGGCCGTAAGACCCGCTGCCGCGGGAGCGCCCAGCACCGCCGAGTCGATTCGCGGCGATTCGGCCAGCGGCAGCAGGCCGCCCTCGCCGCGATCGTGCAGCACGAGCTCGATGATCTCCGGATTGATGGGGTTGCGTTGCTCGGCGAAGCCGTACACCAGCGCCGTGTCGCACACCTGGTTGATCAGTCTCGGCACACCGCCGGTACTCGTGTGCACCCGCTCACAGGCCTCGAAGCTGATGAGCCCCGAGCTCCCCCCGGCCACGCTCAGCCGGTGCCCGATGTAATGATGGGTTTCTTCCCGCGTCAGCGGCGCGATATGGCAGTCGACCGCGATCCGCTGCGCGAACTGACGCAGGCGCGGGCTGCGCAATGTCTCTCGGACCTCGGGCTGTCCGACCAGGACGGTCTGCAGCACCAGGCCGTCGCCGGCATTGAGGTTGGAAAGCACCCGCAACTCCTCGAGCGCATCCGCCGTGAGATTCTGCGCCTCGTCGATGATCAATACCGCCCGCCGCCGTGCCCGGCGCTCACGCTCCAGGAACTGGGCGAATGCGCCATAGAGGTCGCTGGCGGACGTTGCGCCGCGCGGCGTGGCTACCGAAAGACTCTGCATCACCCACGGCAGCAGACTGCCGATGCCGGGATGGGTATTGGTCATGACGCCGACACGCAGGCCACGCTGCGCACGGCGCAACAGGTAGTTCACCACCGTCGTCTTGCCACTGCCGATCTCGCCGGAGATCAGCGCAAAGCAGCTACCCTGGTGCAGGGCATATTCGAGCAGCGTCAGCGCCCGCTGATGTTGCTTGCCGAGGAAGAAATAGGCCGGATCCGGTGTCAGTGCAAAGGGGTTGCCCAGCAGGCGGTAGAACTTCTCGTACACGGTAGTACCTCAGTATGCCCGCTGCTCGCAGTCCGAAGAGCGGTTGAGCACCGTCCCGATGATGCGGTCGCGCCCGAGCAGCTCGAAGACCCGCTCGACGTCATCGCGAAGCGTCTGCCCTTCGGTGACCACCAGAACGAAGCCGTCGAGGTGCGGGGCGACCGTGAGGACGTGGTCGCTGAGCAGCGCCGGCGGCAGATCGACCACCACGACTTTCCGGCTTTCCGCCGAGCGCACCGTTTCGATGAGATCGCGAGTTCTGTTGCCCGCCAACGCCTCCGACGCCGCCACCATCGGCGTCACGGTTGGAATCAGCGAAAGCCTGTCGATGCCCTCGAGTCCGTACAGGACGCTCGCCACCGGATGCTCATCCGTGAGCCAGCTGTCGAGGCCGAGCGGCGGGTTGAGCCCGAGGGTGGCGGCCACGGAGGGCCGGCGCAGATCCAGGTCGATGAGCGTGACGTTGTGATTCGGATCGGCGGCGAGACTCAGCGCCAGATTGATTGCCGTGAGGGTCTTGCCCTCGCCGCTTGCGCTGCTCACGATGCCGATCGCGCCGAGGCCGCTCGCACGCACGCGGTGCAGCACCTGTGCGCGCAGCATTCGATAAGCCCGGGCCGCAGGGGAAGAATCCTCGGGAAAGATGACTTTGCGCGCGCGCAGCTTGGCCCGGTCGATGGCGAGCTTCGGCAGTACGACTACGTCCGCGGCCTGGGCGGCCGACCGCAGCATCGCCCTTTCTTCCGGCGAGCTATGACCTGCGAGCGGTAGCTCCGCATCCACGGCCCGCCGGACGTGGGCGAGCTCGAGAGCGCGTTGAATTCGTTCCACGACTGATCTCCTAGCCGAACCCGAGGTGGCGCAGAGCGACGAACCACACGACATCGAGCGGCTCGTAGAGGAAGTTGACTGCCAACAGCGCCATGATCACCGTGACGAGACCGATCCCCGCCCAGATCGCGCGCCGCATCCGGATTTGCGACCTCGACCGCTCGAGCACGATGTCGGGGATGATCGCGAGCGGCGCTACTCCTGCGACCAGCGACACCAGGTCGCGCCGGCCGCGCACGGTAGCGTCGAGAGACTCGAGCAGGGCGGCGACGCCCACCGCGAGGAGAATGGCCAGCACCGCGCCGAGAACCATGACCAGCGGCCGATTGGGACTCGAGGGCTCCTCTGGAATGAGCGGCGGCTCGATGAGCGTGAACCGCTCGCCCTTGCGGTCGATCTCGAGGTTCTTGCCGATCTCGGCCTCGGCCAGTCTCGCCCGCAGATTCTCGAAGGTCGTCTTGGTCACCTCGTAGTCCTGCGTCAGCTCCTGGTACTGCTTCTGGATCAGCGGCGTCTCGGTAACGCGATGCTGGTACCGGTCGAGTTCCGATTGCAGCTTACCCTCACGCGCCTGCGTGGCGGCGAGATCGTCGCGAGTGGCATTGAGCTGGGCGCGGATCTGGATGTACGCGGGATTGTCGGCGTCTCGAATTGCCGGTCCCGCGGACGCGGCGGGCTTCTTCGACGCGACGGCCGTGGCCGCTGCGGCGAGGTCCTGCTCGTATGACTCGACCTCGCGCTCGAGCCGCAGCCGATCCGGATACGCGGGTCCGTAGCGCTTCTCCACGGTCGCGAGCCTGGTTTGCGCGTCCTGGAGGCTGCGTCGAAGGTCGTTGATGTCGGTCGGGTCCTTCTCGGTCGCTTCGAGGCCGGCAACCTCGCGCGACAGCCGCTCGATGTCGGGATACGCAGCGCCGTAGGTTGCGCGATCGGCCGCAAGCTCCGACCGCAGCATCTTCAGGCGATCGGGTGTCGAGAAGACGCGTTGGCCGGTATCGTCGAACACGGCGGAATCGGGCTTGAGCTGCACGAGCTGAGCCTGCAGGAAGACCTCCTGCTGCTCCAGTGAGCTCTCGCGCGACTCGGTTTCCTGCAGCTGCTGCTCGGTGCTGTTGATGAGCTGCATGTTGAACTGGGCGAGATCCGGCAGCGCGTCGAAGTGCTTCGCCTCGAAGGCGGACAGCTGCGACTCCACTGCGCCGAGGTGCTGGGTCACCTGCGTGACCTGCGCCTGGAGGAAAGTGGCCGCGCCGTTTGCCAGCTGTGTGCGGGTCTCGACGTTGTCGTTCAGGAAGAGTGTCGTCAGCTCGTTGGCCACCTTCGCAGCCTCATCCGGCGAGGGGTCTGTGAAGGCGACCGTGAAGGCGATCGTTGCCTTCGTGGGCTGCCCGCTGCGCGGGTCCACGACGTCCGCACTGATCATCTTGACGTCGATGTCACCGCGCATCTGCTTGATGAGCTGATCGCGGGTTTCCCGGCTTCTCTGTTTCGGGTAGAGATCGTACCTGCGGATGATGCCGAGCAGGGTCTCCGTCGTCATCACGCGCTGGCTGATCTCCTGCACTCGCTCGTCGGCGAATGAGGTCACGGTAGAGCGGACGAGGTCCTGTGGCAGCTCCTGCTGCTCGATCAGGATCGTGGCGGTGGAGCGATAGGACGCAGGCCAGAGCAGCGCCAGCGCGATGGCGATGACAAGACCTGTGCCGAACGCCATCAGCATGGGACGCAGCCGTCGCTTTGCGATGCCGACGTATTCCGGCAGCGACAGGCCCTGCGGTTCCAGCTCTGCGGCGATCGTGGACATGATGCTGTGTTCCTAGCGAGAGCGGCTCGCGCCGTGTGGGGCCCACACGGACTGCAGACTTATCTGCCAACCCTGAGCCTGCAGCCCGGTGGGATAGAGAAAGCTTGCCGGACTGACGGCTCGCTGATATTGAAGTTGCAGCGCCAGGGTCCATGTCGGCGTCTGCTGCCAGTTGAGTGTCAGGTGCGACTCCGCGTACGTGCGGTCGGCATAGGTGAAGGAGATGAACGGCGAGTGAAATGCGCTGGTGTCACGGTATACTTCGGCCTCCGAGGCGAGCGAGAGTCGCTCGGAGAGGTTATGGCTGGCCGCGAGGGTCGCCTGGTCGACCTGGGTGAAGATTCCCAGCCCCGACGGCTGCACCAGGCGCTGCGCGTTCAGCGAAAAGGTGGTGAGCTCAGTGCTGTAAGAGACCGAGAGCGCACCTATTATGGTGTTGCTGGTGAGACCACTGGTAGTCTGCAGGCTGACGCCGACGCTGCCCTGCACACTGCCGCGCTCGATCGGTTGCCACTTGAATCCACCGCCCGCGCTCTGGAAGCGGGTCGATTGCTCGGCACCGTTGTTTTTGGAATCGCCCGCCGAACCGTTGAGCGAGAGGACCAGCTGCTCGGAATAAGAGAAGCTCTCGGTCACCGTACCGAGAGACTGCCGATAATTGGACAGCACGCTGGTGCCCGAGCCATGGTAGTCGGAACCGTCGTAACTTCCCTGGAGCTGGAGAGTCCAGCGTTCAGTCTGTTGAAATGCCCACGTGCCGTCGAAGTCTTCATCCCTGCGGCGCTGCCCCGAGTGGAAGATGCCTGTCGAAGTGAGTTCGGAATAGAGCGTGCTTGCATCCTGCACCAGGGTATGGAGCGTAAGGGAAGAGCGCTCAGTCTCCAGCCATGTGTCCGTGATTTCGATTCCCTCCTCTGAGGTGGGATCGAGGCGGTCGTCGGTATAACGTTCGATTTGGCCGAATGGCCGCACCGTCAGGTTCAACCGCTCTGTGTCGTACTCGAAATGCGTATCGAGGCTCATCGAAAGACCTCTGCTGGGAATCGCCGGACTGAGCAGCAGGCGATTCGTGTCATTGTCTATGCCTACGCTCAACGTAGGCGCCACGGTCCAATCCGCTGCCCACGCGGCCGGCGATGCGGCAGCCGCCATGGCGACTGCGAGTCCGAGCGCCCCGGCGGTAGCCCTCCCCATCGCTTGCTGACGGGTATTACCGTCAGGGAACTACGACGGTGTCGCCGCT
>Ga0335073_10007761_pt1 | contig 15048 bp, 14 predicted proteins | sample Lox_Sample_22_FD_207093 | JGI IMG/M metagenome (GOLD analysis project Ga0335073, IMG submission 207093) | Soil microbial communities from Loxahatchee National Wildlife Refuge, Florida, United States - Lox_Sample_2.2 | ecosystem: Environmental > Terrestrial > Soil > Wetlands | place: USA... | reverse complement strand
GGATCGACCTTGCGGGCGGCGACGATGCGGTCGATCTGCGCCGGGGTGCGCCCGAACACCGCCAGCGCGCGGCGGGCGGCCTCAAGCGCGCCGTCGGCGCTGTGCTGATTGGCGAGGGCGCTCTCGTAGTCGTTCTGATCGATGGCCTTGTCGGCGTAGAGCTTGCTGGCGCGCTCGAGCGCGCTGCTGGTCTGATCGAGCGTGGCGGCGGCGGATATCAGGGTCGACTGGGCGGCGATGAAATCGGGACTCTCGACGGTGAACAGCACCTGGTCCCTGCGCACCTCATCGCCCAGGCGCGGGAATGCGCGGATGATCCGCCCCTGATAGGGGGAGAACACCGCAACGCTCAGATCCTCATCGAAATCGATGTTGCCGACGGCCTGCCGCCGAACGACGAAGGCCCGATCCGCGATCGGGGCGACGGTGATCGCCTGCAGCTGCGAATCGGACAGCGTGACCGTCTCGCCGCCCGGTCGGGGCGGCGCGCCGGCCGCTGCCGCGCCGGCCGCGGCCAGCAGGCTCAGGGCGAGCAGGGCGAATGTGCCGCCGGATCTCGGGTAGCCACGCACTGAAACGGCCTCGTGCAGCAAACGCAGGATCATGGCGACATCGCCCGCGGGCGGCTACTGGAACGATTCGCTGTGAACATTCACAGTTCCGCCGCGCGGCCAACGGCGCGACAATGGGTGGATATCGGTCAAAACAGCCATGCGTGTCGCCGGGCCGAGTGCGCGTGGGGACCTCCCATGACACCTTGTTCACACCGAAGCGCCGTTCTGTCCTGCCTCGCCCTGACGGCCTGCGCCGTGGGGCCGAGCTTCCATCGTCCGCACGCCCCGGCAGATGCGGGCTACAGCGTGGCACCGCTTGCGGACAAGACCGCGGCGGCCGCGGGCCCGTCGGGCGATGCGCAGCGGTTCGTGATGGGTCAGGACGTGAGCTACCAGTGGTGGCAGGCGTTCGGCTCGCCGGGGATCGATGCGCTGGTGCAGAGGGCGTTTCGCGCCAACCCCACGGTGCGCGCGGCGCAAGCGGCCCTGCGCCAGGCGCAGGAGATGGTCTATGCCCAGGAAGGCTACTTCTTTCCGAGCGTCGGGGCGGACTACAACTTCGAGCGCCAGAAGGTGGCGGGCAACCTCGCCAACAGCGTCGCGCCGGGCGTCCAGGGGAACGGTCAGGCGATCGAGCCCTATCAGAATTCCTCGCCGGGGACGAGCATCCACAATCAGCCTCTGTACTACAACTTCCACACCGCCACATTGACCGTGGGGTTCGTGCCGGATGTGTTCGGCGCGAATCGCCGCAAGGTGGAGTCGCTCGACGCCCAGGCGCAGATGCAGCGCTTCGAGCTCGAGGCGACCTACATCAGCCTCGCCTCGAACGTGGTCGCCGCCGCCATCCAGGAGGCCTCGACGCGCGCGCAGCTGAAGGCCACCCGCGACATCATCGCGCACAACGAGAAGTCGGTGGCCCTGATGCGCGACAAGCTCGAGCACGGCTATGCGACCGCCGTCGACCTCGCCTCCCAGGAGCTCGAGCTGGCGCAGGCGCGGGCGCTGCTGCCGCCGCTCGAGAAGCAGTTCGAGCAGAATCGCGACCTGATCCGCGAGCTGGTCGGGAACCTGCCCGATCAGGACGTGTCCGAGACGTTCGAGCTCGAGTCCTTGACCCTGCCCGCGCAGCTGCCGTTGAGTCTGCCGTCGAACATCATCCGGCAGCGTCCGGACGTGCGCGCCGCCGAGGAGAACATGCGCTGCGCCAATGCCAACGTCGGTGCCGCCATCGCGGCCATGCTGCCGCAGTTCAACATCACCGGCACGGCGGGCGGGACCGCGACGCAGTTCGGGCAGATGTTCGCCTCCGGCGGCCCGTTCTGGACCCTGATCGGCGATGTCTCGCAGCCCATCTTCCAGGGCGGCACCTTGTGGCATACCAAGCGCGCCGCCGATGAGGCCCTCAAGCAGGCGGCGGCGCAGTACCGGAGCACGGTGCTGCAGGCCTATCAGAACGTCGCGGACACGCTGCATGCGATCCTGAGCGATGCCGACACCCTGGCGGCGGCGGCGCAGGCCGAGCGGGCGGCACAGGCGACCTTGAGCCTCGCGCGCAAGCGCATGGACTCGGGCTACGGCGACTATCTGTCGGAGCTCGCCGCCGCGGTGGTGTATCAGCAGGCCGTGCTCACCGAGGTGCAGGCGCGCGCCGCGCGGCTCGGGGACACGGCGGCGCTCTACCAGGCGCTCGGCGGCGGCTGGTGGAATCGCAATGCCGCCGCGCCGACGGCGAGCGCGGCCTTCCCGGGCGCCGCGGGCGCCGCGGGCGCGGCCGGAGGGCGCTGATGGGCGCGCCGGCCAAGCGCATCCTGTGCATCGAGGACGATGCCGAGACCGCGGAGCTGATCGCCGAGGATCTGCAGGAACGAGGCTACATCGTCACGATCGCCGGCGATGGCCACAGCGGGCTGTCCGCGATCCTCAAAACCGATCCGGACCTCGTGCTGTGCGACATCAACATGCCCGGGATGAGCGGCTTCGAGCTGATGGAGCAGCTGGTCGCGCTCGCGCCCTCGCGCGAGGCGGTGCCGTTCGTGTTCCTCACCGCGCGCACCGACCGCGACAGCGAGCTCAAGGGCCGGCGGCTCGGCGCCGATGACTACGTGACCAAGCCCGTCGATTTCGAGATCCTGGCATCGATCATCGATGCGCGGCTGGGAAAGTCGGCGCGCAACGAGGTGTTCTCGCGGCACGTCGCGCTCAACGAGCGCGAGCGCGAGTGTCTCACCTGGTCGGCGCGCGGCAAGACCTCGCCCGAGATCGCACAGATCGTCAGCTTGAGCAAGCGCACCGTCAATTTCCACATCGAGAACGCGTGCCGCAAGCTGAACGTGTCGACGCGCACCGAGGCGGTGGTGAAGGCGACCTCGGGGCGCCTCATCGATCCATGATGGACGCGGCCATTCCCGAGCCGGCCCGTGCGCCCGCCGCCGCGCAGCTCGGTCCGTGGTGGCGCCGCTCGCGGCAGTGGCTGCGGTCGCACTCGATCCGGGTGGGCCTGTATTCGGTCATCGTGCTCTTGTTCGCGCTGATCGTGGGGCTCGGCGCGTTCGGCTCGGCGCACCTGAGCGAGGTCAATCTCGCCTCCGAGGTGATCCGCAACCACTGGCTGCGCGACACCGGCATCCTGGGCGACTTGACCAACTACATGTCCGACTATCGGGCCGCCGAGGCCAATCGGCTGCTCGCCTCCACGCCCCTCGAGGATGCCGCCGGCGACAAGGACATCGCGGCGCTGCGCGAGACCGTCGCCGCGAGTGAGCGCGCCTACGAGCAGATCTCCCAGGAGCCGGCCGAGGCGCTGCTGTATGCGCGCTTCGCAAGGCAGTGGGCGGCGTACCAGGCGATCGCGGAGCGCGTGCTCGCGCTCGCGCGCGCGGGCGAGGAGGCGCAGGCGGTCGCGCTGTACAAGACCCGCTCGCGCCAGGCCTTCGACCTGTCGAGCGATACGCTGAGCCGCCTGACGGAGCAGACTCTGGTCAAGGCGCGCCGCGACAGCGACCGCGCCGCCTCGACCTATGCGCATGCCCGCACCATGCTCGTCACCGCGGCATTGCTCGCAGCCTTTCTGCTGGTCGGGGTCATCGCCTACGTGGTGCGCGGCATTCTCGCACCGCTGGTGAAGCTCGGCGCGTGCATGCACCGGCTCGCCGATCACGACACCGGCATCGCGATCCCGAGCGTGCTCCGGGTCGACGAGATCGGCGACATGGCGCGCGCCGTGGCGGTGTTTCGCGACAACGCCGTGGCGCTGGCGACGAGCCAGCGGCGCCTGCTCGAGCAGGCGGCCGTCCTCGAGGAGGGACTCGAGAACGAGCGGCGCTTGACGGCGCAGCAGCGCGACTTCGTGTCCATGACCTCGCACGAGTTCCGCACCCCGCTCACCGTCATCGACGGCCACGCGCAGCGCCTGATCAAGATGGGCGACCGGCTCGATGGCGCGGACGCCGCCGAGCGCGGCGCGCGCATCCGCAGCGCCGTGCAGCGGATCACGAACATCATGGACAGCCTGCTGAGCGCCTCGCGCGTGCTCGACGGCGGCGCGGCGTTTCATCCCTGCGCGCTCGACCCGAGCGCGCTGCTGCGCGATGCCTGCCAGACGCATCGCGACGCGAATCGCGGCGCCATCATCGTCGAGGACTTCGCCGCATTGCCGGCGAGCATTCACGGAGATCCGAAGCTGCTGTTCCACGCCTTCAGCAATCTCATCTCCAACGCCATCAAGTACTCCGCCGCCGACAGCCCGACCGAGGTGAAGGCGCGCGAGGAAGCGGGGTGGCTGGTGGTCGAGGTGCGCGATCACGGCATCGGTATTCCGGCGCGGGATCGAGTGCGGCTGTTCGAGCGATATTTTCGCGGCAGCAATGCCACGCGCATCGCGGGAACGGGGGTCGGCCTGCATCTGGTGTCCATGGTGGTGTCGATGCATGCGGGCGAGGTGTTCGTCGAGAGTCTCGAGGGCGTGGGCTCGAGATTCGTCGTGCGCCTCCCCATCCTCACTCCGCCCGGCAAGGCGCCGGCGATCGGCTCGCTCGATGCGGCCTGAGCCCCTGCGCGCCGCGGCGCTCTGCGCGCTCGGCGCCGCACTCGCGGCCTGCGGCTCGGCCTCATCGCCCGGCACGGCGGCTTCGCCCGGCGCGTCCGCGCCCGCCACGACGGCCGCCGCGCCTGCGTCCGCCGCGGCTCCGGCAGCGCTCGGCGCGAAGCTCTACGATGGAAACTGCGTCGCCTGTCATCAGCACGATGCCCGCGGCATCCCGGGCGTGTATCCGAGCCTCGCCGGCTCCGCGCTGGTACTGGGCGATCCGCGGGCATTCGCCCGCTGGGTGGTCGAGGGTGAGCGTCCGGCCTCCCTGCCGGCGGGCCGCTATGCGACGGTGATGCCCAAGTTCGGCTGGATGAAGGATTCGGACGTGGCGGCGCTGCTGACCTATCTGCGCTCGAACTTCGGCAATGCGGCGCCCGCCGTCGATGCCGCGACGATCGGCCAGGCGCTGGGAGATTGAGCATGGAGCCCGGGAGATCGAGCGGGGATCCCGCGCCCGCCCCGGCCACGGCGATTCACCGCCTGGTCGAGCGCTGCCGCGCGCAGGATCACCCCGGGAAGGTTGCGCGCCTGCTGTCCGGCTGGGTGGTGATGGGCGATCCTCAGCCCTTCCCGGGATACTGCCTGCTGCTGCCGGATCCCGTGGTGGCGCATCTGAACGCGCTCGCGGGAGCGGCGCGCGCCCAGTTCCTCGCCGACATGGCGCTCACCGGCGACGCCGTGCTCGCCTGCACCGGCGCCGTGCGGGTGAACTACGCGCTGTTCGGCAACGTCGAGCCCGCCCTGCACGCGCATGTGATTCCGCGCCAGGCGGACGAGCCCGCGGCGCAGCGCAGCGCGCACCCCTGGGCAATCGACTGGAGCGCCGCACCCGCGTATGGAGCGGCGCTGCACGAGGGCTTGAGGGCGCGCATCGCGGCCTACCTTGAGGCACATGGCGGCGCGGCGCTCGGCGCGGGTGCAGAGCGCAGCGGGGGTGCAGAGCTCAAAGGGCGGCCGTGAGCTCCTCGAGGCTGGCGATGGGCGCGGAGCAGGTCGTGCCGCGACAGAGATAGGCGATCGCATCCCCGGCGGCGCGCTTGGCGGCGAGCGCGGGCGGCAAATCCTGCGCCTCGGCGGGCAGGGCCAGCACCATCCGCCCCGGTGCATGACGAGAGCCGAGCGCCCTCGACCAGCGCGGGGCGAGGCTGCCGCGGATGATCACGATCTCGAGCGGCGCGAGATAATCCTGAAGCGCGCCGAGCAGGCTCAGATGCGACTCGGGATAGTCGTGCAGCAGCGCGAAGCCCGCACGCAGGGTGCCCGCGGCGGCCTCGAGGTAGCGCGGCTCGCCGAGCAAGAATCCCAGCCGGCAGAGCACCGAGGCGGCGACGCCGTTGCCGGCGGGGAGCGACTCGTCGCCGAAGCTCTTGGTGCGGTGGATGAGCGGCTCGTGGTCGGAGGCGGTGAAATAGAACCCGCCCGCGCGGGTGTCCGCGAAACGATCGAGCATGCAATCGATGAGCGCCTGCGCGAACTCGAGGTCGCTCCCGCGCCAGCGCGACTCGAGGAGCGCGAGCAGCGCATCGGCCAGAAAGGCGTAGTCGTCCAGATAGGCGCCGAGGTGCGCGCGGCCGTCCTTGTAGGTCGCGAGCAAGCGCCCATCGCGCCACAGGGTGCGGTGGATGAAATCCACCGCATGGGTCGCGGCGTCGGCGAGGTCGGGCCGGTGCAGCACGCGCGAGGCGATGGCGAGCCCCTTGATGGTCAGCGCATTCCAGGCGGTGAGGATCTTCTCGTCGCGTCCCGGCCAGACCCTCAAATTGCGCGCAGCGAGGAGCTTGGCGCGCGCCGACTCGATGAGCGCAGCGGCGCCCGGCGCAGCGGACTGCGGCTGTGCGGCGCCCGGCGCAGCGGACTGCGGCTCGAGCGGCGCGCGAACGCGCAAATGCCAGCGTCCCTCGAAGTTCGGCGGCTGATCGAGGCCGAATCGATGCGCGAACACCGGGTACTCGGCGGGGCTCAGGAGGCCTTGCACCTCGGCCGGGGTCCAGGCGTAGAACCTGCCTTCGTGGCCCTCGGAATCGGCATCGAGGCTCGAGTAGAAGCCGCCCTGGGGCGATCGCATGTCGCGCAGCAGCCAGTCCGCCGTCTCGCCGGCGATGCGTGCGAAGAGCTTCTCGCCGGTCGCGGCGGCGGCGGCCGCGTAGGTGGCGAGGAGCTGGCCGTTGTCGTAGAGCATCTTCTCGAAATGCGGGATGGTCCATGATTCGTCGACCGAATAGCGCGCGAAGCCCCCGCCCAGCTGGTCATAGATGCCGCCTTCGGCCATGCGTGTGAGCGTGAGCATGGCCATCGAGCGCGATTCCTCGGTGGCATCGCGCAGGCAGCGCTCGATGGCTCCGGGATGCGGGAACTTGGGCGCCGCGCCGAAGCCGCCGAAGCGCCGATCGAAGGATTGCCCGAGCGCGGCGCGCGCGCGCGCGAGCGGTGCGGCGTCGAGCTCCAAGCCGGCCGCGGGGCTCTCGGGGGATAGCTGCTCGAAGGCCGCGGTGAGGCGGCGGCCCTGCTCGCGGATCTCGGCGGCATGATCGCGGTAGTAGTCCGCGACGCGCGCGAGCAGATCCTTGAAGGCGGGCAGCCCGAAGCGCGCCTCGCCCGGAAAATAGGTGCCGCCGAAGAACGGCCGCTGGTCCCCGGGCGTCAAGAACATGGTCAAGGGCCAACCGCCCGCGCGCTGGGTGAGGAGCTGCTGCGCCGTCTGGTAGATCTTGTCCAGATCGGGCCGCTCCTCGCGATCGACCTTGATGTTGACGAACAGCCGATTCATGAGGTCCGCGGTGGCGGGATCCTCGAACGACTCGTGCGCCATGACGTGACACCAGTGACAGGCCGAATAGCCCACCGACAGAAGAATGGGCTTGTCCTCGCGCCGCGCGCGCGCCAGCGCCTCCTCGCCCCAGGGATACCAGTCGACGGGGTTGTCGGCATGCTGCTGCAGGTAGGGGCTCGTCTCCTGTGCGAGGCGATTGGGCCGGCGCGGCTGGTCGTGATGAATCGGCCCATCGGTCTGCATAGGGAAGGGTCCGCGTCGGTTAGAATGCCGGCACATCTTAAACCCAAGCTCCATCCATGTCCGATCCTGACAGGGCCGCGCAGCTGCCGGCGCTGCGGCTGAAGCGCCACGAAGACCGCCGCCTGCATGCGGGACACCTGTGGGTGTTCAGCAACGAGGTGGACACGCAGCAGACGCCGCTCGGCAAATTCGAGCCGGGACAGCTGGTGCGTGTGCTCGCGCACAATGACCGCGCGCTCGGACTCGCCTACGTCAATCCGCAATCCCTGATCTCGGCGCGCCTGCTCGAGACCTGGTCGATCCCCGATGCCGCCTGGTTCGAGACGCGCCTGCGCTCGGCCATGGCGCTGCGCGAGCGGCTGTACCGCGAGCCCTACTATCGGGCCGTGAACGGCGAGGCCGACGGATTGCCCGGGCTGGTGATCGACCGCTACGGCGAGCGCTGCGTGGTGCAGATCGGCACCGCCGGGATGGAGCGCCTGAAGCAGCCGATCCAGGAGGCTGCCGGGCGCGTACTGCAATGCCAGACGCTGATCTTCAAGAATGACGGCTCGGCGCGCGAGCTCGAGGGCCTGCCGGCCTACATCGAGGCGGCGCGGGGCCGGCTCGATGAGCCGGCCTCGGTCATCGAGGGGGGCTTGCGGTTTCGCGTGTCGCTCGCGCAGGGGCAGAAGACGGGCTGGTTCTTCGATCAGTCCGCCAACCGCCAGGCGCTCACCAAGTACGTGCGCCGGGGCGCCCGCGTGCTCGATGTGTTCAGCTACGCCGGCGGCTGGGGGTTGCGCGCGGCCCGGGACGGCGCCGGGCAGGTGCTGTGCGTCGACAGCTCCGCCGCGGCGCTCGAGCTCGCGGCCGCCAGCGCGCGCGATAATGCGCTCGCCGTCGACACGCGCAAGGGCGATGCCTTCGAGGTGCTGGAGGCGCTGGCGCGCGAGCGGCGCCTGTTCGACGTCGTGGTGGTCGACCCGCCGGCCTTCGCCAAGCGCAAGAAGGACCTGCCGAAGGCGCTCGGCGCCTACAAGCGGCTCAATCAGCTTGCGCTCGGGCTGACCGCGGATGAGGGCATCCTGGTGTCCTGCTCGTGCTCCCATCACGTGAGCGCCGAGGCGCTGCAGGATGCCATCGTCAAGGCGGCGCGCGGCGCCGGCAAGCACCTGCAGCTGCTCGAGCTGGGCGGGCAGGCGCCCGATCATCCGGTGCATCCGGCGATCCCGGAAACGCGCTACCTGAAGTCCTATTTCTGCCGCGTCAACGAGAGTTTAAAGTAGCCCCATGCTGACCTATCCGCACATCAATCCCGTCGCCGTGTCCATCGGCCCGCTGAAAATACACTGGTACGGCATCATGTACCTCATCGGGTTCGTCGCGGCCTGGCTGCTGGCGCGCTACCGTGCGCGCCGCCCCGGCTCGACCTGGACGGCGCTCGACATCGACGACCTGATCTTCTATTGCGCCGTGGGGGTGATTCTCGGCGGACGCATCGGCTGGTGCATCTTCTACGGGCACGACGTCATCGCGCAGAGCTGGCTGAACGTGTTTCGCATCTGGGACGGCGGCATGTCGTTCCATGGCGGCATGCTCGGCGTGATGGTGGCGACGCTGCTGTTCGCGCGGCTCAAGCGCAAGAGCTTCGCCGACGTGCTCGATTTCGTGGTGCCGCTCCCCGGCATCGGTCTGATGGCGGGGCGCATCGGAAACTTCATCAACGGCGAGCTGTGGGGCAAGCCGACGCATCTGCCCTGGGGGTTCGCCGTCCCCAATCCCGACGGCACGTTCACGGTGCGCCATCCCTCGCAGCTCTACGAGGCGACGCTCGAGGGCCTGGTGCTGTTCCTGATCCTGTGGTGGTTCACCATCAAACCCCGGCCGCGCCTGGCGCCCACCGGCCTGTTTCTCGTCGTCTACGGCTGCGCGCGGTTCGCGGTGGAGTGGGTGCGGCTGCCCGATGCCGACATCGGCTACCTGGCGGGCGACTGGCTGACGATGGGGATGCTGCTGACGATGCCGATGATTCTCGCCGGCGTGATCGTGATGGTCTATGCCTACCGGCGCGATCAGCCGAGCGGCAATCTGACCGCGGTGAAGGCGGCGGCCGAGGCTTGAAAGCACAGCGATGGACCGGGCATACCTCGATCTTCTGCAGGACATCTTGGCGAACGGCGCGAGGAAGAGCGATCGCACCGGAACCGGCACGCTGTCGGTCTTCGGGCGCATGCTGCGTCACGACCTTCGGGACGGCCTTCCGCTGCTGACGACCAAGCGGCTGCACGTGAAGTCGATCCTGTACGAGCTGCTGTGGTTTCTCAGGGGGGACACGAACATCGGATTCCTCCACGACCACGGCGTCACCATCTGGGACGAATGGGCAACGCCGCAGGGCGATCTGGGCCCGGTTTACGGCTCGCAGTGGCGAGCGTGGCAGGGCCCCTCGGGAGAGACCTTCGACCAGGTGGCGAGGCTGATCGAGAGCATTCGCAACAAGCCCGACAGCCGCCGCCACATCATCAGCGCATGGAACGTCGCGTACCTGCCGGAGGAGTCGAAGCCCCCCCAGGTCAACGCCGCCGAGGGCAAGATGGCGTTGGCTCCGTGCCACGTCATGTACCAGTTCTACGTGCGGGATGGACGCCTCAGCTGCATGCTCACCCAGCGCAGCTGCGATGTATTCCTGGGCCTGCCCTACAACGCCGCGAGCACCGCATTGCTCACTTGCATGGTCGCGCAGCAGTGCGATCTCGAGCCAGGAGAGGTCGTCTATTCCCTGGGCGATGCCCATCTGTACTCGAACCACCTCGAGCAGGCCCGCTTGCAGCTCAGTCGCGAGCCGCGCCGCCTGCCGACGCTCTCGTTGCGTCGCAGGCCGCCGACGATCTTCGACTACGAGTTCGAGGACTTCGAGATCGCCGGTTACGAGCCGCATCCGGCGATTTCCGCTCCCATCGCCCGATAGGGCATTGCCTCAATGATGAGTCTCGGGCCGAAGCAGCGCTGCCACGGCACGAATGTGATGGTCGTCTCAGTCCGCGGAAAGTGCGGAAGGTACGTATACCCATCCTCCGCCCCTTCGCTTTAGATGGGCGCGCGGGCCACCTCGCTCGGGGAGGTGATCGCATATCGCTTCGGTGTGAGGGTGGTGCATGGATTATCCGGCGGTGGATCGATGAAAAACGCATTCCGAGGACGGCGCACTCCATCGCTCAGCTATCCCGTGGCCGCGCCGAGCATCCACGTACAGACCTCGGTCGCCGCCCGCCACTCGGCAGGCGAGGCGGGCCTCGCGGCCCTGCAGTTTCTGCAGGGCCTGTCGGCGGAGCTGTCCAAGGGCACGGTCGACCTGCCGTGCTTTCCGAATGTGGTTCTCAAGATCCGCGAGGCGCTCGCCGATCCGCAGATGTCGACCGACGCGGTGGCGCGAATGATCGGCGCGGAGCCTCGCCTGGCGGCGCGACTGCTGCAGATGGCCAACTCGGCGGCCGTCAATGCGGCGGGGAAGCGCGTGACCGATCTCAAGACGGCGATCACGCGCCTCGGCCACCAGATGGTTCAAGGCGCGGCCATGGCCTACGCCGTTCACCAGCTCAAGCAGGCGCCGTCGCTGGCGCCGATCGCCGAGCCTCTCACCGCGCTCTGGAAGCACAGCATCACGACCGCGTCGATCTGTCAGGTGGTGGCGCGGCGGACCCACGTGCCACCCGAGGAGGCCTTTCTCACGGGACTCCTGCACGGCATCGGGCAGCTCTACATCATGGTGCGCGCCGTCGGCTACACCACCAAGTCCGTCGATTCGGATGCGCTGGCCGGCCTCATCGCCGATTGGCACCCGGTCATCGGGCAAATGGTTCTCGAGAACTGGGACATGGACCGCTGCATCGCGCAGGCCGTCAAGGATCAGTATGCAACGTCATTGCCGGCGCGTGCGCAGCCGATCCTTTCCGATATTCTCATCGTCGCCATGATGCTTGCCGACGTGCTCATCAGCGGAGCGAAGCGAGGCGAGGAGATCGAGCGAAGCCCCTCGTTCCAGTTGATCGGGCTGAAGGCCGAGGATTGCGGGCTCATCATGACGCATGCCTCCTACCAGCTCGACTCCCTGCTGGAGGCGCTCGGCTGCTGAAGCCGGGTCCGCGGCGCCGTTCGCCCGCGCCGCGCCGGCGAAACCGAATAGCGTCTTCCCGTCGCCGGAGGGATAGGTACAATCCCTGTCCCATGGACGGGCCGCGCTCGCCGCGCCGCCATCGAGGCGCCGATCCCCGGCTGACAGGTTCTCTAAAGACCCATGAACACACGCGACCGCCGCAGGCCGATGATCGAAGTCCGTCACTCTCCCATCCATGGATACGGGGTGTTCGCGCTGCGCCGCATCCGCAAGGGCACGACCGTGATCGAGTACCTGGGCGACCGGCTCAGTCACGAGGAGGCGGACGAGCGCTACGCGGACAAGTCGGAGTCGGACAATCACACCTTCCTGTTCACGGTGGACTCGAAGACCGTGATCGATGCCGGATGCAACGGCAACGAGGCGCGCTTCATCAATCACGGCTGCAACCCGAACTGCGAGAGCGCCGTGAGCGCGAAGCGCGTGTTCATCGAGGCGATCCGCACCATACAGCCGGGCGAGGAGCTCGCCTACGATTATTCGATCGGCCGTGATCCGGACGATCCGGACGACGTCGATGAGGTGTTCGCATGCCGATGCGGCGCGGCGGGCTGCCGCGGCAGCATGCTCGAGCCGCGCAAGCAGGCGCGTACGGGGAAGAAGGCGCGTACGGGGAAGAAGGCGCGTACGGGGAAGAAGGCGCGCGCGGACAAGCAGGTGCGCGCGGACCAGGCGAGGCGCGCCGGCCGCAAGCGATCGCGCCGCCGTGGGCGCTGAGGCGGTGGGCGCTGAGGCGCCTGGGGGCTGAGGCGCTGGGCGGGCTCGAGACGATCGCGCTCGAGAGCATCGCGGCGGAGCTTTGCGCGCAGGGCATGGCGGTGCGCGATGCGTTTCTGTCGCCGCGCGAGGTGCGGGCGCTCGCCGGTTGCGCGCGCGCGCGGCGCGGGCGCGGCGAGTTCGCCGAGGGGCGCATCGGCGCGGGGCCGCGCATCGCGCAGCGCACCGATGTGCGCGGCGACTCGATCTGCTGGCTGACGCAGCCGCAAGGCGCCGCCGAGGCACGGATCCTCGGGCGTCTCGAGGCGCTGCGCCAGCGCCTCAATCGCGAGGCCTTCCTGGGGCTGTTCGATCTGGAGCTGCACTACGCCTGGTATCCGCCGGGCGCGGGCTACGCACGGCACGTCGATCAGCCGCTCGGGCGCGCGCAGCGGCGCGTGTCGCTGGTGCTCTATCTGAACGAGGACTGGTCGACGGGCGACGGCGGGGCGCTGCGCATGCACGGGGAACAGGGGGCGCAGCGCGACATCGAGCCGCTGGGCGGGCGGCTGGTCGCGTTTTTGACAGAATCACGGCAGCACGAGGTGCTGCCGGCGCGCCGCGCCCGGCTGAGTCTCACGGGGTGGCTGCGCGCGCGCGAGTAGGCGGCCGCCTCACGGCCGCAAGCAGCCGCGTCCGCGGCGCTGCGCCACGTTTGTGCAGCAATCGAGCGCCATGCTCGGGAAGGCAGCACCGGCGCGGCGCATCGGCGAGCGGGCCGACACCGAAGCGGCAACGAGAGGCGCAGTGCCTGGCACGATAGTTGCTAAGATCTACTCATGCGGTTGCCTTCGCTCAAATTCTTGAAGACCTTTCAGGTCGCGGCCAGGCTCAAGAGCTTCAAGGCGGCCGCCGAGGAGCTGTACCTCACGCCGTCCGCGGTCAGCCATCAGATCAAGGCGCTCGAGGAGCAGCTCGGCGTGGCGCTGTTCGAGCGCGGCGTGCGCACGCTGACGCTGACGGACGCGGGCGCGCACTACCTCGAGCACATCAGCGACATCTTCTCCAAGCTCGAATCGGTCACCGAGCAGCTGAAGATGCGCTATGGCCGCAGCATCCTGCGCCTGAACGTGCCGCCGTTCTTCGCGCGCGCATTGCTGCTGCCGCGGCTCGCCTCGTTCACGCAGGCGCGCGAGGAGACCGACATCCGCATCGAGACCACCTCATCGGCCCCTAAGAGCCACCCGCCCGAGGCGGACCTGTCGGTGGTGGTCGGCGCGGGCCCGTGGGAGGGACTCACGGTCCACGAGCTGTTCGCGCAGAGCTTCATCGCCGCGTGCTCGCCGGGCTTTCTGCTGGAGAATCCGATCGAGACCTACGAGGATCTCAACGGCAAGAATCTGCTGCTGCACGAGGAGCGGCGCGACGCATGGGAGCGCTGGGCGCTGGGCCTCAAGATCGCGCCGATCAAGCCCAATCGTCTGGTGCGGCTCAATACCATGTCCGCCGTGGTGCTCGCCGCCGAGCAGGGCATCGGCGTCGCGCTCGTGCCCTCGCGCCTGAGCGCGGACCGCTTCGCCGCGGGCGGCCTGGTGAAGCTGTTCAGCGAGGAGCTGAGCACGAACGAGAGCTATGTGCTGCTGCACCGGCCCGAGGACGGCAAGCGCGAGGATCTGCAGGAGCTCACGCAATGGATCCTGAGCGAGTGCCGGGTGGCCTGAAGTGTGAGGCGGCTCACACGCATGAGAGAATTCGAACGCAGGTAGAACATTTCTCGTTTGCCGCGCGACGCACGCGGCGCCTATCGTGATCCTGGGGCGTTGGTATCTTTGACCATCAAGGAATACCACCATGAACATTCGTACCGCCGGACTCACGATCGCCGCCTTGTCCGCACTCGCTCCCGCCGTCGCCGGCGCCTGGCCCGGCAAGAGCTCGCTCGATGCCTGCGTGAATGCGTTCGAGAAGACGCTCGCGCCGGCCGGCGAGAGCGCCCGCGCCTTCAAGGTCGTCTATCAGGGGGACCGCTTCTCGAGCTCCGTGGCGCAGTACTTTCCGAGTGAATACACCTTCGAGCTGCAGGCCAACGATCCGAAGACGGGCGAGGTGATCGCGCGCGTGCGCTGTCTCGCGAACACCCACGGCGCCGTCGCCTCGATGCAGCCGCTGCCGGCTCACGCGGCCCCGGTCGAGGCGCGCAGCGTGCGGACCAGCGCGACGCAGGTGGCGCGCAACTGAGGCGCAACCGAGCAGGGCAGGGGCGCCGACGGGCAGGGGCGCCGACGGGAAGCTTTCACCGCGCCCCTCGTATAAGCTGCCGGCATGGAGCTGGTGGTTGCGGTCGCGGAGAATGACGTCATCGGCCGGGGCAATCATCTGCCCTGGCGGCTGTCGGCGGATCTGCGCCGCTTCAAGGCGCTCACCTGGGGCAAGCCCATCCTCATGGGACGCAGGACCTACGAGTCGATTGGCCATGCGTTGCCCGGGCGGCAGAATCTGGTGCTGAGCCGCTCGAGCGAGCTGAGTCTGCCCGATTGCA
>Ga0335073_10007760_pt1 | contig 15049 bp, 11 predicted proteins | sample Lox_Sample_22_FD_207093 | JGI IMG/M metagenome (GOLD analysis project Ga0335073, IMG submission 207093) | Soil microbial communities from Loxahatchee National Wildlife Refuge, Florida, United States - Lox_Sample_2.2 | ecosystem: Environmental > Terrestrial > Soil > Wetlands | place: USA... | reverse complement strand
CGCGCTGGTGAGGGTCGCCCGCCGGTAGGTCGCCGACCGCGCCGCGAACGCCAGCATGCTCACCGCGTGCACGGCGTCGACGGTCACGCCCAGCTCGACCACCGGCCGGCGGTCGCTGGCCAGCTCCAGCCCGCTCTGGGCGAGCATCCGGGCGCCCAGGAGCCGGATCACCCAGCGCGGCGGCAGGGTGGCCTCCCGGGTCAGCAGCCGGGTCAGCTCGTCCGGCCGGGCCAGCAGGCCGACGGCGAAGCCGCCGCGGACCACGCTCAGCACCCGTTCGGGCGCCGTTCCGCCTGCGTTCATCGGGCCTTCCGCCAGCGCAGCAGGGCGGTCGCCGCGGTGACCAGCCCGGCTCCGGCCGCGGCCAGCGCACCGTGATGCTGGGAGGCCCAGAGTTGGGGGTCGGCCGTGTGCGAGCGGTCCGAGAACGCCCCCCGGGTGCCGTAGTCGGTGCCGTCCGCGCCGTCCAGCGGCTTCCAGAGGTTGCCCCCGGTCTGCTGCTTGGCGGGCCGGTCGGTCTGCTGCGAGGCGAAGCCGGTGCGTCCCAGGTACCGGTCGAGCAGGCCCGGCGCGACCGCGTTGGCCAGCAGCGTCGCCATGGTGGTGCTGCCCACCCAGTACTCGCGCCGGCCCGGGTGGTCGGCCGCGTGCAGCACGCCCCGGGCGGCGAACTCCGGCTGGTAGATCGGCGGCACCGGCTGGGCGTGCTTGGGCAGCCGGGAGAGCACCCAGGAGAACTGCGGGGTGTTGACGGCCGGCATCTGCACCATCGTCACCCTGACGTTGCTGCCCTCGTGCAGCAGCTCGCAGCGCAGCGACTCGTGGAAGCCCTGGATCGCGTGCTTGGCGCCGCAGTAGGCGGTCTGCAACGGGATCCCCCGGTAGGCGAGGGTCGAACCGACCTGCACGATGGTGCCCCGGTCGCGCGGGCGCATGTGCTTCAGCGCCGCCATCGTGGCGTAGACGTAGCCGAGGTAGGAGACCTCCGTGACGTGCCGGTACTCCTCCGGCCGGATCTGCTCGAACGGCGCGAAGACCGAGGTGAAGGCCACGTTCACCCAGACGTCGATCGGGCCCAGCTCGGCCTCGACCCGGTCGGCCGCCGCGAACACCGCGTCCGGGTCGGAGACGTCGGTGGGCAGCACCAGCGCGGTGCCGCCGGCCCGCTCGACCTCGGCGGCCGCGCCGGCCAGGCCGGTCTCGCCGCGGGCCAGCAGCGCCACCCGGTCGCCGCGCGCCCCGAAGCCGATCGCCGTGGCGCGGCCGATACCGCCGCTGGCGCCGGTCACTACTACCGTACGAGTCATCGATTCCCCTTCTCGATAAGGAGTGATCGAGAACTGCGCGCTGTCGTGCAGTCGATCACCGTGGGCGCCGGCCGAGGCCGGCGCGCTGGTGGTGGTCCGGTGGTGACCTAGCTCGCCGGGGAGCCGGTCACCAGCCGAGCGTCGCCATCGCCGCAGTGTGGAGCTCGGGCTCGCCGGCTGCCTCGGCGAAGGCCCGCAGCGCGCGGATCAGGTCGCTGCGCTGCTCCACCGGCATCGCCCTGACGATCCGGGAGACCTCGGTCCGCCGGGCGTTCGTCACGTCCTCCACCACCTGCCGGCCGTGCTCGGTCAGCCCCAGCACCACCTCGCGCCGGTTGGTGGGGTTGTCCTGCCGGGTCACCAGTTCGGCGGAGAGCAGCCGGTCGATCATCCGCATCGCGGTCGAGGGGGTGACGTCCAGCAGTTCGGCCAGCCGGTTCAGGTTCATCTCGCCGTGCCCGTGCAGCACCACCAGGGTCCGCAGCTGGGTGACGGTGACGATGTCCTCCACCTTGGACAGCGACCTGGCGGATACCGCGACCAGCACCCGTGACGCGCTGAGCACCGCCGTGACCAGCTCGTCGGCGTCGGCCGACAGCGTCGATCGCTTGCTCCCGGATCGGGACCCTGGGGGCTTGGTCACCGGACCACCTCTCTGTCCGCCAGTTTGGAGCTGGCAGAGCAATCATTGCATAATACAAGTATGGACCTGCCGGAGTCAGCTGCCCACCAAGAGGATATTCGGAGATTTCAGACGTGGACGCCGCCCTGGCAGCGGTCCGGCGGCGGCCTGCCGCTGCAGCGCGGCGGGCCGGCCCTGATGAGTCAACTGCGCGCCTCGCGCACCGGCCTGCTGATCCTGGCGCTGGCGGTCGGGGCCGGCGCGGGCGGCGGCGCCGTCGTGTTCCGCTGGCTGATCTCGGCCTTCACCCGGCTGCTCTCCGGGCACTCCGACTATGCCGGCCTGGGGCACGTCGCCAACCCGCACGTGCCCTGGCTGGGCCGGTTCTTCGTGGTGCTGGCGCCGGTCGTGGCCGGCCTGCTCTACGGCCCGCTGGTGCACCTGTTCGCCCGTGAGGCGCGGGGCCACGGCGTGCCCGAGGTGATGTTCGCGGTGTCCCGGCGCAACGGCCGGATCGCGCCGCAGGTGGCGGCGGTGAAGGCGCTGGCCTCCGCGCTGTGCATCGGCGGCGGCGGTTCGGTCGGCCGGGAGGGCCCGATCGTGCAGATCGGCTCGGCGCTCGGCTCGACGCTCGGCAGGGTCGTCCGGGTCGCGGAGGGACGGATGCGGGTGCTGGTGGCCTGCGGCGCCGCCGGCGGCATCGCGGCCACCTTCAACGCGCCGCTGGCCGGGGTGTTCTTCGCGATGGAGCTCATCCTGCGGGACTTCACCGCGCAGTCGTTCGGCATGGTCGTGCTGGCCTCGGTCACCGCGAGCGTGATCGGGCGCGCGGCGCTCGGCAACACCCCGTTCCTGCACCTGCCGGCCTTCAGCGTCGACCACCTGAGCCAGTACCTGCTCTTCGCCGCGCTCGGCGTGCTGGCCGGCCTGGTCGGGGTCGGCTTCACCCGCGTCCTGTACTGGATCGAGGACGCCTGCGACTGGGCCTGGCGGTGGCCGGAGTGGCTGCGCCCGGCGGTCGGCGGCCTGCTGCTCGGCGGCCTGCTGCTGGTGCTGCCGGAGATGTACGGCGTCGGTTACCCGGTGCTCGGTGACGGGGTGGCCGGCAAGTACGCGATCGGGTTCCTGCTGGTGCTGCTGGTGGGCAAGATGGTCGCGACCAGCCTGACCATCGGCATCGGCGGCTCCGGCGGGGTGTTCGCGCCCAGCCTCTTCGTCGGCGCCATGTTCGGCGCGGCGTTCGGCCAGGTGCTGCAGTCCATCGCGCCGGGCGTGGCCGGCCCGGTCGGCGCGTACGGGCTGATCGGCATGGGCGCGGTCTTCGCCGGCGCCGCCCGGGCCCCGATCACCGCGGTGGTCATCATGTTCGAGCTGACCGGCGAGTACAGCATCATCCTGCCGCTGATGACCGCGATCGTGCTGGCCACCGGCGTCAGCCACCTGATCAGCCGCGACACCATCTACACCCTCAAGCTGCGCCGCCGCGGGGTCGACCTGGACGAGCAGCCGGCGGCGTTCGGCGGTCGCCCGGTCGCGGAGGTGATGGAACCGGTCGGCGAGACGCTGCCCGCTGACCTGCCGCTGATCGAGGCGGCGGCCCGGCTCGGCCAGGCCCGGCACGGCCAGCTGCCGGTGCTCGACGCGGCCGGCGAGTACTGCGGGATCGCCTCGGCCCGCGCGGTCGCCGAGATCCTCGCCTCCGGCCGGGATCGGGACGCGCCGGTCTCCTCGGCGGTCGAGCTGCCGGCCTCGGTGGCCGCGGGCTGCTCGCTGGAGGAGGCGATGCCGGTGCTCGACGCCGAGCTGGGAGCGGTGCCGGTGGTCGATCCGGACAGCGGCTCGGTGGTCGGCTGGCTGACCCACCAGCGGGTGCTGGCCAGCCTGCGCCCGTCCCAGCCTGCGCCGCAGCCGGTGCAGCGCCCGGTGATCGCCCCGGGCTGAGTTGGCCTCCCGTCCGGGCCGGTCGCGCTCGGGTTGATCGTGCTCGGGCCGGTCGTGGTTGGGCCCGGGTCGGCTGCCGGCATGGCACCGGTATGGAACCGGCATATTGCCCTTGATTGACCGCTTTCCTGCCCGTATCTACCGCTACGCTCCTCGCGTTCCGGCCGCTCGGCCGGACCGACACACGTGGGGAGCATCATGAAGAAGCTGAAGTTCGGCATGACGGGCCTGGTGGCGGTCGTGACTGGCGCGGCCGTCGCGCTGACCGTCGCCGCCACCCCGGCCAGCGCCGCCGCGCAGATGAACAAGGCCGGCATGAGCCCGGCCGCCGTCTCGCCGGCCTCGGTCGACCTGTCCAACGAGCGGGCCGCCTGGAACTACCTGACCGGCCACGGCATGACCGACATCCGGGCGGCCGGCGTGATCGGCAACCTGGACCAGGAGTCGGGCATGGACCCGACCATCGCGCAGTACGGCGGCGGCCCGGGCCGCGGCATCGCGCAGTGGAGCGTCGGCGGCCGGTGGGACACCTACTCCCAGGACAACGTGGTGTGGAAGGCCAACCAGGAGGGCAAGTCCCGCTGGAACCTGACCCTGCAGCTGGACTTCATCTGGTACGAGCTGCACAACTTCTCCTACTACGGCTTCTCCCAGCTGCACAACGCCAACACCATCGACGATGCGGTCATCGCGTTCCAGAACGGCTACGAGGGCTGCGGCACCTGCAACACCGCGGCGCGGGAGAGCTTCGCGCACGCCGCCTACAACCGCTACCACTGAGCGGGCCGCGGCCCGGCCGCGTCCGCTGATCGAATAGCCCGAGGGCGGGTGGCTCGCACCGAGCCACCCGCCCTCGGTGCGCCTCCGGGCCGGATCGGCGCTCAGGCCGGACGGCCCAGCACCGTCACCGCGTAGCCGCCGGCCGGGCCGGTGAACGCCGTGCCCTGCCAGGTGGCGTACCGGGCACCGAGGGTGAGCCCGGCGCGCTCCGCCGCGCCGTCGAACTCGGCCAGCGGGGTGGGCGGGCAGCCGGCCGGCAGGTGACCGGCGTCGAGGCCGAAGCCGGTCACCAGCAGCCCGCCGGGACGCAGCGTGCCGGCCAGCTGGGTGAGCGCGGTGGCCAGCGTTCCGGGTGCCAGCAGCGGGACCACGTTGCCGGCCACCACGGTCAGGTCGAAGCCGCCGGGCAGCGGATCGGTGGCCAGATCTGCCTGCAACCACTGCACATCCGGCGTTCCGGCAGGTGGCCGCGCGCGCCTGGCCTCGGCCAGCATCGAGGCGTCGAGGTCGACTCCGGCGCACCGGTAACCCAGCTCGGCGAGCCGCAGCGCGACCCGGCCGGTGCCGCAGCCGGCATCCAGGATCCGGGCCGGCGGCGCCGCGAGCTGCGCGCAGAAGGTCGCCTCGCCGTGCATGTCCACGCCGGTGGCCGCCAGCCGGGCCAGCCGGGCGGCGTAGCCGGAGCCGGCCGCGCCGCCGGCCAGTTGCGACCAGCGGGTGCTCGGCGGTTCGGTCATGCCCACACGGTAGCCAGCGGTCAGCGGGCGCCGCGGTGGGCCCGCAGCTGCTCGGCGAACACCCGGCGCCGCAGCTCGTCGGCGCTGCGTTCGTCGATCTGGAACTCCAGCACGAACTCGTGCTCGTCCTCGCGCGCCGACGCGGCCCGCAGCACGGTGGCGGCCAGGGTGAATCGGGTGCCGTCCAGCTCGAAGCTGCCCAGCAGCGCCTCGGCGCCCAGCACCGATTCGGCGTCGGTGGTGCGCAGCGCGCAGCGCAGGGCCGCCTCGCTGATGTCGAGCAGGTAGCCGGCCACGTGGGCGAACGGGGCCCCCGGCTCGCCGCCGGCGACCATCAGCTCGATCGGCCCGATCGCCGGCACCCGGACGAACTGCCGTCGCTGGTGCCGGACCGGGTCGCCGATCAGCTCGGTGACCCACAGCCCGAGCGAGCCGCGGGCGCGCTTGTCCACCAGCCGGGCGGTGGCCACGGTGACCCCACCCGGATCCGGCCAGCTGACCAGCAGCTCGCGGCCCAGCTCGAAGTCGTGCTCCAGCGGCAGCGTGAGCGGGCGGGCCAGCACCAGCACCCGGCCGTCGCCGTCCTCGACCCGGCTGCGGAACTCCCGGCCGTCGAGATCGGCGATGGTCACCAGGCGATGGATTCCGGGCAGCGGGGACACGCGGCTGAGATCGGCAGCGAGCCGGCCGGGCTGAGCGGTCGGGCAGGTCTGTGTCAGGCGCCGCACCGGCGGCCGCGGCGACCGTGGCTGGCAGCTCCCTAGGATCGGATCATGACAGCGACCCCGCAGACCGTGACCGCCCCGGACGGACGCCAGCTGGAGTACCTGCTCGACGGTCCCGAGGACGGGGTGCCGCTGGTCTTCCACGTCGGGACGCCCAACTGCGCCGCGGACTTCTCCGTCCTCAGTGAGCCGGTGGCCGAGCTCGGGCTGCGGCTCATCTGCTACTCCCGGCCGGGTTACGCCGGCTCGACCGAACGGCCGGGCCGCACGGTGGCGGACGCGGTCGAGGACGTGACGGTGCTGCTGGACGCGCTGGGGATCGACCGGTTCGTGACCGCGGGCTGGTCCGGCGGCGGGCCGCACGCGCTGGCCTGTGCCGCCCTGCTGCCCGAGCGGTGCCGGGCGGCGGCCGTGCTGGCCGGGGTGGCGCCCTTCGACGCGGCCGGTCTCGACTTCCTGGCCGGCATGGGGGAGGACAACGTCGAGGAGTTCGGCGCGACGCTGGCCGGCCCGGAGCGGCTGCAGGACTACCTGGACGAGGTCGGGCCGCAGCTGGCCGCCGTGACCGGGGAGTCGGTGATCGCCGGCCTGGAGAGCCTGCTGCCGGACGTCGACAAGCGGGCGCTGACCGGCGAGTTCGCCGACCAGATGGCCGCGAACTTCCGGCGGGCGCTGGCCGGCGGGGTCGCGGGCTGGCGGGACGACGATCTCGCCTTCGTGCGCGACTGGGGCTTCACGCTGTCCAAGGTGACGGTGCCGGTCGCGATCTGGCAGGGCGGCCAGGACCTGATGGTGCCGTTCGCGCACGGCCGCTGGCTGGCCGGGGCCATCCCGAGCGCGCAGCCGCACCTGCTGGCCGACGAGGGCCACGTCTCGCTGGTCAGCCAGATGGCGGTCATCTTCGCCGATCTGCTGGGGTTGGCCGCCGGCCGGTAGGTCGCGCCGGGTCGGTGGGTCGCGCCGGCGGGCGTTGCCGGTGATCCGGTGATCCGGTGATCCGGTGAGCCCTACCGGCTGCCGGTGATCGTTCCGTTGGTCAGCCTGATCTCGCGGTGGCAGGCCGCGGCCAGTTCGGGGTCGTGCGTGCACAGGACCACGGTCGAGCCGGCCTCGGCCAGCCGGAACACCCGGTCCAGCACCCGCTGCCGGGACTCGTGGTCGAGCTCGGCGGTGAGCTCGTCGGCGAGCAGCACCGCCGGCTCGATCACCAGGGCCCGGGCGATCGCCACCCGCTGCTGCTGCCCGCCGGACAGCTGCTCGACCAGGTGGTCGGCGACGTCGGCCAGGCCGACCGCGGCCAGCGCGTCCTCGGCCCGGTCCCGGACCTCGTTCCGGTTCAGCCGCTGCGCCTGCAGCACCACCTCGACGTTCTCCGCGGCGGTCAGCACGCTGACCAGGCCGTAGCCCTGCAGCACCAGCCCGTACCCGGGTGGTACCCCCACTCCGGCCGTCGCGGCCGCGCGCCGCACCGTCCCGGCGTCGGGCAGCTCGAGCCCGGCCAGCAGGGCGAGCAGGCTGGACTTGCCGCTGCCGGACGGTCCGGTGACCGCCAGCACCTCGCCGGGATAGGCCGCCACCGAGACCGCGTCCAGGATCGTCCGGCCACCGCGCCGGTAGCTGACCTGCTCGGCGGCGACGGCGGGCTCGGTCTCGACGGCGGCGTGCCGGGCGGTCATCGGCTGGCTCCGTTCATCGTTCTCCTTCGTCGATCGGCATGAACTCGATCGAGCCCGGCTTGCGGACCACCCGCAGCCGGGTGCCCGGGGCGAACCGGTCGAGCAGGTCGGCAGGCAGCTGGACGGAGCCGTCGCTGGTGACGTAGGTGACCTGCTCGCGATGCTGGTCACGGTCGTCGGCGCGCCCCTCGGCGATGGTGACGGTACGCCCGAGCGCGGCCGCGACCGCCGGGTCGTGGGTCACCGCCACCACCGTGGTGCCGAAGCTCTCGCTGATCCGGCCGAGCAGCGCCACCACCAGGTCGCGGTTGGCGGTGTCGAGCTGCGAGGTCGGCTCGTCGGCGAGCAGCAGGCCCGGGGAGCCGGCCATCGCGACCGCGACCGAGAGCCGCTGCTGCTCACCGCCGGACATCGCCGACACCCGCTGGCCGCTGAGCTCCTCCAGGCCCAGCCGGCACAGCAGGTCCAGCGGCGGCTGCAGGTCCGCGCGCCGGTAGCCGCGCAGCGCGCGCTGGGCGAAGGTGATGTTCTGCTCGGCGGTGCCGTAGGGCAGCAGGTTGCGGGACGGGTTCTGCACCACCACGCCGATCCGCTGGCCGCGCAGCTGCAACAGTTCGGACTGGCTCATCGCGGTGATGTCGTCGGCCCCGAGGTAGATCTGCCCGGCGGTCGGGCGCTGCAGCCCGGCCAGCAGGGTGAGCAGGGTCGACTTACCCGAGCCGGACGGGCCGAGCAGGGCCACCGACTCGCCGGCGGCGACGCTGAACTCGACGTTGTCGAGGGCCCGCTGCTCCTCGCCGTCCAGCTCGTAGACGTGGGTCAGCCGCCGGCAGGCGATCGCCAGCCCGGTCTGCAGGATCGTGCTCATTCGGCCTCCCGGAGCCGCGACGGTGCGGCGGCGCGCATCAGCAGCCGGCCGGCGAGCACCGCGGTGAGGGTGAGCAGCACCGCGAACCCGACGGTGAAGGCGAGCACCCCGGACAGCGCCGGCACGTACCGCAGCTGCACCGGCGTGGCGTCGGCGAACTCAGGGATCGAGGGCATTGCCCACCGGGCCGCGAGATAGCCGGCCGGCACACCGAGCACCACCGCCGCGCCGAGCAGCAGCAGTTGCTCGGCGATCGCGGCCCGCAGCAGGGTCCGCCGCCGCAGTCCCAGCGCGCGCAGCGAGGCCAGCTCGAACGTGCGACGGCGGCCGGTGGCCGCGATCGCGATGGCGGTGCCGCCGACGGCCAGCACCGCCCCGGCGATCGCGCAGATCACCAGCAGCCGCAGCGCCAGCGCCGGTCCCTGCCGGGCCAGCTCGGCCTGCCGGCTGCGCTCCGTCCGGGGTGGATCGAGCAGCAGGCCGGCCGCCTGCAGCCGCTGGCGGGCGTCCGCGGGGGCGTGCGGCCCGAGCCAGACCGACCAGGTCGCCTCGCTGTCGAAGCCCGGCAGCTGGGCACGGATCGCCGACAGGTCCACCAGCAGCCCGGCGTCCTGCACCATCGGCAGCACCGGCACCGTCCGGGTCACGGTGAAGTCGGCGGTGGCCCCCACCACATCGACGAGCTGGGGCGGCCGGGGCGCGTCGGGGCCGGTCGCCACCCCCTGGGCGCTGGCGACCGTCAGCAGCGGGTGCGGGCTGTCGGCGTGCGCGATGGCCGCCGAACCGCCCGACTCGCTGGAGAAGCTGTCGGTCAGCCCGGCGCCCGAGGTGCTCAGCTGGTCGGCGGAGTTGCCGGCCTGGGCGGCCTGTCGCCAGGCGCCGGGCGTGCTGAGGCCGGCCGGCACCGGCTGCCAGCCGCCGGCCCCGCCGGCCTCCACCGCGCTGAGCGTGGCCTGTCCGGACAGCGTGCCGAAGGTGTCGATCGGCCGGTCCCAGGTGACCCCGGCCAGCACGCAGCCGGCCCGGCACGGCACGCTGGCGGTGTAGCGGTGGGTGCCGGCGGTGAGCGAGCCGGCCCGCACCGCCAGGTACGGGTCGCCCGGGCGGCGCAGGTTGATCAGCACGGTCGGGGTGGTGCCCGGGCTCAGCGCCCGGGCGGTCACGGTCAGCCGGAGCGCGGTGGCCGTGATCGTCACCGGCTTGGGCAGGCTCGCCGGGGAGAGTGCCTGGGCGAGCTCGGCGGCCGACGGCCCGCTCCGGGCCGAGTAGGCGACCGAGGCCAGCCGGGCGGAGTCGACGGCCAGCACCTGGCCGGTCACCGAGCCACCGCCGTCGGGCAGCCAGCTGGCCGCCGCCATCGCCCAGCTGCCGGTCGGGTCGGCGGCATGGGTGGCCGCGACCGGGTCGTGCACCGGCTGGAACTGCAGCCGGGCGACCGACGGCGCGCCGACCTCCAGCTGCGCTCGCGCGGCCCGGTTGCGGTCGGCCACCCCCTCGCCGGCGATCGCGAAGGTCGCCAGCCCCACCGCGACCGACAGCAGCGCGGTCAGCCGCAGGCCGGCCGGCCGCCGTGACACCTGGCGGCTGGCCAGGAAGAGTGCGATGCGGGTGGTGGCCCGGGTGATCGGCAGCAGCGGCCGCAATGCCAGCGGCACCAGCCGGATGCCGAGCAGCGCCACCGCGAAGACCAGCAGCGCGGGCGACAGCAGGGTCGCCGCCCGCGGCGTGCCCCGGCCGTGCTCGTGCAGCAGCACCAGGCCGGCGATCGCCGCCGCGGCCAGCACCAGGTCGAGCGCCAGCATCCAGCGGCTGGGGTGATGGCCGGGGGTGCGGCGCCACTGGTCGAGCACCGACCGGCGCAGCGTGCGACGGGCTGCCGCCGCTGCCGCCACCGCGCTGCCCGCGAGCGCGAGCAGCACCGCCACCGCGGTGCCGCCGGTGAAGGCGACCGGGGTGTCCGGCGCGAGTGCCGCGCTGGTCAGCAGCCGTGCCGACAGCCAGCCGCCGACGACGCCGAACGGCATCGCCAGCAGCACCAGCAGCAGCGGCTCGGCCAGCCCGAAGCGGATCGTCGAGCGCGGCGGCAGGCCGCGCAGCTTGGCCAGCGCGATCTCGGGGCCCTTGGCCTCGACCGCGTCGGCGACCACCTGGAAGAGCACCAGCCAGGCCAGCACCGCCAGTTGCAGCGAGACCAGCAGGGTCGCCGTGTTGACCAGCGACCGTTCGCGCCGCTCGGTGTCGAGCACGTCCAGCACGCCGGTGTGGAAGTCGTCCTCGGCGGTGCCGGTCGGTCGCAGCGCGACGAGCTGCGCGATGTCCGCCCGCAACCGGGTGACGTCGGCCAGCCGGAGCCGGTTGCTGGCGATCGGGTAGTCGACCTGCACCTGGACGGTGCTCGGCTTGGCCAGCGTCGTCAGCTCCGACCGGTCCACGAACAGGTCGTCCACCGTGTCCGGCCCGTCACCCGCGCCGGGGTGGGCGTTGAAGTAGTTGCGTCCCTGCCAGAACGGATCCTCGCTGTCGGCGAGCCGGTAACTGCCCACGATGGTGACCGCGCTGGGTGTGGTCTCACTGGTGCCGGGCACGTCCTGCAGCACCCTGGACAGCGTCAACCGGTCGCCGACCCGCCAGCCGTAGTAGTCGCCCTGCAGCGTCCGGTCGCTCACCATCGCCTCACCCGCCCGGGTCGGGCAGCGGCCGCGCACCAGCACCAGGTGGGCGCAGGCGTCCTGCCGCCAGACCAGCTGGGTCCGCGGGCCGGAGCTGCCCCCGTTCGCCTGGGCGGGATTGGCGGCCTCGGTCGGGATCACCACCGCCGGGATCACGTTCGGGTAGGCCTTGATGCTGCCCGGCCGGGGGCCCTGGCTCTCCGCCGCGGCAAGGTCACCGTCGGTGCTCAGCTGGACGCCGAAGGTGTAGTGCAGGCCGGCGTCGCTGCCCGGTGCGGTGAGCGCGTCCCGCAGCGTCGATTCCTCGGCCGCCCGGGCGTAGAGCGGGCCGAGGGCGCCGGCGCCGATCGTGATCGCGGCGACCACCAGGGTGGCCAGGGACAGCCCTCGGCGCCACCAGAGCGCGCGCAGCAGCAGAACCACGATGGTCGGCAACCTTTCCGTCGAGTCGGTTGAAGTCGTTCGCCGCATGTCTACCGGTGCGCTCCGACAGTCTGCGTCCGGGTTACCTTTCCGATGCCTGACCGTTCACGAACGGTTTCGTGACGGCCCGTCACCACCGGGTGGCTCGACCCGTACCGGCGGAAGATCGGTTGCGCGAACGATGCGAGAAATTGGCGGTGCGCATGGCATCATGTCGCGCAGCACAGCCCGTCCTTAACCACCGCGCCACCTGAACCCGGCCCGGAAGCCACCCGGCGGCCAGCTGCCGCCCGCACCATCTGCACGTCCTTCCCGAGAGCAGAAGCTGGAGATTTCATGCCCGTCCCCAGAAGATCCGCGCTGACCGGCGCCACGGTGCTGGCCCTGGCCGCCGCCGGCGCGGCGGTGCTGCCGAGCCCCGCACACGCGGTCGACCTGACTTCCAACGTCGTCATCAGCGAGGTGTACGGCGGTGGCGGCAACAGCGGCGCCCCGTACGAGAACGACTTCATCGAGCTGTACAACCACGGCACCGCGGCGCAGAGCGTGGCGGGCTGGTCGGTTCAGTACAGCTCGGCCGCCGGCACCAGCTGGCAGCTGACCAAGCTGACCGGCAGCGTTCCGGCCGGCGGGTACTACCTGATCGCCGAGGGCGCCGGGGCCGGCAACGGCGCGGCCCTGCCGACCCCGAACGACACCGGGACGATCGCGCTCAGCTCCTCCAGCGGCAAGGTCGCGCTGGTGAACAACCAGACCGCGCTGACCGGCTGTGCGGCGACGTGTGACTCGGCCGCAGGTGTGGTCGACTTCGTCGGCTTCGGCGCCGCCAACGACGCCGCCGGCAGCCCGACGCCGGCCCTGGGCAACACCACCTCGGCGCAGCGGATCACCTCGCCGTTCCACAACGCCGGCAACAACTCGGCCGACTTCACCGTCGCCGCGCCGACCCCGGCCGCGGCCGGCACCACCCCGCCGCCGTCCGGCTGCGACGCCGTGCCGACCCCGGACCAGTGCATCCCCGGCACCACCACGATCCAGGACGTGCAGGGCGACGGCTTCATCTCGCCGCTGGTCGGCCAGACCGTGTCGAAGGTCGAGGGCATCGTCACCGCGGTCCGCAGCTCCGGCTCCAAGGGCTTCTGGATGCAGGAGGACCATCCGGACGCGACCCGCACCAGCGCGTCGTCCGGCGTCTTCGTCTACACCTCCTCGGCGACCGTCGTGGTGGGCGACGAGGTGCTGGTGACCGGCAAGGTCAGTGACTACTACGCGCTGAATTCGGGTGAGACGCTCTCGAACACCTCGAGCCTGTCCGTCACCGAGCTGTCGCCGACCACCATCACCAAGGTCAGCTCCGGCAACGCGGTGCCCGCCCCGCTGGTGATCGCCCCGACCACCGTGCCGGACCTCTACGCGCCCACCACCGACTCGGGCAACGTCGAGTCGATCAGCACCGTCGACCCGACCCGCTCCGCGCTGGAGTTCTGGGAGGCGCACGAGGGCATGCTGGTCGAGGTCGACAACGCGCGGGTGGTCGGCCCGGGCAAGACCCAGTACGGCGAGATCTACGTGACCACCAAGCCGGCGCAGCAGCCCACCTATCGGGGCGGCACCTACGTCGACGACTACAACACCCCGAGCGGCCGGCTGCTGGTCACCACGCTGACCGGCACGGTGCCGGCGGCGAACGTCGGTGACGTGCTGACCGGCGCCACCAGCGGCCCGGTGGACTGGTCGCTCTACGGCGGCTACACCATCGCCGCCAGCACCCTGGGTGGCTACCAGGACAACCACCTGCAGCCGACGCTGGCCACCCCGCAGGCCGCGGACCAGCTGGCCGTCGCCACCTACAACGTCGAGAACCTGTCGCCGAACGACCCGCAGTCGAAGTTCGACACCCTCGGCGCCGGCGTGGTCACCAACCTCGCCTCGCCGGACATCGTGTCGCTGGAGGAGATCCAGGACAACGACGGCGCCACGGACGACGGTGTGGTCGCGGCCGACCAGACGCTGACCAAGCTCACCGCCTCGATCGCCGCGGCTGGCGGCCCCAGCTACCAGTGGGCCGAGATCGACCCGACGAACGACGCGGACGGCGGCCAGCCCGGCGGCAACATCCGCAACGTGTTCCTCTACAACCCGGCTCGGGTGACCTTCGTGTCCAAGCCGGGCGGCGACGCCACCACCGCGGTGTCGGTCTCCACCGGTTCGGACGGCACCGCGGAGCTCTCCACCTCGCCGGGCCGGGTCGACCCGACCAATGCCGCCTGGAACTCCAGCCGCAAGCCGCTGGTGGGCGAGTTCGTCTTCAACGGCAAGAAGGTCATCGTGGTGGGCAACCACTTCGACGCCAAGCTGGGCGATCAGGACACCGACGGCCGGTACCAGCCGCCGGCCCGCAGCTCCGAGATCCAGCGGCAGCAGCAGGCGACCCTGCTGAACGGCTTCGTCAAGCAGGTGCTGGCCGCTGACCCGCGGGCCAACATCGTGGTGGCCGGTGACTTCAACGACTACCAGTTCTCGCCGTCGATGCAGACCCTGACCGACAACGGTGCGACGCTGACCGACCTGATCACCACGCTGCCGGCCGACCAGCAGTACACCTACGTCTACAACGGCATCTCGCAGGTGCTCGACCACATCTTCGTGTCGAAGCCGCTGTCCTCGACTGCCGGCGCCGTGTCCTACGACGTCATCCACGTCAACTCCGAGTTCGGCAACCAGGCCTCCGACCACGACCCGCAGGTCGTCCGGATCCGCCCGGTGGCCCGGTACCTGAAGGGGACCGTGGCGGTGTCGCCGTCGTCGGTGAAGGCCGGTGACTCGGTGTCGGTGCAGCTGGCCGGCTGGAACCCGTCGAGTTCGCTGACGGTCTCGCTGGACGGCACCACCCCGTTGGCTACGGTGACCACCGATGCCTCCGGTGCGGCGACGGTGTCGGTGACGGTTGCGAAGTCGACCTCGGCCGGGACGCACTCGGTGCAGGCCGCGGCGGCTGACGGCACCAACAACTCGGCGTCGCTGCAGGTGTCGGCGCCGTGCGTGCCCTTCCCCGGCCCGCACGCCACGCTGAAGGACTACCTGCTGTGGCTGCTCGCGGTGCTGAAGGGCACCGCCTGCCACTAGCCATTGCTTGAACGGACTGAAGGACCAAACGACTGAGGCCCGGGTTCCTGCTGGTGGGTTCTAGCGATCCCCGCAACACCCTGGATTTCAGGGAGTTGCGGGGATCGTGGTTTCTGAGGAGTTGAAGGCTTGGTTCTTCCAGGTGCTTGAGCGTGATGGCAACATCTCGGCGGCG
>Ga0335073_10007759_pt1 | contig 15049 bp, 11 predicted proteins | sample Lox_Sample_22_FD_207093 | JGI IMG/M metagenome (GOLD analysis project Ga0335073, IMG submission 207093) | Soil microbial communities from Loxahatchee National Wildlife Refuge, Florida, United States - Lox_Sample_2.2 | ecosystem: Environmental > Terrestrial > Soil > Wetlands | place: USA... | reverse complement strand
ACGAGCTGCGCAAGTCGTTCGAGGTGGCGCTCCACACCGGCACCGCGGCGGCGCTCCTGATCAGCCTCAGGCGCGAGGTCGACGACGCCGTCCGCGGGCTGACGCCGCGGCGGGTGTTGCTGATCGCGCTGTCGTTCGCGCCGCCGGCGTTCGTCGGCTACCGGTTCGAGCGGCCGATCGAGCGATATCTGGGGACCCCTCCGACGGTGGCGCTCGGGCTGTTCGTGGGGGCGGTGGCGATGGCGCTCGCCGACCGTTCGCCCCAGGAGCGCACGCACTCCGATGCCGGCGCTCTCGATGCGCTGTGGCTCGGGGTCGCGCAGGCCTGCTCGCTGTTCCCGGGCGTCTCGCGGAACGGCGCGACGCTCGCCGCGGCCCGGTGGCGGCGGTTCACGCGCGTCGACGCCAACCGCCTCTCGCGCCACGCCGCGTTGCCGATCATCGCCGGCGCCACCCTGCTGAAGGGGGCGCGGCTCCGAGCGCGCGGGCTGCCGCCCGGCGCGGCGCTGCCGTTCGCCGCCGGCGCCGGCGCGGCGTTCGTCTCGACGCTCGGCTCGACCCGGCTGATCCGAGCGCTCGAACGCGACAGCTCGCTGCTGCCCTACGCGCTCTACCGGATCGGGCTGGCGGCCGTGATCGCCCGCCGGCTGGCCAGGGAGCGGCGAGCCGTCCGCTCGTAAGCGCGCCCGGGGTCACAAGTCCACACTCGGCCCCCCGTCCGGGGTGAATGGGGATTCAGGCACGTATGCGGGTCACACGACCGCTCTCGACTAGGGGCGGCCGTTGAGTGAGCGGTTAGGACCCGCCGCTCCCCGGGATGGGAGCCCCGACGGCTCCGATCCCGCCCGTCACGCCACCGTCCATACCTCGCCACTGCCGACCCGGTCTGCCCGCACACGCCACTCGGTCGCGAGCCGCCACAGCTCCGCCGGCGCCCGCGGCCCTGGCAGGTCGCACACGGCGGCGACTTCGGCGGTCGTCATCGACCCGAACACCCGGAGGGCGTCCTCGACCCCGGGACGACCCGCGACCCCGGCGGTCCCAGCGACCCCGGCGGCCGCGGCGGCCGCGGCCGCAGCCAGCGATGCGTAGTCGGCGAAGCCGTACACCCCGTGGACCACCCCATCGGAACAACCCACGAACTCGAGCGAGGGCAGCCTGACCCGGCCCGTCCCGGGCGCGTGGTGCTCGGCCGGCACCGCGGCGGCACGGTCCAGATCGGCAGCAAACGCCTCGACGATCGCGTGGGACCCGAACGCGTGCCGGAGCTTGTCGAGGTCGAGACCGGCCACGGCGCGGGCCTCCTCGAGCAGGGCGTCGGTCGAGTCGAGCTTGCGCCGGCGGCACATCAGGCCCTCGCGCAGCCGGCGCAGATACGGCCCCGGATCGCCCTGCTCGGCGGCGGCCTTGACCGCCAGGCAGGCCGGGTGTGAGCTCCGCGGGGGCGCGGACAGCCACAACCGCGCGTCGACCGGCATCCCGCTGCGATCGGCCGCCTCGAGCATGTCGCCCACGAGCGGCCCCGGATCGCCGAACTCGCGCGCCATCCCGCACATGACGTAGGTCACACTGAGGCTGCCGGCGAGCTCGTGGCTCAGCTTGCGCACCGCAGGTTCGAGCGCCCAGGACCACGGGCAGGCCGGATCGGTGTAGTAGTAGGTGTGGACGACGGCGATCTCGCGCAAAATAGAGGGCAACCCATGAGCACGCTGCTCGGTACCACGCTTAACGGCCGCTATCGACTTGAAGCCCGGATTGGGTCAGGTGGCATGTCGACGGTTTATCGGGCGACCGATGAGACGCTGCAGCGCCAGGTGGCGATCAAGTTGATGAACCGCGAGATCGCCACCGACTCCGACCAGCTCGAGCGCTTCCGCCGCGAGGCGCGCGCGGTGGCGCAGCTCTCGCATCCGCACATCGTCGGGGTGATCGACTACGGCGAGGACGACGGCCGCCCCTACATCGTGTTCGAGTACGTCGAGGGCGAGACGCTCAAGGAGCGGATCCGCCGCACGGGCCGCCTGCCCTCGACCGAGGCGGTGGCGTACGCGATCGAGATCGCCCGGGCCCTCGGCGTGGCGCACGCCCGCCACATCGTCCACCGGGACGTCAAGCCCCAGAACGTCCTGATCGACGACGAGGGCAGGGCCAAGGTCACCGACTTCGGGATCGCGCGCACACTGGACGAGGAGGGACTGACCGCCGACGGGCGCGTCCTCGGCACGACCGACTACGTCTCGCCCGAACAGGCCCTCGGACGCCCGGTCACGGGCCAGTCGGACCTGTACTCGCTCGGAATCGTGCTGTACGAGATGCTCACCGGGGAGGTCCCGTTCAAGGGCGAGAACCAGGTGGCGGTGGCGATGAAGCACGTGCGCGAGGAGCTGCCGGACGTCCAGGCCAAGTGCCCGGACGTGTCCGCCGCGCTCGCCGCGGTCGTCGACACGGCGACCGCCAAGCGCGTCGAGGATCGTTACGCCGACGACGCGGAGTTGATCGCCGATCTCGAGGATGTGCTCGGGATCGAGACCGCCCGCGCCGGCAGCGCCACCGGCGAGGTCACCAGCGTGCTCCGGACGCTGCCGTCTCAGGCCCGGCGCCGAGTCCCGTTCAGGGTCCGCCACCGCGTCCGCGCCGTGGTGATGCTGCTCATCGTGCTGGCGCTGATCGGTGGCGGGATCGCGTGGATCGCGACCCGAACGCATCACGCCACCCCGAAGCTATCCGTCGCTCCGCCGAACCCGCACCTGACTCCGATCAACATCATCGCGGCGCACGACTACAACCCAGACGCGCTTACGGGCGCCAAGACGCAGAATCCCGGCCTCGACGGGTACGCCGTCGACGGCGACCGAAACACGGCGTGGGCGACCCAGCACTACTACTCGGGAAAGCTCGGCAAGGCCGGGGTCGGGCTATACGTCGACACCCTCCACCCCGTCCGCGCGCGGAAGCTGGTGATTTACACCCAGTCCCCCGGATGGAGCGTCCAGATCTGGGCGAGCAACTCGCTGCCTGACCCCGACGCGTTCACCGCCGGACCCGGCGGCTGGGCGCGGCTGGCGCAGCTACCGAGCGTGCAGTCCCCGCAGACGATTCCGCTGACGGTCCCCGCGACCGGCTACCGGTACTACCTGGTGTGGATCACCCAGCTGCCGCCGGGCAAGATGCTCGCGTACATCAACGAGATCGCGCTCTACAAGCTGTCCGGCTAGGCGCGTCGCCCCGGGCGTGAAGAGCCCGGCGCCTACGACGAATAGTCGTAGAAGCCGCGCCCGGACTTCCGGCCCAGCCGGCCGCTCGCCACCATCCGCTTCATCAGCGGCGGCGGCGCGTACTCGTCGCGCTTGAACTCCTCGTACAGCGAGTCGCACACCGCGTAGAGCACGTCGAGCCCGATGAAGTCGCACAGCGTCAGCGGCCCCATCGGATGGCCGCAACCGAGCTTCATCCCGTTGTCGATGTCCTCGCGTGAGGCGAAGCCCTCCTCGTACATCCGGACGGCCGCCATCAGGTACGGGACCAGCAGCATGTTCACGATGAACCCGGAGCGGTCCTTGGTCTCGATCGGCCGCTTGCCGAGCTTGTGCACGAACTGCTTGGCGCGGTCGATGGTGCTCTCGCTGGTGTCGAGCGCGACCACGACCTCGACCAGCATCATCACCGGTACCGGCGAGAAGAAGTGCAGGCCGAGCACGCGCTCGGGAGCCGGGATCGCCTGCGCGAGCTCGGCGATCGGGATCGAGGACGTGTTGGAGGCGACGACCGCATCGTCGGACACGACCTCGGCGATCGAGCCCATAACGCGGAGCTTCAGCTGCTCGTCCTCGGGCACCGCCTCGACGACGAGGTCGGCTTCGCCGATCGACTCGAGTCGGGTGGTCAGCTCGATCCGCTCGCGCGCGGCCGTGGCTTCTGAGGCTTCGAGCTTGCCGCCGCGAACCGCGCGGGCCAGCGACGCGTCGATTCGCTCCCCCGCCCGCCCGAGCGACGCGTCATCGACGTCTCGGACGACCACCGGCATTCCGGCGACCGCAACGGCCTCGGCGATCCCCGTGCCCATGAAACCGGCGCCGACGACTGCAACCGACTCGATATCTGACATGAGTCCCAGCTTAATGACGCCGGCGTTGTTCCGCCGCGTAGCGCTCGAGCGCCAGATGTACGAGCCGGTCGAGCAGCTCCGGGTAGGAGATCCCGGTGGCCTCGAACAGCGACGCGTAAACGCTCGTGCTGGTGAAGCCGGGCATCGTGTTGAGCTCGTTGAGCAGCACGCGATCCCCTTCGACGAAGAAGTCCACTCGGGCCAGCCCATGGCAGCCCGTGCGCAGGAACGCGCTGACCGCGATCTCGCGGATCCGCTCCCGGACGCGGTCGGGCACCCGCGCCGGGACGATCAGCTGCATCCCGCCGGGCGTGTACTTGGCGTCGTAGTCGTACCAGCCCGACTCGCCCGTCGCGAGCACGATCTCGCCGGGCTCGGACGCGATCGGGTCACCGGCGCCCAGCACCGAGCACTCGACCTCCAGACCACGGGCCGCCGCCTCGACGATCGCCAGCGCGTCGTGCTCGAACGCGGTCTCGAGCGCGCCGGGCAACTCCGCCTCGGTGGCGGCGCGGACGATTCCCACCGACGAGCCGAGCCGCGCCGGCTTGACGAACACGGGCAGGCCGAGCCCGTGCAGATCTCCGAGCACGAGGTCGCGCTCGGCGGCGAACGTCTCCGCGCGCACCGCCTGGTAGCGCACCTGCGGCAGGCCGGCGTGGGCCATCACCTCCTTGAACATCACCTTGTCCATGCACAGCGCGGAGGCGAGTACGCCCGAGCCTACGTAGGGCACGTCGAGGCACTCGAGCAGGCCCTGCACGGTGCCGTCCTCGCCGAACGGCCCATGGAGCACGGGGAAGGCCACGTCGACGCCCTCGAGCCCGCGCCCCGGCTCGACCGCCATCGCGACGCCGTCGCGGCGCCAGACGCCGTCGCGGCCGATCTCGATCGCGATCGCCACGTAGCCGGCCCGCTCCAAGCCCGCCCGTACCGACGCGGCCGAGTCGAGCGATACCTCGTGCTCGGAGGAGCGGCCGCCCCCGAGCACCGCGACGCGGACGGGATTCACGGCGTCGACGTGGTGGTCGTGCCGCTGGTGGACGTCGTCGACGTGGTGGTCGTGGGGGCGGTCGTCGTCGTGGTGGTGGTGGGCGTCGGGGCCACGTAATGCCCGACGACGATCGTCACCGTGCTCCCCTTCTTGACCATCGTGGTCGCGGCGGGACTCTGGCTCAACACCACCCCGCCCTGGCTCTTGGTGCTGACATCCATCCGCTGCACGGTGGCAGGGAACCCGGACGCCCCGAGCGTGGCCTCGGCCGCTCCGCGCCTCGCGCCGACGACGTTCGGCACCGCAACCGTCGGCGAGGCCTTGGCCACCACCAGGTCGATCGTCGACTCGGGCTTCACCGAGGTGCCGCCGACCGGATACTGGCTGATGACCGTCCCGGGCGCGAGCGTGGTCGAAACCTGCTGGGTGACGTCGACGGTGAACAGGCCCGGCGGGCCTTCCAACTGCGCCTTCGCCTGGCCGACCATCTCGCTGGTCACGTCGGGCACCTTCACGGGCGGCGGCCCGGTCGAGAGGATGATCGTCACGGGCGTGTTCACGCCGGGATTTTGGCCGGCCTGCGGGCTGGTTCCGATCACCCTGTGGGCAGCGACCGTCGTGCTCGATTGGTTCTCGATGCGACCGACCTTGAGGTTCGCGATCTCGATCGCCGACCTCGCCTGGCTGAGCGTCTCGCCGACCACCGACGGCACCGTCGCGTTGCCGGGCCCGGTCGAGACCTCCAGCGCGACGATCGTGTTCTCCTTGACCTTGGCTCCCGCCAGCGGGTCCTGCGCGATCACGATCCCGGCCGCCTTCTGGCTGGTGACCGACAGCTGGTTGACGTTCAGGTTGTCGTTCTGGAGCAGCGCGCTCGCGGTCTTGAACTGCTCTCCGGTCACGGACGGCACCACGACCTTGGCCGGGCGCGTCAGCAGATATGCGGCCACGCCGCCGCCGGCCAGGCACAGGAGCGCGAGCACGAGCAGGACCCACGGCCACCTCCGGCGATGCTCGGGCGGATACTCGTCCTCGGGAAACGGGCCCACAACCACGCCGCCGAGCGTGTCGCCGCGGGCGGGCGGGGCCGCCGCCGCCGGGGCCGTGAGCGCCGCCGAGGTCGCGTACCTGCCGGCAACCACCCCGGCCATCGCCGGCATGCTCGCGGTTCGCTCGCCGCGTTCCCCGGACAGGATCGCGGCTTTGGCCTGCTCGAGCGCCGTGATGAACTGGTCCGCGTTCGCGGGGCGGTCGATCGGGTTCTTGTTGAGCCCCCACATCACGACCTGCTCGAGCTCGCCCGGCACGCTCGGATTGACGACCGTCGGGGGCGGAGGCGCCTCGGACACGTGCTTGAGCGCGATCGTCACCGCCGACTCGGCATCGAACGGCACGCGGCCGGTGAGCATCTCGTACAGGACGACCGCGATCGAGTACAGGTCCGAGCCGGCGCTGACCGCGTGGCCCTGCGCCTGCTCGGGCGACAGATACTGGGCGGTCCCCATGATCGAGCCGGTCTCGGTCATGTCCGACGCCCCGGCTCGTGCGATCCCGAAGTCGGTGACCTTGGCGTTGTCGGCATCGTCGACGATGACGTTGTGGGGCTTCAGGTCGCGGTGGATGACGCCGCGCCGGTGCGCGAACCGGGCCGCTTTGAGGATCTGGATCGTGATGTCGATCGCCCGAACCGGATCGATTGGGGCCTCCTCGCGGATCAACTGCTTGAGCGAGCGCCCGGGCAGGTACTCCATCGCGATGTAGTAAGTCCCGTCGAACGAGCCGCGGTCGTACACGCTGACCACGTTCGGGTGCTGCAGACCCGCCGCCGCCTGCGCCTCCCGGCGGAACCGCTCGACGAACCCCGGGTCCTCGGCGAACCGCTGGTACAGCAGCTTCAGCGCGACCTTGCGCCCGAGTTGCTCATCCTCGGCGAGGAATACATCGGCCATCCCGCCTGCGCCCAGCCGCGACACGATCTTGTAGCGGCTGTCGACGATCGTGCCGGGGGCCAGGCCTGCCATTACCCACCGTTAGAGAGGAGCGCCTGGAGCACGGCCTTCGCGATCGGAGCCGCGACCGTGCCGCCGAAGCCGCCGTTCGAGATGTCGACATTCACCGCAATTGCGACCTTCGGGTGATCGGCCGGCGCGAACGCGACGAATGCCGGCTGCGTCAGGTTCGACCCGTTGGCGCCGATCTGCGCCGTGCCGGTCTTGCCGGCGACGCTGATCCCGCCGAGTTGGACGGCCGTACCGGTCCCTTCTTCAACCACCTTCTCCATCATCTTCGTCACGGCCGCCGCTGTCGAGGGCTTCATCACGTGGTTGTAGACGGTCGGGCTGGTCGTTTTCACCGTGCGGCCATCCTGGTCCACCACGCGGTCGATCAAGTGCGGCGTCATCAGCGTGCCGCCGTTCGCGACCGCCGCCGCGACCATCGCCATCTGCAACGGCGTGACCTGCATCCCGCCTTCACCGATTCCGATTCGGCCGATGTCCTCGTTCGGGCTCCCCGGCGGATAGGGGTGCCCGTCGGGACCGACCGGCTTGCTCGTTGCCAGCTCGAACGAGGGAAAGTCGAGTGGCGGCTTGGAGTAGAAGCCAAACCGCTTCATGTACTCGGTCATCGTCGGCCGCCCGACGTTCTGGGCGACCTGGGCGAAGATCGTGTTGATCGAGTACGTCATCGCGGTCGTCAGCGTCTGAAGCCCCCAGCTCTTATCGCCGTCGTTCGACAGCGGAACGCCCGAGACCGTGAGCGGCGAGTTGCCGTTGATCAGCGAATTCGGGGTGTACTTGCCGCTGTCGATCCCCGCGACGGCGGTGACGATCTTGAACGTCGAGCCGGGCGCATAGGCGCCCTGGGTGGCGCGGTTGAACGTGGTGTCCGTACTGCTGCTCGTGGACGGCGGGTTGTTGTTGTCATAGCCCGGGTTGGAGTACATGACTTCCACGGCGCCGGTGCTCGGATCGAGCGCGACCACCGAGCCGTGCATTCCGGCCAGCGCCTGCTGGGCGGCCCGCTGGCCCTTGGGGTTGAGCGTCGTGTACACGTCGTCTCCCACCGGACGCGGGCTGAGCTGGCCGAAGATCGAGCTCAGCCCGGTCTGCACACCGCGCAGGTCCGAGCCCGCCGATTCCTCGAGTCCGGAGGCCTCGCCCTTGGAAGCGATCGAGAAGCCCACCGGCTGGGAGAACAGGCGGCCGGTCGGATAGGTCCGGCTCCAGGTGTTGCCCGGCGCGGGCACCGACTTGGCGAGCACGGTGCCGTCGGCGGCGAGCAGCTGGCCGCGTTTGATGTGAAGCTCGTCGAGCAAGGTGCGCACGTTCAACGAGTTGTTGTTGAGCGAGGACGCCTGGAACACAGTCCAGCGCGAGGTCCACACCACCAGCAGCGCGAACAACAGAACGACCACGCCGAACAGCCGTGCGATCGGGGCGTTCACGCCGGCCTCCGGGCGCGGTCGGAGACGAGCAGCAGCAGCGCCACCAGGACGAGGTTGGCGACGATCGACGACCCGCCGTAGGAGATGAACGGCAGCGTGACGCCGGTCAGCGGGATCACGCGCGTGACGCCCCCGACGATCACGAACACCTGGAGCGCGAGCATCGCGCTCAGACCGGCCGCGAGCAGCGTCGAGAACGAGTCGCGCGACAACGCCGCCGTCTTGAAGCCGCGCGCGACGAGCAGCAGGTAGGTCATCAGCACCGCTACGGCGCCGAACAGCCCGAGCTCGTCGGTGATGACGGCGTAGATCATGTCGGTCTGCGGCGCGGGCAGCAACGCTCCGCCGTTGGGCAGGGTCAGCGCTGCTTGACCGAAGCCCTGTCCGAACAATCCGCCCGCGGCTTGCGCGAACATCGAGTTGGCGACCTGGTAGCTGCCGAGCGGGGCGTGGTACAGCTGTGCGTTCAGCGGATGGAGCCAGGTTTCCACGCGTGCATGGATGTGTGGGATGTGGGTGCCCAGGTACCAGAAGCCGATCGCCGCGGCGATCAGTCCTATCACCACGAACGACACCCGGTTGGTTGCGACGTACAGCATCGCCAGCAGGGCGCCGTAGAACATCACCGAGGAGCCCGTGTCACTCAGCACGACCAGCGTCGCCATCGCCAGACCCCAGATGATGACCACGGGTCCGAACTGCTTCAGCGGCGGGATGGTGATTCCAAGGAAGCGCCGGCCGCCCTGGACGAGCACCTGCCGCGTGTCCCGCAGATAGCTGGCCAGGAAGATGACCAGGCCGATCTTCGCGAACTCCGCCGGCTGGAACACGAACACGCCGGGGATCCGCACCCCCAGATACGCGCCGTTGGCGGCGTAGCCGATCCCCGGAAACCGCGGCAACACGAGCAGCCCCAGCGAGATCAACACGATGATGTAGCGGTACCGCTCGAGCTTCCGGTAGTCGCGGAACAGCAGGATCGTGGCCGCGAACAGGACCAGCCCGAGCACGAACCACTGCGCCTGCTGGCGGGCCAGCGTCGGATTGATCCGGTAGACCATCACCAGCCCGAAGCTCGCGAGCACCGCTACCAGCGGAAACATGTACGGGTCCGCGCGTGGGAGCGTGATCCTGATGAAGATGTGGGCGGCGATGCACAGGCCGAGGAACAGCGCTCCATAGGTCAGCGACACGTTCGACAACGCGTTCGAGCGCTGGATGAACACGCCGGCGAAGCCCGCGGTCACGAGCAGCGACGCCGGAATCAGCCCGAGAAGCTCGCGGTTTCTAGCGGTCACGCGGCCGCCCGCCTTTCGCTGGTGCGTGTGGCGGGCGGAGTCGACAGCGCGGGCGGGCCCCCAGCACGGCTCACGGCGAGATTTTTCCCTGCTCTAGGTCCATCACCAGCGAGGTCGCGTCCGACTGCGACCGCAGGTCGTTGTTCAGCACGTCGCCGCGCCGGGCGGCGGGCACGATCGAGGCCGGCACGCCCGACACGTAGAAGGTCTCGTACAGGGGAACCCCGAACGGCAGGTCGAACGGCAGGCCGCGGTAGACCGTGACGATCCCCTGCGCGTTGGTTCCCAGGAAGTACAACTGACGGCTCGCCAGGTAGCCGCCGGCCCCGATCAGCCCGAGCACGATCACGGCGGCCAGCAGCGCGGCGATCGGCGTGATGAACCGGTGGTCGCGGCGGACGGTGACCGGCGGCCGCGCCTGCAGGCGGCGCGTCCCGGGCGGTGGGCTCGGCGAGATCTGCTGGGCGGAGGAGCGCGTCGGCGGCGGCGCCACCGCCACCGCGGTCGCACCGGCGCGCTCGCCCGCGCGGTCGGACTCCTCTCCCTGCCCGGAGAGCGCATCGCGCGGCACGGATACCCCGACCATCGTGTCCTCGCCGGCCGCGTCGTCGGCGCCGATCTCCTCCAGGCGGAACAGCACGACCGTGATGTTGTCCCGGCCGCCGGCTTCGTTGGCCTCGCGGATCAGCGCGTCGGCGGCCTCGTCGAGGTTGTCGTGCTCGGTCAGGGTCGCCTTGACCCGCTCCTCGGAGATCATCGAGGTGAGGCCGTCGCTGCACAGGAGGACGACGTCGCCCGCGCGCGCCGGGTAGGTCCATGTGTCCACCTCGACGTCCGGCTCGGGGCCGAGCGCGCGAGTGATGATCGACCGCTGCGGGTGCTCGGCGGCCTGCTCCTCGGTCAGCTTCCCGCGCCGCACCAGCTCGTCGACCAGCGAGTGGTCCTGGGTCAGGCGCTGGAGCGTCCCGTCCCGGAACAGATACGCGCGGCTGTCGCCGACATGCGCGATCGCGACATGGGTGTCGTCGACGTAAGCGGCGGTCAGGGTCGTGCCCATGCCGGCGCGGGAGCGCTCGGTCCGCGAGCGCTCGTAGATCTGCGCATTGGCCTCGCGCACCCGGGTGGCGAGGCGTTCTTCGGGGCTGCCCGAGTCGGGAAGGCCCTGCTCGAATGCCTCGACCGCGATTCGCGAGGCGACCTCGCCCGCCTGAGCGCCGCCCATCCCGTCGGCAACGACGAATACCGGCGCGCGCGCGAACGCGCTGTCCTCGTTGTCCCGCCGCTGACGGCCGGTGTCGGTCTTGCAGGTGGTCTCAGCCGCGCGCAGCATGGTCAGGTTGAGTGTTCGATCCTCATAGCAGGGGTAATCCTCATTGCTCGTAAGAGAACTCGCAATCGCCGATCCTGATCCGATCGCCAGGATGCAGCGGCTGGGGGCCGTTCAGCGGCTCCTCATTCAGGTAGGTCCCATTGGTGGATCCGAGGTCCTCGATCACGACGACGTGACCCTCCCGCGATATGCGGGCGTGGTGCGCGGAGGCGAACGGATCGTCGAGCCTGATCTCGACGTCTCCGCGGCCGAGAGTAGCGCCCTGGTTAGGAATTTCATACGCGCTGCCGACTTCGTGGCCCGGCGCCCGCTCGACCGTCAGCCGCGGCTCGAAGCCGTCGGAATGGTGATCGCCAAGTCCGTTCGAGGCCGGGTACATGCCGGTGGCGTCGTACTGAGGGGCCTCATCGGCCCGCACCGAGCCGCCGCGACCCCGGCGCAGATCGCGCATCGCGCTCCACGCTACCCACATCAGGAACAGGTAGAGCACGATCAGGAAGCCGAACTTGAGACCTACCGAGACGGGCGCGAGCATCGCTACTCCATCGTGAACGTCATCACCGATTCGCCGAGCTCGATCTCGTCGCCCTCGCGCAGCACCTCGGAGCCGTCGATCCGGCGTCCGTTGAGGCGTGAGCCGTTGGTCGAGCCAAGGTCGGTGAGCACCCACGAACCGCCGCGGGGGCGAATCTCGGCGTGCTGGCGCGACACGTTCGGATCGCTCAGCACCACGTCGCACTGCCGGCCACGCCCGAGCGTCGCGCCCGCCGGCCCGACCACTACCCGCTTGCCGTCGAGCAGGAGCAGCACCTTTGGCGCCCGTGCCCGGCCGCGCTCCTCGAGCGGCTCGGCGACCCGCTCGGCGTTGCTGTAGACCATCGTGCGTCCGGACTGGGCCTCGGCCGGCGCGCTGACCGGTTCGTCATCGGGCTGCGCGACCCGCGTCTGGATACCGAACTCGCCCAGGCCGAGCCTGTCGTCGGTCTCGAACTCGATCACGGGCCGTGACAGCAAGGTCAGCCGCTCCCTGCGCGCATGCTCGAGCAGATACCCGGCAAGCTCGGCTGTTAGCGCCGCCTCGTACCCGGCGAAGCGCTCACGGTCGCGAGGAGACAGGAACACGCGGTACTCGTTCGGGGCGTACGTCCGCGACACCGAGAACGACTTGTGCTCCTCCATCTCGCGGGCAAGCTTGCGGGCGATCTCGACCGGGCGGACCTCGGAGCGGAAGGCACGGCTGAACGTGCCTTCGACGAGGCCTTGGATCTTGTTCTCCAGGTTCTTCAGAACGCTCATGGCTAAAAGGCGACATCCCGTCGCCGGCAGGAATTCGCGGGATTAGCCGAAGTTCCATGCTACGCGGTCGGCGCGCAATCTTTCGCCCATCTCGCGCTCGCGAGCCGGTGCCCGGCTCGCCTTGTGACAAGTGCCACGAGGGCTCCGGCAAACGCGCCCAGCAGTGCGCTTTCGACGGATATTCGCGGCTCCGCGGCGCCCACGTGCGACGCCGCGACGGTGGCCAACGCGAGCGCCACCGCCCAGCCCGCTAGCAGCATCGCCTCTAGCACCGGCGACCGCCGGATTCCGGCCCACGGAAGCACGATCGCGGCCGTCGCCCACGCCCCGGCGCCGGCGAGCGTGCCAACCGTGAGCAGCGGGGTGATCGCGTGGTGGAGAGCGTCGGCGGCCGACGAGGCATACGCCGCGCGGGCGAGCGCCAGCCACACCCAGCCCGTCGCGCCCAGCATCGCGCGGCGCCAGAGGGGCCCCGCGAGCCCGGCCACGGCCGGCCACGCGGCCGCGAGACCGATCGCGCCGAGCGCCGGGGCGCCCGCGGACAGCGGCCACGCCGGTCCGTCGCGGGGTGACAGGACGACCGGCACGAGGGCGCCCGCGATGAGCAGGAGCGCGCCGCCGGCATGCTGGTCAGCGAGGAGCGAGGTCGCCATGAACGCCATCACACCGAACCATCCGGCGCGGGGCATCGCGGCAACGAGAACGCCCGCCACACATGCGGTCGCCGCGGTCGGGAGCGGCGAGGAGCCGGGGGCATGGCGCGCGAGCCAGGCGGTCAGCGCCGCCGCCGCGGCACCCGCGAGCGCCCGGCGCGGCCAGGGAATATGCGCATTCTCACGATGAATCCGAGCTTCCCGGCGCCGTTCGGGGCGCTCTTCAGGTCGCGATGAGACGTCCGGGGGCGTCCGCTCTGAGTCCTCGGCTTCCGCGCGTCGGCGGTGATCCTCGATCCGGAGGGAGACCTCGTCGGTGTCGGGCCGCCGGATCGTCGTTCGCGGCCGCCACGGCTCGGCGACCACGCCGGGATCGTCGCGGACCCTGCCGGCGACCGTCGCGAGCGCCACCCGAAGCTCCTCGATCCGCCCCCGCTCGCCGGGACGGGGCCGAAGCGCCAGGTCGATCGCCTGCCCGAGCTCGCGCGGAAGGTCGCGGCGCTGCCGGCGCAGCGGCGGCAGATGCATCCCGAGACGGCGCGCGGATTGCCCCGTGGCCCCCGTCCGGACCGGGTTGACGCCGGTCAGGCCCTCGTAGACGACGAGCGCGAGCGAGAACAGGTCGGCCGAGGCGCCGGCCGGGAGCCCCTGGGCCTGCTCGGGCGCCATGTAGGCGGCCGTGCCGATCACATCGCCGGTCATCGTCAGCGAGTCGCCGCCGGCGACGCGGGCGACGCCGAAGTCGGTCAGCCGGGCGAGTCCGGCCGGCGAGGTCGGTCGCTCGGGGATCAGCACGTTGGACGGCTTCACGTCGCGATGGATCACGCCGTGCGCGTGGGCGTGGGACAGCGCGTCGCACAGCGCGATCCCGATCTGGACGATGTCGCGGTCCGACAGCAGGCCGTCGGCGAGCAGCCGGTCGAGCGTCGCGCCGTGGACGAGCTCCGAGACCAGGTAGGCGCCCTCATCGTCGACCGCGGCCTCGTACAAAGTGACGATTCCGGGGTGTGCGAGCCGGGCGGCGGCGCGGGCCTCGCGTTCGAAGCGGCCGCCGACGACGCGCTCGCGGGGGAGGATCTTGATCGCGACCTCGCGGTCGAGACGCTCGTCGCGAGCGAGCCAGACGGTCGCGAACCCGCCGGTGCCGAGCCGGCGGCGGAGGCGGTACCGATCAAGGACGACCGGGGCATCCGATCGCCTTCGCGGCCCGCCGCTCCCCGGCGGCTCCGCTGCCGGCTTCTCGCTCCCCGGCGGCTCCTGTTCGGGCCCTGGCGATCGCCCGATCCGGGTCGGGGCCTGCGAGTCGGAGGGATCGCCCGTACGCACGGGCATCTTTTCGCGACGACCGTCGCCTTCCCCTTTGCCTGCAAACGTTCGGAAATGCCTTACCGCCGTCCGTGAGGTCATACTGAGCGCTTCCGAATTTCCGCAAGGAGCGAGCAGCGTGTCGTTCTTCGACGAGCCTGAGGAGACTCGTACCGCGCCACGGTCGGCACCGCGCCGCCGCCGACCGCCGACCGGCGGGAGCCGCCGGCCCCCGACGGCGGACCGTCAGTCGATCATGGTCCGCCGCATCGGACTCGCGGTCGTCGTCGTGATCGCGATCATCCTGATCGCGGTCCTCGTCAACGGCTGCGAGACCAGCGCCCGGAACAGCGCGCTCAAGGACTACAACAACAGCGTCGCCTCGTTGAACGCACGCTCGGTCCAGACGGGCACGAACTTCTTCAACGCGCTCGCGGGCGGGACGAGCGACCCCACGAGCCTCTCGCAGAGCCTCGCCCAGGCGGTCAGCGCGGGGACCACCGAGCTCAACAACGCCAAGGGTCTCAGCACTCCCGACGAGGTGAAGGGGGCCCAGCAGGACTTCGTCTCCGCCCTCCAGATGCGCAAGGACGGGATGAGCAACATCGCCAACCAGATCGGCG
>Ga0335073_10007758_pt1 | contig 15050 bp, 14 predicted proteins | sample Lox_Sample_22_FD_207093 | JGI IMG/M metagenome (GOLD analysis project Ga0335073, IMG submission 207093) | Soil microbial communities from Loxahatchee National Wildlife Refuge, Florida, United States - Lox_Sample_2.2 | ecosystem: Environmental > Terrestrial > Soil > Wetlands | place: USA... | reverse complement strand
TGGATCTTCGGGTTGTGCTTCGACAGCACCTTCGTGATCGCTGCCGTCAGCGTCGTCTTGCCATGGTCAATGTGTCCAATCGTTCCCACGTTCACGTGCGGCTTCGACCGGTCAAACTTCTCCTTTGCCATCTCGTCCCTCTCTTAAACCAACTCAACCAAACTTCGCGTTAAACTCCGCCTGGGTGTCGCAGGAGAAGCCGCCAATGCGGCGCTCCCACACCGTAAGCACGCTCAAGCGCCGGTCCAGCACATCGTAGGCCGTCGCGTTCGTGCTCAGAAACAAGTCCATGGCCGCCGAGGAAGACCAGTGGTCCAGGGTAAAAAACCGGCCCACGTTGCCGGCGCTTCCCAGCAGTTCAACCCCACGGAACTCCGGAGACCGGCGGAACAAACGCGCCCAATCGCCTTCCGGTCCATAGGCCGCTACGAATTCTGCCTCACACTCCGGCTTGACTTGGTACTCCCACACTACGATGTAGCTAGTTTCGAGTGTCGAAGGCAGAGCCGTTTCAGTAGTAGGCATACACCTTAAAAAATCTGCCCCGCAATGCCTGCGGGACCTGCTCTACCAGCGACAGGTAGAACTCCCGAACCTGGCCGCGGTCCGAATCGCAGAGCGCCCGGTATGTCTCAATGCTCGAGGCGCCCAATAATCCACGATGCAGCAAGCCTTCGAAATCCCTCACCCGCAACCTGGACCGCTGTACCCGCCTGAGAAAACCGGCCACTTTACCGGAAGCGAACAAGGCTTCCAGCTCGCTTCTGATGCCGGCGAACCGCACTTCGTCCGCAATTGGTAAGACTGTCTGCACGAACATTTCGGAGGCTTTCACCTGCAACAAACTTTGGAGCGGGAGACGGGAATCGAACCCGCGACCAACAGCTTGGAAGGCTGTGACTCTACCACTGAGTTACTCCCGCGACTTCCGTCCCCACCCTAAGAGCGGGATTTGCTCACCTACCCGCTCTTAAAACTTTGGAGCTGATGACCGGGATTGAACCGGTGACCTCTCCCTTACCAAGGGAGTGCTCTACCGACTGAGCTACATCAGCCTGAAAAAACCCTGCGGCCCATGCTACCGCGAAGCGAAGCCAGTAAGCACTATCCGCAATGCGAAAAAGCCCAACAACACCAATACCAACGAGCGCATATTCCCGGCATCGATGGTTCTGACTGCCAGCCCGCAAAGCACCACGAGCAGGGCCAGAGACAACCACATCCGTCCCGGCGATCGCGGTTCCAGGTTCATTTCCCAATCCTGGCCTTACCAATTCTGGTGCACAGGGGAGGATTCGAACCTCCGTAGCTCCAAGGAGCGGCAGATTTACAGTCTGCTGCCATTAACCACTCGGCCACCTGTGCACAACCCACAAACCGCGGAGCGACCCTCCACACCAGCGCATCCCAGACGCTTTCCCGCGCCGACAAGCTCAAAGGAAACAGACAACGTCAGAGTGGAATGATTGCGGCGGGAAACTCCGGGCCGAAAACTCTGGAGCTGGCGAAGGGACTTGAACCCCCGACCGTCTGATTACAAATCAGATGCTCTACCAGCTGAGCTACGCCAGCCCGAACAACCGTGCCTCCAGCCCAACGGGCAGGGTCACAACTGCCAAGGTTACCACAGAATTGCGGTGAATTGTGGCACGGTTTGGCTCGAGAACGAATGCTATGATTCCTCCACGGGTGAGGCCGGTAAACCCCGCATGCCCAGGCGCACCAAGGCCACCATCATCATAGTTCTGCTGGTTATCGTGCTGCTGGCGCTGGCTGCTTACCTGCGCCGCAAGGCTCCGCCGGAAGTGGCCCGGCTCCTGCCTGAATCCGATTGCATCCTGTATTTCAATTTGCGGCCGCTCCGCGCCTACACGCACTTCAACCAGCACCCCGTACCGCACGATCCCCAATATCAGGCTTTTATCGACGCGACGGGCTTTGAGTTTGAGCGGGATCTGGACGAGGTGGCTTTCGGTCTCCATCGCATGACCAACCCTCTGGGTCCCAATGGTCCGGTGGCGTTCTCCGAGGTGTTTCTCGGTCACATTGACGGCAAGCGGGTCGCCCGCTACCTGGCCTCGATCGCCAGCCAGACCGAAGAGTATGCCGGCCACACCATCTACGACATTCCCAGCGAGGGCCGTACGGTTCGCGTCGCCACGCTCGGCTATGACATGGTGGCTGCCTCGAACACGCCCACGCCGGAGCAGATTCACTCGATCCTCGACCGTTACCGGACCGCTGCGTTGCCCTTTTCCGGATCTTCGCTCCTGACCGAGCACTACGCCGAGGTTCCGCTACTCTCGTTGGCCTGGGGAGTGGGCAAGGTGAGCGTGCCGCTGAAGAGCGACGGCATCCAGATCCTCGGCTTCCACTTCCCCATCGCCCTGGACACGACATTCATCGGGTCGCTGCGTTGGGCGGGCTCTCTCCGGCTGCGCGTCGAAGAGATTGCGCCTACGGAAACTGCGGCGACCCTTTCTTCCGACGCTTTGAGTACCATGGTCGCCATCGGCCGGGCTGCGGAAAACAACCTGCCCTCGGCGATGACCAATCCCGACCTGCGTGAACTGCTCAATTCCACCAATATCGAGCACAAAAACGACCGCGCGGTGGTGACAGCGACCCTGCCAGTCAATCTGCTTCAGAAGCTTGTCACCGCGCCTGACTCGCTTCGCTCCCTGCCACAGCCTGGGATGGCGCATTAGCCTTCGCAAGCATCAAAATGGGCCGGCGGCAGATCCTTTCACTTCCACGGACTTCTCAAAGCCGCAGCAGCCGTTCAAAAATCAGATGTATGTAGCCTTCCGCGTCGATGCTGCGCAGGACCAGCGCGTTGGCCGGCTTACCGCTCACGCCCCACCAATCCACCACACTCGCGCCCAGAGTGAGTGGGCTCAGACATTCGATATCCACCCGCGCCTTACGGCCTGCGAACAGTTGCGGTGACAGAAGATAGGCGGTCACGGTAGCGTCGTGCAGCGGACCACCGGGCCATCCATATTTGGCGCGGTCGAAGCGCTTGTTCCACTCGAGAAGGTGGTAGAAGGCAGTCCCCACCGGAGTTCCCGCGGCGCGCAAGGTGTCCAGGCGCTCGTCGGTGAGCAGCGCCTGGTGCGTGCAATCGAGCGGGATCATGGTGATCGACGCATCACTCGAGAAGACCCGTGCCGCGGCCTCCGGGTCGACATAAAAATTGAACTCCGCCGCCGGCGTGATATTGCCGCCTTCGGACATGGCCCCGCCCATCAGGACAATGCCTGCCAGATGCTGGGCCAGCCTTGGTTCGCGTGCCATGGCGAGCGCGACATTCGTCAGCGGCGCCAGGCAGCAAAGCGTTACAGATTTAGCCGGCCGGGACATAACCAGTTCGACGATTGCGCCGGGCGCAAATTCCGGCTGCAGCGGCATCCGCGGCTCGGGCAATTCGTAACCATCAAATCCCGTGCGTCCATGAACGTGTTCCGCAGTCACCAACGGCCGTATCAGCGGCGAAGCAGCCCCGGCATATACCGAAATCCCGGTGCGCCTGGCGAGTTCCAGCGCTTTGCGCGCATTCCTTGCCGTCAGCTCGACGGGAACATTGCCCGCCACCGTGGTGATCGCCAGGACCTCAAGTTCCTCCGGCGAGGCGAGAGCGGCCAGAAAGGCCACCGCGTCATCGGGGGATGGGTCAGTGTCGAAAATAACCGCGCGTCTCACTGCAGAGCTCGCAAGAGGGCTTTTTTGAAACCAGGGATATCCATCTCCCAGATAACCTTCTGCTTTCTTCCTTGTTTCAATACATCAGCCCATGCTGTCTGGTTTCTCGGGTCTCCAGCGACTCCCAGGCGGTCAACCACGCTCATCCCACGCGTGATGCCGCTATCGACCTGCACATCCATGTAATGTTCGGAAGAAACCAGCCCCAGCGTGGGATCGAGCAGAATGGCCATCGCCGTGGGGTCTGGCAGCGAGATGCCCTCTTCTCCCGTTTGCGTCCGATAGGCTGCGCGCGCTATCCCGTTGGCACGGATGGCAAACTCCGCAAACCTGGTTTTCAGCGCCAGGATGGATTTGATTTCCGCGTCATTTACTACCGCGGCTCCGCGCGAAAGTTGCCAGCCCACTAGTTCCACCGGCAATTGCGAGCGCAACACCACGCGCGCCGCTTCCGGGTCTGCCCAGAAGTTAAATTCCGCAGCCGGAGCGACATTACCCTCGCAGCAGGGCGCTCCTCCCATCACCACGCAGCGGCTTACGTTGGATACCAGTTGCGGACATTGGCCAAGAGCCAGCGCAAGGTTGGTCAGCGGTCCCAGCGTTATCATCTCGATGCCCGGATTTGCCTCAATCACGCGCACCATTGCATCTACCGCAAAATCCGCCTCCGCAGTTCGCGATGCCGGCCGGTAGCCGAGATCGCCCAGCCCATCGCGCCCATGGAACCAGACGGCGTCGTCCAGCGGGCGCACCAGCGGAGCAGACGCCCCGGTGAAAATCGGAACCGAAGACCCGCACAGCTCGGCGGTAAATAACGCGTTCTGCGTCCCCTGCGCGACAGGGACATTGCCGGCGACCACCGTAATCGCCAGCACTTCGACATTCGGCGACCGCAGCGCCATGATCAATGCCACGGCATCATCCGACGCCGTATCGGTGTCAATCAGAATCTTCTTAGAAGAAAGCGAGCTATTGCTAACGGCCACTCCTCCTGAACGATGTTTTTCTATGCGGTTAAATCCCCGCCGTCAAGTTCCATGGGGAAATCTGCCACCTGCTCGTACTGGCCGTAACCATTGATAGCAAAGGATTAGAGGTATCATCAGAAAAGTTGGTGCGCTATTTTCCCACGGAAACGAGAAATTTCATGGCTACTATTGCCTCCACCGAACCGAAGAGTGGTACCCCGCAATCCTTAGAGGTCGTTGCCAATTGGATTGGCGGTAAAGCCGTTGCCGGCCACGCGAAATCGTTCGCCGATGTTTTCAACCCTGCGACTGGCGAAGTAACCCGACGCGTGCCCCTCGACGGAACCGCCGAACTGGAGCAGGCGGTCGCCGCAGCCACCGCGGCGCTTCCCGATTGGTCGAACATGCCTCCGTTGCGGCGCGCCCGGGTTCTGTTTCGCTTCCGCGACCTTCTGGAGAAGAACACCGAACGGCTCGCCGCTGTGATCACGTCCGAGCACGGCAAGGTGCTCGACGATGCCAAAGGAGAAGTGACGCGCGGCCTCGAAGTGGTCGAGTTTGCAACCGGCATTCCTCATCTTCTCAAGGGCGAATTCACCGAGCAGGTAGGGACCGGCATCGACAGCTGGTCCTTCCGCCAGCCCGTGGGCGTAGTCGCCGGCATCACCCCGTTCAACTTCCCCGCGATGGTGCCTTTGTGGATGCTTCCCATCGCCCTGGCCTGCGGGAATTGTTTCATCCTCAAGCCCAGCGAGCGCGACCCTTCGGCCTCCCTCGTGCTGGCCGAGTTGCTCAAGGAAGCCGGGTTGCCGGACGGTGTCTTCAACGTCGTGCACGGCGACAAGCGCGTAGTCGACGCGATCCTGGATCATCCCGGCATTCAGGCTGTCAGCTTTGTCGGCTCCACGCCGATCGCGGAGTACGTCTACCACCGCGGCACGCAGGCGGGTAAGCGGGTGCAGGCATTGGGCGGCGCCAAGAACCACATGATCGTGATGCCCGATGCGGACATGGATCAGGCGGCCGACGCGCTCACCGGCGCAGCTTACGGTTCCGCCGGCGAGCGGTGCATGGCCATTTCCGTGGCCATTACCGTGGGCGACGGGACCGCGGAAGCCTTGCTGGCCCGCATGAAAGAGCGGCTCGCCCGTCTCAAGGTGGCCGAAGGAACGGCGCCGGGCGCAGAAATGGGTCCGCTGGTCACCGGTGTCCACCGGGACAAGGTAGCCGGTTATGTCGACCTGGGAGTGAAAGAGGGCGCCGAGCTTTTCATGGACCCCAAAGGCAAGGAGAGCCTGCCCAAGGGCAATGGCTTCTTCATCGCCCCCTGCTACTTCGATCATGTCACCGCGGACATGCGTATCTATCGCGAAGAAATCTTCGGTCCGGTGCTCTCCGTGCTGCGCGTCCCCAGTTTCCAGCAGGCACTGCAATTAGTAAACGATCACGAATTCGGCAACGGAACCTGCATTTTCACTCGTGATGGCGATACCGCGCGCGCCTTTGCCAATCAGGTGAAGGTGGGCATGGTGGGCATCAATGTGCCGATCCCTGTTCCCATGGCCTTTCACAGCTTTGGCGGATGGAAGCGCTCGCTGTTTGGCGACCACAACGTGCACGGCATGGAGGGTGTCCGGTTCTACACCCGGGTAAAAACCATAACCGCACGTTGGCCCACCGGAATTCGCGCCGGCGTCAGCACCGTCATGCCGACCCACGGGTAACCACCCGCAAAACGAGGACGCCCGGACGACATGAATGAGCCCATCAGCGATGTCTGCCTGCTGGTTCAGGATCTCGAGCGGGCGATCGAGTTTTATCGTGACCGCGTAGGGTTCAGCCTGCGCCGCCTGGCGCCGGGCTTTGCCGACTTCTTCACCGAGGGAGTGACGCTGGCGCTGTGGCAGGTCGATCATATGCAGACGCACCTGCAACTCCCGTGCCGGCCCGGCGCAGGCGGTTGGCGCACCATGGCCGCCATTCAGGTGGAAAGCAGCGATCGGGTTCGCGGATTGCACCAGGAGCTGGCCGCCCGGGGCGTTCCGTTTGTCGCCGGGCCACAAGCCTATCCGTGGAACGCGTATTGCTGTTACTTCACCGACCCGGAAGACAATCTCTGGGAAATCTATTCCTGGCTCGAGGGTGGCCATGCGAATCTGATCTACAGTGGTGAACAGGGCTCTTCATAGGCCGCCCGTCAAGAGCCCCGTTTGAGCGACGATGACCATCCCTGTCGATGACCATCCAGATATTCCTTGGAGCGACGTGGAATGGAAACACATGCAAGCAGCGCCATCGAAGGCTTCGCCATCGAGCCCATCCCCGATGAGCTCAAAACGGTGCGCTGGCCTGACCTGTTCCTGTTGGTCAGCAATTTTCTTATCAATCCCTCCACCATCCTGATTGGCGGCCTGGCTGTCGCTTCCGGCCTTTCCTTCTGGACCACTATCCTGAGCAGCACCCTCGGAATCGTCGTTGCGTTCGCGGCCTACGTTGTCATGGCCACCGTCGGGGTGGACTACGGCATCACCGGACAAGTGGCCTGCCGCATGGTGTTCGGCATCCGGGGCGCAAAGTGGCTGCCGTCTATCATGCGCACCATCGCGTCAGCCTATTGGTTCGCCATGCAGACCATCGTGGGCGCAACCGTAATTGTCGCCATTCGCCATCAGTGGACCGGCGGCAGCTACTCCGTGGTGCGCACCGGCATGGTCCTGGCCGGGCTGCAGGTGTTCTTCGCCCTCATCGGCTACAACTGGCTCAAGCTGATCTCCCGTTTTGGACTGCCGGTGAAAGTCGCCGGCATCGTCTATCTATTCTGGGTTCTCCTGCACACCCCAGGCTCGAGTTACCGTCCGGGGGCTGCGCTCCACTTTCATACTCATTTGCACAGCTACCTCGGTGGAGGCTACCTGCTGGCGGCCGTATGGCTGAACAGTCTGACGGGGGCGTGGCTCACCATGATCACCGACGCTGCCGACTTCTGCCGCTATACCCGAAGCCGCGCGGATATGTGGTGGGGCACCATGTTGGCCGGAATCCTGGCCACGGGCTTTTCCGTCTCGCTCGGCGCGTACGGAGCGGCAGCCTCCCTCGGGAAGGAACCGAATCCCTTCTCCCTGGCCGCGACCGTTCACCCGCAGTGGTTCACGCTGTTCGTCTTGCTCGTGGTCATTGCCCTCGATGAGATCACCATTAATGTGATGAACCTCTACACCGGAGGCCTTTCGCTTTCGAATTTGCTCGAAGGGCCGGGGCGATTCTGGAACACGCTGTTGGTGGGCGTAGTCAGCACGATGCTTTCCGCGTTTCCCGTCTTGCTCGACCGGCTGATTCCGCTGACGACGGCCCTCGGCAATCTCTTCGCGCCTTTGGCCGGAGTTCTCTTGTTCCACTATCTGTTCGTGGCGCGTATGCGGATCAATGTGCCAGCCCTCTTCGATCCCCGTGGCATCTATCATTACTGGCACGGCGTGAATGTGACCGCCGTCCTGTGGTGTTTCCTGGGAGGCGGCATTTACTATCTTCTGCCCACCGCGGCCCTTCCCGCGGTGACCGTGCCCCTGATCACCGGAACGGGCTACCTCATCACCTGGCGTATACAGGAACGCGCTCAGCCGGAAACGGAAGACGACCAGGAGTACGCGTTGCAAGCCGAACCGGAGTAACAAAGACCAGGCTGCGATCTCTTAAGGCAGCCGCGCGTACAACTCGCAAATCAGGTCGTAGAAACCCTCCGAATTGCCGTCGCGAATGTACGTGACGTTGCGGGGGCGATCCGTGATTTGCCACCAGTCGGCTACTGAGGCGCCGGTGGTCAGGCCGTCCCCGAGTTGCACGCTGACGTTGATCGTGCGGCCCGAAAACAATTGCGGCCGCAGCATGTAGGCAGGAACGCAGGGCCCATGCAGGGGCGCGCCGGCCCAGCCGTATTTCTTAAGATCGAACGCTTCGGAAAAGGTCAGCATATCGGCCACGGCAACGGCGCACTTCGTGCCCACAGCGCGCATCCGGTTCAGCCGTTCCCGGGTGCTGAGCATTTGGTGGGTTACGTCGAGCGGGAGCATGGTGATGGGCGCGCCGCAGCGCAGAACAATGTCTGCCGCCTCTGGATCGACATAGATGTTGAATTCCGCCGCAGGCGTGATGTTGCCGCCTTCGAAATACGCGCCCGCCATGGCAAAAATACCGCCGATCCGGGAGGCGATGTCGGGAGCCTGCACTAAGGCCAGCCCCAGATTCGTCAGGGGCGAAAGCGAGACGATGCTGACTTCTCCGGGCTTCGCCGCCCGCAGGGTCTCCACGAGGAAGTCCACGCCATGCTGGGGGCGCGGCTGCGTCTTCGGCGCGGGAAGGTCGTGCCCGTCGAGCCCCGATGGGCCGTGCACATGATCGGCAATCACCAGTTTCCGAAGGATGGGACGGGGAGCTCCGGCAAACACCGGAATATCCGCGCGTTCCGCGAGTTCGAGAATTTTGAGCGTGTTCACGAGGGTGTGGTCGAGGCCGGCATTGCCGGCAGTGGCCACAAAGCCAAGAATCTCGAAGGCCTCGGGCGCCGCCAGCATCATGGTGATCGCGGCTGCCTGGTCCTGTCCCGGGTCGCAGGTCACAATCACTTTGGCTGGCTGCAGAGAAGATTGCGAAGAAGGCATAGAGCAGCAGTTTACCGTCCGCTGGTATCGGAACAGGCCACATCCGAAATACACTGGGAGGGCTGGCACCCGGAGGACTCATCCCCATGAAGTTGACTCGCTTTCCTGCCTGTTTCACGGCGCTTGCCCTTTCCCTACCCGCTGTGCTCCCCGCGATTGGGCAGCAAACCCTGACCGGTCAGGCAGCCTTTACCGACTACACCAAAGAGCAGCCCGGCGTTCGCCGTCATGTCACTGCCGCTGATCTTCCCGCGCCCTACGCGACGCCCTCCGCCAACAACGCAGCGGTCATTGCTCCGCGCCCCGAAGGAGTCTGGCCAAAAACTCTCCCCGGCTTCAAGGTGGAACAGTTCGCGACCGGGCTGGAGAATCCGCGCCTGATGCGCATGGCGCCCAATGGCGACATTTTCCTTGCCGAGAGCACGCCGGGCAACATCCTTGTGATCCGAGGCATCGGCGCAGACGGGAAAGCCGGCAAGATTGAAACCTTCGCTACCGGCCAGAAGGGCGCGTTCGGTATCAACTTCTATCCCGCGGGTCCCAATCCAAAATGGGTGTATGTCGGCAACACCGCATCTGTGGTCCGCTTTCCGTATCAGGTGGGAGATATGAAGGCGCGCGGTCCCGGGGAAACATTGACGGAACTACCGGGAGGTGGCGGCCACCGTACCCGTGACATCGTCTTCACTCCGGATGGCAAGCACATGCTGGTCTCCGTGGGCTCGCATTCCAATGTCGATGATCCCGACACTACGCCGGCCGAGTTCCACCGCGCCGACGTACTCGAGTTCACGCCTGAAGGAAAATTCGAAAGGGTGTACGCCTCAGGCATTCGTAATTGCGTAGGAGAAGCTATTCAGCCCGGTACCGGCGACCTGTGGTGCTCGGTGAATGAACGTGATGCGCTGGGCAACAACCTGGTCCCGGACTACATTACCCACGTACAGGAAGGCGGCTTCTACGGCTGGCCCTGGTACTACATCGGCGGCAATCAGGATCCGCGACACGCAGGCAAGCATCCTGAACTGAAATCCAAGGTCATCGTCCCCGACATTCTGGTCAACCCGCACATGGCATCGCTGGAAATGCTGTTCTACGAAGGATCTCAGTTTCCTAAAAGCTTCCATGGCTGGGTCTTCGCTGCGGAGCACGGCTCCTGGAATCGGGATCCCCGCGGTGGCTATGAAGTGATCACCGCTCCCATCAAGGATGGAAAGGCAACCGGAGAATATGAAGACTTTCTCACCGGCTTTGTCCTCCCCAACGGCCAGGTCTGGGGCCGTCCAGTAGGCGTCGTGGTCGCGAAAGATGGATCGCTGCTGGTTTCTGACGACGGCTCGAACTCCATCTGGCGCGTGACCTACACCGGCGGCAAAGGCGTGGTGGGCGGCCAGTAGCCTCCACCCGAAACAACACTCGTTAAGAACCAGGACGGAGACCCCGGGGTCCCGTCCTTTGCCAATAGAAACGTAACTATTACGGTTTCGTTAATAGAGAGGTAAGCGTGGCCTGGATCGGTGACGCGGGGACCAAAGTCCGAAGCTATTTTCAACCAAATCCGGCCCGGCTAAAGTAGTGCCCTCATACAAAACCTGACTTTGCGAAGGCCGTACTCTCCAAGTTGGCTGAGTGGTTGGGGGGCACTGCGGTTGACTGCATGAAAGAGGCCAGATGCGAACTTCCGAGTGGATACAGGTAGGCTTTGCCATCATCCTGGCTATAGCAGCCTGGGCCCAGTCCTTCTCTGCTCACCCGCTTCCTGCGCGCAAGCGCTGGATCATCACCCTGCTCGGCCTGGTTCCTCTGGTTGCCGTCTCACTTGCCAGGGCAACTGCGTGGTTCCTTCCGCCCTTCTACGTTTCGGTACTCCGCGACTTCTTGACCGTGGCCCTGTTCCTGATTCCTTACTGGCAAACCGGCCAGTTTTTTCAGGCTCCCAACCACCGCCTGGAGCAGCGCCTCCTGGCCTTCGACCGCTGGTTGATGCCCAAAACGGCGACCACCTCGGGGACGGCCCGCACGGGCTTTGGTCTGGCTCTTGAGGTTGCCTACCTGTTCTGCTACCCCATGGTTCCCCTGGGCCTGGCGGTGTTTTACGTCATCGGCCAGCAGGAACATGTGGGCAGCTTCTGGCTGGTCGTCCTGATTGCGACCTATCTCTGTTACGCTTTCACCCCCTTTGTTCCCGCCTACCCGCCCCGTGACCTGGCCCGCAACCACCCCCCCGCCGCAAACGTTGGCAAGGCTCGGATCTTCAACCGCTGGATTCTCAAGCACGGCAGTATTCACGCCATCTCGTTTCCCAGCGCCCACGTCGCCTCCGGCTTCGCGGTCGCCTTGGCGTTGTTGCACTATAGTCTCGTCTTCGGCCTGATTTTTCTGTTCATAGCGGTCTGGATTTCGCTGGGCGCGGTGGTGGGCCGGTATCACTATGCGTTGGATGTGCTTCTGGGCGCCGCGACCGCGCTGGGGATATTTCTGGCCTGCTACGACTATCTCACTTAACTCCGAAGATCTTCATGGCCGCGCCGGCCACCACCTTCTGCGCCGCACCCTGCGGCTGGCCGTCGGGCGGAGGCAAGAAAATTTTGGTCAGCACTTGAACGCCGGCGGGAAGTTGCGGCGGTCCGCCTTCCGTAGCCGGAGGGAAGAAGCGCGTGAGCGCTTCGCGCGGCTGGTTGCGCATCAGATCGAGCATGGCCACACGATGCACGCAGGAAACGGTGCAGAAAGGCGCGCACTCCTTGACGGTGGAATATTCCCGGTCCACGTCGGCCTGGGTGTATTTCTCCAGGGGAATCGCCGGATATCCCCGCTGCTGGGAACAATAGTGCACCAGCCCCTGCTCGCATATGTACAGGTAACGGCTGCCTGCGCGGCATTGCCACTCATTCTCCTGGCCCAGCGCCAGGTTCTTGTGAAAGAGATTGTCATAGGCAAACGCAAACATGGCCGGCTTCCGCTCGCGCAGAATCTGGTCGTAAACCGCGCGTTCGTTCTCTTTCAGCGACCGCAACTGGCCATCATGGTCATGAATGATGCCCACTGTAGTTTCAAATCCCAGCTCCAGCGCCCGGCGGGTAATTGTCAGGGCGTCTTCCGGATGAGCCATGCCGCCACCGAGCACGGAATTGATGTTGATGTCGAACACTGCGTGCTCGGAAAGCCATTGCAGCTTGCGGTCCAGCACCTTGAGGCTCTTCTTCGAAATGTCGTCCGGATTGACATTGTCAATGGAGATCTGCAGGTGTTCGAGTCCGGCGCGGTTCAGCTGCTGAATACGCTCCGGGGTCAGCAAATATCCGTTGGTGATAATGGTGGCGATGGCGCCCTGGCTGCGAATGCCGCGAATGATCTCGTCCAGGTCGGGATGCAGCAAAGGCTCGCCGCCGCTGATGGTAATAATGCTGGTGCCCAGCTTGGCCAGCATTTCTACCCGGCGCAGCATCTCGGCGGTGGGCACGGGATTCGAAACCTTGTCGTACTCGTTGCAGTAACCGCAGGAAAGATTGCAGCGCCGCATCGGAATGATGTGCGCCAGGATGGGGTGGCGCTTCGACTTGATGGCGCGGGCCACCATCCGGGCCTGCCGGATCCGGCGCTGGTAGGAGCGAAATCTGCGCACTGCTGGGGTCAAAGTCATTCGGATCTATCCTGCCGTCTTCAGTTTACTCTCGCGTTCTGCTACCGTTGGGGTCCCTACCACGGGAGGAAAAATGAAAATCTCGCCATTCCGCAGGGCAGGACTGTTATTTCTGCTGCTCGCCTCGGTCTCGGTCATGCGTTCGGAGAACAGCCCCACCCAAAGCCAACGCTTCCCGCAATTCGAAAACGAGCAGGCAAAGGTTTGGAAGTCGGTGGTCCTGCCCAACGCCCCGCTCACTATGCATCGCCATGAACATCCCCGCGTCATCATTGCCTTGCGCGGGGGAACCATGAAGATCGTGGAACAGAGCGGCAAGTCCGAAGAGCACGTGTGGGAGACCGGAAAGGCCTACTGGCTGCCGGCGAACCCTCCCGGCACCATGCACGCCGATGTCAATGCGGGTCATGAACCGATCGAGGTGATGGTCGTCGAGCTCAAAAACGAGAAATAGTCTGAATCAACGGTAGGCCGCTGCCTGTAGGCTGTAGAGCTCCGCGTATTGACCTTGCTTGGCCATGAGCTCCTCATGCGTGCCCACCTCCACCAGTCGCGAACCATCGAGCACGACGATCAGGTCCGCCATGCGCACCGTGGAGAAGCGGTGGGAGACGAGAATCGTGATCCGGCCGCTGGTGTCCGCGCTACGCGCAGCGGCCGCATAGCGTTCAAACAAGGCGTGCTCGGTTTCCGCATCAAGCGCGGCGGTCGGCTCGTCCAGAATCAGTAACAGCGGCAGATCGCGCATGAATCCGCGGGCCAGAGCCAGCTTTTGCCACTGGCCGAACGAAAGCTCTACCCCATCCGGCCAGGTAGGACCTAACTGCGTCTCCAGGCCGGAACCCAGCTTCCCGACCACATCGGTGGCGCCCGCCCGATCGATTGCGGCCTTCAGGGCCGGCCCTTCATCGATGCGCGGCAGATCGCCAAGTCCCACCGTCTGTGCCGCGCGAAATTCAAAGCGGAAAAAATCCTGAAAGGCGCCCGCCAACCGTTCGCGCCACTCGGCCGCGGGAAGGCGAGCCAACGGCACCTCGTCCACCATGATCGAGCCAGAAGAAGGCTCGTACAGCTTGGCCAGCAACTTGACCAGGGTGCTCTTGCCCGCGCCATTCTCGCCCACAACGGCTACTACCGATCCTGCGGGCAGTGACAGCGAAACATCGTCCAGCACCACGCGCGAAGTTCCCGGATAGGCGAACGAGACATGCTCCAGCCGCAGGCCATGCTGCAGCGTCGCGGGTACCGGCAGATCCCCTTTTGCGGTCTCCGACCTCGTATAGTCTTCGAGCCACGCCAGGCGGCGCGAACCGTCCATCCAGAACCCGCGCAGGAATCCGATCTCCCCCACGGTGGCGCCGATATAGCCGGAAAGCCGAGCTCCCGCCGCCAGCACCAGCAGCACCGAACTGGCGGGCGCACGCAGATAGGAGGAGACGAACACTATCGCAGCTACATATCCCAGACCGAAAACCGCCCAACCCGCTGCCAGCCACCATGCCGAGGCCCAGCGCGCGGCCGCCAACGGAGCATACCCCCGCTCCCAGGAAGCCCGGCGATCCGTTATCAGGCGGCCGCCAATGCCGGTGACCCGCACTTCCTTCCCCGGCGACGCCGTTGTGGCTACTGTGAACAGGTGACGCGCCAGCCGGTGGCTCGGCGCTCCCCGCTCCTGCGCAGCTCTTTCCACTGCCGGCCGCCAGCCCGAAGTCAGCACCGTGGGAATGGCAAACACGGCGAGCAACAGAAGCGCAGGATGAATCGATGCCAGCAGCGCCATGGTCACGCCCAGCCGCAGCCCCCATCCCAGGGTGGAAAACAGGGACATGTACATGTGGTCGAGAACAAAAACCTGGTTGCGCAACATGGAGAGCCGGTCGAGATATTCCGGGCGCTCCTGGTGCGCTACCGTCACCACCGTGGCCTGCAGCCGGGCCACATGCGCTTCCAGGGCGATGGTCACCTTGTCACGAAAGCGGCGCTGGACCCGCGCGCTGACCGTGCGCAAAAACCAGGTCGCCGCCGCCGACACGCCTAAACCAATGGCCGCGGCTTCGATCCACAAAGGCCGGTGCTGCAGCA
>Ga0335073_10007757_pt1 | contig 15052 bp, 15 predicted proteins | sample Lox_Sample_22_FD_207093 | JGI IMG/M metagenome (GOLD analysis project Ga0335073, IMG submission 207093) | Soil microbial communities from Loxahatchee National Wildlife Refuge, Florida, United States - Lox_Sample_2.2 | ecosystem: Environmental > Terrestrial > Soil > Wetlands | place: USA... | reverse complement strand
CGTTCGAAATCTACGGAGCCGGCAAGCCTGCGCACGGCGCGTCCGTTTCAGCGATTGATGGATCGGGAGCGACACAACTGACGCCGGGCTTCGATGGGGAGCATCACCGCATCACCGCCGTCGTGCCCGATAACGGAAGGGGCCTGGAGCTGCGCGTGGAATACTGACCGCATGTTTTCGCTGCAGCGGCCCTCGGCGGCCACAATTGCCCAGAGAATTGAGGCCGCAAGTGGACTGACACAAGGCGCGCCGAGGTTTTTGACCGCGCGTGGCGATGTGGAGCAGGCTCGGCTTCCCTTCTTCTTTGTGCGGGACCGATCAACGTCGTGCATAGGGCGAGGCGAAGGCGCATTCCTCGCGGCAAAGCACGCGATGACCCGCTGGCTCATGTTTGAGCTGGGCTGGGTGCGCGTGGCAAATCCAAACGCGGTGATTGTACTGGGGCAGATCGTAGCCGTCGAAGCACATACGCTGGGCCTGTGGACGCTCAATTTGAGCCGCATCGTGGATGTGGTTGATCAGCCCGGGAGTTTTGGGTTTGTTTACGCGACCACAGCGGATCACGCGGAAGAGGGCGAGGAGCGGTTTCTGGCCAGCTATTCTCCCGCTACAAAGGAGGTCTTTTACTCACTTGAAGCCGTCTCGCGACCGCGCGCAGGACTGGCGCGGCTGGGGTTGCCGTTCACCCGGTCGTTCCAGCACAGGTTTGCCCGGGAGTCGCACCAGCGGATGCGAAAAGCGGTTCAGGAAGCATCTCTCTGATTCAGCAGGCCTTCTTTGCCTGTTTACTGTCCGTTACCCACGTGCAAAACCGACCCGTTTTCCGGGTTACGCAACTGATAACCTAGAACCATGAAATTTGGCGTCCTGGTCTTCCCCGGATCCAATTGCGACCACGATACATACAACGTGATCGCCGAGATTGCTCATCAGCCTGTCACGTTTCTCTGGCACGACTCGGAGGACCTGCAGGGCGTCGATGCTGTTCTTGTTCCCGGCGGGTTTGCCTATGGAGACTACCTGCGCACGGGGGCGATTGCGCGGTTCTCGCCGGTGATGCAGGCAGTGCAGCGCTTTGCTGCGGGCGGCGGGCTCGTCCTGGGCATCTGCAACGGATTCCAGATTCTCACCGAGGCAGGACTGCTGCCCGGCGCGCTGATGCGCAACGCAGGTCTCAAGTACATCTGCAAACAGGTGCATCTGCGCGTGGAGACGACAAACAGCGCGTTCACCAACCAGCTTAGAAAGGGCGAGGTGCTGCAGATCCCGATCGGGCACATGGAGGGCAACTACTTCTGCACTCCGGAAGAACTGCAGAGGCTCGAGTCAGAGGATCGTATTGTGTTCCGCTATGCTACGCCTGCCGGCGCAGTCACTTCGGAGGCGAATCCCAACGGCTCACTCGCGAACATTGCTGGAATATTGAATGTCCAGCGTAACGTGCTGGGCATGATGCCTCACCCGGATCGCTCGAGCGAAAAACTGCTTGGCTCGTCAGATGGATGGAGGATCTTTGAATCGATGATCTCGGCCCTGGCGACCCAATGACTCTCCCCGCGCGTGCTTCAGAAAGCGACCCGGCATGATCGATATTCACAATCACCTGATCTATGGAGTCGACGACGGATCTCCAGACCTGGAGATCTCGCTCAAGATGGCGCGTGAAGCCGCACTCGAAGGCGTAACGCGCATTGTGTGTACGCCACATGCCAGCGACCAGTATCCGTACCAGAAGGAACTCATTCTGGAGCGCCATAACGAGCTGCGCGCGATGCTCAAGGGTGTGGTCGAATTGAGTCTCGGCTGCGATTTTCATCTCAATGCCGCCAATATCATGGAGGCTCTAGCCAATCCCAAGCGCTACTCGATTGATGAGAAGGGTTACCTGCTGATCGAGTTTCCTGAGATGGTGATTCCTCCGCAGCTTTCAGATGCCATGAAGCGGTTGCAGCTGGCCGGTTACAAGCTCATCATCACCCATCCGGAGCGCAACGCCGTTTTGCAGCGCAACCCGGAGATGCTGGCAGAGTGGATTCGCGAAGGCAATTTTGTGCAGGTGACATCGGCTTCTCTGTACGGGCGCTTTGGCCAGATTGCCGAAGCCTTCTCGAATGAACTGCTGCAGCGCAACTGGATCCACTTTCTGGCCAGCGACGCCCACCATCCCGATTGGCGCCCAGCGCATCTGAAGAAGGGCTACGATTACGTCATGAAATACAAAGGCGAAGAGGAAGCGCGGCGGCTCTATGTGACCAATCCGCGAGTCGCGGTGGAAGGCGCCGCGTGGCCGGCGCAGCCGGAGCCGATCGGCTTATGGGAAAACCGGCCGATGACGTTCGCCGCGAAACAGCCTGGGAAAAAGCGGCCAGTGTCGCCGCAAGCAACGGGCAAGCAGGGCTTCTGGAGCCGCTTGTTTTCTCACTGAGCAAGAAGACTAGAGACCAAGACCTCCATCGACCGTCAGGATCTGGCCGGTGACGAAACCTGTACTCGCAGCGAAATAGAGCACGGCCTCGGCGACATCTGCGGGGGCGCCATTACGCTGCATCGGCGTTTTTGACGCGAAGCGCTCGGCAGCCGCATCCGGTTTCTCACTCATCTCGATCCAGCCTGGGGCGACACAGTTGACGCTGATCTCAGGGGCGAAAGCTTTGGCCATCGCCTGGGTCAGCATATGAAGCGCAGCTTTCGATGCGCAGTAGTGAGCGTGATCGGCCCAGGCACGTATGCCGCCGAGGGAGCCGATGTTGACTATGCGGCCATACGTAGCCTTGAGATGGGGCAGTGCCTCGCGCGAGACCAGAAATGGACCACGCGTATTGGTTTCGAAGACTGCGTCCCATTGCGCAAGGGTTAGCTGATCGAAAGACGAAGACTCGAAGATTGCCGCGTTGTTCACGACAATGTCGATGCGCCCGTGGAAGGACGCTGCTGCAGCCACGGCCTGGCGCACTTGTGACTCGGAACGCACATCGCAGCCTACGGCCTGGGCCTGGCGACCGGTCAAACTAAGTAACTCAACGGTCTTTTCTGCGTCTTGCTGGGAACTGCGATAGGTGACGGTGACGTCGGCGCCGGCATTGCCCAACGCCAGCGCGATTGCACGGCCGATGCGCCGCGCCCCCCCGGTGATCAAGGCCGATTTACCGGTCAAAGACAGTGCAGGCATTGTTCCGATTTTTGAGGGAGCGCCAGATGAAGTCTCGGGTTCCAATCCGATTCTTATTGCGACTGCGGCTGATTCGTGTCAGGTTTCTGGCCAGAATCCTTGGAATTCGCCGACTCGTCCTTCGATGCATCCTTGGCGGAAGAGTCCTTGCTTTGGTTGTTCGGCTTGTCTGCGTTCTTGCTTCCATTGTCGGGCTTGGCCTCGCTGGCCGCCTGCGGATGTTCCTCGTAGATCGAGTACTGCTGGCCCGGCCTGCGCAGCTTAATCTCCAGGGACATCGAAGGCTTGTCGAGGCTGAGATCGCCGCCATAGGTCTGGTAACCCTTGGCAATCACCTGAACGATAACCTTCGAGCCGGTAGGCAAGACGTCGATCATTGCCTTGCCGTCTTCATTGCTCTTCAACTCCATGTTGCCTTTGTCGCCCGCGAGCCCAAAGATGACGGCGGCATTCTCAATGGGCGTGCCATCGTCTTTGCGAAGGACCGTGACTTCGAGGCGCGAGGTTGGCGGGGCCGGTTTGTACTTTCGTCCGCGATGGTGCGACTCCTGCGCTGAAACGGCGAGACTGGCGACGATTCCAAAGACGGCGATCGAGAGGGCAAATGGAAGAACACGGCGGTACCACATGACCGCTATTGTACAAGTTTGCGACCTGCACGACGACCCACCGCAGATCGAGGTTGGCGCGCCAGAGCCTCCAGGCGCGCAAGACGGAGGCCGGGCTCGGCTTGTGCGAGGGTGCCGGCAGAGTAGGGTCTTGCAAGCACCTCATTCTAAAAGGCACCGGATTGCAGCGGCGTTCTGGAGGCTCGCTTCCAGCGAGAGTCAAAGTGAACGTGTGGCTCCGGTGGCGCCTCCACTCCAACTCGCCGGCTGGACCTGCGCTTCTACCAGAAGAATCTAAGAAGCAGGTACACTGAAAGCAAGAGGTCTCTATGCCCGATATTCAACGCAGAAAGACACCTACGGTCCGCATCGGGAACGTCCGCGTGGGCTGGGAGGTGCCGGTTGTCGTCCAGTCCATGACCAACACCGACACGGCCGACATTCCGGGAACGATCGAGCAGGTAGCTGCGCTGGCGCTTGCCGGGTCAGAGATCGTCCGCGTCACAGTGAACAATGAAGACGCAGCCGCGGCGGTGCCGCATATCGTAGAAGGGCTTGAGAAGCGGGGCATCCGCGTCCCCATTGTGGGCGATTTTCACTACAACGGACATTTGCTGCTGAAGAAGTATCCTGCAACGGCCAAGGCGCTGGCCAAGTACCGCATCAATCCCGGAAACGTGTCAGTGGGCCGGAAGAATGACGATAACTTCCGCACCATGGTGGAGTGCGCGGTCGAGAATCACAAGCCGGTTCGCATTGGCGTGAACTGGGGCTCGCTGGACCAGGCGCTATTGACGCGCATGATGGACGAAAACAACAAGAAGTCCGATCCGTTGCCCGCGCGCGACGTCATGATGGAAGCGATGGTGGTGAGCGCACTCGATTCGGCCAAGGCAGCGGAGCGCTACGGACTGGGCCACGACATGATCATCCTGTCGGCCAAGGTTTCCGGCGTACGCGATTTGATCGATGTCTACACCAACCTGGCCGCACGGTGCGACTATCCGCTGCACCTGGGACTGACCGAAGCAGGCATGGGAGCGAAGGGCCTGATTGCTTCGACAGCGGGACTTTCGCCGCTGCTGCTGGCCGGCATTGGCGACACGATTCGAGTGAGCCTGACGCCGAGGCCGAATGGAGACCGTACGGAAGAGGTGCAGGCGGCACAGCAGATTCTGCAGTCGCTCTCGATTCGCAGCTTTATGCCTCAGGTGACGAGCTGCCCGGGATGCGGACGGACAACGAGCACGTACTTCCAGGAGCTGGCGGAGCAGATCCAGGGCTACCTGAGGACGTCGATGCCTGAATGGCGCAAGAAGTATCCAGGCGTAGAAGAACTGAAGCTGGCGGTGATGGGCTGCGTGGTCAACGGCCCCGGCGAATCGAAGCACGCGAACCTGGGCATCAGCCTGCCGGGAACTTTCGAAGATCCTGTGGCGCCTGTGTACGTCGATGGCAAGCTGGCAACGACGCTGCGCGGGGACACGATCGTTGCCGAGTTTAAACAGATTCTCGACAACTACGTGGAAAGCCACTATGGCCAGAAGGCGAAGAGCGAAGAGCTGGTGGGTGCGCACTAGGTCAGCGATCAGGGATCGGAGTTTGCCGAAGTGAAGGATGAGGGGAGCGATTGCTCCCCTTCTTTGTTTCTACAAGCCGAAGACCGGCGAACTCAGGTATCGAGTACGGGCGCGAAGCGCGAACCGGCGAGCAGAATTACGCACGAGATCACCATTGAGATCAGGGTTGCGCCGAGGCCGATGCTCAGGTTCGTGCGATCGCTGATGGCGCCGATGATCTGGGGCGAGAAGGTGTCGCCGAAGAAGTGAATGCAAAAGAGGTTCACTGAAATCGCGGTGGCGCGCACCGGCGCTGATACAGCGTTGACGATGGCGGCGTTGAGCGGCCCCGTGTTCAGGAAGAGGAAGAACTCGGCGAGAAAGAGCGAAGGTACAGCCCAGCGGTGCGGTCCGAAGAAGACGAGCGCGCCGAAGGGGATGGTAAGCGCGACGCTCCAGGAAGAGACCAGGTAGAGTGCGCGGTGATTGGTCCTGAGCCATCGCTGGGCGATCCAGCCGCCCGTAAGCGTGCCTGCGATGCCGTCAATTACAGTGACAGCGCCGACAACCTGGCTGGCGCCGCCGACGGAGAAGCCTGCAGTGCGCCGCAGAAACTCCGGGACCCAGGCCGAGATGCCGCCCATGGCGAATGTCAGCGTCGCGAGGCCGAAGGTTGCGGTCAGAAAAGCCGGGTTGCGAAAGAGGCCGGTGAAGGTTGCGCGATCCGGGGTCGCCTGGAGATGGTCGCTGGCTCCGCGGTCAGGTTCATGCCCGAGCCACCAATAGAGGGCGGCGATGAGGAGTCCTGGAATGGCGCAGATGAAGAACGGCGCACGCCAGCCCCAAAGCGGTCCCATCTGGCCTCCGGCCACAAAGCCCAACGCAGCGCCAACGGGTATGGCGATATAGAAAAACGAAAAGACGCGATTGCGGTCCTTTTCGGGGAAGAAGTCCGAGATGACAGCGGGGGCAAAGATGCTGAAAGTCGCCTCGCCAATACCCACCAGCGCGTGGCGGAAGTAGAGAGTCCAGTAGCTGTGGACCCAGGCAGTCGCTAGTGTGGCGAGGCTCCAGAGGACTGCGCCGCCAATGATGAGCGGTTTGCGCGAGAAGCGATCGCCGAGCCAGCCGGTGATGGGCGCCGTGAGCATGTAGCAGATGAAGAGCGCCGTGGTGAGCGCGCCCATCTGCTGATCGGTCGAGTGGAACTCGCGCTGAATGAGCGACACTTCACCAGGCAGAATGTAGCGATCGACGAAATTCAGCAGGTTCAACGCCAGCAGCAGCAGGAAGGTCCCGGTGGCGGGGCTGACGCGGCTGCGGAGTGGCTTTGCGGTTGTCGCCAAGCAGAGTAGTCCTGAGGAATCTTAAAAACGAACCACGAATATCACATTTCAGGGAATGGTGAACGATAACGCGGGTTGATCTATTCCTTGGGCCGGGGCCAGCGTGCTTCGACGTTAGTGGCGATGCCGCCGCGGGGGCGGAACTCGCCGCGAACGACGGCCCAGACCGGATTGCAGGCCTTCACCACGTCTTCAAGCACCTGATTGACGATGTTTTCCTGAAAGATGCCGAGGTTGCGGTAGCTGAAGAGGTATTCCTTGAGGGATTTCAGCTCGAGGCAGCGCTCGCGGGGCATGTAACGGATGTTGAGCACACCGAAATCGGGCAAGCCGGTCTTGGGGCACACGGAAGTGAGTTCGGGATCGTCGATGGAGATCTCGTACGCGGGGAACTGATTCTGCCAGGTCTCGATGGCCGGAAAGGCAAAGTCAAGTCCGGCTTTGGCGTGATCATCGGTGTAACGAGGTTGCGAAGCCATATGTTTATTTTACGGGTGGCATCCACGGGAGCACAGCAGAGGCACAACTTCAATTTTCCTGCTCCCTTAGGGGCATTTGGGTAGTCCTATATACTGACTCAGGTTATTGCGGATGGCGAGAGAAAGAAAGGAATTGGACCGGCGCTGGCTGTGGATTGGGACGGCGGTCTTGCTGGTCGTGGTGTTCTTCTCTGTTCGTGCGCTTACGAGGCAGCGGTTGACAGTCCGCGTTGCCCGGGCCGAGGTTGGCTCACTTTCGAGCACCGTCAGCACGAATGGCCGGGTCGAGCCCGAGGAAAACTTCGAATACACCAGTCCGATTGCGACGACCGTTAAGTCGGTTCTCGTACAGCAGGGCGATAAAGTGCCTGCGGGTAAGCTGCTGATGGTTCTGGACGACCTGGAAGCGCGGGCTCGGCTCGCAGCGGCGGAAAGCGGTGTGAAGACGGCACAGGCCGCCCTGGAGGCAGCAACCCACAACGGAACGCTGGAACAGCGGCAGGCTGCCGCTGCAGATATAACCCGCAGCAAGCTGGATCGCGACCAGGCACAGAAAAACCTGGATGCCCTGACCAAGCTGGCGGCGACCGGAGCGGCATCGGGGAGCGAGGTGGCCGCAGCGAGGCAGCAACTCGAATCTGCACAGGCCAGTCTCGATGCGGCACAGCAGAGCGCACATGGGCGTTACTCTCCGGCAGAGGTCGCGAGGGCGCAGGCGGCTCTCACTGATGCAGAAGCCAATGCGGCTGCCGCACGCGACGTGGTGGCGAAGACGACTTATCGGGCACCGGTGGCCGGCACGGTCTACGGGATCGACGCGAAGACGACGGAGTTTGCTGAGCAAGGAAAGGTCCTGCTGGAGATGGCCAATCTGGAGCATGAGCGTGTGCGCGCCTACTTTGATGAGCCTGAGATCGGAAAGCTCGCGCTGGGCCAGCCGATTCTGATCAAGTGGGATGCAAAGCCGGGCAAGCTGTGGCATGGGCACATAGAACGCACGCCAATTACGGTGATCACATACGGAACCAGGACGGTGGGCGAGGTGCTGGTGGCGATTGACGGCGGTGATGATGGCCTACTGCCAAACACGAATGTCACAGTGACGGTTACGACATCAAGCCAGTCGAACGTGCTGAGTGTTCCGCGGGAAGCGCTTTATTCAGAAAATGGCAAGCCCTATGTCTTCAAAGTTGTGGGTGATGAGCTGATGCGGACGTCAGTCGTGACAGGAACACTGAATCTGACTCAGGTGGCCATCCTTTCAGGTCTGAAGGAGGGCGACATGGTGGCTACGGGAACGACGAGTGGGCAGCCGCTCCAGGTTGAAGTACCCATCAAGGTCGTGCAGTGAGAGGAATTCTGGCAACTTCGCTCCTGGCTTTAGCCACAGTCTTACCGGCCCATGCGGCGGAGGGAACGCTGGCGCAGGCCAACGCGGCGCTGCAGGCGGGCCAGGCGGATAAGGCGATGTCGATTCTGAGTTCCCTTCCCGAGTCGGCAGAGGTGCACCAGCTAAAGTGCCGGGTGCAGTTCACTCTTGAGCATTGGGACGCCGCGGGCGCGGAGTGCCAGCGGGCTGTCAACCTGGATAGCAACGTCTCTGACAGTCATCTTTGGCTGGGTCGCGCGCTGGGCGAGCGAGCGGGCCGCGCATCGTTCTTGAGTGCGTATTCACTGGGCAAGAGCGCGGGCGCCGAGTTCCAGAGGGCAGTGGACCTCGATCCGAGGAATGCCGAGGCATTGGCGGATCTTGGGGAATTTGACTCATCTGCGCCGGGGATTGTGGGCGGCGGAACGGACAAGGCCGAACATGTGGTCGCGCTGCTGGACAAAGTCGATCCGGCTCGCGCTCACGAGTTGCGCGGACGCATCGCAGACGGACAGAAGGACTACGGAACAGCGGAACGCGAGTTCAAGGCCGCAATCAGTGTCAGTAAGCGGCCTGCATTTGAATGGATGAACCTTGCCAGCTTTTACCGGAGGCGTCAGCGCTGGGAGGACATGGAATCCGCGGTGGAGAATGGTCTCAAAGCGGCCCAGTATGACCGGCATTCTGGCGTGGCGCTTTACAACGGCGCACTGGTGCTGATCAAGGCCAATCGTAATTCGGTGCTGGCAGCAAAGATGCTGGAGGATTATCTCGCAGGTCCCTACCTGACCGAGGAGGCTCCAGCGTTTGCTGCGCACACACAACTGGCCAGATTGAGGGCGCAACTCGGCGACAAGCAGGGCGCGTGGCGCGAACGCTCGGCGGCTCTGGGGTTGGCGCACGACTATCGTCCGGCACAACAACTGAAGTTCTAGGCATGATGAAACGCGCACCAGTTCTTCACCGAACCCATCGACATCTCGCTCGACTGATTGCCGCGGCGATGATGACGGCAGTAGCAGTGCCGGTGGCCGCCCAGGTCTCGCTGGCGACGGTGGTTGACATGGCAGAGCGCAACAGCACGGCGGTCCGAATCGCCGCGGCTGACGTGCGCAAGGCGAGGGCAGCGTTATCGGAGAGCAAGGATGTCTTCTTTCCTTCGCTGCAGTTCGGCACCGGAATTCCGGCATTTCCCGAAGAGGGGTTTACCGGTTCGCCACCCACACTGTGGAGCACGACAGTACAGTCGCTGGTCTTCAGCGTTCCGCAAAATCACTACATCCAGGCAGCGCGGGCCGGCTTGCAAGCCGCATCGGCCAACCTGAAGGATGCACGCGAGCAGGTGGCGCTGGACGCTTCTTCGGCTTATATCGAACTCGACGCAGTGAACCGGGAAATGGATGCTGCCCAGAAACAACAGGAGTTTGCCGCGCGCCTGGTCACAATCGAAGAGGAGCGGGCGGAAGCAGGAGTCGATCCGCTGAGTAATTTGCTGCAGGCGAAGCTCACAGCGGCAAACATCAAGCTGAATCGGCTACATCTGGAGACGCGGCGCGATGTGCTGATTGAGCAGATCTCGGCGCTGACTGGCCTGGCCGCAAATGCGGTGATTCCGCAGCATGACAGTATCCCCGCGATTCCGCAAATTCGTGCAGATGAACCGAAGCCAACCCCGGCGGGCATTGAAGCCGCAAGACTGGAAATGCAAGCCAAGCTCTCTCTGGCGAAGGGAGATCAGGACGTCAATTATTTTCCGCAACTCAACTTTTTCGCACAGTACAACCGCAATACGACATTGCTGAACGACGTCAACTCGTTCTTCGCGCGGCCGCTGCCGGCGAACAACCTGAGTTCCGGGTTTTCGATTCAGGTGCCGCTGTTCGATATGGGGCATAGGGCCAAGGCGCGAGAATCAGCCGCAGACGCACTGCGCGCGAAGGTCGAGGCCGAGCAGGCGGAACGGCAGAACGACATCCAGATTGCACAACTGACCGGCACCATTCGCGAGCTGGATACGATGGCAGAGATTGCGAGCCTGAAGCAGCAGATCGCGCAGGAGCAGCTGAAGACCGTTCTGACCGAGATGGAGGTTGGAAATGGTTCCGGGAGCGGACCCGGATCGACGCCTCAGCCCTCTCCGAAGGCGGAGCAACTGGCGCGTATCGATGAGAGCCAAAAGCTGGAAGAGTCGCTGGACTCGAGCTTCGATCTGGCCAAAGCGCGACTGAGCCTGTTGCGGGCGCTGGGCCACATGGGCGACTGGCTCAACGAACTGAACGTGAAGTGAGCCGTAACCCCTTTAGTTAAGGGCAAAAACAAGGGAAATGATAGACTTGAAGGGATGTCTATGCCTTTGAAAACACTGTTTCTGAACCCTCCGTCGTTTGAGAATTTCGACGGTGGCGCGAGTTCGCGCTGGCCTGCTACGCGCGAGATTGAGTCGTACTGGTACCCGGTCTGGCTGACGTATCCTGCGGGCCTGCTGGAGGGCTCGCGGCTGCTGGATGCGCCGCCGCATCACGTCTCGGCCGAGGAGACCATCAAGATCTGCACGGACTACGAGTTTCTGGTCCTTTTCACCTCGACGGTGGGCTGGGAAGGCGACCAGCGGCTGGCCGAGGCGATCAAGGCCGCAAATCCGTCGATTCGTATTGCGTTTGTCGGGCCGCCGGTGACCACCGATCCGGACCGCGCGTTGAATGAGTGCGCAGCGCTCGACTTCATCTGCCGGCGCGAGTTCGACTACTCCATTGTGGAGTATGCCAACGGCAAGCCGCGCAACGAGATCCTCGGCATCAGTTACAAGGAAAACGGCAAGATCTATCACAACCCCGATCGTCCGCAGGTGGAAGACCTGGACGCGATGCCGTGGGCGACGAAGATCTACAAGCGCGATCTGGACGTGACCAAGTACAACGTGCCGTTCCTGCTGCACCCGTATATCGCGTTGTATTCGACACGCGGCTGCCCGGCGCAGTGCACCTTCTGCCTGTGGCCGCAGACGCTGAGCGGTCATGCATGGCGCAAGCGCTCGACCGATGACGTGGCGGCGGAACTGGCGTGGGCAAAGCAGAACTTCCCCGACGTGAAGGAATTCTTCTTCGACGACGATACCTTCAACATCCAGAAGCAGCGCACGATCGAACTCTGCCAAAAGCTCAAGCCACTGGGTTTGACCTGGAGTTGCACATCGCGGGTAACCACCGATCGCGAGACGCTGCAGGCCATGAAGGAAGCAGGGTGCCGGCTGCTGATCGTGGGCTTCGAGTCGGGCGATCCGCAGATCCTGAAGAACATCAAGAAGGGCGCCACGGTGGAACGTGCGCGCGCCTTTGCCAAGGACTGCCACGACCTGGGCCTGACCATCCACGGTGACTTCATTCTCGGCCTGCCGGGCGAGACGAAGGAGTCGATCCGCAACACGATTAACTTTGCCAAGTCGCTGGACGTGGAAACGATCCAGGTTTCGATTGCGCACGCATACCCGGGGACGGAGTTCTACGAGTTTGCGAAGACCAACGGGTTCATCACGAACGAGAAGATGGAAGACGGTGGCGGCCATCAGATGGCGCACATCGAGTACCCCGGTCTGCCGGTGGACTATGTGATGGAGATGGTGCACCGCTTCTACGACGAGTACTACTTCAGGCCGAAAGCGGCAGCCCGCGTGATCTGGAAGGCGATTGTGAACCGCGACGTGCCGCGACTTTATGTTGAGGCCAAGTCGTTCCTGAAGCTGCGCGCACAGCGGAACAAGATGGTGAAGGAAGCGCGAAGCCAGCGGACGGAACCGACGACTCCGGTGGGCGCCGGCGCGTAGGCCAAATCGCGAAATTGACGAAGGGCGGCGCTCATGATGAGACCGCCCTTCTTTTCTTGCATCTGATGAGGAGATAGTCTCTCAGCCGATGGCGCATCACACGCTCACATTGCGGCAATACGGCATTCTCGGGCTGGTGGCGTTGTGTGCGCCGCTGGGGGACACATGTCTGTCGCGCGGGATGACAAGCCTGCCGCATATCTCGCTGGCGCATCCCGGATCGCTGGTGGCTGCGGTGTTTACGCCATGGATTGCGCTCGGGATTGCCCTGCTGATCGGATTCTTCGCCAGCTACCTGACGGCGCTGTCGTGGGCTGACCTGACCTTTGTATTGCCCGCGACGGCCTTCGGCAATGTGATTGTCGCTCTGTTTGCGCGATTCTGGCTGCACGAGGCCATCTCAGTGCAGCGCTGGATCGGTATCGGTTTGATCACGATCGGAGTGGGCTTTGTGGCAAATGGTCCCTCGCTGACCGAGCGCCCCACGCCGGAATCGGCGGAAAAAGCGGCGCGGGTGGAGGAAGCGGTGGAGGAGGGCCAGGCTCGATGACAGCTCCCTTCCCAGCAGCACATTCGGGATTCTGGGCCACGACGGGCATGATTGCCGCGATCATCCTGACGTCGACGATCGGAGAAGTGCTGACGGCAGCTGCGATGAAGTCGATCGGCGACCTCGACGAGATTCGCGCGCATTCGGGGATGAAAGGCGCGATCCGGGCTGTCGTCACCTGCCCTCTTTTCTTTGCCGGCGTGAGCTTTCTGGCGTTGGGTTTTTTCTCGCTTCTCTTTGCGCTGAATCACCTGGAGCTGAGTCTGGTAGCGCCGGCGTCGGCATCGCTGACGCTGGTGACGAATGCGATTGCGGCGAAGATCTTTCTGCACGAGAACGTTGATCATCGCCGCTGGACGGCGGCTGTGCTGGTATGCGTCGGCGTGTACTTTCTGGCGCACTGAAAAAGCGGCTTCCTGCGGCTAGCTTCTAGTCAGATACTTCATAAGACCTCTTGGCTTCAGGTCGGGGGCGAGGAATGTCCTGGATTGGCCGGCCGCCTTGCTGAGGGCTTCGGCGGTGAGGTGGCCGGAGCGCGCGCCGCTCTCCATCGTGGAGGGCCATCCGGTTGCAACCCAGTCGCCGGCCAGAAAACAGTTGGGCCAGGGCGAGACGGCACCGGGACGGTTGGCGTCGACACCCGGCGGCACGCCGAAGGTGGCGCGGACCTCTTTGATCAACGCGACCTTCTCGAGCTTCGCTTCTCTCACGATCGGGAAGAATTCGGCGAGTTCGGCAAGAGCCTGCTGAATGGCTTGTTCGCGCGGCAGGGCGGCAAAGGCGCGGGTGGCGCTGACGACCAGTTCGATGTAGTTGCCGGGACGCGACTGCAGCTTCGATTGGTTGTACATCCAGTGGATTTCGCGGTCGAGCAGGACGGCATGGTCGAGGTTTGTAATCTCCCGGTCGAACCAGAGATGCACGCTGCAGATGGGCCAGTGCTCGTGGCGTTCGATCTGCGCAGCGAGAGCGGCTTTTCCTTCAGCTTCAGGCAGCGAGGGCAGGAGCCTCTGCAGGCCTTCAAACGGAAGCGCGAAAACGAGGTAGCCGGCCGTCACATCGACCAGGGCGTTTGCAGCACCGCGCGCGCGAAGATGCCATTGGGCTGTGGCCGCGTCGAATGCGGCTGACTCGAGGGTCGTGTTCAGAAGAAGCTCGCCGTTGCGCTGTGCGAGGAACTCCGGCACGGCCGCATAGAGGTCGCTGAGTGGAACGGTGCTCATGCCCATGGCGCCGGCTTCGGGTGAATCCATGAAGAGACCCCGAATCACCATCGACGCGTAGTTGACCCCGATCTGGTCAAGGTCAGAGTTGAGCGCGCTGGCGATGACCAGGCGCCAGAAGCGGTTCATGGCGCCCTCGGACTGGTGCTGCCTGCGAAGCCAGTCGGCGAGCGATTGGTGCGGATCTTTGCCGCTGCCAAGCAGGATCGCGGTGAAGGCGCGGGCCAAGGAGAGCTTGTCGCGCAGAGAGAATGCGGAGCAGGCGAGCAGCTTTGGCAGGCCGTGCAGAGGCGCAGGAAGAGCGGATGCGCCCAATGCCGCGCGATGGCCACCCGGCTCGATCATCGTGTAGTCCGTGGTCCAGTGAATGCGATTTGCAACGCCGATGCGGCGGTAGAAGCCGATGAGGTTGGTATACGCGCCGATGAGCGCATGCTGGCAGTTGTCGATGACCTCGTTGACGCCGGGATGCAGGTAGGATGACGCACGGCCGCCGAGATATCCGCGGCGCTCGACCAGATGGACACGAAAGCCGGCCTCAGCGAGCGCGCATGCGGCGCTCATGCCGGCGACGCCTCCGCCGATGACGGCCACGGATTTTTGTACGCTCTGCTGCAAGCAGTGAGGCCTTTCTTCTGGAGCGAGTCAGCGGAACAGCCGTACTGCCATTACGCGGATCATGCCCACGCCGAGGATTGAAAGCTTCTGGGAAAGCGGCACGCTGGCGCGCCGGGAGAAGACGTCGTAGTCGGCGCGTTCGATTCGCTTTAATAGTGCATGATAGATGGAAACAAGCACCCACAGGGCGGGACGGCTTACAGGTTCGATGAGAGGAAGCAGTTCCTGGGCCGAGCGGTAGTAGTTCTCTGCCCTGCCGGCGATCTCGCGAAGCACTGCACGCTCGTTGGCCGCGAGAGGCGCACCGGTGG
>Ga0335073_10007755_pt1 | contig 15053 bp, 14 predicted proteins | sample Lox_Sample_22_FD_207093 | JGI IMG/M metagenome (GOLD analysis project Ga0335073, IMG submission 207093) | Soil microbial communities from Loxahatchee National Wildlife Refuge, Florida, United States - Lox_Sample_2.2 | ecosystem: Environmental > Terrestrial > Soil > Wetlands | place: USA... | reverse complement strand
CTCCGCCAGACCGGCGGAGATCCGCATCGCAAGTGATTCTGTCGCCAAGATAGCAAATCGCCCGCCGCTGAATATAGCTAATACGCGAAACTTGAGCGTGGCTGTGGATAGGGAGCAAAAAAAACCCGCCGCGCCCTACGGAGCCGGCGGGATCAAGCGGCGCGGCCTAAAGGCGCCGCGACGGAAAGCTTGAACGCGGCCGGCGCTACTCGCCATCGTCCTCCGGCTCAGGCGGCGGCGTCAAGCCTTCGAGCCCGCGCAGCAAATCCTCTTCCGTCATCCGATCGAACTGAACGTCGACGCCAAGCTCGATCTGTTCCTGCAGGCTCGGGTTGACCATCGGCGGCGCCGCCTCGGCCTCCGGCTCGTCGATCTCTACGTGCTTCTGCAATGCGTGGATGACGTCTTCGCGCAGGTCGCCGGGCGACAGCTTCCCGTCGCCGATCTCCCGCAGCGCGACGACCGGATTCTTGTCGTTGTCGCGCTGAACTGAGATTGGCGCGCCGGACGAAATCGCCCGCGCGCGGTGGCTGGCCATCAGAACCAGATCGAACCGGTTATCGACCTTGTCGATGCAATCTTCGACGGTGACGCGAGCCATAGAGACTCCTTGGCTTCAAGAAGCAGGGGCCGAGAGGAAGCGGGCCTCCTACACCGCGCGTGGGCGCGATGCAAGTTTTTTGCCCGCGCGTGCGCCCTCATGCGGCTCCCTGGCGCGCCGCACGCATCCTCGCCATGACGCCGCCGAAGGCCTCGGCGAAGCGGTCGACGTCGGCTTCCCCCGACGCCCAGCCGAGACTCAGGCGAATGGCGCCGCGGGCGAGATCGGGCTTCACCCCCATCGCGGCCAGCACATGCGACGGCGCGACCTTGCCCGACGAGCAGGCCGAGCCCGAGCTGACGGCGACGCCGGCGAGATCGAGCGCGATCATCAGCGTCGCGGCCTCGACGCCAGGGACGGAGAATGAGACCGTGTTCGGCAGGCGCGGCGCGGATTCCGAAAAGAGGACCGCGTCCGGCGCCACCGCGCGGACCGAGGCGGCGAGACGGTCGGCGAGCACGGCGAGCCGCGCTGCTTCGCTTTGATAGTCAGCGAGGCACGCGCGCGCCGCGGCGCCGAAGCTCGCGATCGCCGCCACGGCTTCCGTGCCCGCCCGGTGGCCGCGCTCCTGGCCGCCGCCCCGCATGAGCGGCGCGCCCAGGCTGATCCCGGCGCGCGCCGTCACGACGGCGCCGGCGCCCTTCATTCCCCCGATCTTGTGGCCCGAGAGCATGAGCGCGTCGGCGCCGAGCGCGGCAAGGCTCAAATCCGTTCGCCCGGCCATCTGCACCGCATCGCAGAAGACGAAGCCGCCCGCGGCGTGGATGAGCGCCGCCGCTTCGGCGACCGGCTGGATCACGCCGGTCTCGTTGTTTGCGCCCTGGAGCGCGAGCAGCGCTTTTCCCGGACGGCGGCACGCGGCCTCGAGCCAGTCGAGGTCGACCCTGCCGTCGGGCCGCAGGGGCGCGATCTCCGCCGTCGGAAACCGATGCCCCGCGAGGACGCAGGCATGTTCGCCGGCGGAGACGATGAGCCGCTCGAGCGGCGCCGCCCCGGCTCCCACGCCGAAGAGCGGATTGAGCGCCGCGTTCGCGGCCTCGGTCCCGCCCGATGTGAACGTGACGCACCGGGCGGCGACGCCCGCGAGTCGCGCGACATCGCTTCGCGCGTCCTCGACGAGGCGGCGCGCCGCGCGCCCTTCGGCGTGAACGGACGACGGATTGCCGGTCATCGCCATAGCTGCGAGCGCGGCTTCGTGCGCTTCCGGACGCAAGGGCGCGGTCGCGTTATAGTCGAGGTACGTCCGGCTCAGCGGCCGTTCGGCGGCCATCGCCACTCCCTTTCCGCCGTCCGGCAAACGAAACGCAGCGGCCTTTGCGGTTTTTCCTTGCAATTGCCGGCGCCTGGCGTGCTATGAGGCGGCCTCCGATGCGAACCCCTGCCGATTGACCGAAAAATACGCGCGCCCGACCCTGCGCCGCTCTGCGCGGTCGCGCGCATTTCGCCCCCGGCCGGGCGCGCTTCAAGCCGTTTTGGAGTTTTCATGCCCGAGGTTTTCTTCAACGGTCCCGCCGGTCGGCTGGAGGGTCGCTTTCATCCCGCCAAGCAGCGCGGGGCGCCGATTGCGGTGGTGCTTCATTCTCATCCCCAATTTGGCGGCACGATGAACAACCAGATCGTCTACAACACTTATTACAATTTCGCCGAACGGGGATTCTCGGTCCTGCGCTTCAATTTCCGTGGCGTCGGACGGTCACAGGGCGCCTTCGACCATGGCCAGGGCGAATTGTCCGACGCGGCTTCCGCTCTCGACTGGGCGCAGTCGATCAGCCCGGAGGCGCGCGCCTGCTGGATCGCCGGCGTCTCGTTCGGCTCGTGGATCGGGATGCAACTTTTGATGCGCCGACCCGAGATCGAGGGCTTCATCTCGATCGCGCCGCCCGCCAACCGGTTCGACTTCAGCTTCCTCGCCCCCTGCCCCTCGTCCGGGCTGTTCGTCCACGGCGACAAGGACCGCGTCGCGCCGCTGAAAGAGGTCCAAGCGCTAATCGAGAAATTGAAGACCCAGAAGGGCATTGTCATCGAACATGCGGTCATCCCCGAGGCCAATCACTTCTTCGAGGATTGCATCGACGAACTGCAGATGGTGGTCGGCTCCTATCTCGACAAGCGTCTCGGCATGCCTCGTCATACGCCCCCGCCGGTGCGCAAGGAGCGGGCGAAGCCGAGCCTGCCGCAGCGCGACCACCGATAGGCCCGGCGACTGACGTGTCCCTGATCACGACGACCGATGAACTCGCGCAAACCTGTCAGCGTCTCGCGCGTTCGCCGTTCGTGACGGTCGACACCGAATTCCTGCGCGAGACGACGTTCTGGCCGATCCTCTGCGTCGTTCAGCTCGCCTCGGACGACGAGGCGATCGCGATCGACGCGCTCGCCCCCGGGCTCGATCTCGAGCCCCTACTGCAGCTGATGGCCGACGAGGACGTGATCAAGGTATTCCACGCCGCACGGCAGGACCTTGAGATCTTCTGGAAACTCTCCGGCGTCCTGCCGACGCCGCTGTTCGACACCCAGGTCGCGGCGATGGTCTGCGGCTATGGCGAACAGGTCTCCTATAGCGAGCTCGTCCACTCGATCTGCCGGGTCACGATCGACAAGTCGTCGCGATTCACCGATTGGGCGCGCCGTCCTCTGGCGGAAGCACAGATCGACTACGCGATCGGCGACGTGACCCACCTACGCGACATTTATAAAACACTGTCGAAACGCGTCGCGGCGACAGGGCGCCAATCGTGGCTCGACGACGAAATGAAGACGCTGACCTCGCCCTTGACCTACGAGCAGCATCCCGAGCGCGCCTGGGAGCGTTACCGGACCAAGGCGCGCAAGCCCCGCGATCTTGCGGTGCTGATGGAGCTCGCGGCCTGGCGAGAGAGCGAAGCGCAGGCGCGCGACGTGCCCCGGGCGCGCGTGCTAAAGGACGACGTCCTGATCGAGCTCGCTCTCGCCGCTCCACGCAGCGCGGAGGCGCTCGCCAACCTGCGCGCCTTCCCGCGCGGGATGGAGCGCTCGCGCGCCGGGGCGGAGATTCTGGCGGCGGTCGAGCGCGGGCTCGCCCGCGATCCCAAGACGCTGCCGAGAATAGAGCGCGACCGGCGCAACGGCGCCAATATCGGCGCGACGGTCGAGTTGCTCAAAGTGCTGCTCCGGCAGGTGAGCGAAGAGAGCGGCGTCGCCGGCAAGCTGATCGCCACCGTCGACGATCTCGAGTCGATCGCCGCGAGCGACCGGGCCGAAGTGCCCGCGCTCATCGGCTGGCGGCGCAAATTGTTCGGCGACCGGGCGCTCGAGCTCAAGCACGGGCGCCTCGCGCTGACGGTCGAGAACGGCAAGGTCGTCACCCTCGAATGGAAAGACGCCGAGGCGGCCGGAGCGCCGAAGCCGGCCGCGTGAGAGCAGATGGGTCGATACAACGGCGCACCGTCCACCTTCCGGAGATTTGCCTCGTTACCCGCTCGCGATTGCGATGCTTGAGGGGACCTTGCCGCGGCTGACTGCTCGTGCAGGGCACGAGGTTAACAAGGTTTAACCCCGCGGCCACCGTCGGTTCATGTAAGGGCCAAAAAACCAGCAACGTTGGGGTTCACCCTGTCTGACAACCACCGCTGGACGTCTCAAATCCGGCGAGGAAACCTCAGACCAAGGAGGACTCATCGTGAAAGCCCTAGTCGGGGCGGTCAGTGTGACCGCACTTTTGGCCGGCGCTCCGGCCCTTGCAGCTGAAACCCAAAACGCTTCGCCCGCGCCTGCTTCACTCTCCGTGACCGAGGCGCCGTTCGGGACAATGCCGGACGGCCAAGCGGTTCAAATCTACCACCTGAAGAACGCCAACGGCATGGAAGTGAGCATCATCACCTATGGCGGCGCAGTTCAGTCGATCATGATGCCGGACAAGAACGGTCATATCGACGACATCGCTCTTGGCTTCGACAATCTCGATGGCTACCTGCACACCAATACGTTCTTCGGAGCGCTGATCGGCCGGTACGCCAATCGGATTGCGGACGGCAAGTTCGCGCTGAACAGAAAGACCTTCACTCTCCCGATCAACAACGCGCCGAACACCCTGCACGGCGGCCCGGAAGGCTTCAACACCAAGGTCTGGGCGGCCTCGGAGATCGAAACGCCCAACGCTGTCGGGGTCGAACTGACTCTGTTCTCGCCGAACGGCCAGATGGGCTTTCCGGGCGATCTCGCGGTCACCGTCCGCTATACGCTCGACAACGCCAACGACCTGCGCATCCACTATTCGGCTGTCAGTGACGCGCCGACCGTGATCAACCTCACCAACCACACCTATTACAATCTCGCCGGCGCCGGCGACGGCACGGTGCTCGATCAGGTCGCAATGATCAACGCCAAGAGAATCACGCCGATCAATTCGACGCTGATCCCGACCGGCAAATATATGGACGTGGCCGGAACCGATCTCGGCTTCGTCACGCCAACCCCAATCGGCGCTCACATCCACGCCGACAATCAGCAGCTGAAATACGCCGAGCCGAAGCAAGGCGGCTACGACTTCAACTACGTCTTCAACAATCCCGGCGACCTCGACGCGCTCGCGGCGAGCGTAACCGATCCGCAAAACGGACGGACGATCGAAATGTACACGGACGAGCCTGGCGTCCAGTTCTACACCGGGAACTTCCTCAACGATGTGCATGGCAAGGATGGGAAAGTTTACCCGCATTGGGGCGGCTTTACGCTCGAAGCCCAGCACTATCCCGACTCTCCCAATCAGCCGAACTTCCCGTCGACCGAGCTGAGGCCTGGCGAGAAGTACACCCAGACGACGATCTACAAGTTTCTTCCCGTGTCAGGGCCGCGCGAAGCGGCGCTGCAATCCGAAGGGAGCGCCAAAAATGAGTAAGGTCAACGAAGTCATCGCGCGCGACCGGCTTTTGCCGGCCGTCTCGCGCCGCGGCCTTTTCCGCACGGGTTTGGGTTCCGGTGTAGCCGCGCTCGCGTTCAGCGCCTTCGGCCGTGGCGAATTCGCCTTCGCCGCGGGCGAGTCAGGCGCACTGCCTTCTCATCCCGCGTGGAAATTCGTGTTCGTCAACCATGTGACCACGAATCCGTTCTTCGTGCCCACCCAGTACGGCATCGGCGACGCCTGCTCCATGCTCGGCTGCGCCTACCAGTGGACGGGGTCGGAGACGTCGATCGCGTCCCAGATGGTGAACGCGATGGACGCTGCGATTACCGCAAAGGCTGACGCGATTGCGGTCGCGCTCGTCGATCTGCATGCCTTCAACGAGCCAACCAAGAGGGCTCTCGAAGCGGGAATCCCCGTCTTCTCCTACAACGCCGACGCCAAGGGCAACGATCGCCTCGCCTATATCGGGCAGGATTTGTACGCCTCCGGCGAGGCGCTCGGTCGCCGCATCGTCGACCTGGTCGGAGAGGGTCCGGTCGTCGGCTTCATCGCGACGCCTGGACAACTCAACATCCAGCCGCGTCTCGACGGCGCGAAAGCCGCGATCAAGGCCTCCGGCAAGAACATCGAGCTGAGCGAAGTCGCCACCGGCCCGACGGTCAACGAGGAAGTGTCGCGCGTCGACTCTTATTATGTCGGGCACAAGGATGTGAAAGGCATGTTCGCGGTCGACGCCGGCAGCACCATGTCGGTCGGCAAGACGATGGCGAAGTACGGACTTGCGGCCAAGGGCGTGCACGGCGGCGGCTTCGATCTTTTACCCGAAACGCTGACTGCCATCCACGACGGCGATCTCGACTTCACCATCGACCAGCAGCCCTACCTGCAGGGCTTCTACACCGTCATGCAAATGGCGATGTTCAAGTTCTCAGGCGGGCTGACCGGACCTGCCGACACCAACACCGGACTGAAGTTCATCACCAAGGACGGTGTCGAGCCCTACCTGAAGACTCACAGCCGCTACGAGGGCAACTCGTCGGCCGAGGCCGTCATTCCGAGATCGGGTCCGATCAACGCCTGACGAAGGGCTCCTGCGATGCAGGACGTAGCGAAGCGGGCCGGCGCCGCCGACCCGCATCGTCTTGGCGCCTCGCGCACGAACCTGTTGCACCGGGTGAGCGGCGTCGTGCTGCGGTGGCGGGAGGCGAGCATCCTGCTCGCCTGCGTCCTGCTCGCCGCCTATTTCCAATCGACCAATCCGGCGTTTCTGTCGCTCTCCAACATCAGAAACCTGATCGACTTTACCGCGACAACGGCGATCATCGCCGCGGGCGAAGTGATGGTGCTGGTCTGCGGCGAGCTCGATCTGTCGGTCGGGATGGTCTACGCGCTCGTCCCCTTCATCATGTATTTCCTGGCTGCGGACGGATTGCCGCATGGCGCAGCGCTTGTCCTCGCCTTGTCCGCGGCAGGGGTGGTCGGACTCATCAACGGGGTTATCACCACCTTTCTCAGCGTGCCGGCGTTCGTCACCACGCTCGGCACGATGTTCCTCATCAACGGCCTGACGCTTACGATTTCTGGCGGCTTTCCGGTCCAGCCGACGGCGGGCGCCGCCTTCACCGCGGCTTTTGGCGGCTCGCCATGGGCGAGGCTCGGCTGGGCGCTGGCGATCGCGATTGTGTTGCAGTTCGTGCTGAACCGGACCCGTTTCGGTCTACGCACCATCGCCACGGGCGGCAACCTCACCGCCGCCGCGGAGGTCGGCGTCAAGGTGACCAGCATCAAGATTCGCAATTTCGTGTTGTGCAGCATCCTCGGCGGCTTTGCCGGGATCATCGACGCCTTCCGCATCGGCTCGATCGATCCGCTGGCGGGAGGATCCGAGATCATGTTCATGGCGATCGCCTCGGCGGTAATCGGCGGCACGCTCTTGACCGGCGGCTCCGGCACCATCATCGGCGCCCTCATCGGCGCCCTGGCGCTGGCGATCCTCCAGGACGGCTTCACCCTCAATGGGGTGAGCGCCTTCACGTTCGACATGATCCTGGGCGCGGCCATCCTCGTCACCATGGCGGTCAACGTCCGCCTGACGTTGTGGCGCGAACGGGGAGGCGGCTGATGCTCGCCCCTGTCGGCTCAGAGGTGCTCCGCGCCGAGCATGTCGAGAAATCCTTCGGGCGGATCGTCGCCCTCAGGGATGTCGACCTCAGGCTTCATCGCGGCGAGGTTCTCGGACTGCTGGGAGACAATGGGGCCGGCAAGTCGACCTTGATGAAGATCCTCACCGGCTACTACCAGCCAAGCTCGGGCCAGCTCTACTTTGAGGGCAATCCCGTTCAGCTCCGCTCGGTCAGCCATGCCCGCTCGCTGGGAATCGAGGCGGTGTATCAGGACCTCGCGCTGGTCAATGAGCTGAATGTCTACCGCAACATGTTCCTTCAGCGAGAACCAGTGTTCGGGGGAGCGTTGGGAATTCTCGATGAGCGCCAGATGCGCACCCGGGCGATGGACATGCTCGAGCGCATGCGGGTCAGGGTCCCCTCGGTCGACGTCGACGTCGCCAAGCTGTCGGGCGGGCAGCGCCAGGCCGTCGCCATTGCGCGCTCCGTCTACCAGAAGGCGAAAGTGCTCCTGCTCGACGAACCGACCGCGGCGATGGGCGTCAAGGAATCGGCATTGATCCTCGACCTCATCCAGCACCTGAAGGAGGGCGGGGACATCGCGATGATCATCATCGCCCACAACTACGCCCAGATTTTCGACGTCTGCGATCGCATCAATCTGATCGAGGAGGGCGTGATCGAGTTCGACAAGCGGACGTCCGAGACCTCCGTCCAGGAGTTGACCGACAGAGTCGTTCGCGAGTACCGGAGCGCCCGCGAGGAGGCTCGGCTGGAGCGATCGTGAAACTCAAACCCGGCCGCCGGCGTCGCGCCTGACCGTTTCGCGGCTGCCCTCGGACTCGCGGCCGGGGCTCGTCCATGCGAAGCCGCTGGCGGCGCCATGAGCCGCTTGGCCAGGCGCATTGCGGGGGGAGAACGGGAGACGGCAGCGGGTCAGGACCTTTCAAGCCCCGGCGCGGATATCGTGTGGCTGCGCGACGACTTTCGCCTCGACGACCAGCCGGCGATCGACGCCGCGCAGTCTCACCCGGCGCTCTATGTCTACGTACACGACGATTCGGCCCGCAATGGCCGCCCGCTCGGAGGCGCGGCACGATGGCGGCTCGCCCAGTCGCTGCAATCGTTTGCCAAGCGCCTCGCGGCCCGCGGGGCGCGCCTCGACATCGTCAGCGGCGAGGCGGACCGGACCATCCTCGCGCTCGCCCGCGCGGCGAAAGCGCACCGCGTTGTCTGGACGCGGCGCTACGAGGCGGTGTCGATTGCGCTCGACGGCTCCGTCAAGACGTCGCTGCGCGAGCACGGGGTCGTGGCTCTGAGTTTCAACGGCCGGCTCATGCGCGAGCCGTGGGAGGTCGCGAAGCCCGACGGCGCTCCGTCCGGCAGCTTTTCCGCCTTCTGGCGCCGGCATCGCGCGCTTCCGGCCCTGCCCGCGCCGTCGCCGGCGCAGGATCGGCTGATGCAGGCGCCGTGGCCCGAGGATGCGCCGCAACGCGTCACGATCGAGGCGCTGAGGCTTACGCCGGTCAAACCCGACTGGTCGGGCGAGCTTGCTCTCGGCGAGACCCCGGGCGAGGAGGGCGCGCTCGCCACGCTCGCCAGTTTCGTCGACAGCGGGCTTGCGTCTTATGCCGAGGGCCGCGACCTGACCGCGCGCGAGGCGACCTCGCGCCTTTCGGCCCATTTGCGCTTCGGCGAAATCTCGCCGCGGCGGATCGCCGTCGCGGTCGAGGCCGCCGCCGCCGCCCAGCCCGCCCTGCTCGGCGACGCCGAGAAATATCTGGCCGAGCTCGGCTGGCGCGACTTCGCCGCCGCGCTCCTCTATCGGCATCCCAACCTCGCGACGCGGCCGTTGAGAGCCCAATTCGAGCGCTTTCCCTGGCGCGACGACGACACGGGCTTCCGCGCTTGGGCGCGCGGCCTGACCGGCTATCCGATCGTCGACGCCGGCATGCGCCAGCTCTGGCGCACCGGATATATGCACAATCGCGTACGGATGATCGCGGCTTCGTTCCTCATCAAGCATCTGCTCATCGACTGGCGGCGGGGCGAGCAATGGTTCTGGGATACGCTCGCCGACGCCGATCCCGCCAGCAATCCGCTCAACTGGCAATGGGTCGCGGGCTCAGGCGCGGACGCCGCGCCCTTTTTCCGTATCTTCAATCCCATGCTGCAGGCGGAAAAGTTCGACCCCGACGGCGCTTATACCCGCCGCTGGGTTCCCGAGCTCGCGCGCCTCGAAGCGCTCGACATCCATGCGCCGTGGCGGGCCTCCAGCGACGCGCTCAATCGCGCCGGAATCGTCCTCGGCAAAACCTATCCGACGCCCATCGTCGACCATGCGCAAGCCCGCGCCCGGGCGCTCGCTGTTTTCGACGAGATGCGCGGTGAGACGAAAGATTAATTTTGACCGGAGCCGCCACGAGCCACTTTACACCGGCTCCCCCGCCGACAGCGCCGCCTCTTGGACCAGGAACTCGCGCAGGGCCTTGATGCGCGCAGAATTGGCTTCGTCGGGACGGCAGACGAAATAATAGCCGAACGGCGTCGCGACGCTGGTCTTGAACGGCTGGACAAGACGCCCCGCGGCAAGATCGTCCGCTGCGATGGCGAACGAGGTCAGCGCCACCCCCTGCCCTTGCGCCGCGGCGCGCAGCGTCATCGCCATGTTGTTGAAGAAGACGCCGTGCGTCGCCTCGACGTTTCGCGCGCCGGCGGCTTTCAGCCAGTCGGCCCAGGTCGGCCAGGAGGCGTGCGCCGGATTCCAGTCGAGATGCAGCAGCGTATGGCGGCGAAGGTCCTCGGGCGAGCGAAGCGGATCGGCGCCAGCGACAAGGCGCGGCGCGCAGACCGGAAACACGTCCTCCTTGAACAGAAGCGTCGCGGCGAGGTCCGGGAATTCGCCCGCGCCCCAGCGGATCAGGCCGTCCGCCGCGCCGGACTCGAGCGCTTCATCGATCGGGTCGGCGTCGATGAGGACGTCGGTGTCCGGATGGCGGTCCTTGAACCTGCCAATTCGGCCGACGAGCCAAGTCGCGGCAAACGACGGCGTCGAGTTGATGACCAGAAAGCGCCGCCCTCTGCCCTCGCGCATCGCGCGCGCCGCCCTGGCGAGAAGCGCAAATCCTTCGGTCAGCGTCGCGGCGCCGGCGGCGCCGGATTCGGTCAATTGAAGTCCGCGGCCGCTTCGCTCGACCAGCCTTGCGCCGACATCCTGCTCGAGCGCGCGCACCTGCTGGGCGACCGCGGCCTTGGTCACGTGCAATTCCTCCGCTGCCCGGGCGAACGACAAGCGGCGCGCGGCGACCTCGAAGGCGCGCAGCGCGTTCAGCGGCGGCAGACGAGGGAGCAGGCCCATAGTTTAGCTGTCCTATACAATCGGCGCAAAAGGAATGACTTGCTGCGCTCGTCCTTCGTCTTATATAGGTCGGCGACAGCGGCGCAAGCGGCGCGCTTTATGGCTAAGGATCAGTAGTATGACCGCCTCGACGACGAATCTCGCTCATTCTTATGCCGATTTCGGCGCCTCGTCCTGGGTCGGCCTAGTGAAAAAAATTCTTAACCGACTCGCCGAGCGTGCAGAGGCGGCCATCGATCGCAGCCGGCTCGCGGCGTTGCCCCGCCGCTACCTAGACGACGTCGGTATGACGGTCGGCGAACGGGCCGCGATGCTCGGTTACGAGGAGCCTTCGCTCGACCCCTATGCGCTCGCGGCGACCCAGCGGCTCTAAGCGCCTCGCCCGTCAACCGAAAGCGAGCGGAATCGAACGCTGCGTGACGCTCGCAAGTGTCGCGCGCTTGCCCATCGCCTCGTTGACGCTTGTGGGAACAGGCTCGTTGTTCGCACGTTGAAGGCTGCGACACGTCGGGAATGCGGCTCTTCGCGCCGCGCCGCGAGCTCGGCTTGACGGGGGCGGCGCAGCATCGGAAAAGACGGCTCCCCTTCATGTGGGAGCCGGGATGCAACGCGTCACGCTGATCGACAATTATGACAGCTTCACCTTCAACCTCGTCCACTACCTCGGCGAGTTGGGTGCGGATGTGTCGGTTTGGCGCAACGATGAGATCAGCGTCGCGGAGGCGCTCGGCTCGAAGCCGGACGCGATCGTGCTTTCGCCCGGGCCGTGCACGCCGAACGAGGCGGGCGTTTGCCTCGACCTCGTCCGCATGGGCAGCGAAGCGACGCCGATGCTCGGCGTCTGCCTCGGCCATCAGGCGATCGGGCAGGCTTTCGGCGGCGAGATCGTTCGCGCGCCGGCGCCGATGCATGGCAAGGTCTCGCGAATATCCCATCGCGCCCGCGGCCTGTTTCGCGGGCTGAACGGACCCTTTCAGGCGACCCGCTATCATTCGCTCATCATTGAGCGAGACAGCGCGCCCGCCGAGCTCGAGATCAGCGCCGAGAGCGACGACGGCCTCGTTATGGCCGTGGAGCACCGCGATCGCCCGGCGTTCGGGGTCCAGTTCCATCCGGAGAGCATTGCGAGCGAGCATGGGCGGCAAATCCTGCGCAATTTCTTGGACTTGGCGGCCGCTTTTCATCAACGCCAGCAGGCTTTCTGAGGGGGACGCAAAGCGGGGCCATGGAATCGTTCAAGCCGCTCATCGCCAAAGTCGCCGCGGGGGCGACGTTGAGCCGGGCCGAGGCGGAGACCGCCTTCGATTCGATGCTCTCGGGCGAAGTGACGCCATCGCAGATGGGCGGGTTCCTGATGGCGCTCCGGGTGCGGGGAGAGACGGTCGACGAGATCACCGGCGCGGTCGCGGCGATGCGGGCAAAGATGGTTGGGGTAAAGGCACCGGCGGACGCCATCGACATTGTCGGCACCGGCGGCGACGGATCGGGCTCCTACAATGTCTCCACCTTGGCCGCGATCGTCACCGCCGCCTGCGGCGTGACGGTCGCCAAGCACGGCAACCGCGCCATGTCTTCGCGCTCCGGCGCCGCTGATACGCTCGCCGCGCTCGGGGTCAAGATCGGGCTTGCGCCGGACGGCGTCGAACGCTGCATCAGCGAGGCCGGAATCGGATTCATGATGGCGCCCGCGCATCACGCGTCGATGCGGCATGTCGGTCCGACGCGGGTCGAGCTCGGCACCCGCACGATCTTCAATCTGCTTGGACCGCTTTGCAATCCGGCCAGCGTCAAGCGCCAGGTCGTCGGCGTCTTCTCCGCCGCCTGGCTCGAGCCGATGGCCGCGGTGCTGCGCAATTTCGGCTCCGAGCGGGTTTGGGTGGCCCATGGCCTCGACGGTCTCGACGAGATCACCACCACGGGCCCGACCAAGGTGGTCGAATTGAAAGGGGGCGCTCTTCACGCGTTTGAACTGACGCCGGAAGCGGCCGGCCTCGCCCGCTCGGCGGCTGCGGCGCTCAAGGGCGGCGACCCCGCCCACAACGCCAAGGCGCTCGTCGATGTCCTCGACGGTGCGGCGGGAGCCTTTCGCGACATTGGCCTTATGACGACGGGCGCAGCGCTCGTGGTCGCCGGCAAAGCAGGCTCGGTCAAGGATGGTGTGGCCATGGGCAACGAAGCGATCCGCTCCGGCGCCGCCCGACGCACGCTCGATCGATTGATCGCAGTCTCGAACGCCTGAAAGCCGGGAACGCCGATGGGTGACATCCTCAAAAAGATCGAGAGTTACAAGCGGCGCGAAATCGCTGACGCCAAGGTCAGGGTACCGCGCGCGACGCTTGAGCGTGAGATCGAAGGCCAGTCTCCGCCACGCGGCTTCATCAAGGCGCTGGAACGGGCGATCGAAGAGGGTCGGTTCGGCCTGATCGCCGAAATCAAGAAGGCGAGCCCCTCGAAGGGGATGATCCGCGAAGACTTCGACCCGGCCGCGCTCGCCAAGGCCTATCAGGCCGGCGGCGCCGCCTGCCTCTCCGTCCTCACCGACGCACCCTCGTTTCAGGGCGCGCCCGAGCACCTGATCAAGGCGCGCAAGGCGACGACGCTTCCGATTCTGCGCAAGGATTTTCTGTTCGACGCCTATCAGGTGCTGGAAGCGCGCGCCTGGGGCGCCGACTGCATCCTCATCATAATGGCCGCCGTCGACGACGAGACCGCCAAGACGCTCAACAAGGCCGCGCACGACCTCGGCCTCGACGTGCTGATCGAGACCCATGACGAAAGTGAGCTCAAACGTGCCCTCACGCTCGAGGGCCGGCTGATCGGCGTCAACAATCGCAACCTGCATACGTTCGAGACCTCGCTCGAGGTGTGCGAGCGGCTGCTCCCGTCAATTCCGAAGGGGAAGATCGTGGTCGCCGAAAGCGGCATCTCCGACCATGCCGACTGCAAGCGGCTTGCCAAGGCCGGGGTGGAAGCCTTTCTGGTCGGCGAGGCGCTGATGCGCCACAAGGACGTAACCGCGGCGACCCGTACCTTACTCACTGGAATCTAAGTGGAATTTGAAGCGGGACCGACCGTCCGCTTTCGCCGCCGCGCCGATCTCATCCTGGTGTTTTGGACTTCGAGCGCGCGTCGGCCCAGCGGACGTTCTATTTTCGTTCCAGGCGCGCCCATGTTAGTTTATATGCGGCGCGATTCGTCACAACATGAAAGCCGACATGAACGACCTCTTCGGCGCCGCGGCGCCCCAGCGCGGCAAGCCCGCGCCGATCCAAAGCAAGTCTGCGGCGCGCACCGGCTCGCGGCGGGAAACGGACTACACCGCCGCCTCGATCGAAGTGCTCGAGGGGCTCGAGCCCGTTCGGCGGCGTCCTGGGATGTATGTCGGCGGGACTGACTCAAACGCGCTCCATCACCTCTTCGCCGAGGTGATCGACAATTCGATGGACGAAGCGGTCGCCGGTCACGCCACCTTCATTGAAGTCTCCCTCGAGCAGGACGGCTGGCTCAGCGTCGTCGACAACGGCCGCGGCATGCCGGTCGATCCGCACCCGAAATTTCCCAAGAAATCCGCCCTCGAAGTGATCATGACAATGCTTCACGCGGGCGGGAAGTTCGACAGCGGCGCCTACGAGACCTCGGGGGGACTTCATGGCGTCGGCGTCTCGGTGGTGAATGCGCTTTCCGAAAGGCTCGAAGTCGAGGTTGCCCGCAGTCAGACGCTCTACCGCCAGACCTTCGCGCGCGGCAAGCCCACGTCCCCGCTCGCCATCGTCGGCAAGGCGCCCAACCGGCGCGGCACCAAGGTGCGCTTTTTGCCCGATCCCCAGATTTTCGGCGCCCAGGCGCGGTTTGATCCCGCGCGCGTGTTCAAGATGGCGCGTTCGAAGGCCTATCTGTTCGGCGGCGTGGAGATCCGATGGCGCTGCGCGCCCTCGCTTATCGGCGAAGGCGGTAAAGTGCCAGCGGAGGCCACTTTTCATTTTCCCGGCGGGCTTCGCGACTACCTCGCCGGCGACATCGAGGGGCAAGAACTCGTCGTCGATCAGGTTTTCACAGGCCGAGTGGAAAAGGCAGGCAAACACGGCTCGG
>Ga0335073_10007754_pt1 | contig 15054 bp, 16 predicted proteins | sample Lox_Sample_22_FD_207093 | JGI IMG/M metagenome (GOLD analysis project Ga0335073, IMG submission 207093) | Soil microbial communities from Loxahatchee National Wildlife Refuge, Florida, United States - Lox_Sample_2.2 | ecosystem: Environmental > Terrestrial > Soil > Wetlands | place: USA... | reverse complement strand
GAGCCATGCCGCCCGTCGTTCGACGAGGGGCAGATCCTCGAGCGGCTCGCGATGACGCCGGCGGAGCGCCTGGCCAACTTCACTGCGTCGAGCCGCAACTTGGGCACGCTGATTGGCAGGTCAGCCGCGGCGCCGCCGGCCCTTCGCGCCGGTGAGACGCTACGCAGTCTGGTCGAACGCGGCGTGGACTTCGTTGTCGCGGGCGGCATCGCTGCGGTGCTTCACGGATCGGCGCGCAATACGTTCGACCTCGATATCTGGGTCGCCACCGACGACACCAACCTCACCGCTCTCAACGACACGTCCGTCACATCGCTGGGCGAGCTCGACGTGCTGGCTCGGCCTCCGGGCGCTCCGGTCTACGAAGAGCTCCGCCGCCACGCGGATCGGTACGACCTGGGTGGGTTCAACGTGTCCGTTGCATCGATCGACGATCTGATCGCGATGAAGCAGGCCGCCGGACGCCCCAAGGATCTGCTCGACATCGAAGAGCTCGAGGCCATCAGGCGCCTGCGCCGGCGTGAGTAGCCCTACCCTGTGGAACCGTCGCCATGAAGACCGCGATCATCACCATTTCGACCTCGGTGGCCGCCGGCAAGTCCGAGGATCGCTCCGGGGAGGCGCTGGCCAAGCTGGCCGCCGGCGCCGGCGCGGAGATCATCGCTCGTGAGGTCGTGGCCGATGACCGCAAGGCGATCGAGAAGCTGCTCCGCCGCCACGCGCGCGACGGCGTGGCGCTGATCTTCACCACCGGCGGTACGGGCTTCACCCACGACGACGTGACGCCGGAGGCGACCAAGGCGGTGATCGACCGCGACGCCCCGGGGTTTGCCGAGGCGATGCGGGCCGAGGCGCTCAAGCACACCCCGATGGGCATCCTGTCGCGCGGCGTGTCCGGGATCGCCGGACGCACCCTGATCGTCAACTTCCCGGGCAACCCCAAGGCGATCGGCGAGCTGTTCCCGGTCATCGGCCCAACGCTCGGGCACGTCGTGACGACGCTGCAGCACGAAGGTGGACCCACCCCCGGGCATTGAGCTGCGCGGGCTGGTCCGCCACTTCGGCGAGCGGACCGTGCTGCGAAAGGTCTCGGTTTCCGTTCCCGCCGGGGCCACGCTCGCGGTGCTGGGGCGAAACGGCGCCGGGAAGTCGACGTTGCTGCGGATCCTGGCCACGCTGCTTCGTCCTCATGGCGGCGAGGTCTCGGTGCTCGGGGAGCCGCTGCCGCGGCGGGCATGGGCGGTCCGGGGCCGGCTCGGCCTGCTCCCCCACGAGCCCCTCCTGTATCGCGATCTGAGCGGGCGCGAGAACCTCGGCTACCACGCCCGGCTGCACGGCGTGGCCCCGCGCCGGGTCGAGGAGCTGCTCGAGGCGGTCGGGATGACCGAGCGCGCCGCTGAGCCCGTGCGGCTGCTCTCGCGCGGGATGGTCCAGCGGCTCGCGGTCTGCCGGGCGGTGATCCACGCTCCGAGCCTGCTGCTGCTGGATGAGCCGCTGGCCAACCTCGACCCCGCGGCTACGGGGCTGGTCGAACCGCTGATCGGACGTTCCTGCGGGGCCACCCGCGTGCTCACCAGCCACGACCCGCGCGCGGCCATGGCCGAGGCCGACCTGGTGCTGGGCCTGCAGGACGGACGGGCGGCGTTCGTGAGCCAGCCCGACAAGGTGGAGCCGGCGGCGGTCGAGCGACTGTATGCGTGACGGACGGGGTGGTGGGGGTGACGGGAGGGGACCGGGAACCTGGCGCACCGTGGTCACGGTCCTGCGCAAGGACCTCCTGCTCGAGCTCCGCGGGCTCGACACGCTGCCGGCGATGATCCTGTTCTCGATCGTCACGTTTGTCATCTTCCACTTCGGCCTCAATCAGGAGACGATCGCGGGGCAGGAGGCCGCCGGCGTTCTGACCGTCACGCTGCTGTTCGCGTCAATGCTGGGGATCAACCGGCTGTTCGTGGCCGAGCGCGAGCAGGGCGGCTTTGACGGCTTCCTGCTGGCTCCGGTGGACCGCTCGGCGCTGCTGATCGCCAAGGCGACGGCGCTGTTCCTGTTCCTGGTCGTGCTCGAGGTGATCGCCGTGCCGGCGTTCGCGCTGCTCCTGCTGGGGCCATCGCTCGGGCCGCCGTTGCCGGGGCTGCTCGCCATGCTGGCGCTGGGCGACGTCGCATTCGCGGTCATCGGAACGCTGGTGTCGGCGATCGCAGTGCAAACGCGGGCCCGTGACCTGATCGGCCCGATCGTCGGCCTGCCGCTGCTGCTGCCGGCGCTGATCGCGCTGGCTCGGGGTATCGGCCCGCTGCTGGCCGCCCACGGGTCGGGGACCCCCCCCGGGAAGTGGGTGGCGATCCTCGCTCTTTATGATGTGGTGTTCGCCCTCCTCTCCTACGCCGTATTCGACTTTCTCCTGGAGGACTAAGGCTTTGACGACTTACGGCCGCGGGCTGCGCGGCCTGTCCCTCTTGACCGTTTTGACCATCACGGTCGCGTTCGTGCTGGTCTTCTTCTACGCCCCGCTGGACGCCAACCAGGGGTTCATCCAGAAGATCTTCTACCTCCACGTGCCGCTCGCGATCACCGCGCTGTGCGGGTTCGTGTTCGGCGGGCTCCTCGCCGTCATGTACCTGCGCACCGGGGAGCGCAAGTGGGACATCCGCTCCTACGTGGCCATCCACATGGCGCTGATCTTCGGCGTGGGCACGCTGCTCACCGGGACGATCTGGGCCAAGGCATCGTGGGGCCATTGGTGGGTATGGAGTGACCCGACGCTGACCTCGTTCCTGATCGTCATGCTGCTGTTCGCGACCTACCAGCCACTGCGCTTCTCGATCGAGGATCCCGAGCGCCAATCGCGCTACGCGAGCGTGTTCGCGGTGGTCGCCGGCGCGTTCGTGCCCTTGAATTTCCTGGCGGTGCGGCTCGCCCAGCCCTACGTTCACCCGCGCGTGCTGACCCTGACCGGGGGCAACCTGCCCGGCCCGATGCGTCTCACCTTCGTGGTCGCATGGCTCGGCATCGCGCTCCTGTACGTGACCCTCTGGAAGTACGAGATGGCGGCCAAGAGCACGCGGATGCAGGTGCGCGCCCTGCGCCGGGCGCTGCTCGGCGAGGACGCGGTCGCACCCTTGAAGCGGAGCGCGGCGCCCTCGTGAGCGGTCTGGTTCTGCATATTGCCGTCGCCCCGGCCCTACCTCTGCACGCCGCCGGCAAGTACGTGGCGGGCGCGTACATCGTGTTCGTGGCGATCCTGTTGATCTACGTGGGGATCATGGCCACGCGGCTCGGGCGCATGGAGCGCGAGCTCGATGAGCTACGCCGGGACGTGCTCGCGCGCCGGGGCGATGCGGACGACAACCCCGCGGGCGAGTCCGATCGCGAGCACGAGACGGTGGCGTGAGCGGCGAAGACTTCGTCTTCGCTTACGAGTTCGGCTGGCGCCGAACTCGGGACCGCGAGTGCGTGTCGTGAGCGAGCTCCTGGCGATCGGCGTCTCGCACAAGACCGCGCCGGTGGAGGTGCGCGAGCGCCTGGCCCTCCCCGACGCCCGCGCGAAAGAGTTCGTGCGGGACCTGCGCGGGACGGGCGAGGTGCACGAGGCGGTCACGATCTCGACCTGCAACCGGACGGAGCTCTACATGGTGGTCGGCAACCCGGTCGAGGCCGAGAGCCGGGCGCTCGCGATGCTGGCCAGCCAGGCCGGCACCCGTTTGAGCGAGCTGGCCCGGTCGATCTACTCGCTGCGGAACTGCGACGCGGCGCGCCACCTCTACCGGGTCACGGCCGGCCTGGACTCGATGGTGGTGGGCGAGGCCGAGATCCAGGGGCAGATCAAGCGCGCCTACGACGCCGCGATCGCCCGCGAGACGGTCGGGCCCCTGAGCAACCACCTGTTCCAGGCGGCGCTGACCACCGGCAAGCGAGTGCGAACCGAGACCGCGATCGGCGAGCGCCAGCTGAGCCTCCCCGCCGTGTCGGCGGCGCTGGCGCGCGAGCAGCTCGGGGATCTGCGCGAGCGCGAGGTGGTGATCGTGGGCACGGGCGAGACCGGCGAGCTGGCCGCGCGGGCGCTGGCCGACAGCGGCGCGCGGCTGGTGTTCGTGGCCAGCCGACGGCGTGACCGGGCGATCTCGCTGGCTCGTCGCTACGGCGGGGAGAGCCTGATGTTCGACGAACTTCCGCGCGCGCTCGAGCAGGCCGACATCCTGGTGGCGGCTACCGCATCGCCGCACCTGCTCCTCGAGGCGGAGGAGCTGGCCGAGGTGATGGGTGGGCGCGGCGGGCGAGCGCTGCTGTTGATCGATCTCGCGGTCCCGCGTGACATCGACTCGGCGTGCGGAAGGCTCGACGGCGTCTCGCTGTACGACATCGACGACCTCCAGGCGGTGGTCACGCGCAACCGCAAGGTGCGCCAGGCCGAGGCGCGCAAGGCCGAGGGGATCATCGAGCAGGAGATCCAGCAGTTCGCGGGGTGGCTCGGCTCGCTCGAGGTGCTCCCGACGCTCACCGCGCTCCGGGTTCACGCAAGCGAGATCGCCTCGCAGGTCGTGGCCGAGAACGCCGGGAAGTGGGATGGGGCGTCCGAGCGCGACCTGGAGCGGGTCGACGCGATCGCGCGCACCATCGTCAACCGCCTGCTGGCCTCGCCGACGGCCCGGCTCAAGGAGCTCCACGATGACCGCGTGCACGCGCGGATGGCGTTGATCCGCGATCTGTTCGGGCTGGAGGTCGAGAGCGAGGCCGGTGCCGATCGCGGTGCGGCGGCCGGGAGCGCGGTCGCCGAGGAGCTGGCCGACGTGCGCGTGCTCCGCCCCGGACGGCGTTGATCCGGGTCGGCACGCGCGGCAGCGCGCTGGCGCTGGCGCAGGCGTCGTGGGTGGGCGAGCGGCTCTCTGAGTCCTACGAAATCGTCACGATCGAGGCCGTGGGGCCGGTGGAGGACAAGTCGCGCTGGGTCTCAGGGCTCGAGCTTGCGCTCCTGGACGGCAAGATCGACATCGCCGTGCACTCGGCCAAGGACGTTCCGGCGGAGCTCGCCGACGGCCTCTCGCTCGTGGCCGTTCCGGCGCGCGAGGATCCGCGCGACGCGATCTGCGGCGCCGCTTCGCTGTCCGAGCTTTCGCCGGGAGCACGGGTGGGGACGAGCTCCTTGCGCCGGGCGGCGCAGATCCGCGCGGCGCGATCGGATGTGGAGGTCGTGGAGGTGCGGGGCAACGTCGACACCCGGCTGCGCAAGCTCGGTTCTGGTGAATGCGACGCGCTCGTGCTGGCGGTGGCGGGGTTGGCGCGGCTCGGGCGCCTCGATGCGGTCGGCGGGATTCTCGACGAGTTCGTCCCGGCGGCCGGGCAGGGCGCGCTGGCGGTCGAGGCGCGTCCGGGCGCCGTGACCGTGTCCGGGCTCGTCGACCCCGACGATTTCGCCTGTGTCATGGCCGAGCGAGAGCTGACGCGCGCGCTCGGCGCATCGTGCAACACGCCCGTCGGCGCGCATGCCCGGGTCACCGAAGATGGCGAGTTCGAGCTGACAGCGTGGGTCGGTCGTCCGGACGGCTCGGTGTGGATTCGCGATCAGATGCGGGGCGGGGCGGCCGGGCTCGGCGCGCTGGTCGCGGGGCGGCTGCTCTCGGCAGGGGCCGGGGAGCTGCTGTCGTGACCGTGTACCTGGTCGGGGCCGGCCCGGGCGACCCGGGGCTGATGACCGCACGCGCGCTCGAGCTGATCGCCGCGGCCGACGTGATCGTGTACGACCGGTTGATTCCGGACGGTGCCCTGTCGGGAGCGCGGGGCGACGCGGAGCTGATCTACGCCGGCAAGGAGGGCGGCGGCGAGTCGATGCCCCAGGGCGAGATCACGCGGTTATTGGTGGATCGTGGTTCCTCTGGAGCTTCGGTTGTGCGGTTGAAGGGTGGCGATCCGTTCGTGTTCGGCCGCGGCGGTGAGGAGGCTCTGGCGCTGCGCTCGGCGGGGGTGGGATTTGAGGTCGTCCCGGGCGTGACGGCAGGGGTTGCGGCCCCGGCGTTCGCGGGCATCCCGGTCACGCAGCGCGGGGCGGCGAGCGCCGTGGCCTTCGTCACCGGGCATGAGGATCCGGACAAGGCTTCCGGGGCGGCTTTGGACTGGGCGGCTCTGTCTGGGTTTCCCGGAACGCTGGTGTTCTACATGGGGGTACGTCAGCTGGGCGCCATCGCGGAGCGGCTGATCGCTGGTGGGCGTGATCGGTCTGAGCCGGCTGCGGTGATCGAGCGCGGGACGCTGCCGGGCCAGCGGGTCGTGTCCGGCACGCTGGCAACGATCGCGTCGGAAGCGGCCTCGGCCGACGTGCGCGCGCCGGCGCTGGTCGTGGTGGGTCCGGTCGTGGAGTTGCACGAGGAGTTGACCTGGCTTTCTTACGATCGGTGGCCGCTGGCTGGCGTGTCGGTGGCGGTCACTCGCGCCCGTGCCCAGGCGAGTGGGCTGGCCGACCGGCTGCGGGGGCTGGGCGCGTCCGTGGTCGAGGCGCCCGCGATCAGAATCGTCGCGCTCGACGGGCCACCGTTGTCCCTGGCCGGGTATGACCTGATCTGCCTGACGAGCCCGAACGGGGTCCGGATCTTCTTCGACCGGCTGTTTGGGGCGGGGCTCGACGCGCGCGCGCTCGCCGGGGTCCGGGTTGCGGCGATCGGGCCGGGCACGGCCGCGGCCCTGCGTGCGTTTGGCGTGGTGGCCGATGTGGTGCCCCCGGAGCGGTTCGTGGCCGAGGGATTGGTCGAGGCGCTGGCCGAGGTTCCGGTCACGCGGGCGCTGGTCGCGCGGGCGGCTTCGGCGCGTGACGTCCTGATCGACGCGTTACGGGAACGTGGCGCCGAGGTCGACGTGGTCGCGCTGTACGAGACGGTGGCCTCGCCGCTGTCAAGAACCCAGGTGGCCGCCGTCGAGGCCGCGGATTACGTCACCTTCACCTCCTCCTCGACCGTGCGTTTCCTGGTTTCGACGTTGGGCGGGGATGGGTCGGCCTTGAACGGCCGGTTGGTCAGCATCGGGCCGGTGACGAGCGCGACGCTCCGCGACCACGGACTCGAGCCCCACGTCGAAGCCGCCCGTCACGACATCGACGGGTTGATCGAGGCACTGGTGGCGGACGCTAGCGCGCGGCGGCTTCCAGCCAGCGGCTGAGCGCGCGCTGACCGGTCAGCGTGAGCTGCCCGTCGGCGGCGATCCAGTCACGCACGCGCAACTCGCGGACGATCCCGAGCGCATCGCTCGGGCCCGGGCCCTCGCCCTTGGCCGCCAGCGCGTCGGCACCGGGCTCGATGATCCAGCGCCCGGAATCGAGCGCCGCCAGCGCGAGGCCCTGTTCGTCGGTCGGCTGATCGAGCGGGTGCGGGCCGGCGGTGCCCAACGGGTCGGCGGGGTCGGCTTTTCGCCCCGGTACGGGCCACCCAGGCCCCGGGGCGCTCCATCCTGCTCCCGAGGCGCGTCGGGCGATCTCCTCGCCGAGGCCAGAGCTGAGAGCGCGCAGCCAGCCGCCCGCGTTCTCGGCCCATTCGGCCGCGGTGCTCGAATCGACGCCAAAGCGATCGGAGATGTCGTCGAGGTCGACGTTCTCGAGCGAGCGCTCGAGGTACTGGCCAAGTTCGGCGGCGATCGAACGCAGAGCGTCCTCGAAGTTCTCGCCACCGGGATCGTTCGCAAACATACTCAGATGATGGCATGTCGCAACCAGTAGTCACGTTCCTTTCTGATTACGGACTGTCCGACGACTTCGTCGGCGTCTGCCACGGGGTGATCGCCAGGCGCTGCCCGGAGGCTCGTGTGATCGATCTCACTCACGGAGTGCCGCGGGGTGACGTCCGCGCCGGCGCCCTGATCCTGCGCTCGACGCTGCCCTACCTGGCGGATGGCGTCGTGCTCGCGGTCGTGGATCCCGGGGTCGGATCTCAGCGTCGTGCGGTGGCTCTGCGCGCGGCCGATGGTCGGCTGTTGGTGGGTCCCGACAACGGGCTGCTGTCGCCGGCGGCGGCGGTTTGCGGAGGAGCGGTCGAGGCGGTCGACATCGGTCGATCGGGGCTGGTGTTGCAGTCGGTCTCGGCCACATTCCACGGGCGCGACATCTTCGCCCCGGTGGCGGCGGGGCTGGCGGCGGGCGCGGCGCTGTCGGATGTCGGTTCGGCGATCGACCCGTCGGGGCTGGTGGAGCTTCAACTTCCGCGCGCGCGGGTCGTGTCGGAGGGCGTGCTGGTGGCGCACGCCGTATACGTGGATGGCTTCGGGAACGTGCAGCTCGATGTCGAGGCCGATGAGATCGGCCGGTTCGGCCTCTCGGTGCGGCAGGTCGTGGAGCTCACGGTGGCCGGTCGGAGTCCGGCGCGGGCGCGTTATGTCCGCACGTTCGCCGACGCGCGGGCTGGAGAATTGCTTCTGTATTCGGACTCCTACGCGCGCCTTGCGGTCGCGGTCAATCGCGGCAGCGCGGCCTCGCGGCTCGGGCTCGCCGTGGATCACCAGTTGCGGATACGGCTCGTGTGATGCTGGGGGTCCCGCGCGTCCACTACCGGGTGACCGACTCGACCAACGCCCGCGCCCGCTCGCTCGCCGCTGCGGGAGCGCCCCACGGTACGGTCGTCACCGCCGCCGAGCAGTCGGCCGGCCGCGGCCGTCAGGGACGGGCCTGGAGCGCGGCGCCAGGCCGGGCGCTGCTGTGCTCGGTGGTAATCCGCGACCCGGTGGCGCTCCTCCCGCTGGCCGCCGGCGTGGCGGTGGCGGAGGTGGTGGGGCCGCCAGCGCGGTTGAAGTGGCCGAACGACGTGTTGCTGGAGGGGCGGAAGGTGGCGGGCATCCTGGTCGAGGGGCGTCCCCAGGAGGGCTGGGCGGTCGTGGGCATCGGGCTCAACGTGGCGCTCCGGGCCTCGGATTTCCCGGTTGAGCTGCGGGAGACGGCGGGCACGCTTGGCCTCGCGCCGGCGGACGTCGAGCCGGTTTTGGAGGTGGTTTTGAGGCGGCTGGAGGAGTGGATCTGGCTCGACCCCGCGTCGCTGGTCGAGGCCGTGCGGGATCGCGACGCGCTGCTTGGTCGTCCGGTGCGCTGGGCCGAGGGTCGGGGTGTCGGCGCTGGGATCGACGCCGGCGGCCGGCTGCTGGTGGCGACCGACGGCGGCACGGTGGCGCTCGATGCCGGAGAGGTGCACCTGATCCCGGCCTGATCTGATGACTTGGGGGTGCTTAAGGCGCGGAAGTCCGACCCCGCGCAGCTACTGCCGCGAAATAAGCGTCTCGGAGGCGCTTATGTCGCGGGGGTGGGTGCGGGCGGACCCACTTCTGCGCGAAATGCACCCGCTCTACGCGGCGGCTTCGGCGTCGCCACGCTCGTCGTGGCTCAGCTCTTCGGGGTCGTCGAAGCCCTCGTCGTCGTCGTCCGAGTCGTCGTCATCGGAATCGTCATCGTCGTCCGAATCGTCGTCGGAGTCGTCATCGTCGTCGCCGGAGTCGTCATCGTCATCGTCATCGTCATCGTCCGAGTCGTCGTCGTCGTCGTCGTCGGAGTCGTCCTCATCGTCGGAGTCGTCGTCCGGGCCGTCGTCGTCATCGTCATCGTCATCGGTGCCCTCGTACGCTCGGGCGCCGTCGAGCTCCTCGTCCTCCTCGGCGACCGGGGTCTCGACATCCTCTTCGCGCTCGACCTGCTCGTCGTCGGTGGTCTCGGCCGCCCTGGTCGCCACGGCCTCCTGCGTTCCCGGCGCGCCGGCACCGGCACCCGCGGTCGCCGTCTTGCGCTTGCGCCGGCTCTTGCCGCGCCGGCCCTTGGGGAAGTTGCGCAGCAGCTCGCGGGCGAGGGCGGCCGGCTTGCGGGCCATCCGGGTGCGCGCGCCGCGCAGAGCCTCTTCCGCCTCGGGCGTATGAGCCAAAGCAGCCGCCAGCAACGCTGCTGACAAACGCCTGTCCTCCTTACGCGCGGCGTGCACCAGCCGGCGCGCGTTCCGCGCATGCGCGGCCCCGCTTGAGTTCACCAACAGACCGAGGAGGCGCTTGGTTTCCGGCCAGCGCTGGACCGCGTACTCCTCGTGCACCTCGCGCGTGTACTCGGCCATCCGCCAGATCCAGGCGTTGGCCTGGTCGCGGCGGCCGATGCGGCGCTCGGCCAGGGCCTGGAGCATGATCTTCACGCCCTCGCGGCGCTCGTCGCGAGGCCAGCCGGCCATGATGTCGATCGCGGTGTCGAACGCTTCGGCATCGCGACTCGAGGCGATCTCCTGCAGAGCCCGCAGGCGCAGCTGCGAGTTGCGGTTTCGCTGCACCGCGGTCAGCAGGAACCGCCGCTTGAGCTCCCCGCCACGATCGAAGTGGAGCATCGCCTTGGCCCGGCGCCAGCCGTTGGGCGCCACGCGGGCGCCGGCCAGCGCGGCCCACACGTGCTGCTCGCCGTAGTCGAGGTGCTCGACCGCGATCCGCCACAGCTCGCGCTCGAATACCTGTGCCCGCCGCTCGGGATCCGGCGTCACGGGCAGCACGCGGCGCTCGACCCGGACGCGGCGTCCCCGGCCCCGCCGCACGGGTCCGACGACGATCGCGCCGCCTCGATAGACATCCCGATCGAGCAGCGAGTGCAGCGTGACGACCGGGTCGTCGTGCTTGGTCGCCGGGTGGACGAAGTCGACGACGATCCCCGCCTCCTTGCCCGGGTGGCGGCGGGTCACGCGACCGACCCGCTGCTGATAGATCCGCTTCGACGCGGTCGGGGCCAGGTGCATGCAGATCGTCGCGCGTGGGCTGTTCCACCCCTCGGCCAGCAGCTGGGCGTTGACGAGCACGTCGATCTTGCCCGACTCGTAGTCGGCCAGGATCCGGGCCAGCTGGCGCTTGGGCGTCTCGCCCGAGACCCCCTTGGCCTTCATGCCCATGTCCTGGAAAGCCTTGGCGACGTTGTAGGCGTGGCGCACGCCGGCCGCGTACACGACCCCGGGCACGCCGTTGAAGCGGGTCTTGTACAGGTCGGCGATCGCCATGTTGAACGGGGTCTGGTCCAGCAGCTCGGCCAGCATCTCCTGGTCGAACTCGGTGTCCACCTCGCCGCGGCGCAGCGGCACCTTGGCGATCGTGCGCACCCCGGGCCCGGGCGGGATGCGGATGCACCGCAGCGGCGCGATCACCCCCCGGCGGGCGGCCTGGGCCAGGTCAAAGCGCGAGGTCTGAGTCGGGAACAGGTCGGTGACGTGGCGGGCGATCAGCGCGCCCGTGGCGGTCATGCCGATGAAGATGGGTCCAGACCAGGCCCGGATGGCGCCCGAGGTCTTCTCGCCCAGCGCGGTGTGGGCCTCGTCGCATATGACGATCGTGTAGGCGTCCGAGATCTTGCCCGCGTTGCGCACGAACCACTGGTAGGTCTCGACGGTGACGGGGCCGTTCGGGTTGTCCTTGCCGCCCAGCAGCGGGGCGCTGATCCGGTTGCGATAGCCGCGGTCGCGTAGCTCGCCGTTGAACTGGTCGACCAGGTTGCGGCGGTGGGTGAGGATCAGGACGCCGCCGGTCCGCGAGGCCTCGACGAAGCCGAGCGCGGCCACCGTCTTGCCGGCGCCGGTGGCGTGCTCGAACCAGAAGCGCCGATCGGCGTTCGGGTCCTCGGGTGCCTCCTCGAGCTGGACGTCCTCGTCGAGCTCCTCCTCGTCCTGCCAGTCCTGGGGCTCCTCGTCCTCGACGTCGCCGTCGTCGAGGTCCTCCTCGGAGCCGTTCTCGGAATCCTCGTCGTCCGGGATGGCCGCGGAGGCGAGCGGGGCGGGCTCCGGTGGAGCCGACGCGGGCGAGGTCCCGTTGCTGCCGTTCCCATTGCGCTGGGCCTCGGCCAGCAGCGCGGTCAGCGTGCCCGACAGCGCGTCGACCTGGTGGGCGGAGAGCACCGTCCCGTCGGCCAGGTGGGGCTCCTCCTCGGAGAGCAGCCGCTCGAGCCCGAGCAGCAGGGAGAACTGGCGGCGCCACTCGATCGAGGGCGTGGTCGCGCCGGCGTCGATCTCGGTCAGCGCGGCGTCGAGCGCCCGCCGGCGCGCCGAGCCGGGCGAGAGGCCGTCCTCGAGCGTCTCGCCGTCGTAGACGAACTGTTCACGGGTGAACAGCTCCGCCCGCGCGATCGCGGCAGGTTCAGGAAAGGGGGTGGAGTCACCCATACAAATACGAAGGTTGCGTTTCGAACAGCGAGCCGCGGAGGTACTACGTGACGACTCAGGCGTACTCGCTTGAGACCGTGCGCGGGAGGAAACCCTCAGAAAGCGGATGCCCCCTCGCCGCACCCGGCTGGAGGAGTGGCACCCACATTAAAGCAGGTGTTAGGACGCCGGGTTTCTGCCCCCGTTACCGGGGCTTTTGGGGGCTGCGCTGCTGCGTGCAGCGCAGCCCCTAATCTGTAAGCAGATGACAGGGACCGCCGTGTACGAGATTCGTCGGGCGCGCACCCGGGAGGAGCTGACCGCCGCGCTCGCCCTCCGCCACGACGTCTTCTGCGTCGAGCAGGGCGTGCCCGAGCGCGATGAGCTCGACGGTCGCGACCACGAGGGCATCCACCTGGTCGCCGTGCGCGACGGCGAGCTGCTGGCCACGTGCCGGATCGTGCTGGTCGGGTCCACGGCGCAGTTCAGCCGCCTGGCGGTCAGGCGGTCGGCCCGCCGGCAGGGGATCGCCACCGCGCTGCTGGCGCTCGCCGACGAGGAGTCGCGCCGGGGCGGGGCGCGCCGGATCGTGCTCCACGCCCAGACGTACGCGCGCGAGCTGTACGAGCAGGCCGGCTACCGCCCCCGCGGCCGGGTCTTCTGGGAGGCCGGGATCGAGCACATCGCGATGGAGAAGCTCCTCGACTGAGCGCGCCCCGTCGCTTTGCCTGAGATTCGCATCGACCCACTGACCGGGCTACGGGCGATCGTCGCCGGCGACCGGGCCAACCGGCCAGGCGGCGGGCTGAGCGCGCCGCCGGCGGAGCCGCTCGACCGCGAGACCGACCCGTTCGCGGAGGGCCACGAGGACCGCACCCCGCCCGAGGTCTACGCGGTGCGGCCGAACGGCGGGGCGGCAAACACGCCCGGCTGGACCGTGCGGGTCGTGCCCAACCTGTATCCGGCGCTCAGCGAAAACTCGCCGCACCCCGAGCCCGAGGCCAACCCCGATCTGTTCTGGGCCGGGCCGGCGCAGGGCGCCCACGAGGTGATCGTCAACGCGCCCGATCCGGTGATCTCGCTTTCCGAGCTCGAGCCCGAGCAGGTGCAAGCGGCCATGGAGGTGTGGCGCCAGCGGATGCGGACCCACCGCGAGGCGGCCTATGTCCACCTGATCGTCAACGAGCGCCGCGAGGCGGGCGCGTCGCTGCCCCACACCCACGCCCAGCTGTACGCGCTCGACTTCGTGCCCGCGGCGATCGCGCGCGAGCGCGAGCGGTTCGGCGCCTACGCCACCCGCACGATGGGCAGCAACCTGCTCGCCGACCTGGTGCAGGAGGAGGTCCGCCGGCGCGAGCGGATCGTGGCCATCGACGAGGAGACCGTGCTGATGGCGCCCTACGGCGCCCGCGTCCCGTTTCAGCTGATGATCGCGCCCCGGACGCCGCGCCAGCGCTTCGAGGACGAGGGGCCGCTGGGCGCGCGCATGCTCCACGACGCGCTGTGTCGGCTGGCGCGCCGGCTCGGGGCCAGCCCACCGTTGAACCTGTGGGTCCGCACCGCACCGCGCGGCTCGGAGTACTTCTGCTGGCGGATCGACATCCTGCCCCGGCTCACCCACCTGGCCGGACTCGAGCTCGGGGCCGGGGTCAACCTGAACATCGTCTCGCCCGAGCAGGTCGCGGCCGAGCTGCGCGGCTGACGCTTTGCGGGCGCTCGTCCAGCGCGTCACCCGCGCCTCGGTGTCGGTGGACGGCTCGCGGGTGGCAGGGATCGGGCCGGGGTTGCTCATCCTGCTCGGGATCACGCACGACGACGGTGACCGCGAGGTCGAGTGGCTCGCCGACAAGGTCCGCGCGCTGCGGATCTTCCCCGACGCCGAGGGCAAGATGAACGAGCCGCTGGGCGAGCGCCAGGTGCTGTGCGTGAGCCAGTTCACGCTGTACGGCGATTCCCGCCGCGGAAACCGCCCGAGCTACGTCGCCGCCGCGCCGCCCGAGCACGCCGAGCCGCTGTACGAGCGCTTCTGCGAACGCGTCGGAGCCGAGCGGGGCGTGTTCGGCGCGATGATGGCCGTCGAGCTGGTCAACGACGGGCCGGTGACGCTGATGATCGAGAGCCCCGCGATTCGCTGACGGTCCGCGATTCTCGACGTTTATACAGGGGATATCGAGCAGGACCTCGCTGATCTCTTCGTGGAGATCGGCGAGGTCGCCCGCGCCGGTGGCACGGGGACGCTGTTCCTGATCGACGAGATGCAGAACCTCGACACTGCGTCGCTGAGCGCGCTCTGCATGGCTTATCACCGGATGAGCCAGAAGGATCTTCCAGTCGCGCTCGTCGGCGCTGGGCTGCCGACGCTTCCCATGATGCTGCGCCGCGCGAAGCCTTACGCAACGCGCCTGTTCTCGTACTCCGATCTTGGGCGACTCTCGGACGCTGCATCCCGAACGCTGCTCGTAGGCCCCGCGGCGTTGCAGGGGGTCAACTATCGCGAGGACGCGCTCGAATCGATTGTTGCTCAATCCGGCGGGTACCCCTACTTCTTGCAGGAGTACGGCCGCGTGCTGTGGGATGAGGTGGAAGCGGCGCCGATTACGAGGTCAGACGTCGAGGCGGTGACAGAGCTAGTGGATGACAGCCTCGACCGGGCGTTCTTCGGGCCCGCGTTTGACCTGGCGACTGATGCCGAACAGCGCTATCTGATCGGCATCGCCCACCTCGGCGATGGCCCGTACCGCACCGCAGAAGCAGCCAAAGCTGCGGGCTACCCCAGCCAAGGTGGGGCGTCCTTCGTGCGTGACGGACTGATTGACAAGGAGCTCCTGTGGAGCCCGCGCCGCGGCTACATCGACTTCACCGTCCCCCGCTTCGCCCGCTACTTGCGTGCCGCGCAGGCGCTCGAAGACGAGTCTCTATCGGGCCTTATTGGCGAAGGCCAATAGTCCGTGAG
>Ga0335073_10007753_pt1 | contig 15054 bp, 15 predicted proteins | sample Lox_Sample_22_FD_207093 | JGI IMG/M metagenome (GOLD analysis project Ga0335073, IMG submission 207093) | Soil microbial communities from Loxahatchee National Wildlife Refuge, Florida, United States - Lox_Sample_2.2 | ecosystem: Environmental > Terrestrial > Soil > Wetlands | place: USA... | reverse complement strand
CTTCCCAGCGTGCCAGGAGCCACTCGGGGCACGAGAGCGCGATCTCGCGAGTCGGCCAGGCGACAGGATCGCGATGGACCCGCCGCAGAATGGCATTGACGAACCCCGCTGCGGAGCGTTTGTGGGCGCGTTTTACCAGGTCGACGGAATCGGTCACGGCGGCATGCGGTGGAATGCGATCGAGATGGCGAAGCTGGTAGATTCCTATGCGCAGCGCGATGCGGACTTCGACATCCAGCTTCTGGCGCCGGCCGGAGAAATACTCGATGAGGAAATCGAGCTGCGCGCGATAGCGAAGAACGCCAAAGACGATCTCCGACGCGAGCCCGGCATCACGCGAATCGAGCCCCTCGGAGTGCGCCAGCAGCAGTTCGGAAGCCCAAGCTCCGCTTTCCACGCGTCGCAGAATGTCGAAGGCTAAGGTTCGGGCGGGTGGGGGCATGATCACCGGGCCGTTCCGAGAAAGCCGTGCCGGAAGCAATCGAAGAATCGCATCATCGCGGCGTTCTCACGATCGTCGGCCAATGGGCTGGGTTTGTGAATTCAGCCCGGTTATTCACCGCAAAAACGAAGTCCAGGTCGAGGGCCGCCCTTCCCGCCGGCAGGCCCAAGAGATTGACCAGCACGATCTCGCGCGCCGATGCCCGGACCGGGAAAAACGCGATGCTTTGCCCGACCGCAATCCGGTTCAGTTGGCGGACCACCCGCAAAAACTCTTTACCGGGCGGTTCTTGAAGCTTGCAAGGCGGTCTCGACGTATCGCTCATAAATCAACTTCGCCGCTTCGATATTGCGGCCGTCACGGCTGGCCAGCAGATCGGCATATGCCCTCCTATTCCCGTAATGCTTCGGCCGGATCGACGCGCGCGGCGCGGGCGGCGGGAACGAATGCCGCGAGCGTGGCGACAACGGCGACCATAACCGCGGCCGCCGCCAGAGAGACAGGATCGGCCGGGCCCACTCCGTAGAGCAGCGTGCCGGCCATCGGGGCAAGAAACAGCGCCCCGCCCAATCCCAGCGACACCCCGATGGCCACCAGCACGAGTGCCTGCCCGCCCACCAGGTTGGCGATCGAGCCCGGCCGCGCTCCGAGCGCCATGCGGATGCCGATTTCGCGCTGTCGCTGCGCGACCGCGTACGCCAGCAGGCCATAAATCCCGACCGCGGCCAGCAGCGCGGCGAAGAGTCCGAAAACCGAAGCCAGAATAGCGGTCAGGCGTTCCGGTGCCGCGCTATCGTCCACTTCTTCGGCGAGCGTGTGGATCTCGGTGAACGCGAGGGAGGGAGCCAGATCGGCGAACGCCCTTCGCACCGGCTGAATGAGCGCTGCGGGCGAGCCGTGGCTGCGCACGTAGAGGGTGAAGAAATCGCCCGACGTCATGGGTGCGAAGAAAGTGGGTGGGACGGGCTCACGCAGCGATCGATAGTGGGCGTCGGTGACCACACCCACGATCTGGCGGTCGCCTTTTTCACCGAAGACCCGGCCTACGGGATTCTCGTCCGGAAAAAAACGGCGCGCGAATGCCTGATTCACGACTACAGGCTCGGGTTTGCGCGTGGCATCGGCATCTTCGAAAGTGCGGCCGGCCACGATCTGCATGCCGACGGCATCGAAGTAATCCGGGGTTGCCTCGTTGAAGCTCGTATTCATGAAATCGCCGGGACCGGGAGTCTGGCCGAGGTGAACCACGGTGGTTTTCTGGCCGCTTCCGCGCATGAGAGGCATGCCCGCGGCGCCGGCGGCATCCACGCCCGGGAGTTCTCGCACGCGCTCCATGAGGTTCCGCACAAGGGAGCGGGACTGCTCATCCTTTACGCCGGAGAGGGAGGGGTCCGCGCTGAAGCTCACCACCCGCGCGCTGGCGAAGCCCGCGTCCATGCCGCGCAATTGGCGGAAACTGCGCACCAGCAGTCCGGCGCCCGCGAGCAGCAACGTGCACAGCGCGATCTGCATCACCAGCAGGAATTGCCGGCCTTTCCATCCGCCGGCAGCTCGGTCGCCGCGCAATACGCCGTCCAGGCTGACGCGCGCGGCGGCGATACCCGGCGCCATGCCGAACAGCAGCGCGGTGACGGCCGAGACGAAGATGGAATAAAGCAGAACGCGCGCATTGGGCGCGAAATCGACGGCCAGTGAGAGACGCGTAGTGGCGACATCGCGGACCGGCGGCAGCGCGCCCACCAGCAGGGGCGCGGTGAGGTATGCGAACAGGATGCCGCCAATCGCGCCGAATACTGTCAGGACGCCGCTTTCCGCGAGCATCTGCCGAACCAGCCGCGCGCGCGTCGCGCCGATCGCCAACCGGATAGCCATTTCACCCGAGCGGCGCGCGCCGCGCGCCACCAGCAGGCCCGCGAGGTTGGCGCATACCATCAGTTGCAACAGCGAGACCGAGGCAATCAGCAGCCGCAGCGCGCCGCTGAAGCGCTGACGCAAGATCGAAGTTCCGTGTCCCAGCGGGTCGAGAATCAGCCGCTGGTGAGGCGGCGTCTGCTTGCCTTCGGGAGTGGCCAGCCACATGGCGCGGATCTCCTGCTGTGCCCGATCGAGCGATACACCGGGCCTCAAACGCGCGGAAAGATCGACCCAATACGAGGACAGCGGCACTGTGTGTACGGACGTTTGGAGCAGAGGCGCGACGCGCAGGGGCAGCAGCACATCGGGAGCGGTGTCCACCGAGATGCCGTGAAATTCGGGTGGCATCACACCGACGATGGTGTACTCGCGGCCGTGAAGCTGAATGGCGCTGCCGATGGCCCCGCGATCGCCCCGAAAGCGCCGCCGCCAGAATCCGTAGCTGAGCACCGCGGGCAGCGTGGCGTCCGATTCGCGCGCGTCGGCTGCCGAAAGCGCCCGTCCGATCAGCGCCGACGCATTGAGCGCTTCGAAATACTCGGCGGTTACCGGATTGACGCGGATCTGTTCGGCGGGCGCCGGACGCTCCATGTCCACTTGCAGGTCCTCTCCGCCGAACGCGACCGAGACCGTGGTCGCGTGCTGTAGCACGTCCTGGTAGAACTCATAGGAGAACGGACTGCGATGCCCCACGCGCGGGATGTCCAGCACAACGTGTACCAACTGCTCAGGATGGCGCGCTGGAAGAGGCCGCAGGAGAATGGCATCGAGCGCGCCGAAAATGACGGCGTTGGCGCCGATTCCCACGGCCAGAAGGAACGTCGCGACCAGGGTGAATCCGGGATTGTGAAACAAGGTTCGTAGTGCGCCGCGAAGGTCGTTCATCTGCATTGACTATAATCGAAAAAGCGATGGAGCTGGAAAAAACACTGCTGCGCAAGGTGGGGGAAGCGGTTGCGCGGTTCAAAATGATTCGCGATGGCGACCGGGTGGCCGTTGCGGTTTCCGGCGGCAAGGATTCCGCTACCATGCTGGAAGCCCTGCTGCTGCTGCAAAGGCGCGCGCCTGTCGAATTTTCGGTCCGTGCATTCACGGTCGAGCAGGGGAAATTTCTTAGCCCCATCGAACCGATGGTCGACTACCTCAAACGGCGCGGCATCGACTGGACCTATTTTCGCGTCGAACCCTCCCTGCGTCTGCTGGAAGAAAAGCCGGGGCATGGGTGCGATTTGTGCAGCCGCTACCGGCGGCGAGCAGTCTACGAAATCGCGAAAGAGTTGGGCGTGAACGTCATCGCATTCGGCCACACGGCGGACGATTTTTGCGAAGCGCTGCTGCGCAACGCCATGTTCACGGGCCGCCTCAGCGCCATGCCCGCCGTGACACACTCGCGCAAGCACGATTTCCGCCTGATTCGGCCGCTGGTGTTCGTCACCGAAGACATCACCCGCGCATTTGCGGGACACATGGGCATTCCGGTAATTCCCTGCGGTTGTTCGCAGCGGACCGGCACGGTGCGGCGGTCGATCCGCGAACTGTTCACGGACCTCGAGCGCGAACATCCTTATCTCAAAGAGAATCTGCTCTCGGCGATGGGCAATCTCGATCCCGGGCGGCTGCTCGATCCGCGATTTCTGAATCTTGACGGCGAGGAGATTGTTCCCGAACTGCTTCCGATCGTGGCGGAGTAGAAAGCCGGCACTTATATCTTCTGCTTGTAAAAATTCTCCGTCAGGTCGTGCAACGATCGCTCCCGGCGGGCCGTCTGAAGGTATTTCAGAATGCCTTGCCGGTCGCCTTCAGGCCGCTCCTGCCCGAGCTTGAATTTGCCCTCCAGCAATTCCACCCGCATATCGAATCCCACGATGTTGGCCAGCATAGGATTCAAGTAGCTTGCGGAAATCCTGGAGAAATCGTAGCCGGTGCCCTCGTACGTCTCGAACTTCCGGATCAGGCGAGCCAGAAAGGCGTGAAGAGCCACGGGGTCGGTTACCGCCTGAAGTTTGCCGGTGGCGTGAACCACGGCGAAATTCCAGGTGGGCACGGCGGGATTGGTTTGATAGCAGGTCGGCGAGATATAGCCATGGGGACCCCGAAACACGATCACCGCTTCCTGTTTGCCGTCGAACGCTTTGATCTGCTCATTCGCGCGGGCGATGTGCCCGTGGATCGTGCCGAACTGCCCGGCGGTACGGTCAAACAGAACCGGAATGTGCGTAATGCGGAACGGCGAAGAGGTGACCAGCTCGACGAAGGCGAACTCATCCATGAAATCCTGGAGAAGCTTCAGATCTTCGACACGGTGAGCATTCGGAATGTAGAGCGAAGGCGCCGCCGATGAAGGCTCCTGTGCGTCGGCGTTCAGTGCGGCGAGGACCACGGAAGAGAGCAGATCGCGGCGGTTCAACTGGCGTTCCTCCTCGCTAGAGAATCTCACGCGACGAGGACGCGATGCAACGATCCGGTGGACCCCCGAAAAGGGGGCCAGTACTTTGTAAAGAATAACCGGCTCCGGGTTTTGGTACATTTTCCGGGCTTCCGGTACATGCGGGACTGGGTTTGTCTCACCTATTTGTTCATACTTTCCTAAGGATATTGGAAGAAGGAACCGATGGCTGGCAAAACAATTCTGCTCATGATGGAAGCTTCCACCGAGCTCAAACTCATCCGCATGGCGCTCGTCCATGAGGGCTACGAGGTCCGTACGCCCCCCCATGCAAAGGGGGCGGGCGACTTGCTGAACGAGGGCCCTCCCGACCTGATTCTGGCGGACCTGATGATGACGGGAGTCAACGGAATCGAGATGGTTCGCTCCCTAAAGCGCGACCCTCGCACGGCGGCGATCAAGATCTTGTTGATGGCGCCATCCGGCGCCAATGAGTGGTGGGACAGCGCCATGGATTCGGGATGCGACGAACTGCTTTCCAAACCCGTCGAAACCCGTACGCTGATTGCGCGGATTCGGGATTTGCTCGCGCCGGCGCAGTTGCCGATGCGGCAGGTGGAAAAGGTAAAGCCGGCCGGTCTGGTGAGAAATAACCTCCCGGGCTTGTCCGGGGCGGAAATCGAGGATTTCCGCTTTCGTTTCGTGACCGAAGGAATGGAGCGCTGCCGCCGCCTGCTGAACGGGGCATCGAGTGCTTTCGATTCCGTGCGGGCAGCCACTTATCTGCACCAGTGGGCCAGCGTGGCGGGACACCTGGGCTTCCCGGAAGTCGGTACGCTGGCAACCAGCGGCCTGCGCATCCTCGGCGAAATGCCCATCGATATGAATGGCATGCAGGAAGTGCTCACGGCCCTGCTTCTCACCTTCGCGCGCCTGCAAGACCAGAAACTGCGGGACTCGCGCCGGCTGCTCACCGCCATGACTTCCGGAAAACGCGTGGCGCTGGTGGGATTTTCGCAGCGCCAGGCGGATGAGATGTGCCTCATCCTGAAGAAGCTGGACGCCGTCACGCTGTTATTCGATGCCGCCGATTCGCCGCATTCCCATGCCATATCGAATTGCGACATGGCGATCATCCACATCCGCCGGGAGACCCTGGATAGCGCCTGGCTGCAACCCGGTGAACCCGACGCGATCCCGGTGAAATTCGTCCTCGTCGGCACGCAGCGCGATCTCGTCGATCTCCATTCGGACGTTCGCGGGCGGGCGGCGGACGTCCTGCTGGACCGCGAAGAGAACGAAGAATTGCAGATGCGCCTCGCCTTCGCTCTCGCCGACCCGCGCCCGCTGATTGCTGGTCCGATCAGGCATCAGATCGCTCCCACTATGCCGGCGCTTCGACTGACGGTGTCCGCTCCCACGGTGCTGCTGGCCGATGACGACGACATCGTGGTCTCGCTGACCGCATCGATTCTGCGAAATCACGGCATGTCCTGCCTTTCGGCCAACAACGGGCTCGACGCCTTGCGGCTGATTCGCGACGAGCAGCCGCGGGCCGTGGTACTCGATGTAAACATGCCGGGAATGAATGGATTAGAGGTGCTGGCTGAGGTGCGCCGGGAAAAACTGCCCACCAAGGTTCTGTTCCTGACCGCCTGCCAGCAGGAGGAAGACGTGGTGCGCGCCTTCCAACTCGGCGCCGACGACTACGTTACCAAGCCGTTCAACACCTTCGAACTGGCGGCCCGGGTCAAAAGGTTCCTGCAATAACCAGTGAGATTTGAGAAATAGCATGGCCAGAATCAAACGCCGCGAATATCGCGTTCCAGCCTCTCACGATGTCACGCTCTATTGGGAGGACTTCACGGGAGAAGTGTTCAGCTCGCGCCCCCGCGCGCGTGATGTCTCTTGCCAGGGCCTTCGCATCGAAAGCGCCGTGGCGATTCAAGCTGGGACTTCGATTTGCGTCGAGATACCGGGCTACCATACCGCCGTCGACGCCGTGGTGCGGTATTGCGTCCGCGAAGGCGAAGGTTATCGCCTCGGACTGGAGTTCTCCGATCCCCGCCCGGACTTGGTCCAGGCGATCGGGGCGGCCCTCGACTACTACCAGATTCTCCAGATCAACCCGCTGGCGGAAATGGAGACCATCCATCGCGTCTACCGCATCATGGCCGCGCGTTTCCACCCGGACAACCCCAACAGCGGAGACCCTGAGCGATTCCTCCTGCTATCGCAGGCCTATCGCGTTCTCAGCGACCCGGCGCAGCGCGCCGAATACGACCGCCTGCGAGCCGAGGCGCCGAACGGGGCTCTGCCTCTATTCCAGGCGCGAGCTTTTATTGACGAAAAGGAGGGCGAGCAGAACCGCCGCCTCGGAGTCCTCTGTCTCCTCTACAGCCGGCGCCGCAGGAATCCCGAGCATCCCACCATCGGGCTGATCGACCTGGAGGAACTGATGATGATTCCGCGCGAATACCTCGAATTCACGCTCTGGTACCTCCGCGAAAAGAAATACGTGACCATGGGACAAAGCGCCGATTTCTGTTTGAGCGCGGAGGGCGTGGATTTCGTGGAGGAGCACGCCGCGGCGCGGGATCTGCTGACCCGCCTGATCGAAGAAGGAAGCTCGGCGCCCGGTTTTGCGGATGGTAATGGCGAAACGGAGTCCGCGGTGAGCGAGGTTTTGAATTGATATGAAGCAGAAGAATGAACGGGAGACGGTATCGCGCCCCTGGCCGGTTTTGGCCTTTGCGATCCTCGTCCTGGCAACCGGCTTGTTGCAACTCATCTTTGTACCCAGAGCCGCGAGCCAACCCGGTCCGGCCGCGGCTACCGGGGAACAGCCGCAGCAGGTTGCGAACGGGTCCTCCCACTGAGCGGTCGGCGCGGGCTCGCCGGTTTCCTCTCCTGTTATCCTGGAAAGGAATTCGGTGATTCAGCTACTGCACCTCCGCCGCGCCGGATCCCTATTGATCGGCGGTCTCGCCCTGCTGACAGGCCTCTACGCCTGGCAAAAACCATTTAAGGAATACCCGGGCCTCGAGTACACCAAATATCCCATCCCTCCGAATCCCGATGAGCCCACCGAGTGGGTCTTTGCCCGCCTGATGTACCCGCCTGTGCCCCCGCGCAACGGCGGCGTGGAAATGTTCAATAGCTGGAAACAGGGCGGCTCGAACTGGACCATGGACTATCCGCGCTCCGATCGCCATCTTTCGGCTGCCGTGCGCCGTCTCACCCGCATTCATGGCCGGTCGGCCGAAGAACCCACCGATCTCGACGATGGCGACGTCTACAATCGTCCCTGGCTCTATGGCGTGGAAGTGGGCCACTGGCAGCTCACCGATTCGCAGGCCGCAACGATGCGCGAATTCCTGCTGCGCGGCGGCTTTTTCATGTGCGACGATTTCCACGGCACAGTGGAATGGAGCTTCTTCGAAGCCAGCATGCACAAGGTCTTCCCGGACCGGCCCATTGTCGAAATCGAAAACACCGACCCCATCTTTCATACCATCTACGATCTCGACCAGCGCTACCAGGTACCCGGCGCGCAATACCTGGAGACCGGCCAGGTCTACGAGAAAGATGGTAAAGTGCCTCACTGGCGCGCGATCTATGACGACAATGGGCGCATTATGGTGGCGATGTGCTTCAATATGGACCTGGGCGACTCCTGGGAGCACGCCGATAACCCGCAATATCCGGCGCGCTTTTCGGACCTGGGACTTCGCATCGGGTTGAATTATATTGTGTATTCGTTTACGCACTAAACATCGAGGAAAACCATGAACTGGAGCGCGATTGCCGCCGTTTTCCTGGCGCTGGCCGTGGGTCTGGGCGCGTTCGGCGCGCACGGATTGAAAGCCCGGCTGGACGCCAACCATCTCGATATCTACAAAACCGCCGTGCTGTACCATTTCCTGCACGCCCTGGGGTTGCTGATCGTATCAGTCCTTCCGAAGACGGGGACCATTTCGACCGGCTCAGCCAATTCCGTGTGCTGGCTGCTGGCGGCGGGAATCCTCGTCTTTAGCGGGAGTTTATACGCGCTCGCGGTCACCGGAATCGGCAAGCTGGGCGCGATTACGCCCTTCGGTGGCGTGGCCTTCATCGCGGCATGGGCGCTGTTGGCGTGGAAACTGGCGAGGAACTGACCGATGGCCCACGATGAATTCAATCTGGCCGCCGCGGCCCGCCAGGAAATGATCGATCACGGGTTCGAGCCCGATCTGCCGGCGGAAGCGCGCGCGCAGCTTGCGGGCATCCACATCCACGCCGACCATGCGATCCGCGATCTGACCGGACTCCTTTGGTCATCCATCGATAACGACGATTCGCGCGATCTCGATCAGATCGAGTGGGCCGAGCGCGTGGACGGCGGCATCCGTGTGCTGGTGGGAGTGGCGGATGTCGATACCGCCGTGGCGAAAGCCACGCCGCTCGATCGCCACGCGCAGCGCGAAGCCACCACCGTGTATGCCGGCGTCCGCACCTTCCCGATGCTGCCGGAGGAGCTTTCCACCGGCATGACGTCGCTCAACGAAAATGGCGACCGCGCCGGGCTGGTCCTGGAATTCGTGGTAGACGGCAGCGGGAATGTCGGCGCCCACAGCGTTTATCGCGCCATGGTTCGCAACCATGCCCAACTGACCTACAACGCAGTCGGCGCGTGGCTCGAAGGAACGGCCGGAGCGCCGTCGAATGTGGCGGCATCTTCCGAATTGCAGGCGCAGTTGAAACTGCAGGATGAAGCCGCCGCCGCGTTGCGCGGAGCGCGCGACCGGTTGGGCGCCCTGAGCTTCGACCGCATCGAGCCAGAGCCGGAGATTCAGGACGGCAAAATAGTGGACATCCACGCGCGCCACAGCAATCGCGCGGCACACCTGATTGAAGATTTCATGATCGCCGCTAACGAAGTGATGGCGCGCACCCTGCGGGATGCCGGCGTATCTTCCATCCGCCGCGTGGTGAAGGAGCCGGAGCGCTGGCCGCGCATGGTGCAACTGGCTCGCGAGCATGGCGACATGCTTCCGCCGAAACCCGATTCGGGAGCCCTCAATGCCTTCCTGTTGCGCCGCAAGCAGGCAGATCCTGTCCACTACCCGGATGTATCGCTGGCCATGCTGAAGCTCATGGGTCCCGGCGAATACGTGCTGTTGCGGCCGGGGGATCCGGAAGAAGGCCACTTCGGGCTGGCGGCGCACGATTATACGCATTCCACGGCGCCCAATCGCCGGTTCGCCGATTTGCTGACGCAGCGGCTGCTGAAGGCGCTGCCGGGGAAGCCGTATTCTGACGAAGCACTGGACGCCGCGGCGCGCAATTGCACGATCAAAGAGGACGCCGCGCGCAAAGTGCGGCGCGCCATGGACAAGCGGATGGCGGCCGCGGCTCTGCACACCCGCGTGGGGCAGACATTCTCCGCGGTGGTGACTGGCGTGACGGAAAAAGGAGTGTTCGTGCGGGTGCTCGGCCCTCCTGTGGAGGGCCGGTTGATGCACGGCGAGCACGGACTCGACGTGGGCGATCGCCTGCGTGTCAAGCTACTGAGCACCGATCCGCAGCGCGGATTCATCGATTTCGGGAGGGTCTGAATGGACGGAAAACTCGAGATGCTGCGCCACACCGTTGCCACGCTGGCCTATCGCGGGGCAAAAGCGATGCGCGGCACGCCGGCGGAATTTGCGGGATATCGGGCAGCACCCGATTCGCGCACGCCTGCGCAGATCCTGGCCCACATGGGCGATCTCTTGGCTTGGGCACTGGCCTGGCCGATGGCCGGCGGGAATGGCACAATTCACCCGTCCTCCCATGGGATGAAGGCATGGCGCAATTCTTCGCCGCCCTGGAGGCGCTCGATCGGCGGTTGGGATCGGGCGCCCGACTCGAGTGTACGCCGGAAAAGCTTATCCAGGGGCCAATCGCCGACGCCCTGACGCACGTGGGACAGCTTGCCATGTTGCGCCGCATGGCGGGGTGCAAGATGAAGGGCGAGAACTATTTCGTCGCCCACATTACAGCCGGACAGGTGGGCGCTGCGCAGGCCGCGGCGGTCATCGAGTTCGAGTAGTTGCTGTTCGTTAGCCCCCGGTTGTTATGTTCCGGTAACGTTAACTTTCAATTTTCTGCTCAAATTTCCATCGAAAAACGGGCGCGAACGGTCGATCTGAATTTGGAGGTACTACCGTTTGGCCACGTTGATCAGTCCCCCCCCGGAACATGATGCGGAACTTGCGGCGCGCCATGCGCAGACGGTGATCTGTCTCTCCAAGCTGCCGCCCTTCCACCCGGCGGCGCTGAAACTCCTGAATATCGCAAGCGACAGCGGCACGGCTGTCGATGATTTCGAGGGGGTTTTCAAAACCGATCCGGCTCTCACGGCGGATCTGCTGCTGGTGGCCAACTCCCCGTTGTTCGGCACGCGCGCCAGCATCGCGTCCATCCGCCACGCGATCACGCATTTGGGCCTGGACCGCGTGCGCTCCCTGGCGAGCACCATCACGCTCAGTTTTTTTGTGCGCAATCAGCCCCGCACCGCATTCGTGCGACACATCTGGGCGCATAGCGTCGCCACCGCGACCATCGCGGAAATCCTGGGGCACCTCTACAAAACGGCGGATTTGTACACCGCCGGACTGGTCCACGATCTGGGGCGTTTGGGACTGCTGCTGACTATCGGACAGGATTACGAGAATTGGATTTCAGCCGAGGTGGCCAGCATCGACGAATCGAACGCTCAGGAATGCGCCCGGTTCGGCATGAATCACTGCGAAGCGGCCTCTCATGTGGCCGGAAAATGGGGTTTCCCGGAGGTGCTCCAAAAATCCATGATCGGGCATCATAATCCCGAGATCGGTCCACCGGGAGCGCCCGTGCCGCTGGTGCAGCTGGCTTGCCGCATAGCGGCGGCGATCGGTTTTCCGGAAGTGCACCAGGAGCCGGCGGAGTTCCCGGAACTCCCCGCGAAAATTCGCGCCAGCGAGCATCTCCAGGTGGATCGCATTCGCAAGCGCGTGGACGCCCAGATCGCCGCATTCCCGCGGTAACGGCGTTTTTGCTGGCTTAATACGGCTCGCCGGGTAATGGAGACAACACCGGGGTAATCTTGCCCCAACCCTGATCCTTGGCCGTCTTCATGTCCTTCAGGAGGTCATCCGGAAGCTTCGCGTTGAGTTTCGGACGGCCGGGCTCGGTAGCCAAATGCCAACCCACCGCCGCCACGGTCTTCGAGATGATCTGAATCTCGTGGTAATCGATCTTTTCCGGCGTGTCGGTCGGCCGGTGATAATCCACATGAAGGCCGATGGTGAAGAACGCGATCGGAACCCCCATCTTGGCGAAGTTGTAATGATCGCTGCGGTAGAAGATGCGCTGCCCGCGGGGTTGCGGGCCCAGGTTGTCATGAGTCGCATCGGGCGCGGTGACATCGTAGAAGTGGTCGATCTTGAGTTTCTGAAACCCGTTGTTCACCGTCTCGATGGTGCTCTCCAGGTCGTCGCTCGAAATGTTGGGACCGATGAGAAGGACTCCGCCCGGATCGACCAGATAGTGCTGCGGATTGGGGTCGACGGAATTGGCATTCTTGGTGCGGCCGATCATGTCCATGTTCAGGTCGGCCACCACCTTGCTGAGGTCGATGGGTGGAAACTCGGTGAAATATTGCGAGCCCCACAGTCCGCGCTCTTCGCCGCCGTTCCAGAGGAACAGGATGCTGCGCTTGGGGCGAATGCCCTTGGCGGCGCCTTCGGCATAGGCGTGGGCGACGCCGAGCAGTCCCGTGGAGCCCGAGCCATCGTCATCCGCGCCGTTGTTCACGTTGTGGCCGTTGGCCATGGGCGCGCTCAGGCCGATGTGATCCAGGTGCGCGCTCATGATGACGTACTCGTCCTTGAGCACAGGATCGCTGCCCTCGAGAATTCCGATCACGTTCTCGGCGTGTCCCGGCTGGCTATGCACAGCGAGATGGACGGTAAGCTTCTTGACGGAATGGAATTCGAAAGCGTCTAGCCTGGCGTTGGTCTCGGTGGCGCTGAAGGCCTGCGCGCCGGAAACCTTTTCGCCCTGGAAAAGCGAGTTGGTGAACTCCATGCCGAGGGTTACGTTCGGCGCCGCGGGACAAGCCGGGGTTGCATGGAACTTCTCGGGCGAGAACGGCGGTCCGTTCAGCCCCGCGCCTCCAAAGCCGCCGCGCCCGCCGCGCCCTCCGGAGTTGGGATACGCCATGGCGGTTGCGGTCTGGAAATTCGCCACCGTCGCGACTGCCAGCGCGCCGCTTTTGTAGGCGTACTGTTCCGGCGTCCAATAGTCTTTACACGCTTCGCCGAGCGGGTCGCTCGTGCCCGCACCGCCGCGCCCGCCACGCCCGGCCGCCTGCGCCTTGGCGACCTCTTCCGGCAATCCCGCCACCACCACGATCTTGCCCTTCACGTCGATCCCCTTGTAGGGGTCGTCGCCGCTCTTGGTGATCACGTAACCGTTGCCCGCGAAAACCAGGTTTCCGCTCACATCGAGGCCGTCCGGCACGCCGCCTCCTCGTCCGCCGCCGGCTCCGAAGGTCCAATCTTTGCCATATTCGAAGGTAGTGGTGACCGGCTCGGCCGCGCGTCCACCGCGCCGTCCGCCACTCGCGGCGCCGTCGGTCGGCGGACCGCCGAATCCCCCACGGCCACCGCGAGCCGGAGGCTGGGGCGCCACCAGCGTTGCTTTGCTATCCTCGGGCACGATCTCGCGCGCCACCATCTCGATCGGCATGAAGTACGGCTGCAGCGGACCATTGGTGCCGCTGGTGCTGCCGCCCGGCTTCAAACCCCACTCGGCCAGATGGCTGGCCACGTAAAGCGCGGCAGTATCGTAGCCGCGCGAGGGAAAGTAGCGACCCTCGAGCTGGTCCGACGCCAGAAAGTAATCGTAGACCTTCAGTTCCTCTTCGGTGATGGCGTCGGCGTTTCCATAGGCCGGCGCCGGTGCCGCTTTGGCCGCTTTCTTCGACTGGGCGTGGGCCCGTTCGACGCCAGCGGTGGACAACAAAACATAGGTGAGCGCCGCGGCAGCGGCGCACGTGACGATGATTCTGCGCATAACCCCTCAATTTCGTGCGATGAGCGTAGTGTAACGCGAAATTCACAAGCGTGTGCCGGACCGGATTATCCTGGCCTTATGGTGCGATGGCTGGTAATCGGAATCGGCGACATCACTCGGAAGCGCGTCCTACCCGCAATTCTGGCCGAGCCGCGGAGTAAACTGTACGGGCTGGTGACTCGCGATCCGGCGAAGGCCGCGGCGTATGCGCCGGCGCGCGTTTTCACCGCGCTCGAGGACGCGTTCGCGGACAGCGCGATTGACGCGGTCTATGTGGCATCTCCGGTGGCACTCCACGCTCCCCAGACTATCGCCAGTATGCGCGCGGGCAAACATGTGCTCGCCGAAAAGCCCGTCGCCATGAATTATGCCGAAGCGCAGGCCATGGCGCTCGCCGCGCACGCCAGTGGCAAGCTCTGGGCCATTGCGTATTACCGCCGCCTCTATCCCAAGCTGATCCGCACTCGGAAATTGATCGCCGCGGGCGCCATTGGACAGCCCGTTCTCGCGGAGGCGAATTGCCACGGCTGGCTTCCAGTCGAGGAGCGGAGCTGGTTGTGGAATCCGGCCATGGCCGGCGGCGGGCCGCTCTTCGACATCGGGTCGCACCGCATCGACACCATGAACTTCTTGTTCGGCCACCCCACGACCGCCACCGGTCTGCTGTCGAACGCCGTTCACCGGCTGGAGGTAGAAGATTCCGCCACAGTCCTCATCGATTACCCGCAGGGCGTTCGCGGCATCGTGGATGTCCGCTGGAACTCGCGCGTCGACCGCGATCAGTTCCGCATCGTCGGCACGGATGGCGAAATCAATCTCGACCCGCTCAACGGTCCGCTGCTGCGTTGCGGCGCGCGCGAGGAATACTTGCCTCCCCACGCGAATCTCCACTTCCCGGCAATTGAGAATTTCGTCAACGCAGTGGAGAACGGCGCGGCGCTCGCGTGCCCCGGCGATGAGGCGATCTGGACGGATTGGGTGACCGGGAAAGTCAGGAAATGAGGGCTCGGGACGCCTTCAAGACTTCGTGCCCGCCGTCGGGATCGCGCCCAAGCCAATGCCCCCCGTAGGAGCGCTTTGTCAAAAGCCACGAATTCCATCTTCAAGCCCAAGAGCCAGGTCACAGCCTGGATTATCTCGTCCTTCGAAACGACAGAAACTTTCGTGAACTCAGGCCGTTTCGAGCACAACCGTCTTCGCAATCCGATTCGTTCGCCGGCGAGCAGCGATC
>Ga0335073_10007752_pt1 | contig 15055 bp, 11 predicted proteins | sample Lox_Sample_22_FD_207093 | JGI IMG/M metagenome (GOLD analysis project Ga0335073, IMG submission 207093) | Soil microbial communities from Loxahatchee National Wildlife Refuge, Florida, United States - Lox_Sample_2.2 | ecosystem: Environmental > Terrestrial > Soil > Wetlands | place: USA... | reverse complement strand
GGAGAACAAGCTTTACGGCCTGCATGTCGACGGCAACGAAGGCGGCGACTGGCTGGCCAACCACACCTATCTCGAGCCCAAGATCATCTTGCCCACCTCCAACAATCCCGGAGGATATGCGTTTTATACGCAGAAGACCGGCGCGACCGCCGGCACGCGGCCGGCGCAATTCTGTCAGAGCGTGGGCTGCACCACGCGCGACGGCAGCGTGATGTGGATCAATGTGGGCAATGGAAACCTCTATGGCTCAGGTACGGCCGAGTTCTACGCCAGCTACAACAGCATCAACTCAGCCAATATCTCCGAGTCGAATTACGGAAATAATGCCGGTGACTGGGACGACATCTTCATCGAGGGTACTCCCACAATGTCGGCCAATGAGATCTCGCTGGTAAGCGCAAGGCCGCATGAATCAGCCGTCCCCAGCTATCCCGCACATGGCGTTCATTTCAAGTATGTTGCCAACAGCTCGGTGACGGGGGTCGAGTGGTCGGGCGGGGCGTTGCCTTCCCCTCAGCAGCCCCAGCCCGATCTTGGCGGCATGGCGGTGGAAAGTTCCTCCCTGGTGCAGATCGACGAACTCGATTGCAACCAGTCGTATGGGCCGTGCCTGTCCTTGGTGGGAAGCAATGACATCCTGGCCGCGCACGTCGTTTCCTTCAATGGCGGGGCGGCTTCCGGACCGCCGTCCAACTTGGCGCAGATCGACGGTGGCTCCTATAACGTAGCGCTGAACGGGGTAGAAGCTGACGACAATCGCGGCACGCCCCTACAACGTGGCATCGCAAATAATGGCTCCCACATTGTGGTGAAGAACGAGAAGTACGGGACCGTTGCCTCGGGCGACACCGGCGTGTTCATTTCGGAGTCGCTGACCGCGACCGACAGCGCCGTGTACGGAGTTCCGGCCACCGGCCAGTTTCAATGGAGCGTAGGCGGCACGCTTGTCGCCGTCATTGGCAATCTGGGACTAAACGCTCCGGTGGCGACCGCACAGGACCTGAGCACGACCAACTTCCCGGTGATGGACGTGCGCAATTACGGCATTAAGGGCGACGGCATGCAACTGAGCACCTGCATCGGCACCGTGGGTTCGGCGAACGTGCCCTGCAGCGGCTCAACCTTCACGACCGGGGACATCGGCAAGCTAGCCAACTTCATGGGAGCGGGCGCAGGCGGCGCAAGCTTGAGCACAACCATCACGGGCTGCTCTCCGTCCTGCCCCTCGAGCACGGTCGTACTCAGCAGCACTGTGCTCACCAGCTCCAACGGTTTCTTTTTCTACGGCACGGACAATACCGCCGCCTGGTGCACGATGATGAACTGCACCAATCCCGCTGGGCCCAATTCGTTGTACACCCCGTCGCCGGGGCGGCGCGTATTCGTTCCGCGAGGAACGTACTTCTTCTCCGGTCCAATCAGCACGCGCAACGGCGATCAACTGGTCGGCGCCGACCAGTCCGCAACCGAAATGTTATTGGTTAGCCCGACGGCCAGCGGACCCAACAGCGAGCTTCTCTATCTAGGTGCGTATAACAATGCCGGCACATGGACGACCGACGCCGGCGGGCTCAACCTAGGGGTGCGGGGCATGCTGTTCGCAAGCATCGACGCCTCCTCGCAAGTATGCGTCGACACGCTGCGCTACTCCGGTTTCACCATTGAGGACAATTGGTTCGAGTGTGGAATCGGCATCCAGTCCAGCGGCAGCGCGGGCAGGATTGCGGGCAATACCTTCGACTCGAACAACTTCGACCCGATCGTGCTGAACAGCTATAGCCCGAACACTTATGCCGGCGGCCTGGGCATCATCGAGATTGAAGGCAATCTGTTTTTTGGGGCGCGCTACGATGCGGTCTCGATCAACGGCGGCAACGGCATTACCATCAACGACAATCAATTCTGGATTTCGAAATACAACGACATCAGCATCTACTCCTCCGGGAATCTGACAACGTCGCACCTGACGATCACGGGGAACCACTTTGTCAGCAGCATCAACGGAAACTACAACTGCACGGCGCAACAGCACATTTCGATTGGCGCGCCGCTGGCCGATTCCACCATCACGGGCAACACGTTCGTCATGGGACACACGCATGACATCGGCGGCTATTCCACGCTGAGCGATGTGGTGATTGCCGGCAACTCCTTTCGCGGCGCGTGCCGCTCGGGGGAGTGCTCCAATCCCTGCTCCGGACAGGGAGCGACGACGGGCCAGCAACTATCGGCCATCGACCTGGAAAGCGCCAGCGACACTAACGTCAGCATCACGGGAAATGACTTCGACTCTCCCGGATACTATGCCGTGCTCACGGTGGGCCCGGCGAACATTCTCGGAAACAGCTGCAGCAATCCGTTCTCGACCACCGCCTCGCCGGGACACAACTATGACACCGGCTGCTTCGCGTACCCGGCGGCCTCCAGCGCGGGATCGGTCGCTTACAACAACACCACTACATCGACCACGGCGGCGACCGTGGTCGCCTATAACGGCGCCAGCAACGTGCGCTTCGAGGGAAACCAGAGCGCTGCGGCATCCGACGTTGTGGTAGAAGGTACTGGCACGCAAAGCTTCAGCTCGTGGAACGAGCGCATCCTGAATGCCGGGGGCGCAACCATCAATTCGCAGATGGACCCGACTACTGGCAATGCCAGCTTCGGCGGCGACCTTTCGGCGCGCGACATTCCAGGCCACGAGTACTTTGTCAGCAAGTACGGCAGCATTCAGGCAGCGATTAACGCGGCCAACAACAACGGCAGCGTGCTGGGAACGGTGATCGACGATCGCATGGTGCCCTATACCGGTGCGGGGTTCAACATTCCCGACTCCGTCACTGTAAGACTTGCGCCGACGACCTACACCATCAACAGCACGGTCACGTTCAACAACGGAACCAACAATGTGACTGCCGGAATCATCGTGCAGCCGGGAGGACGCTTGCTGGGTTCCGGCACATCGACGAACCATGGAACAATTCTCCAACCGGCGAACGGGCTGAACGCCGACCTGATCGCGACGTCCACCGTGGGCACGGGCACGACCAATCCGCAATGGTGGCACTGGGGCGAGATCGGCTTTTTGCGAATCGTCGGCAACGGGGCGAACCAGGCTGCGGGCGATTGCCTGAAGGTCGAGAACATGGGCGAGGTCGCCAGCGTTCACGATCTGGAGTTCTCCGCCTGCTACAACAATAATTTCGAAGATATCGGCTATGCTGCCACGGAGTCGGACATCACGAACATCACCAGCGGCCGCGCAGTGACCGGTTCGGGTGCAGCGTTTACGAACCTGTCGGGCGTGGCCGTGCTGAACGGGTTCAGTGGCGACTGCAACCAGACGTCGCTGATCGCCGCCAATTTCAATGCCGCAGGCACACTAACAATCCACGGGTTGAAGGCCGAGGCGGAAAGCACGATCTGCAATCCAGCGGTGCAGGATCCGGTGATCCTCGCGACCACGACCGCGAGCAACATTCTGGCGTCAATCAAAGTTGATGGTGGTTATGCCTTCGGCACCACGCAGCAGGACTTCCTGAGAAGCACGGGGCCGGGCAGCATTCAGTTCGCGCAAGAGAACTTCTATCTGAACGGCTACGTCAACGTCCTGAACGACACGATTCGAGGACAGGTGATCGCGAACTCGGCGACCACCACCAAGCAGCCGGTCTTTTATCTGAGCAACGGAATGATCTTCGGCAACCAGGCGTTCACGTTCCAACCGAACACCTTCATGCAGGCAAATCCCAACGGCGCGCCGACGGAGATGCTGGGCGCGGGCAGCGACAGCTCGACTGACATCGCGGCCATCGGTAATGGCGATAATACGAAGTACTTCACCGGCGGGCTGAAGTTCGGAACGTTCAATCGCACCCAGTTCGGGCAGACGCCGGAGTATCAGGCGCGCATGGGATGGCGTTGGACGAATCCCGGCTACGACACGAACACCTGGACGTTCGTTCCCGTCTGGGCGACGGGCGACACCAGCGTGCGCTGGATCGGCGATCCGAACGCGCGTTGGCCGGAGGTGTACGCCAGCGATGTGAATGCGACGACCGCGACGGTGGGCACGCTGAACGTGACCACGTGCAACGGATGCGGCGGGGCACACCTGGTCAGCGGGACGCTGCAGGGCATCACGGCGCAACTTACCGGCAATGGCGCCGATCAGACGATCTATAGCGCCAGCTTGCCAGCGGGCACGTTCGGCGTCGGTCAGGGGCTGAAATGCTTCGCGCGGTGGACGCACTCCTCGACCAGCACCGCCGTGACCTACAAGTGGACGCTGGGCGGCACGACGGTCGCGTACGGTTCGCTGACCAGCGGCTCGCAGAATTTTGGCAGCGACATCGAGATCTATACGGTGTCATCGCTGTCGTCGCAGGTGATCAATGTGAGCGCGATCATCGGCGGCACCACCATCCTGGCCGGGCCGAGCAACGGCAACTCCGGCAGCGAGAACCTGGCAAATGCGTCGACCATTAAGTTCACCTTCAACATGCCGAATACGGACTGGGTGAAGGGCGCGAGCTTCTATTGCCAGGCGGTCCAGTAGGCGCAGCGGCGCTCGCTCTTGCCTTCATTCTTACTCGACTGTCCCAAAGGAAAGTTACCCTTCAACAGCCTCTGGAGTGCTGCGTTGGTTCGCTGCTTCGAGGATTGAAGTAGTTGCTCGCAAATACAGCCATGGCTACAACACACCATAACTCGCGCAGGAAATCCGGTGCCGCACAAAGGTCGCGCAGCAGAAGGTCCGAGGGCGTCCTGACCGATGGCAAAGATGCGCAGAGGGCGCCTGGCAAGGCGGCGAAACATGCGACCGCGACCGGCCAGCCCGGCGCAGCCGGGAACGATGCGAAGAGACTTTCGGACGCGGCACAGGCTGCTCCGGAGCCGGCGGAGAAAACCGTCGCGTGGCTGAAGCGGTGCGGTACACGATTGGACGCGCAACCGCGTCCGGACCAGCGCGCCGGCCACGGCAAGGAGTCGCGCGAGGCGGCGACCGTCCGCGAGCACCTGATCTATCGGCTACTCAAGATCCGCGGCAAGAACGGCTCTCTGCGCAACCTGTTGCTCAACCGTGCTCAGCAGGACCTGGAGCGCAGTAGCGCGAAACGCAATATCGTGCTAAAAGCGCGGCAGTTGGGCGTGACAACCTATGTCGCCGCGCGGTTTTTCATCAGCACCATCTCGCGCGAAGGGACGCTCAGCGTGCAGGTGGCGCATGACCAGCGTTCGGCGGAGGAGATCTTCCGCATCGTGCACCGCTTCCTGGACAACCTGCCGGAACAGTTGCGTCAGGGCGCGCTCGTGACCTCGCGCGCCAACGTCCGCCAGATCGTGTTTCCCATGCTCGACAGCGAGTATCGCGTGGAGACCGCGGCGGACCCCAACGCCGGCCGCGGGCTGACCATCCACAATTTGCATTGCTCGGAGGTCGCCCGCTGGCCGCGCGATGTGGCTGAGACGCTAGCGTCGTTGCGCGCGGCCGTGCCGCCGGAGGGGGAAATCTTTCTGGAATCCACGGCGAACGGCGCGGGCGGCGTCTTTTATGACGAGTGGCAGCACGCGCCGGAGACCGGCTACACGCGCCACTTCTTTCCCTGGTGGTGGGACGACAGCTATCGCCGGCCGGTGGAAATTGTGAAGTTCGCCGAAGACGAGCTGGAGCTCATGCAGAAGCACGGACTGGATGCCGCGCAGATTGGCTTTCGCCGCGAGATGAAGGCGAACTTTCGCAAGCGCGCGCGCGAAGAATATGCCGAGGATCCGGAGAGCTGTTTTCTGGCGTCGGGCGAGTGCGTCTTCGATACGGAGATCATCGATCAACAATTGCGCCAGCAGGCGCCGGTCACGAGCGAAACCGACCACGGCCGGCTGATCACGTTTTTCCCGTCGGTGGCTGCGGTCCACGGGGCGCCCGCCGGCTACATCATTGGCGTCGATCCGGCCGGCGGCGGCACGGAGGGCGATTACTGCTGCGCGCAGGTGATCGAGACGGCCAGCGGCATGCAGTGCGCTGAACTGCACGGGCATTTTCCGCCGGGGGAACTGGCGACGCGCATCGCGAAGCTGGCACGCGACTATAACAACGCGCTGGTGGCCATCGAACGCAACAATCATGGACACGCGGTGCTGGCCCACCTGTCGATGGCCCAGGCCTACACCAACCTGTACCAATCCGACGGGCAGCCGGGATGGCTGACCACCGCGGCCACGCGCCCGCGCATGCTGGCCAATCTGGAGGAACTGCTTGCGCGCGCGCCGTTCCTGTTTCTCAGCCCGCGATTGCTGGCCGAGTGCCGTACGTTCATTCGGCATCCTGACGGAAGCTGCTCGGCCGCAGCGGGAACGCACGACGACACCGTGATGGCGATGGCCATAGCCCAGGCCGTGCGCGCAGAGGGGCGGCTGAAGTATCAGCCGTCGGAGGCGGAGCTGAAGTTCCAAATGCTGCAACGCGCGTAAGCAGTTGGACGTCAGTGGAGCGCGCCTGCGGGCGCGCAATGAAAGAGGATAAGACGATCGGCTTCAGATGCAGAGGTGAGGCGGCGATGCTTCACCTCGGTGGCTGAAGCCAACTGTTTTTTGAACTGGTGGTAGGGCCGCCGAAAAGCGTGCTCCACCTAAGGGAACAACGAATGACAGAGGAGAAACGAAATGGCATTTAATCTGCAAACTTTCCAGAAGATGCTGGCCGTCGTGCAGACGGCTTCCACGGAAGCGGCTGCGGTGGCCGGACAATGGGGATCGGGCGATCACGTCGGTGCGGTGACCGCGGCGGTGCAGACGGCGGGAGCGATCGCGCAGTCCGTCACCACCAATCAACAACAGCAACAGGAGGCCTCCGCGGCAACGCAGCTGGCCACGACGGTGATGCCGGCGATCTTCGCCTTCGCCAGCCTGTTCGCCAAGAAGGCGTGAGCGCCGCTCTTCACCATCGCGCTTGGCTTTTCGCAAACGGCCATGGCATGGTGCGGCATTCGCTCACACGAGCCTGTGATCTGTGACAACGAATTCGCGGCGGACTCTCCGGTAGGATCGCCTTTTCGGAAGCCGCCGCGAGACCGTCCCACCGTCAGTCGTTTAGGGTGGGCATTGCTCGCGATTGCCGGTTACCAATTCTTGCTTTGCTCATCCAGGCGGTCCAACACGTGCGCAGGATGCGGGGCGGGGCGCAGAGTCATCTGATGCGCTGCGCCGACGGTTTCTATTATGTCGTCAAGTTCCAGAACAATCCGCAGCACACGCGCGTGCTGGTCAACGATTGGCTGGGCACGCGGTTGGCGGAGATGGTCGGTTTGCCCGTGCCGGTGCCGGCCATCGTGGATGTGCATCCCTGGCTGTTGGAACGCACGCCGGAATTGCGCATCGAGATGTGCGGCCAGCGCACGATGTTCACTCCGGGGCTGTCGTTTGGCTCGCGCTACGTGGTCTCGCCGTTTGAGGGCCAGACGTATGACTATCTGCCGGAGGGCATGATGTGGCGGGTGCGCAATCTGGCCGACTTCGCCGGGATTCTTGCACTGGACAAGTGGACGTGCAACGCCAACGGCCGGCAGGCGGCATTCTGGAAGAAGTCGCGGGAACGCAAGCTGATGGCCAGCTTCATCGATCAGGGGTATTGCTTCAATGCCGGGGAATGGAATTTTCCCGACGCGCCGTTGCGCGGCGTATTCGGCCGCAACGATGTTTACGAGTGTGTCACATCGTGGGACAGCTTCGAGCCCTGGCTCAGCCACATCGAAAACTTTCCGGAGAGTTCGCTGTGGCCGCTGGCTGAGGAGATCCCGCCGGAGTGGTACGGCGGCGCCGGCGACGAATTGGAAAGATTGCTGACGCGGCTGCTGACGCGGCGGGCGATCGTTCGCGGGCTGATTCTGGATTTCAAGAATTCGTCGCGTAATCCATTTCCGAACTGGCGCGATGCGGTCAACTGAAAAGCACATTTGGCACTTGGCATTTGGTGGCCGGCGCAGAAGCTCGAAGAGGACAACCGTTTGGCCAATTGCTAAGTACCCGGGCTGATGACTGATGGTTGAGAGCTGATGGCTGACTTTCGACAATGCGAGTTCTTTCTCCTGCGCTACGTTCCGGACGTGGTGAAGGGTGAGTTCGTCAACCTGGGCGTGGTGCTGTTGGAGGAGGGCGACAACGGATTCACCGATGTGCGCTTCCTTCGCGACTGGCGCCGCGTGCGCGGGCTAGATCCGGAAGCCGATATCGACTTGCTGGAGTCGTACGAAGCCGAGCTTCGCCGGCTGCTGCAATCGCGGCTGCCGGAGGTCATCAATTATCGCGGGGCGATGTCGCGCCGCGAATGGCTGCTGGCGCAGATGCAGCAATCGTTCTCCGGCGCGCTGGAGATCACACCGATGACGGCGGTGCTGACGGAATCGCCGCAAGCGGAGATCGGGAAGCTGGCGCAGACGTATCTGGAACCGTCGCGGCGTGCGCAGCGCCAGCAATCCGGGCGCATCGTCATCTACAACGCGATGCGCGATGCCTTCGAGCAGGCGGGAGTATGGCAATCGCCGGCGATGCGCAAAGACATTGCGGTTGCGCAATACACCCGCAGGGGCGATCCGCTGAAGATCGACTGCGGCTATCGCCCGAATGGTGTGGTTCATCTCTTCCATGCGCTGTCGCTGGCGACGGACGTGAATTCGGCCAAGGTGCTGGCGTACAGCTATTCGGCCATGCGCGAAGGCTTGCAAAGTGCGGAGCACGTCGTGAGCGACCTGACCGCAATCACCGAAAATGAATTGGAGCTTAACGACGAGGGCGTGACCTTTGCGCTGGCTACGCTACAGGGCAGCAACATCGCGGTCGCGGCCGTGAGAGACATGCCTCAAATTGCGGAGCGCGCGCGGATCGAGCTGAAGATATAGCAACGGTGCGGCAGGCCGCCGCACACTTCCCAAAACATTCTCATCCCGACCGAGCCCCCGCCCGTTCGCAGGGCGAGTGGAGAGGCTTGCTGTCTTTCCGTCTGGAGCGCCGGCCCCTCCTTCAACAGAGGTAGAACGAAGCACCTGAGTTGGGACCCAAACGATCCACTAACCACTATCCACTGATCACTTCAGGGGAACCTATGAACATGCGAGACACTTTGCGTGGGGCGCTGCGCCGCATTGCCGGACCATCGTTTCTCAAACTGCAATGGCCGCTACGGCGGCCTCCCTCCGCGCTGGCTGCCGCCGGCGTTGAATCTGCCCGTAGAACGGTGCCGCTACCCTCCATTCTCACTCCGGGGGCGCCCACGCTAATGCGTGCCGGAGTCATGCCCAAACCGACGCCGTTCAACCTGCGGCGGTTTGCGGAAACGCCAATCGCGCGCAAGGCGATCAACACGATCAAAGATCGCATTGCGGGCATGGCCTGGCGCATCCAGCCGCGGCGTGGGCGTTCGCCGGAGGAATCGCCGTCACGCAGCGACTTCGCAAGCGACGGATTCACGATGCTGCCCAGCGCCGCCGAGCGGATTGCGGCTCTTACGTTGAATTTCGAGCAGCCAAATCCGCAGGACTCGTTTCGTTCCTTTATCGAGCAGGTGCTGGAGGACGTGCTGGTCGGCGGATTTGGGGCGATCGAGCTGGACCTCAGTGGCGATCCCGCGCGGCCGCTCGTCATGTGGCCGGTGGACGGCGGCAGCATTCGCATCCGGACCGATTGGAACGGAAGTCCCACATCGTCGCACTACGTGCAGGTCACGCCGTTCTTTACTCCGGAGCAGGAAATAACTCTGACAGACGAGGAGTTGTCGTACATTCGGCTGAATGCCCGAACCTACACGCCTTTTGGCCTGGGCAAGCTCGAGGTCGCCTTTGAGACCATCCACGAATTTCTGTGCGCGCACCGCTTCGCCTCCAAACTGGCCAGCAACAGCGTGGTGCAGTATGCGCTCTGGTTGCAGAGCCTGAGCCCGCAGCATCATGAGCGGCTCATTCGCTGGTGGCAGGACGAAATTGAAGGCACGGGCAAAGTACCGATACTGACCGTCGAGACCAAGCCCGAGGTGCTGCGCTTCGCCGGCGGCACAGACGCTGACCTGCGGCTGCAGTGGCAGGAGTTTCTTATTCGCATCATCGCCGATGCGTTCGATCTGCCGCCGATGCTGCTGGGGCTGGAGCGGGACGTAAACCGCAACACCGCCGCCACACAGTATGACGACGCATTCCGCACCGCCGTGGTGCCGGTGGCGCGACTCATCGCCGAGCACCTCACGCGCGACGCCATCGCTAAGCGGCTGGGGTGGGACGACCTGGAGTTCGTCTTTACCGACGTGGACGCGCCCAACGAGCTGGAGCAGGCGCAGATCCAGCAGCTCCTGATCGGCTGCGGCGTGCTGACGATCAACGAGGTGCGCCGCATGCGCGGCCTGCCGGCGTTGCCGGAGAAGCAGGGCGGCGTGGCAGACGTGCCGCCCCTGCAGTGATAGGGATAGCAAGTCCCTTGATCTGCCACCTGCTCTGGCTAACTGCCAAGTGCCAATTGCTAGTTGATAGCAGCTTCTACGAGGTAATCATGAACTTCGAACTCGATGCCATGGCTATGGAGATGCCTGACGTTGTGGGACATCCCAATCGCCTCCCGTTTCAAGGCGTGCTCACGCTGGTAGGAGTGGCTTCGCAGCGCTCGCCCAGCGGGGCGCGTGGGCACCGCGTCATGCTGACGCGCAGCGCCACCGAGGCGGCATTGCCATCACTGCTGGGGATGGCTTTGGACTACGCCCCCGCGCTCGATGGTCATGATGCGCGCCGCAAGATCGGCATCATCACGGCAGCGGACATTGTGGGAATGCCACAAAGTAAGACAGCGACCGCTACCGGGCAGATTGCCGTAAGCGGCTATCTGTTTGCCCGCGATTTCCCCGAGATTGTGGACGAGATTCGGTCGCAGAGCGGAAGCAGGCTGGGCATGTCCTACGAAATTGCAAATGCGACCGTGCCCAACCAGGAGGCGCTGATCTGGACGGTGACGCAGTTTACGTTTACCGGCGCGGCTGTGTTGCGCCGCGACAAGGCGGCGTATCCGCAAACGTGGATCGCAGTAGCTGCAAGCAACGAGCAGCAAGCCCCGGGGGTTGCCGGACCAAGCCGCCTGGCCGCTTGTTAGTTACTGCCAGCCCGGCCTTCGAGGCCAGCCCCTAGATGTTAGTCGTCATCCCACATTGTGAGAGGAACATATGGACCAAGACAATAACAATGCCACCACCCCGCCAGATACCCCTACGCTTGCCGACCGTTTGGCGCAGGCGACGCAGGCGTTAGCGGACGCTCTGTCCAACTTGAACGGGCAGTTTGCTTCGCTCCACGCAAAGATCGATCGCATTGTGGCCGCCGTCGACGACGGCGAGCTGCCGGCGAAATCTACGAACAACGCTGACTCGGCGCGAGTCGCAGTGGAAGCCAGCGCGTTGCCGAGCACTGCCTTGCACAACAAGATTGCTGAGCTGGAAAAGGCGAACCAGGACCTGAAGGCGCAAAGCGCAACAGCGCGCCGCAAGACACTCTCGCCGATGGTGACGGCGCTGCTGGCGAAGGAAGGCGTCGACGGTGACGCGCTGGTCGAAGCCCCGGTGGTCGAAAAGGCGCTCGCCGGGCTGAGCATCGAGCAGCGCATTGCCGTCAAAGCGGAGCTGGCGCGCGCTGGAATCCTGGTATAGACGGCGGCGATCTAGCGTACCGTCAAAGCGGAAGGCGCGAGTCAGTGCACATCCGACAAACGGGGACTAGACCCCGTGCTCACCGGCCGAAACGGTGTGGCCGAAGCCGTGTTCTGATACGAGGCGCTTGAAGACCAGGCCAGGTTCATCTGCCTCCTACAACGTCAGAGTTTTAACCCGATGGCGGCCAAGAAGCCGCCATTTCCCTTTCGAAAGGACACCATGAGAGCACAATTCATCAACCTACAAGCAGCAGCGGATTACATGGGTCCGGGGGCGATCGAAGTCGAACGCTACCAGACCGAAATTCTGGACCTTTGCCGGCGGGGCAATCCGTTCAGCCAACGCATCAAGCAAGTACCGGCTACGGGTCATCCGTCGCGCTTCTTCGAAGAGACGGCCATTCCAACGCCCACTGCGTCGCAAGCCTTTGTCGACCCGCGCAACATTGTGCCCACGCTGGTTTCGCCAACGCGCGTGGAGCGCAGCGTTCCTCTGAAGTGCCTGGTCTCACAAATCAACTACAACCTGTTCGACATGGAAGTCGGCACACAGCAGAGCCAGTTCGCTTACCTGCAAGCCAAGGACTTGACGGACGCAGTCGAAGGCCTGTTGCTCACCCACGACGTCAATCTGTGGAATGGCAACGACACCTCGCTGAACAATCCCACGTCGCCGCAGTACTTCGGCGTCATGGGACAGATTGCGGCCGGCGGCAACACCGCGACCATCGGCACCTCGGCCAGCATCGTCGATGGGCTGAAGAGCACCATCGCGCAGATGGTGTCCAACAGCGGTTTCCAGGTGCGGCCCACGGCGATCTACTCCAGCCCGGTGTTGCTCGACCTGATCGACCGCGAGATGAAGCAGGAGTTCAATGTGGTGCTGTCGACCACGACTGTGGCTGGCGGTCTGGTCGTCAAGACGCTCTCGACGCAGGCCGGCGAGTTGCCACTGATTCCCGATTGGTCGATTCCCTACACCGGTACGCCGGGCAGCGGCAATGCGCAATTGCCGGTGTACATCGTGACCGAAGACCTGATCGAGTATCACTGGCTGACCAACCCGAATCCGCGCATCTTCCAACTCGGCACGCCGGCGGCGTTGACCTCGCAGATGGTGGTGGTGAAGTTCGGCGCGGTCGTAGTGAAGGGCGCCAACTACGCGCACTATCAGGTGACCGTCGACCGGTAATCGCGAACATCCTCCTCCTTGATTCGAGCTTGAAAGGGCGAAGCGATTCGTCCTTTCTTCCGGCAGCGGGCCAGAGCGGCGAGAGCGATGGCGCGCATTCAGGCGCGAGCTTCTCTCTACAGCTGGTCCGCTGCTCGTTTTCCGCCGCTCGGCGGCACGACAGGAAATGGTTATGAACTACTTGTCCACTTCGGAATACGAAAGCTATGGGCTGGAGCCGGAGACGCCGGAGTCGTGGATATCCGCGGCCTCGTCCATCATCAACGCACACTGCAACCGGCCGACGCTATGGCTGTCGCAGTTCACCGAACGCTCCCGGATCACTCCTGGGCGCAATCTGTTGCAGGTGACGTATCTGCCGCTGACCATCCCACAAGGCGGCACCTCACCTCTGGTGTCCGGGCGCGCGCGCTACGGCGTGCCGCGCCGGGGCGACGATCTGACAATGTGGGAGATGGCCTCCGAGTTCGCGATCATCTTCGGCCTGCCGGGGACGTGGATCGATATCGACGTTACCTCGTTCGACTACTTCGCCGACACTGGCGAGGTTTCCTGGCTGCCCAATCCGCTGGGCCTGTTCTTCGATGAGATGGAACTGGTTTACAACGCCGGCTTTACGACCGTCCCCGACCCGGTGAAGTTTGCCTGCGTGCAACTGGTGCGCAACGCGCAAGCCATGCCGGCGCTCAATGTCAAGGAAGGCGCGCTGAACGCGATGCACTTCGCGTATTTCGCCGACACGCTGCTCGATTCCACCGTGCGTGAGCTGCTGGCCCCCTACGTCGCGCAGAAGGTGGCCTGAGATGCCGACCAACCAGCTTGGAATGATTCCCGGCCACGCCTGCGCGGCACGGAGACTAGGCGATGCGCTGCTACGCGCCTTCGGCAACACGCAGGTGACGCTACGGCTTGCCAATCCTTCCAGCGGCGATACCAGCAGCCAGCTCGGACTGGAAGCGCCGGCGTCGCAGGACCTGCAGGTTTCGCCGGCGGTGGTGAAGTCGCTGACGCCCATGCCGGACGGCAAGCGCCGCATTGAAGCCGTGCTCAGCATCACCTCGCTACAGCCGATCGCCAAGCTCTATGGCGTCGAAGACATTACCGCCTGGCTGCTGAGCTTCGAAGGCATCGTCTGGGGCGCCGATCTGATGCGTATTGCCACCGTGACCGTCGACAAGTTTCTCGGCGCAGATTGTCTCTTTCACCTGACTGCGACGGAGTAGGACATCATGCAATCAACCAAAGACAGCTTTTATGTCGCGTTGCGCGACCGGCTCGTTAGCGTCGATCCCAATCGCACAATCACGCTCGATGGGGCGACCCGGCCGGCGATCGCGGTCATTGAAAACGAGCCGCCGAGCGGAGCGCCATTGCTGTGCGACACGTTTTACTTGCAATGGGGAAACGCGCGTCCGGCGGCGCTCTCGGCCGGCAGCCTGATGGCAATGGATTGCACGATTTCCTATTGCACCAAGGGCTCGGTCCAGAACAGCAGCTTGGACCGCGGGCGCGATCTGGCGAGTCTGGATAACGATCTTCTGGCGATTTGTACGCCGCCGCAAACTGCTAAGTGCGACTACAGCTCCGGTTCGCCGGTCTCGCTGGGCTCGACAATATTCTGGACGCGGCCGGTGCTGAATGCGGCCAAAAGCACCCCGCCGTATGTGGGACGCGATATCACGGTCACAGTGTTCTTCTATCCGGAGGTGAACCAGTCATGAGCTCGAATGCTTATGCCAAGCGTTCGCAGATGGCGCCGGCGTCGCGCACGGTGCGCGCCTACGCCGCGCCCATCAATCGCATGACCGGGACGGTCGTGCCGTTCGATCCGGCAACGCAAGGGAACTTCGATCTGGATTCGCCGCCGGGACCGTGGATCGATCTCGGCTGGGTGGAAAATTTCCAGCGCGCGGCCGCAACGAAATACGAGGCACTACGCACCGGGCCGAACTCGAACATCACTGCGCAATATCGCCTGCAGCCGGAGGCGCGAGTGGAGTTCGATCTGCTCACCTGGGGCAAGGTGCAGTTGGCGCTCTCCGGCGGTACGCAGCAGATGAACGTGCTCGCCGAGCAGCCGAACTTTCCCCCGCAGCCATCCGGGGGCATGCCGCTGCCGGCCTCGCCGGTGCAAAGTGGTTCCACCTCGACGGAGATCGTGCTTACTTCGGACCAGCTCGCGCTGTATAACGT
>Ga0335073_10007749_pt1 | contig 15056 bp, 11 predicted proteins | sample Lox_Sample_22_FD_207093 | JGI IMG/M metagenome (GOLD analysis project Ga0335073, IMG submission 207093) | Soil microbial communities from Loxahatchee National Wildlife Refuge, Florida, United States - Lox_Sample_2.2 | ecosystem: Environmental > Terrestrial > Soil > Wetlands | place: USA... | reverse complement strand
CAGGCCGCCGCGGCCTGGCGCGCGGTGCCGGCACCGAAGCGCGGCGAGGCGGTGCGCCTGCTCGGCGAGGAGCTGCGCCGCCACAAGACCGACCTCGGCACGCTGGTCTCGCTCGAGAACGGCAAGATCCTCGCCGAAGGCCTCGGCGAGGTGCAGGAGATGATCGACATCGCCGACTTCGCGGTCGGCCAGTCGCGCATGCTCTACGGGCTCTCGATGCACTCCGAGCGCCCGCGCCATCGCATGAGCGAGCAATGGCACCCGCTCGGCATCGTCGGCATCATCACCGCATTCAACTTCCCGGTCGCGGTGTGGGCCTGGAACGCGCTGCTCGGGGCGATCTGCGGCAACGCCTGCGTGTGGAAGCCCTCGCCCAAGACCCCGCTCAGCGCGCTCGCCGTACAGCGCATCGCCAACCGCGTGATGGAAGCGGCGCAGCTGCCGGCGGTGTTCCAGGTATTCGTCGACGCCGGTAACGCCCTCGCCACGCGCCTGGTCGAGGATCGGCGCGTCGCGCTCCTCTCCTTCACCGGCTCGACCGAAGTGGGCCGCAGCGTCGGCGAGCGGGTCGCCGCACGCCTCGGCAAGAGCCTGCTCGAGCTCGGTGGCAACAATGCGGTGATCGTCGATGAGACGGCGAATCTCGACCTCGCCGTGCCCTCGATCGTGTTCGGTGCGGTCGGCACTGCCGGGCAGCGCTGCACCTCCACCCGCCGTGTGTTCGCGCACGTTGGCGTCGCGGCCGAGCTCGAGCGCCGCCTGCTTCACGCCTATCGCCAGGTGCGCATCGGCGATCCCCTCGAGCCCGGCACCCTGATGGGACCGCTGATCGATGCGCGGGCGGTCGAAAGCTACCGCAACGCCCTCGACCAGGCGCGCGCAGCCGGCGGCGAGCTGCTCTGCGGCGGCAAGGTGCACGCGGGCGCCGGCCATTTCGTCGAGCCCGCCATCGTGCGCGCCCGCAACGACTGGCCGATCGTGCAGAGCGAGACCTTCGCGCCGATCCTGTACCTGATTCCGGTGGCCTCGCTCGCCGAGGCCATCGCGCAGCAGAACGCCGCGGCGCATGGGCTGTCCTCGGCGATCTTCACCGACCGTCTGCAGAGCGCCGAGGCGTTTCTCTCCTCCTCCGGCAGCGACTGCGGTATCGCCAACGTGAACCTCGGGACCTCGGGAGCGGAGATCGGCGGCGCCTTCGGCGGCGAGAAGGACACCGGCGGCGGGCGCGAGTCGGGATCGGATGCCTGGAAGGCCTACATGCGTCGCCAGACCAACACGGTCAACTGGAGCCGCGAGCTGCCCCTCGCCCAGGGCATCGAGTTCAAGGTCGAGTAGGGAGGGGGGCGGGGGGCAGGTCAGCGCCCCGGCAGGCGCAGCGTGAAGCGCGCGCCGCCGAGCGGCGAGGTGTCCACCTCGAGCCGTCCGCCATAGAGCTCGACCGTCTCGCGCACCATGGCGAGGCCGAGCCCGTGACCCGGAACGTTCTCATCGGCCCGCACGCCGCGCTGCAGGATGCGGGGCCGGTCCGCATCCGGGATACCGGGGCCGTCGTCCTCGATGGTGACGATGAGGCGCATGCGCACGTGCGCGCCCGGCTCGCTCCTGCCGCCGACGCGCACGTGGCTGCGGCACCACTTGCAGGCGTTGTCGATCAGGTTGCCGAGCAGCTCGGTGAGATCGCCGCGGTCGCCGACGAAGAGACTTTCCGGCGCGACACTGAGTTCGATCATCAGGTCCTTGTCCGCATAGACGCGCAGCAGCGCGCTGCGCAGCTCGCTCAGTACCTGCTGCAGGTCGACCGGCGCCTGTCCGATGAGCGCGCCGCCGGAGGCCGCGGCGCGTTTCATCTGATGCTCGATGATGTCGCTCATGCGGTCGATCTCGGCGTTGATGGGTCCCAGGTGCGCCTCGGCCGGCAACGTCGCGCGCATCACCGCGAGCGGGGTCTTCAGGCTGTGCGCCAGGTTCCCGAGCGTATCGCGGTAGCGGGCGACGCGCTTGCGCTCGCCGGACAGCAGCGCATTCAGGTTGGTGGCGACGCCGGAGAGCTCGCGCGGATAGCCGCCGCCGATCGTCTCGCTGCGTCCCTCCTCCACCTCGTGGATCTCGCGCTCCATGCGCCGCACCGGCGAGAGCACCCAGCGCAGCAGCGCGGCCAGTGCCGCGAGCAGCAGTGCCATCAGGCCGATGAACCAGCCGAGCAGCTCCTGGCGGAAGCGGAACAGCTGGTCCTCATAAGGAGTGAGACTCACCGCGACGCTCAGCGTGAGGGGCTGCGACTCCTCCGCTTCGCCCTGGAACTGGATGGCGCGGCTCTCGATGGCGACGCGGTCGTGGCCGCCGAAGACCGCATAGCTCAGGCTCCGCTCGCCGTTGCCGAGCAGCGGGCCGAAATTGCCGCCGAGACCGGCGAGCGAGGGCGAGCGCCACGCGTGGTGGCTCGAGCGGATCGCGGCGTACAGCCCCGAGCGCGGTGTCGCGAGGCGCGGATCGAGCACGTGCGGCGCCGGCGCGTAGCCCCCGTCGGGCTGCGGCTCGACGGAGGCGATCAGCGCCACCATCTGCCGGTCGAGCAGCTCCTCGAGGGAGCGCTGCGAGAGCGCGCGAAAGCCGCTGTCGAGCACCCAGATCATGACCCCGGAGAACAGCACCAGCGGCACCGCCACCGAGACCAGCAGCCGCCGGCTGAGGGAATGCACGCGGCCGCCCCGCGAGCCGGCTAGGAGGCCGGATCGCGCGAGAGCGCGAAGCGATAGCCGCGCCCGCGCAGCGTCTCGATCGGGTGCAGCTGCTCCTGCGGATCGAGCTTGCGCCGCAGGCGGCCCACCAGCACCTCGATCACGTTGCTGTCGCGCTCGAAATCCTGGTCGTAGAGCCGCTCGGTGAGCTCGGTCTTGGAGATCACATCGCCGGCGCGCAGCATCAGATGCTCGAGGATACGGTACTCGAATGTCGTGAGCTCGACCGCCGCGCCGCCGACCGCCACGGTCTGCGCGCGGGTGTCGAGCTCGACCGGGCCGCAGCGCAGCAGCGGACTCGCCCAGCCACCGGCGCGCCGCAGCAGCGCCTGCACGCGCGCCAGCACCTCCTCGAAATGGAACGGCTTGGCGACGTAGTCGTCGGCTCCCGCCTGCAGGCCTTCGACCTTGTCCTGCCAGTTGTCGCGTGCCGTGAGGATCAGGATCGGAAAGGTCTTGCGCGCCGCGCGCAGGCGGCGGATCACCTCGAGCCCGGCGAGGCCCGGCAGACCGAGATCGACGATGGCGAGATCGATCGGGTACTCGGTTCCGGCATACAGCCCCAGGTTGCCGTCCGCGGCCTCATCGACGGTGAAACCGGCTGCGGCGAGGCGCGTCTTCAGCGTCTCGCGCAGCGCCGCCTCGTCCTCCACCACCAGCACCCGCATGAGCTCCCCCTTGCGAAAAGGTCTTACAACAGCTCGCCGCTCGAGGCATCGACGCGCACGGTCCAGACCCGACCCGAATCATTGAGGAGCCGCAGCACGTAGACCGTGCGGCCGTTGGCGTGCTCTGCCTCGGCCTTGACGACGCGCGCGTGGAAATGCTGCTCGGCCATTTTCACCGCCTGGTCCATGGTCATCGCTGCCGCCGTCAGCACGACCACCGCCGGCAGCGGCACGGGCACCGGCGGCGGGGGCGACGGCGGCCGCTCGCTGTAAGCTCCGGCGGCTCGAGCACCGATCAGCAACGCGGCCAGCACGATGAATCGTTGCGGGCTCATGGCACCAACCAAGCCTAACGCATCCGCTCCCCGCATCGCACCCGCAGTGTTTTTTTCGCGGCTTCAGCCGGCGTTCAGCTTGGCCTCCCGCCACAGCAGGTCCCATTCCTCGAGCGACAGCCGCTCGAGCGTCAGGCCGCGCTCGGCGGCGCGCCGCTCCATGGCGCGAAAGCGCAGCTCGAACTTCGTGTTGGCCGCGCGCAGCGCGCTCTCCGCATCGATGCGCAGATGGCGGCTGAGGTTCACGACGGCAAACAGCAGATCGCCGAGCTCCTCGGCAGCCTTGCCGTCGGCCGTGCCCCCACCCGCTGCGAGCGCGCCATCGAGCTCGCCGAGCTCCTCCGTCACTTTGGCACGCGAGCCGCTGGCATCGGGCCAGTCGAAGCCGACGCGCGCGGCGCGGCCGCCGAGTTTCGTGGCGCGCACCAGTGCCGGCAGCGCGAGCGGCACACCGGCCAGCGCGCCGCGCGCCCCCTCGCCGGCCGCCGCGGCCGCGCTGGCCCGCTCGGCCGCCTTGTGCTTCTCCCACTCCCGCGCGAGCTGCCGGGCATCGGTGGCGGCGCCGGCGAACACATGCGGATGGCGGCGCACCAGTTTCTCGCGGATCGCGGCGGCAACCGCCGCGAAGTCGAACCAGCCGCGCTCCTCGGCCAGGCGTGCGTGGAACACCACCTGGAACAGCAGGTCGCCGAGCTCATCGCGCAGCTGCGTCGCGTTGCCGCGCTCGATGGCATCGGCCACCTCGTAGGCTTCCTCGATGGTGTAGGGGGCGATGGTGGCAAAGCTCTGCGCGCGGTCCCACGGGCAACCCCCCTCGGGGTCGCGCAGGCGCGCCATGAGCGCGATCAGCGCATCCACCTCGCGTTGCGGCTCGCTCATGTGCCCGGCTCGAAGGGCAGCGGTCCGACGCACAGGCGATAAAGAGTCAGCAACATGCCCGCGGTCGCGCCCCAGATCGTGCGCCCCTCGAACGGGATGTCCCAGAAGCCGACCTCCGCGCCGCCGCGGATCAGGCGGCGGCGTTGCAGGCGGAAGTTGGCCGGATCGAACAGGTAATCGAGCGGCACCTCGAAAGTGCCCTGCACTTCCTTCTGATCCGGCCGCAGCGTGAAGCCGGTCTGCACGAAGCCGACGACCGGCGTGATACGAAAACCGGTGATGACGATGTGATCCGGCAGGTAGCCGGCGATCGACACGAGGCGCTCTTCGAGTCCGATCTCCTCGCGTGTCTCGCGCAGCGCGGCCGCCGCCGGGCTCGCATCGTCGGACTCGATGTGTCCTCCGGGGAAGCTCACCTGTCCGCCGTGCGTGCGCAGACCCGCGGCGCGCTCGGTGAGCAGTACCGTCGGATGCTCGCGCTCGATCAGCGGGATCAGCACCGCCGCCGGCACCGGCGCGCTCGGCAGCGAGCGCCGGTAGGTCTCGCTGTCCGCGGCCGACATGCCGGGCAGAATCCAGTCCGCAGCCGCGTGGCGCGGGACCGTACCGGCAAGCTTGCTGCGGATGATCGCCGCCCAGTGGGGAGCGTTCGCGGCGCTGTCGCTCGCCTCAGCCACCACCGCTCGTGCCGCCCTTGATGCCGCCGCGGGTGAGCTCGGTGGGGTCGAGAAGCTTGGCGAGCTCGCCGGCGGGCAGCTGCGTCATCTCGCGCGCCACGTCGCGGATCGGCCGGCCCTGGGCGTAGGCGGCCTTGGCGATCGCCGCGCCCTTCTCGTAGCCGATCACCGGATTGAGCGCCGTCACCAGGATGGGATTGCGCTCGAGCGCCTCGGCAATGCGGGCGCCGTTGACCTTGAAGCCGGCGATGGCGCGATCGGCGAGCAGCCGCGTCACGTTCGCGAGCAGCGCGATGCTGCCGAGGAGGTTGTGGGCGATCACCGGCAGCATGACATTGAGCTGGAAGTTGCCGGATTGCCCGGCGATCGTGATGGCCGCATCGTTGCCGATGACCTGCGCGGCCACCATGGCCGCGGCCTCGGGGATCACCGGGTTCACCTTGCCGGGCATGATGCTGCTGCCCGCCTGCAGCGCCGGCAGCGAGATCTCGCCGAGGCCGGCGAGCGGTCCACTGTTCATCAGGCGCAGATCGTTGGCGATCTTCATGAGGCTGACGGCGATCACCTTGAGCTGCCCGGACAGCTCGACCGCGGTGTCCTGGGCCGAGAGCGCCTCGAAATAGTTCACCGCCGGGACGAAGGCGACGCCGGTGATGGCGGCGAGCTCCTCGCAGAAGCGCCGCCCGAAATCCGGGTGGGCATTGATGCCGGTCCCGACCGCGGTGCCGCCCTGCGCCAGGGCGAGCAGCCGCGGCTCCACCGCGGCGAGGCGCGCCATGCCGTGCTCGATCTGCGTGCGCCAGCCCGACAGCTCCTGCCCGAGCGTCACCGGCATCGCGTCCATCAGATGCGTGCGCCCCGTGGTGACGGTCTCGGCGAGCTCCTGTTCGCGCTGGCGCAGCGTATCGCGCAGATGCGCGAGCGCCGGCTGCAGGCTCGCGCGCACCGCGAGTGCCGCGCTCACGTGAATGGCGGTCGGGATCGAGTCGTTGCTGCTTTGCCCCATGTTGACCTGGTCGTTCGGGTGCACCGCGCTCTTGAGGCGCCGGCTCGCGAGCCGGGCGATCACCTCGTTGGCGTTCATGTTGGTGCTGGTGCCCGACCCGGTCTGGAACACGTCGATCGGGAAGTGCGCATCGTGAGCCCCCGCGGCCACCTCGGCCGCCGCCGCCTCGATGGCTGCGGCGACCGGCGCATCCAGCAGCCCGAGGCGCCGGTTGGCGCGGGCCGCCGCCTGCTTCACCAGCGCCAACGCGGCGATGAAGCCGCGCGGCATCGTGAGTCCGCTCACGGGGAAATTCTCGACGGCGCGCTGCGTCTGCGCCCCCCAGAGTGCCTCGGCCGGCACCTGCAGCTCGCCCATGCTGTCGCGCTCGACCCGGAAGGAAGTCGTCATGAGTGCACTCCGCTCAATGCGTTATCATCATAACGCATGCCCGCAAGCCCCAGCGACGCTCCCGGCACCCTCACTGCCCTTTCGCCCGTCGACGGCCGTTACGCGAGCGCCACCGCCCCGTTGCGCGCCTGGCTGAGCGAGGCGGCCCTGATCCGCGAGCGCGTGGCGATCGAGGCGCGCTGGCTGCTGAAGCTCGTGGCTGCCGCACCACAGCTGCCGGGCGCGACACTGCCGGCCACGGTGCGCGCGTGTGCCGAGCAGCTGGCCGCCGCTCCCGAGGCAAGTGCCGCGCCGGCCGTCAAGGCCATCGAGGCGCGCATCAATCACGACGTCAAGGCGGTCGAGTACTACGTGCGCGAGCAGCTCGCCGCCGCGGGCGCCGGTCCCGCGACGCTCGAGCTGGTGCACTTCGGCTGCACCTCGGAGGACATCAATAACCTCGCTTACGCGCGCCTGCTGCAGGGGGCGCGCGCGCTGCTGCTCGCGGTCCTCAAGGCACGCACCGACGAGCTGGTCGAGCTCGCGCATCGCTACGCCGAGGTGGCGATGCTCGCCCGCACCCACGGCCAGCCGGCGAGCCCGACCACGCTCGGCAAGGAGCTCGCCAACTTCGCCGCGCGGCTCATGCGCGCCGAGTACCGCTGGACCGCGGTGCCGATTCTCGGAAAATGGAACGGCGCGGTCGGCAACTTCAACGCACACGCGGCCACGCTCCCGGCGATCGACTGGCCCGCGGTGGCGCGCAGCTTCGTCGAGTCGCTCGGGCTCGAGTACAACCCCTACACCACGCAGATCGAGCCGCACGACTGGATCGGCGAGTATTGCGATGCGCTGGCGGCCACCAACGTCGTGCTCATCGACCTGTGCCGCGACAGCTGGGGCTACATCTCGCTCGGCTACCTGCGCCAGCGCGCCGTCGCCGGCGAGGTGGGCTCCTCGACCATGCCCCACAAGGTCAATCCGATCGACTTCGAGAACGCCGAGGGCAATCTCGGTCTCGCCAACGCGCTGCTGCGGCACTTCGCGGAGAAGCTGCCGGTGTCGCGCTGGCAGCGCGATCTCACCGACTCCACCGTGCTGCGCAACCTCGGCGTCGCGCTCGCACACACGCTGATCGCCTGGACCTCGCTCGGCCGCGGACTGGCGCGCGTCGAGGCCGATGCTGAGCGCATGCAGCTCGATCTCGCCGACGCCTGGGAAGTGCTCGCCGAGGCCGTGCAGACCGCGCTGCGTGCCGCGGGAGTGCCCGACGGCTACGAGCGGCTCAAGGACTTCACGCGCGGGCGCGCGATCGATGGGCGCACGCTCGCTGAGTTCATCGAGGCGCTGCCGTTGCCGCCGCAGGAGAAGGCGCGCCTGCGCGCGCTGCAGCCCGCCGCTTACCTCGGGGTCGCCGCGGCGCTGGCGCGCGGCATCTGAGGCGCGGCTGTCGCCGGCACACGACATAAGCTCGTTCCCAAAAGTGCGAACTGCGCCGCGCTTTTGACTCAATATGCCCGGCGTGCCCGGTCAAACCGTGACCGGTTCGACAATGGTCGGGGGCGCCCGCTCACTAAGATTGTTCGCATCCTGCACGCCGTGCAGGCTGGGGGTAGTGCCACTCGTGGCGATTTCCGGGGAACTCGATCTGAAGAACGGCTGGGCACAGCTCGCCAACGCGCGCTATGCACCGGAGTCCGCCGGCTCAGGGGAATCGCACCCGCGCCGCCCGCGGCCGCGCGACGCCGAGACCCTGAGCGTGCTCACCACGCTCAGCGAGGTGCGCATCGCGGTCACCGAGATCGCCGCCACCGCGCAGCGACTCATTTCAATCTATACGCCCGACCTCGAGCCGGATCTCTACGACCAGACGCCCTTCCTCGAGGTCATCAAGCACTTCGTCCTGACGCGCAGCTTCTCCAAGGTGCGCGTGCTGCTCGCCGAGCCGACCCGCCTCATGCGCGACAGCAACCGCTTCGTCGCGATGGGCCGCCGCCTCTCGAGCTGCATCGACATCCGCTACGGCGCCGCGCAATCTCCGCAGCGCGCCTGCGCCTATCTGATCGCCGACGACCGCGCGATCGTCTACCGCTTGCGCGCCGACAGCTGGGACGGAGTCGCCGACATCAACAACCCGCAGGCGGCCCGCGCCTACCTGCAGGAGTTCGACCAGGTCTGGAACGCCAGCGCCGCCGAGCACGGACTGCGCGCCGCCCGCCGCGGCTGAGCCCGGCCGCCGCGCGCTGCGCGCGGTAGAATTCGCCGATGGCCACGGCGCTGCCTCTTCCCGCCGCTTCCCGCGTGATCGTCGCCCTCTCGGGCGGCGTGGATTCGGCCGTTGCGGCGCTGCTCCTCAAGGAGCGGGGCTTCGAGGTGCAGGGGCTCTTCATGAGCAACTGGGAAGAGTCGGCCGACGATATCTGGTGCACCGCCGCCCAGGACTTCCAGGACGCCCGCGCGGTCGCCGCGCGGCTGCAGATCCCCCTGCACCGGGTGAGCTTCGCCGCCGAGTACCGCGCGCGCGTGTTCGAGCATTTCCTCGCCGAGCATCGCGCCGGCCGCACCCCCAACCCGGACGTGCTGTGCAACCGCGAGATCAAGTTCGGTGCGGCCCTCGCCTACGCGCGCCGCCTCGGCGGGGCACGCCTCGCCACCGGCCACTATGCGCGGCTCATCGAGGGCCCGGGTGGCATCGAGCTGCACAAGGCACGCGATACCGCCAAGGACCAGAGCTACTTCCTGCACGCGGTCCCGGCCGCTGAGCTCACGCACACCCTCATGCCGCTCGGCGAGCTCGACAAGCCCGCGGTGCGCGCGCGGGCCCGGCATGCCGGGCTGCCGGTGTTCGACAAGCCCGACAGTACCGGCATCTGTTTCATCGGCGAGCGGCCGTTCCGTGAGTTCCTCGAGCGCTACCTGCCCCGCGCCCCGGGTCCGGTCGAATCCGCCGACGGCGAGCGTCTCGGCACCCATCGCGGACTCGCCTTCTACACGCTCGGCCAGCGCGGGGGACTCGGACTCGGGGGACTCAACGGCCGCCCCGCACAGCCCTGGTACGTCGCCGCCAAGGACGCGGCACGCAACGCCCTCATCGTCGTGCAGGGGCACGATCATCCGCTGCTGACGAGCACCGCCCTCACCACCGGGGCCTGGCACTGGCTGAGCGCCGCCCCGGCGGGCGCGCTGCGCTGCACGGTCAAGGTGCGTTACCGCCAGGCCGACCAGCGCGCGCTGCTCACGCCGCGCGGCGACGGCACCGTGCATGTCGCCTTCGCCGAGCCGCAGCGTGCCGTCACGCCCGGCCAGTACGCGGTCGCTTACGATGGCGAGCGCTGTCTCGGGGGCGGGGTGATCGAGGTCGTGGCGCCGGCGCTGTCGGCCGCGGCCTGAATATTCCGCGACTACGCCCGGCAGCCCGCGTCCGCCCCCGATATAATTCGCCGCAGCAAAGCGGAGACAGACATGACCAACAGCTTCCGGGCGCGCTCGACCCTCAAAGTGGGCGAGCGCACGTACGAGATATGGAGTCTCGCCGCCCTGCCTCAGGACAAGGTCGCGCGCCTCCCCTACTCGCTCAAGATCCTCCTCGAGAACCTGCTGCGCTGCGAGGACGGCGTCAACGTCACGCGCGCCGACATCGAGGCGCTGCTCGCCTGGGATCCGGCCGCGACCCCGGCGCACGAGATCGCCTTCACGCCCGCGCGCGTCATCCTGCAGGACTTCACCGGCGTCCCCTGCATCGTCGACCTCGCCGCGATGCGCGATGCGATCGTGCGCCTCGGCGGCGACGCCGAGCGTGTCAACCCGCTCAATCCCGCCGAGCTCGTCATCGATCACTCCGTGCAGGTCGATGAGTACGGCACCCCGCAGGCGCTCGCCGCCAACACCGCGATCGAGTTCAGCCGCAACAAGGAGCGCTACGCGTTCCTGCGCTGGGGACAGACCGCCTTCCGCAATTTCGCCGTGGTGCCGCCCAACACCGGCATCGTCCACCAGGTGAATCTCGAGTACCTGGCACGCGTGATCTTCGACACCGAAGCGGGCGGCACGCGCCGCGCCTACCCCGACACGCTGGTCGGCACCGACTCGCACACCACGATGATCAACGGTCTCGGCGTGCTCGGCTGGGGCGTCGGCGGGATCGAGGCGGAGGCGGCGATGCTCGGGCAGCCGGTCACCATGCTGATCCCGCAGGTCATCGGCTTTCGTCTCGAGGGACGGCTGCGGCCGGGCGCCACGGCCACGGACCTGGTGCTCACGGTCACGGAGATGCTGCGCAAGAAGGGCGTGGTGGACAAGTTCGTCGAGTTCCACGGCGACGGACTTGCGAACCTGCCGCTGGCGGACCGCGCGACCATCGGCAACATGGCGCCGGAGTTCGGCAGCACCTGCGGCATCTTCCCGATCGATGGCGAGACCATCCGCTACCTCGAGCTCTCCGGCCGCCCGCGCGAGCGCATCGACCTGGTCGGCGCCTACGCCCGCGCGCAGGGCATGTGGCGCAACCCCGGGGCGAGCGCGGCGCGCTATACGGACGAGCTCGAGCTCGACCTCGGCAAGGTGGAGCCGAGCCTCGCGGGACCGCGCCGGCCGCAGGACCGCGTGCCGCTCAGGAACGCGAAGCAGGTCTACGAGACGAGCGCGAAGAAGGCCGCCGAAGAGCGCGCGGCGCGCCAGAGCGGCAACGGCACAGCTGCCGCAACGCTCAATGGGCACAGTGTCGAGCTCAAGGATGGCGCGGTGCTGATCGCCGCGATCACGAGCTGCACCAACACCTCGAACCCCTCGGTGATGCTCGGCGCCGGGCTCCTCGCCCGCAAGGCGCGCGAGCGCGGCCTCACCGCCAAACCCTGGGTCAAGACCAGCCTCGCGCCCGGCTCGCGTGTGGTGACCGATTACTTCAGGAAGGCCGGCGTGCTCGAGGATCTCGAGGCGCTCGGCTTCGATCTGGTGGGCTACGGTTGCACGACCTGCATCGGCAATTCCGGCCCCCTCAAACCCGAGATCTCCGCCGCCGTCAAGGCCGGCGACCTGACCGCCTGCTCGGTGCTCTCCGGCAACCGCAACTTCGAGGGGCGCGTGCATCCTGAAGTGCGCATGAACTTCCTCGCCTCGCCCCCGCTGGTGGTCGCCTACGCGCTCGCCGGCTCGCTCGACGTCGATCTCACGACCGAGCCGCTCGGCACCGGACGCGATGGCAAGCCGGTGATGCTGGCGGATGTCTGGCCGAGCGATGCCGAGGTGCAGGACGCGCTCAAGCGCTCCATCGACTCGCAGATGTTTCGCACCAGCTACGCGAGCGTCTTCCAGGGCGATGAGAACTGGACCGGCATCCACGTGCCGGTCGGCCAGCGCTACGCCTGGGACGAGAAGTCGACCTACGTGAAGAATCCGCCCTACTTCGAGGGCATGACCATGACCCCCGCGCCGCTCGCCGACGTGCACGGCGCGCGCGCGCTCGCGGTGCTGGGCGACTCGGTCACCACCGACCACATCTCGCCCGCCGGCAACATCGCGCGCTCGAGCCCCGCGGCACGTTACCTCATCGAGCAGGGTGTGCAGCCGAAGGACTTCAACTCCTACGGCGCGCGGCGCGGCAACCACGAGGTCATGATGCGCGGCACGTTCGCCAACATCCGCCTGCGCAACCTGCTGGTGCCCGGCGTGGAGGGCGGCGTCACGATCCACCTTCCCGACGGCGCGCAGGCCTCGATCTACGATGCCGCCATGCGCTACAAGAGCGAGCGGACCCCGCTCATCGTGCTCGCCGGCCGCGAGTACGGCACCGGCTCCTCGCGCGACTGGGCCGCCAAGGGCACGATGCTGCTCGGGGTAAAGGCCGTGATCGCCGAGAGCTTCGAGCGTATCCATCGCTCGAACCTGATCGGCATGGGGGTCGCGCCGCTGCAGTTCCTGCCCGGTGAGAATGTCGCCGCGCTCGGGCTCACCGGCCGCGAGCTGTTCGAGATCACGGGCCTGAGCCAGGCCGATGCGCGCGAGGTCACGGTCACGGCCACGCCCGGGGCTGGCGCACCGAAGTCCTTCAAGGTGCGCCTGCGCATCGATACGCCGAAGGAGCGCGAGTACTACCGCCACGGCGGCATCCTCCAGTACGTGCTGCGGCAGCTCGCCTCCGGCGCCTCGAGCGGATAAGCCGGCCTGGCCGCGCTCGCGCTGTTCGATCTCGACGGAACCGTCACCCGCCGCGACACGCTGGCGCCCTACGTGCTCGGCTTCCTGCGCGCGCACCCGACGCGCCTGCCGGCCGTGCTCGGCGTGCTGCCGGCACTGACGCGATTTGGCCTCGGCCGCGCCGATCGCGGCGAGCTCAAGTCCGCCTTCATTCATGGCACCCTCGGTGGCTACCCACGTGCGGTGCTCGAGGCCTGGACGAGCGCATTCGTGCCGCGCCTCATCGCCCACGGCCTCTGGCAGGATGCGGTGGCGCGCATCGGCCGCCACCGCGCGCAGGGTGACACGCTGGTTCTCATGAGCGCGAGCGTCGACCTCTATGTCCCCTCGATCGGACAGGCGCTCGGCTTCGCCGAGACGCTCTGCACTGCGCTCTCGTGGCGCGGCGATACGCTCGATGGCACGCTCGCCGGGGCCAACCTGCGCGGTGCCGCCAAGGCGCGCGCGCTCGAGGCGCTGCGGGTCCGCCATCCCGGCAGCGCGATCACCGCCTATGGCAATGCGGCCAGCGACCTCGGTCACCTCTGCCTGGCCGATCACGGGGTGCTGGTGAATGGCAGCGCCCGCACCCGGCGCGACGCCGCGCGCCTCGGCATCGGCTGCGAGCGCTGGCGGTAAGTCGCGCCCCCCTTCGCGGTCGCTCCCGGCTGCAACAAAAACCCCGCCCGCACGGTCTTTATCTGCACAGTCGGCACCGGAATTTCCTCCCCGGTACCGGAGCCTGAATGATCATTGCCGTCCTCGCATTCCTGGGTGGTGCCCTGACCATCCTGAGTCCGTGCATCCTGCCGGTGGTGCCGTTCGTGCTGGCGCGTACCGAGCAGCCCTTCGCACGCAGCACACTGCCGCTGCTCATCGGCATGGCCGCGACTTTCGCGGCGATCTCGACGCTGGCCGCGGTCGGGGGCGCGTGGGCGGTGCACCTCGATGTCTACGGACGGCTGCTCGCGCTGGTGCTGCTTGCGGTGAGCGGCGTCGCCTTGCTGTCGCGCACCGTCGCCGACCGCATCACGCGGCCGCTGGTCGCCCTCGGCGCACGGCTGTCTCAGGATGGCCAGGCGCGCGCCGGAGTGCTCTCCGCGCTGCTGCTCGGCATCGCCACCGGCTTCCTGTGGGCGCCCTGCGCAGGCCCCATCCTCGCGCTCATCCTGACAGGGGCGGCGCTGCGCGGCCCGAGCACCGCGACCACGCTGCTGCTGCTCGCCTATGCACTCGGGGCGGCGACATCGCTCGCCGTGGTCGCCGCGGCCAGCACCCGGCTGATCGCCGCTCTCAAGCGCTCGTTCGCCGCCGGCGAGTGGTTGCGGCGAGCGCTCGGAGCGGCGGTACTGCTCGCGGTGCTTGCAATCGCACTCGGCTGGGATACCGGCGTTCTCACCCGCCTCTCGCTCGGCCACACGCAGAACGTCGAGCAAGCCCTCATCGCCCGCGTCGCCCCGCCAGGCGGCGCCATGTCGATGCAGGGCTCCATGTCGGGTGCGATGACCGGCGCCATGACGGCCACTGCGGCGGGCGCGCCCGGACGCGCGCCGGGCGTCGAGGGGGAGTTCCCCGCCCTCGACGGTGCGGTTGCCTGGATCAACTCCGCGCCGTTGACGCCGCAATCGCTCAGGGGAAAGGTCGTATTGATCGACTTCTGGACCTACTCCTGCATCAACTGCCTGCGCTCGCTGCCCTACGTCAAGGACTGGTATGCGCGCTATCGCGACCAGGGGCTGGTCGTGATCGGCGTGCACGCGCCCGAATTCGCCTTCGAGAAGGATGCGGCCAACGTGCAGCGCGCCGTGCGCGACCTCGGCGTCACCTACCCGGTCGCGCTCGACAACAACCTGGCGATCTGGCAGGCGTTCGACAATCAGTATTGGCCGGCGCACTACTTCATCGACGCGACCGGCCACATCCGCGGCCATCACTTCGGCGAAGGCGACTACGCGCAATCCGAGCAGCTGCTGCGCACCCTGCTCACCGAGGCCGGCGCCACCCGGCTGCCACCGGCCGCGAGCGCGATCCGCGCGGCGGGTGTCGAGGCGCCCCCCGATGAGGCCGATCTGCAATCCCCCGAGACCTACATCGGCTACCAGCGCGCGCAGAATTTTGCCTCCGCGGGCGGGGTTGTTCCCGATGCGGCGCACGTCTACGAGGCGCCGCGCGGGCTCGCGCTCAATCAGTGGGCACTGTCGGGCAGCTGGTAT
>Ga0335073_10007748_pt1 | contig 15057 bp, 11 predicted proteins | sample Lox_Sample_22_FD_207093 | JGI IMG/M metagenome (GOLD analysis project Ga0335073, IMG submission 207093) | Soil microbial communities from Loxahatchee National Wildlife Refuge, Florida, United States - Lox_Sample_2.2 | ecosystem: Environmental > Terrestrial > Soil > Wetlands | place: USA... | reverse complement strand
AGGGCTCCTCTGGGGCGGCATCATCCTGCCTTGCCGCGCTTGGCGCCGCTCCGTCTCTTCCGGGCGATGCAGGCCCAGCGTCCGGTGTCGGGCCAGCCGCATCTTTCCCCGTGCGCAAATACGTAATCAGCACGCCCAGCGTCTTGTCGGGGAGGTTCGGAAAAGACGGCATCCGCCCGCTCCCCTGGTGAACGATCTCCGCAATTTCCGCCGCAGAGACACTCTTGTCAATACCGATCAGTGAAGGATAAGTCGGCGGCGCGCCCGCACGGTCTGCTCCGTGGCAAACTGCGCATTGGCTCTGATACGCGCTCGCTCCCAGCCCTGCATTCGGATCGTTCCTGACCAGCGTCGTCGTGAATGCCACCTGGTTCGCGTTGATATAGATCACGCCCGTGTTCGGCTCGACAGCCGACCCGCCCCACTCCGCGCCTCCGCCCACACCGGGGAACTCGAGGGTTGGCCGATTCAAGACTCCGGGCACAAACTGCGTGCCGCCGGCGACGCGGCGCAGCATCTCGATCGCCGCTTCATGTGCCTCTGGGGTACGATTCGTCAACGAATTCTCGTCCACCGTCTGCCGCGTGAACGGCTCGGGGGCAAGCGGCACCGGCTGCGTGGGCGAAGTGACTTCTCCGGGCGCGGTGCTTTGTGGAACACCTCGCTCCTCGACCGGAAACAGGGGCTTGCCTGTCACCCGATCGAAGAGAAACATCCATCCCTGCTTGGTCGTCTGTGCCACCGCGTCAACGCTCTTGCCGTCACGCTTCACCGTCACCAGCGCCGGCGGCGAGGGAAAATCGCGATCCCAGATGTCGTGATGCACGCCCTGGAAATGCCAGAGGAGCTTGCCCGTTTCCGCGTCGAGCGCCAGCTCCGAATCCGAGTAAAGATCGTCGCCGACTCGATCGCCGCCCCAGAAATCGAAGACCGCCGATCCTGTGGGAACATACACGATCCCGCGCTTCTCGTCGAGCGCCATTCCCGCCCAGTTGTTCGCCGCACCGGCCGTTTTCCAGCCATCCTCAGGCCACGTCTCGGTGCCAGGCTCGCCGGGATGAGGAATGGTATGAAATTTCCATCGCAGCGCTCCGGTTCGCACGTCGAATGCGCGAATGTCGCCGTGCGGCGCGGGGTGCGTCTCCGGATTCCGCCCGCCCACGATGATCAAATCCTTGTAAATTACTCCCGGGCTCGTCAGCCCTATCGATTGCAGCCTGTAGTCGCCGTCTAGCCCCTTGCGCAGATCGACGAACCCGCCCTCGCCGAATCTTTCAATGGGTCTGCCCGTTGCCGGATCGAGCGCATAGAGCCGGTCGTGCATTCCCGCAAAGAGCCGGCTCTCTTTTCCGTCTGTCCAGTAGGTAACGCCACGGCTTGCGTCGGGCTCAGGATTGCCCGAATCGAACGTCCAAACCAGCTTGCCCGTCGCGGCATCCAGGGCCACTACCTTCAACGACGGCGTGTACGCATACAACATGCGGCCCACGATCACTGGCGTGCATTCCATGCTCCCCAGGTCGCCTGTATCGAACGTCCACGCAATCTTCAGATTCTTGACGTTGCCGCGATTGATTTGCGTGAGACTCGAGTAGTGATCCTGCGCCGATTGTCCTCCGTAAAATGGCCAGCCTCGATCGCTCTTCGCTGCAGGCCGCGTTCCTTCTGCAGCCGCAATTGCCGGAACAGCGATGGCGGTGCTCAAGGCGACACTTATTGCTGCAGCGGCGGCGAAGCCGATCTCAAAAACTGGCATGAAGGATCCTGAAACGCAAATTGACCGGCAAATCAGTAAACCCTGCCGTGCAAACCGCCCCAAACGCCAGCCCGACCCTGCTCATGTTGCCCTTTTCAAAGGGCTGACATCGTTCGTCAAGCGCTTGCGCGCTTGAAGTGTACACTCTACACCGTGCCTGAGAGTCTGATCTAGACCAATTTCCCTATGTCCCTGACTCCGCTCGACATCCTCGTCTGCTGCCTCGCCGTCGCAGCCAGCATAGCCGCCGGCCTTGTTATTGCCTTCCGCAAGCATGCCGGCGAATCGAGTGCCCAGTTCTTCCTCGCCGGCCGCCGCCTGGGCTGGCCCCTTGTTGGTGCATCGCTCTTCGCAACCAACATCGGCGCGGAACATCTCGTCGGCCTCTCGGGCGACTCCTACCGCTACGGTCTCGCCGCCGGCGCCGTCGAGCTCACCACCTGCATCTGCCTCGGCATCGCCTGCGCGCTCCTGTTCCCTTACTACATCGGCGCCCGCGTCTATACCATTCCGGAATTCCTCGAACTCCGCTACAACCGCACCGCTCGCGTCTTCTTCTCCGCCCTCATGCTGGTTGTCTGCATCATGACCAAGCTTGCCTTCCACCTCTACGCCGGCGCGCTTGTCCTGCACAGTCTGCTCGGCTGGGACGTCATGCCCTTGGTCCTGCTGATGGGTGCGGCCGTTGCCGCCATCACCATCGTCGGCGGATTCACGGCCGTCGCCTATACCGATTCGATCCAGACCGCCATCATGATCGGCGGCTGCAGCCTGGTCCTCTTCATCGGCCTTGCAAAAGTCGGCGGCTGGCACGCGCTGGTCTCTGCCATGCCCGCCAAGATGCACGTCGCCTTGCCCTACGACGATCCCAACTACCCCTTCATTGGAATCATTCTTGGCGCGCTCTACGGCGGCCTCTTCTACTGGGGCATGGACCAGGTAAATGTCCAGCGCGTCCTCGGCGCGCGCGACATCCGCGAAGCCCGCGCCGGCGCCATGTTCGCCACGCTGCTCAAGCTCAGCCCGATCTTCATCTTCGCCCTTCCCGGCGTCATCGCCGCCGCATTATTCCCCGGCCGCGACCCCAAGACCACGTTCGTTACCCTGCTAGGCGAACTGCTTCCTACCGGCGTTCGCGGCCTCGTGCTCGCGGCTCTTATCTGCGCTCTGATCGGCTCGTCGCTCTCCGTCATGAATTCGATCTCCACGCTGGTCGTCCGCGACTTCCTTCTCGGCTCCCGCAAGAACTCATCGGAAAAGGCCCAAGTCGCCATGGGCCGCATCGCTATCGTAGTCAGTACACCGCTCGCAGTCGCCGCCGCATGGCTCATCTACACCACGCCGGACGGTCTCTATAAATATCTCCAGGCCATCTCCATCTATCTCGTCATGCCCATCACGCCCGCCATCTTCTTCGGCATCGTAAGCAAGCGCATGACTTTCCAGGGCGCCGTTGCCTCCACAGTTGCCGGAATCCTTCTGGCCACGATTTTCGTTACCGATCAGCTCATGGGCCCGGCTGGCGTGCAGCGCTTCCCATTCCTGCACCTCAAGCTCACCCTCAACTACACCTATCGCGGCGTGTGGGGCACCCTCATCACCATCGCCGTGCTTTTCATCGTTTCGCAAATAACCAAGGCTCCCGACGCTGCCACAGTGAAAGGCCTCACCGTTGACTGGAAATCCAGAACCACTCCCTTTGAAGGCTGGCGAGACTGGCGTCTCCACTGGAGCGCCCTCGCCGTGGCCACCGTCGCTATCTATGCCTGGCTCTGGTAGCGGATTCACAATGGCATGTCATCGCCAAGGTCCTCGAGGCGCGAGATGAAGAGAAGAGACTTTCTGCGGAATATGGCCATCGCCGCTCCGGCATCCGCGGCTCTCGGCAGCTTTGAAGCCGTGGCCGAGCCCGTCAAGAACAAAGTCAAGATTACCGGCCTCAAAGCGCTTGTCATGGGACGCCCCGGCGGAAACACGCTGGTGCGCATCGACACCGATGCCGGCGTCACCGGCTACGGCGAAGCCTACTGGGGATACGGGGTCAAAGAGGTGATGCTTGGCTACCTGCGCGATATCGTTGTCGGCGCAGACCCGTTCGACATCGAGCCGCTGCTGACCAAAATGATCATCCAGACCGGCGGCGCCGGCGCAACCGGCGGCGTCACCGTCACGGCCATCAGCGGAGTCGAAATCGCGCTCTGGGACCTCGCCGGCAAACTCCTCGGCCAGCCCGTGTGCAAGCTGCTCGGTGGGCAATACCGCACCGGCGTGCGCGTCTATCTCACCTCAAGCCCCGACAACCCGATCGATCCTGCCTCCTGCCGCGAGTGGGCCGCGATCGTCAAGCAACATCCCTTCGGCTTCACTGCGGTCAAAGCCAATTTTGTCCGCAGCGGCTACCCCAAGGAGAGCCTTTATGACACGACATTCAAAGATCCCCGCGGCCAGAACCGCCAGCTCACCAACGAAGACCTGGACCTGAACGTGAAAGCCTTCACCAATATGCGCGAAGCCCTCGGCCCCGACTTCGGCATCGCTGTGCACACGCACTGGGAGCTCGACTGGAGCGATGCACTCAATCTCGCGCGCGCCGTCGCACCCATCCGTCCCATGTGGCTCGAAGACCCGCTCGAGCCCGACTTCTGCGACGCCTGGGTCAAGCTCACCGAGGAGTCGCCGGTCCCCATCCTCACCGGCGAGAACCTCTACACCCGCCATGGCTTTCTGCCCTTCATCATTCACCAGGGCTGCCACATCGCGCAGATCGACATTCCCAAGGCCGGCGGCCTGCTCGAAGCGAAGAAGATCGCCGACCTCGCCGACCTCTTCGACATGCCCGTCACATCGCACAATGCATCCGGCCCGCTCGGCGCTATCGCATCGGCGCACGCCGCGGCTGCCATCCGCGACTTCAAAGGACAGGAGCTCTCGGTCGGCCGCCTGAACGGAACCAGCGCCGACATGCCCTGGGGCCACATCGAAGGCGACCCCATCGAAGGCTGGTCAAAGCTCGTCGTTTACGACGGCCCGCTCGTCAAAGACGGCCGCATCCTTATGCCGGACAAGCCCGGTCTCGGCGTCGAGCCCAACCTCGACTACATCCGGAGCCATCTTGCATCCGGGGAAAGCTGGTGGGATTAATGTCCTGTCCAGAGGTTCTACCCAACCCCGTCATTCGGCTCATCCACATTCATCCGTTGATCCGCCGCCACTTCGCCCAGCCGCTGCAAGCGGTCCGACGGCCAGCGAATCTCCACCACAGCCTTGGTCGCCTCACCCAATCCGAAATGTACGGTCAAATCGCTCGAAGAGGCGTAGCCAACGCTGGAAGAGACTGTTCGCACCTGTTCGCGCCCGCCTGCATGAAGCCGAATCTCCGCGCCAATCGCGGAGCGGTTGCTTCTTCGGCCGTTCAGCCTCATCTGCAGCCAGTGCCGCGCCGGCGTCTGCCTGGCGGTGCGATTCCACCATAGTTCCATTGGCGCATTGATAGCCGTCACCGCCACATCCAACCGCCCGTCACGGTCGAAATCCGCAAACACCGCGCCGCGATGCAGCGCGGAGCGCGCAAACTCCGCACCCGCGCTCGCCGAAACATCTTCGAATCGCCCGCCCTGGTTCCAGCACACTCGATTCGGCTGCTCGTCCTTCACATCCAATCCGCCGCCGGCCACAAATAAGTCCAGCCACCCGTCGTTATCGAGATCCACAAGCCCGCATCCCCATCCACTCCACAAGCGGCTCAGGGTTAGAAGCTTCGTCTGCACGCTCCCGTCCTCAAACTCGCCGTTGCCGCGATTCAAGAACACCTCATAGGTCTCGTTCTTCAGGCCGGTCATCACAATGTCCGGCCGCCCATCTCCGTCGATGTCTCCAAAATCAGCGCCCATGCCGGAAATATTGCGCCCGTCGGTGTTGAACGCAACGCCCGCATCCAGGCCCACCTCTTCCAAACCCTTTCCACGATTGCGCACCAGCAGATTCCGCGAATTGTCGTTGGCGATGAAGATTCCCGGCCGTCCGTCGCCGGCAAAATCCGCCATTGCCAGCCCCATGCCTTTTCCCAGCAGGTCCGGCAGCCCCGATGCGCGCGTGATCTCCGTAAATGTCCCGTCACCGTTGTTGCGATAGAACTGCATCGGCTCGGCGCGATACCGGTCGGGATGGCAATAGGCGCGCTCTCCGGCTTCCAGGCCGCCGCAGATCGGATCGATGCCCGGAGCCCAATCGCAATAATTCGAGATGAACAGATCCAACCTTCCGTTGCTGTTGTAGTCGACCCAGCACGCAGCCACCGACCACACCGGCCGGCCTACCGACCCAGGACCGGCCAGCCCCGCCTCGCGGGTCACATCCTTGAATGTCCCGTCGCCATTGTTGCGATACAGATGGTTCCCATGCACGCCGGTGACAAACAGATCTTCGTGTCCGTCGTTGTTGTAATCGCCTACCGCGACGCCCATCGTGTAGCCTTCGCCTTTGAGTCCCGCCTTCACTGTCACGTCGCTGAACGTCCCATCGCGATTGTTCCGGTAAAGCCGGTTCCAGTACTCCGGCCCGGACTTAGTCAGCTCCGGCAGGCTCGCGCCGTTGGTGCAGAAGAGATCGGGCCATCCATCTCCGTCGAAATCGATGACACCCAGCCCGCCCGGCAACGTTTCCACCTGATACTTGCGCCCCGCGGCACCATTGCGCAGCACAAAGTCCAGTCCCGCGGCGCGCGCGCCCTCTTCAAATCGAATCGGCGATGGAACCCGTGCCGTCGGCGAGTCAGCCGCAAATGCCGCTCTGTGTTGGCCCGATCCCGTAGCCGCGGCCGCCGCTAACCATCCCAGCCTGCGGAGCACACTCCGCCGAGTTGTCAGCATCTGTTCTCCGTGGCCCTGCGATGGGAGTCATACGCTGACATCTCATCCAAAGTGTCAACGTTTTTCAGCTCACGTGCGCAAGCACACTTTCCCGTTCTGTTGTACGCAATCGCCATGCACCCAAACATAGAGCCTGCGCACTGCGGTCCGCAACCGCGCATCCCGTTGCCGTTCCGCCGGCCGCGGCTGGTGCGGAGTCAGCCAGCCTTGGCTGTTCGTTGAGTCAAGATGATTGGAGCAGCAAACCGGAGATTCGATGAAAACCAAATGACGCTCCGGTTCGCCGCCCCGCATTCACGCAACCCCTGCGACCGCTGCGATTCACAAAGCGGAATTATTTTCCGGATATTTGTGCGGTGAGCATTCCGGAGATAGTCTGGCCGCCGAAGCGCGAGGCCAGGTTCTGTGCCAACAGCGCATCCGTCTTCGCCCCGGCCATCGCTTTTCGTAGGTGCTCGAGATGATCACCGCCATTCGGCCCAGTCCAAGTGATGAGCGCGGCGGCGAATTCCATCTCCGGGTCATCGCCCCGTTGCTCAATGGCTCGCTTCACCCAGCCATATCCGTCCACTCCCGCTGCGGGGTTCGGCTCCCCTCGTCCCATCCATTGGTTGTACGATGCGGCCAGGTAGCCGAAATCGAACCACGCCATCGCCGCGCGAGAATCCGCAGAAGCTTCGGTGGCCCGGGCGTGCAGGCGAACCAGCAGTTCTTTTGCAATCGGCGGGTCCTGACGGGCGTAGATAGTTGCACGGCGCAGCGTCTCCATTCGCACCAACACGGCGGAGTTCGAGTCGAGGATTGCAAGCGTGTCCTTGGCGAGGTTTTGAAGGTTATATGAGCCGTCTCCCTTACGGGCGTTCAGGTCGACCCACGGCAGAGTTTGCGCATTACCGATGTCAATGACATGACAGATCAGGGGCGGCCCCGCGAACAGCGGGGTGGCACATATGAGGGCGATGGCGGTCAGACCGGACCAGGCGAGTGAGGAAGCATGCATTTTCATTTACGAGTCTCCTTTGCTGGTATGTTGCCAGTGCTGAGGAGACGGAGAATGAACTCGTGGTGTTAACAGGAACGCTGCCGGCGTGGATCTCAATGATTGTGCGTTCGACTATTTCGCATCGCCCTCAACGCCGCTCCAGCTTCGCTCCCACTGACGCCATATGGCGATATCGTCGAAACCGAGCTGGTTCCACCAGCGATCCATCATCGAGCGATCGAGGCGCAGTATTCCTGCTTCCGTCACGCCCGCAGGAAGAGGCACTAACCGCGAAAGCTTCCTGTACACAAGAATCCGCTGCGAGGCATCGGTGCGAGCCAGCAGATGCCACAGGGTCATTGCATCCCGCTTGCGGGCTCCACCGAGAACCACATTGAGATCGCGAGCGCGTTGCTGGGCAGAGTTGTCATCGAAATCGAAGCCTTTGAGCGCGGAGCGAAAATTCGCCGGCGCGTCCTCGAAATAAGGCGTGCCTGGGCCTGAGTTCGGCTCGATGGCAGCGACCGCGCCCGCGGGAATGAAGGACTCGCGCCCTTTCAACTTGAACCCGACCCATCCAAGCGACGTTCTCACCAGGCCGGCGCCCGAATGATCGATTTGCAGCGTATAGGCGCAGCCGAGATCGACGGTTGTTCCCGATGGAGTATCGACGACGAACTCGCCCGGCGGCGACCAGATGAAGGCGTGAATGACGCCATGATCGAGCGCAATGCGCCTGGTGTCGTTCCCCATGGCGACAAGCCGCAGACGCGTGTCCGGCTCCACGTCAATCTCGCCGGTCTGCTCCGCCGTCAACCGTGCTGCCGACTGCCGGCTGGTCTCGAGCACCTCGCCGACCGCGAAATGGCTGGACGGTTGACCCGCGCTGAGCGTCGTCGTTCCGAGCCGGAGTGTCCCCCGCACATCTGAGATTTCCCACCCCGGCACGGGACCAGGCGCGATCTGCCGGCCGTGAACAAAGATCAACGCGAATACGACTGCCAGGGCGGCAATGCCCACTGCAGACGCGGCGACCGCGAACCATCGGACGGGCCGCGCATGCGACTCCGGACTCGTGAGCCGTGGAAGGTCTCGACCCGACTGGTCGTATCGGAAGGCGCCGAGAAGCGCTTCGAGCCTCTCGACCTCCGAATCGGGCTCTCCCGAACCGTCCCAAAGGTACGGCACGACTCTCTCTTCGGGTTCCGTTTCGCCGTTTTTCATGGTCATGGCTTCAGTAAATATCCCTTCCGCAGCGTTTGGCGTCGAGAGCTTCGAGCCGCTCGCGCAACATGCGCATGCCGCGGCAAAGGTTCACTCGAACTGAGCCGTGCGTGAGCCCCGTGCGGACTGCGATCTCCGGACCCGTCATTCCTTCGACGAGGCGCAGAATGAGCGTTTCGCTGTACGCCTCGGGCAGGCTGCGGATCACATCGAGGATTCGTTCCGCGGTGCCCGCATCCGAGCGCGCGGTCGAGTTCAGAACCGCAGTTTCAGGCGCGTCCTCCTTCACCTGATCCACCGGCCTGAGGCGCCGGTAATGGTCGTTGGCGAGATTGCGCGCAATCGCTGACAGCCACGCGCCAAAGCTGCTGGGATTACGCAGCGACGAAATCCGCCGCATGGCGATCAGAAAAACTTCCTGTACTAGATCGTCGGCTTCTTCGCGCCGCGTCTTGGCCAGAAGAGTTCCGTGGACCATGGCGGCGTATCGCTCATAGAGCCGCCCAAACGCCGATGGATCGCCTTTGCGCGCCGCGTCGATGAGGCCTGCATCGGCCGACGAAGCGCGATCGTCCTTGGGCGAGCCCAACGAAAACAGGCGCGTCACCAGCAGGCCTCCATCCGTCTCCAAAGCCAAGAAGTCTAACCCCGCACCATCGTAGACGGAGCTCCGAGGACGAATGTTAACAACGAGCTGCTTCTCCAGTCTTTGGCTACTCGACGGCGGTGGTTCGAATCGCGGGCTGAGGGAGCGTCGACAGGGTGGAAACCGCTTCAGTACAATCGGAGAAGGGATGTCTTCCGCGCGAAAGTTTTCGCGATCATTCCTTAATGAAGTCGGGAGATTGTCGTGAAAACGCCCGCCAACAAAGTGTTTCTCCCTCAAATCATCTTCTCCGTCCTGCTCTTCCTGCTCGGAGTCGGCTCGATTACGGGATGGATCTTCGGGGATCGGCGGGTGATGGCCGGTCAGGCTCCCACCGCAGCGCCCGCGCAGAAGAACACGTTCGACTCGCAGGCAGCGTATTCCGAATTCCCTCCGGGCCGAGGCAGAGAAACAGTTCTGCGCCTTTGCTCGAAATGCCACTCGCCGACCATCGTCCTGGCGCACGGCCAAGACCGCCAGGGCTGGGAAAATACCATCATCAAAATGGTCAGCATGGGCGCCACCGGCACCGACGAAGACTTTACCGACATCGCGGACTATCTAACCGCTAACTTCCCTCCTTCGACTATCCCCAAACTTTTCGTCAACAAAGCCACCGATCAGCAGCTTGCGACTCTTCTCGACATAAGTCTCGATGACGCCAAAGCAATCACGGCTTACCGGGACAAGATCGGCGGATTCAAGTCGATTGACGACATGAAGAAGACACCCAATGTTGACACCAAGAAGATCGACGCAAAGAAGGAGAATCTCGTCTTTTAAGTAACCGGCCAGGACAAAGATTCAGGAATAACATCAACGATTTGAATTATCACCCAGTACTCCGCGCGCAAGCTTCCGCCGGCAGATATCCATTTGTAAGTAGGCATACCGAAGAGTCTGCCCCGCTCCACCATCTCTTTTCGCGTCTCAGGGAACGGCGACACTCCAAACTCCATGCCGCGCGTTACTTCCTGCCCGCTCCACGGTGCGCTCTGCCGGCTGCGGTTTTCCTCCCAGATTCCCAGCCACGGAAAGTCTTCGCGCCTCCAGATATATCCGAACGCCAGCCGGTATTGCGGCGAGTGAGCCACGAAAAACGCGTCTTCGCGCCGGGGATCGGCGAGGTGCGCTGTATATCCGCTCGCGGGCGCCGCGGCATTCATCCGGCGTAGGTCCGCCGTTCCGCCGTCGGCGAGCGGAGCCAGCGGCCAGTCGAACTCAGCGTCCAGTTTCAGATATGCGTCCGAGCCGGGGTCCGACGCAGAGACCATCGAATGGGTCATGGAAGCGCGAAACTCGGTCGTTGCTGGATCAAGGAACGGCGGACCTAGCGTGACGTGCTGCGTCCAGCCAATAGGCTTGTCGATGCCGCTGAGATTCTCGACCGCTTCTTCGATGCGAACGAGATTCTCGCGGAGCTGAATGGTGCGTTTGAACCGGAGCCCGGCCAGCCGCAGCGTGAGTCGCTGCGTCAGCGCATCCCGTTCTTCGGCGACTTCATAGCGATTGACCGAAGCTTCACCGTGAACAGTAAGCCCTGCCGATGCCTCCTCCTGCGACGGCCCGCCAAAAATATCGAGGCACAAGTTATGCCCCATGATGCCTGCAAGCAATTTTGCGTCAGGTCCAGAGCCGAAGCGGTCATTGGACTCGCGCTCGAAAGCAGACAGTTCCTCCGATTTCCAGTGCGGAATCCAGAGCGGACTGACACCGGCACGCTTGTCGAACAACTCCGCAATGTGCCCGCCTTCGACCAGAACTGTCAGGCGCAGCGATTCATTCTCAATCTGGACCGCATGCCGATCATGGAAGATAACTTCAGGCACAATTGTCTCTCGAGCAGATTGTCTTGATCGACGAGCCTTCCAGTTATTCCCAGGATAATGCGAGCACGCCGGCGGCTCATGATCACGGCAGCGTCTTCAGCCAGATGTTCCGGTGCGATATCTTCACGTTGCCGGGCCCCTCGATTTCGAGCGCGATCAGGCCCTTGGATTGCGCGTATTTGGGATCCGTATCCACGAGGATAGCCATGACCCGCCCGTTAATGATGTGAGTCAGCGTGTTTCCATCCGCGATGATCTCTACCTGGTTCCACTCGCCGGGCTTGATCACCGCTTTCAAATCGTCAGAGCTGCCCAGCGTTGCCAGCAGGGTCGGCTTCTTGTCAGGCTCAGTCGCCACAACCTGGCCGCGCCAGGCGATGATGCCCCGCGGCGAATCCTGCTCATAAAGCTGCCCGGTGTACTTATTGGCAAAATCAAAGTCGGCTTGATAGCCGGATAAGTTCCACTTGGCGCGCTTTTGGGTTAACTCCTGCTGCTGCTGAATCCGCACACGCTGCTCGGGAGTCAGGTTATCGGGCAGCGGCCGCATCCGGGGCGGCACGCTGACACTGCGATACTGCACGCCTCCATTGGCGCCTTCGCCTTCGAGCTTCATCTCAAGCTTCAACTCGAAGTTTGCCGGCTCGCCGCCGCGCCAAATGATGTTGGTGGTGCCGGAAGGATGGTCCGGGCTCGACTCGCCTACGATGGCGCCGTCTTCCACGTGCCACACGTCCGTGTCGCCATCCCAGTCGTTGAGCGTCTTGCCATCGAAGATCTGCGTCCAGCCCACGTGATCGTCGAAATTGATCGGTTCCGGCTGAACGAAGTGGAACGCCTGGGGGCGGTGCGCGGGAGGCGACGGCTGCTGTGCATTCGTGCACGCGCATAAGCCGGTAGCAACAGACAGGACCATGGCGGAGATCGCCGCCGACATTCTCCCATTGCGAATACGCAGTTCGTTCTCCATTTCTCCTCCTCGCGACGTTCAACTCATTCAGCGGCAATACTCTCCCACTGCCTTGTCTTTGCGGATTTCAAGACCGCTTCAGTCACACGGTCGGTTGCCAGGCCATCGCTGAAAGCAGGAGCAGCCGGGCGCCCTTCGCCAAGCGCGAGGATGAAGTCCGCAGCCTGGTGAATAAAGGTATGCTCATAACCAATCTGCAGCCCGGGTACCCACCAGTGCTTCATGTAAGGGTGGTCGCCATCGGTGATATGAACGCTCTTCCATCCGCGCAACTGGCTCTCATCGCGATGGTCGAAGTAGTTCAGCCGGTGCAGGTCGTGCAGATCCCACGATGCCGAAGCCTTCTCGCCATTGATCTCGACGGTGAACAGCGCCTTATGCCCGCGCGCATAGCGGGTAGCTTCGAACACCGCAATCGATCCGTTGGCAAACCTGCAGAGAAACGCACTGGCATCGTCTATCTTCACCGGTTCGACCTTTCCGGTGAGATTGTGCTTGCGCTCCTTGATAAACGTCTCAGTCATCGCTGTAACTTCGACGATGGGACCATTCAACCACATCGCCATGTCGATGTTATGAGCAAGTAAGTCCCCGGTAACTCCGCTTCCGGCAACGGCCGAGTCAAGCCGCCACAATCCTTCGCCCCCCTGGGGCAGATCCTGCGCTATTGTCCAGTCCTGGAGAAACTGCGAGCGATAGTGGAAGATCTTCCCGAAGCGGCCCTCGTCGAGCAGCTTCTTGAGCAGCGTCATGGCCGGAACGCGGCGGTAGTTATACCAGACCATGTTGGGCACGCCCGCCGACTCGACCGCGTCTACCATCGATTTTGCCTCTTCGACGCTCCGGCCCAGCGGCTTTTCGCACAGCACCATCTTTCCGGCGCGGGCCGCGGCAATCGCAATCTCGGCGTGAGTGTCATTGGGGCTGGCGATATCGATCAGGTCGATATCTTTGCGTTCCACCAGCGCTCTCCAATCGGACTCGATGGACTGGTAACCCCAGTTCTCGGCGAAGCCCTTGACGCGATCGGCATTGCGCGCGCAAACCGCCTTGAGCACAGGACGATATGCCAGCGGAAAGAATCGCGGCGCCTGCAGAAGCGCATTCGAGTGCGTGCGCCCCATGAAGCCGTAACCAACGATTCCGATGTTCAGTTCTTTCTTGGCTGCCACGGTTCCAATCTCCGCTCTAATCCCGTGTTCAATCCCAACCATGCGCATTGCGCACCTGAATCATGGTGGCCAGAATGCCGGTCCATGTTTCAGGAGCCAGCATCATTTCGTTGGGAAACATGCATCCGTCCCAGCAGATATGCCCGAAGGCGCGTGTCGGCTCGCCATTTTTCCCGCGCATCCAAAGGCCGGCCACTTCCGCGATGTTCATTTTGCCGTTGGCGTCGTTGGGCGGGCAGTGGCGGCCGGTTTTATCGTGCGAGCCAGAGCCCTTCACGGTTCCATCGTTCTGCGCTACGTGGAAATCGATTGTCCACGGCCGCAACGCATTGGCAACCTGCCGCAGCGCTCCCATGAGAACGCCCCGGTCCGACCAATCGTAACCGTCGGGAAGCAGGCGGCTCTCCGGCGAGTTATAGCCCATGGTGTAAAGCATGGTGTGCGCCATGTCGGCCTGAAAGCCGAGCGTCTTGGGGCGGCCCACCTGCTCGAGTAACTCCACCATGTGCTTCCAGCCGTGCATTCCGCCCCAGCAGATTTCCCCTTCGGCGGCAAGCCGCTCGCCATAGCCTTCGGCAATGGTGCAGGCCTCGCGAAAGGTCTCGGCAATGCGGCGAGTATTGCCGGCGGGATCCGCGATCCACTCTGCGGGGCCCGCGGCAGAATCGATGCGGATGACGCCATAGCGGCGGATTCCGAGTTCGCGAAGCCTTTTGCCGATGGCGCATGCTTTGCGAACCTGGGTAAGAAACCGTCCGCGTTCCTCCTCTGAGCCCATCGCCGAGCCGCCGCCCGTCGGCGGCCAAACCGGAGCAACCAGCGAGCCGGCCACCAGGTCATGTGCGGCTAACTTATCGGCGAGCTGCTTGAGCTGGTCGTCGGACGAATCGATATCGGTGTGCGGCAGAGACAGAAAAAGGTCGACGCCCTCGAAGCGCGCGCCGTTTACATGGGCGGCTGCGGTCAGGCGCAGCATCGTGTCCAGGTCGATTGCAGGCTCTGCGTCGCCGCCTTTGCCCACGATGCCGGGCCACATTGCATTATGGACAGCGGGATATTTGTGCATGCGCGTCCTCCCTCAGCGGTCTCTGCGCAGTGCTTCCGCATCCGGATTGCACGGGCCGAAGTGTTTAAGCATGACCAATGGATCCGTCGCGCTCGCGTTCTCGATCGCAATGCCGTTGCCCGCGGCATCTGCAGTCACGAATAACTCGTCCTCAGTAAGCTCGCCAAAGCGGATCATCGACGGAGTCGAGACCTGCATCTTTCCAAAGCTGCCGTGTCCCTGAGTAAGAATCAGCCCATAAGCGGCGGAATCACGGATCGTCACGCTGCGGCCCGGCAGCACAGTAAGTTCCTTTGCCGAGTAATGGACGCTGCCGTAAGTGATCCACATCTCGCGGTAACCGGTTTCCTCCATCTCCTTGATCGGCCGAACCGGGATTGGATGCCGCTTGTTGCTCTTCGCGAATTCGGGATTTACATTCGCATCCCAGTCGAGCATGCTGATCAGGTAATCGAGGTCATGATGATATTCCGGCAGCACGTCCTTGGTCAGCAGGCTCCAGTCGACGATGCGCCCTTCGACCTCGGACTGAAACATGGCGAAC
>Ga0335073_10007747_pt1 | contig 15057 bp, 9 predicted proteins | sample Lox_Sample_22_FD_207093 | JGI IMG/M metagenome (GOLD analysis project Ga0335073, IMG submission 207093) | Soil microbial communities from Loxahatchee National Wildlife Refuge, Florida, United States - Lox_Sample_2.2 | ecosystem: Environmental > Terrestrial > Soil > Wetlands | place: USA: Florida... | reverse complement strand
GCGGCTGGCCACGCTGGCCTGGCTGGCCGGGGCGCGGTACCCGCCGGCCGGCCTGGACAAGGCCTGGCGCCAGCTGGTGTTCGGCGCGCACCACGACGCGATCACCGGCACCGAGGCCGACGAGGTCTACCTCGACCTGCTGGCCGGCTGGCGCGAGGCCTACGAGCGCGGCGACGCGGCCCGCCGCGATGCCGCCCGCTACCTGGCCGGCCTGGCCGGCACCGCGGCGCTGCCCGGCGCCGCCGGCGCGGCGCGCGCGGTCGTGGTGTTCAACACGCTCTCGGTGCCGCGGTCCGGCCTGGCCACGATCGCCCTCGACCTGCCGGGTCACCGGTCGGCGTGGGCCAAGGTGCTCGACGACGCGGGCCAGGAGGTGCCCGCGCTGGCCGAGGGGATCACCCGGCGCGCGGACGGGACCCTGGCGGGCATCACGCTGACCTTCCGTGCCGCCGACGTGCCCGCGCTCGGCTACCGGGCCTACCTCGTCATGCCGTCGCAAGAGCCGGAACGCTCCGGCGGGTGGCGGGCCGCCGGCGGCACGGTGATCGAGAACGGGGCTTTCCTCGCCGAGGCCGACCCGGCCCGCGGCGGAACGCTGGCCCGGATCCTGGACAAGCGCTCCGGCACCGAGCTGCTGGCCGGGCCGGGCAACGAGCTGGTGATCCAGGAGGAGTACGACCATCACCCGCGCTGGAACGAGGGCCCGTGGCTGCTGTGCCCCAAGGGCCCGGGGCGCGGCAGCGCCGGCCTGGCCGCCCGGGCCCGGGCCGAGCGCTGCCCGATCGGGGCCCGCCTGGTGGCCGAGTTCGAGGTCGACGACCTGCGGGTGACCCAGGAGACGCTGCTGTGGGACCACGCCGACCGGGTCGAGTTCCGCACGCACGTGGACGGCTCGATCGGGCAGGACCGGCTGCTGCGGGTCCGGTTCCCGGCCCGGGTGCCCGGCGGCCTGCCGGTGTACCAGACGGCCCTGGCCGTGGTCGGACGGCCGCCCGGATCGGCCGACACAGACATCGCCGAGCACGAGTTCACGCTCGACAACCCCGCGCACGAGTGGTTCGGCGCGGGCTCCACCGCGCGCGTCGCGGTGACCGGGCCCGCAGGCGCGCGCCGGACGCACGCGGTCGGCGTTGCCGAGGTCGTCACGCCCGCCGCCGCCGACGGGTGCCGCGAGCCGGTCCGCGACCTCATGGTCGCGCTGGCCCGCGCGGGGGTCACCGCGACCTGCTCGCGCCCGGACGGGCCCCGGTACGGCTCGATCGACGCGGACTCCAACCTCCCGGACGTGCGCATCGCGCTGGGCGGCCCGGACGAGAACCCGTTCACCGCCGCGGTGCTCGCCGACGCCGGCCTGACCGCGGGCGCGCAGGAGGGGGCGGCCTGGGTGCCGGCCGCGCGGACCCGCCGGGAGGCCTTCGCCCCCGGCGCGGACCTGCGCGGCACGCTGGACCTGCCGGTGCTGGTCGTCACCGGCCGCGACCTGCCCGCCGCGATCGCGGCGGTGACCGCGGACCTGGCCGACGCGGTGATCGAGGCCCGCGACGCGGGCGGCCGCGGCGCCGGGCCCGACGAGCTGGCCGGGCACTGCGTCGCGCTGCTCAACCGGGGCACGCCGGGCAGCCTGGTCACCCCGGACGGGACGCTGAACATCTCGCTGATGCGGTCGTGCAGCGCCTGGCCGTGCGGGGTGTGGATCGACGGCGACCGGCGCGCCACGCCGGACGGCAGCAGCTTCGCCTGGCAGCACTGGAGCCACACGTTCGAGTACGCGCTCGCCGCCGGGCCCGGCGACTGGCGCGAGGCCGGGTTCCCGCTGGCCGGCCTGGACTACAACCGCGACCTGCTGGCCTGCGAGACCGGGCTGCACGACGGGCCGCTCCCGGCCGCCGCCAGCCTGGCCGCGGCCGAGCCGGCCACCGCCGTGGTGTCGGCGCTGAAGCCGCGCGGCAACCCGCTGGCTCCCGGTGCCCAGCCCAGCCCGCGGGAAGGGGTCACCGTCCGGCTGCGCGACATATCCGGGCGCACCGCGCCGTCGGCGGCCGCGGTGCGCCTGTTCACCGGGGTGAGCGCGGCCCGCCGCAGCGGCCCGCTGGAGCAGGCCGACGGTCCCGCGCTGCGGCTGGACGCCGGCGCGGCCATCGCCGAGCTGCCCGCCGCCGGGACCGTGACGATCGTGCTGGCGCCGCGGGCGTGGCCGGAGCCGGCGCTCCCGGCCGCGCCCGTCGGCCCGCCCGAGCCCGCGCAGCCGGTGTTCACCCGGTACTGGCTGCACGGCAAGGGCCCGGCCCCGGCCGGGAACCTGCCGGTGGCCGTGCACCTGTCGCCGGTCAGGACCGCGCTTCCCGAGCCTGCGGCGGACCCGTCGGCCGCGGCGTCGCTGCGCCTCACCGTGGCCTGCGGCCCGGACCCCGCCTCCGGCGCGGTGCACATCGACCCGGGACCCGCCGGCCAGCTCGCGGTGGAGCCGGCCGGGCCGCTGCGCTACGAGCTGGGGCCGCTGGGCCACGCCGGGTGGGACCTGTCGGTCCGCGCCCTGCCGGGGGCACACCGCGGGCGGCATTTCGTGGCCGCGCGGATCACCTCAGGCGACGGGCAGGTCCTGGAGGACGCCGTCCTGGTCAGCGTCGGCGAGCCCGCCGCGCCCGCGCTCGACCTGCCGCTCGGCGAGCTGTTCCCGCTCTACGTGGCCGACCAGCAGAAGCTCGCGGCGGAGCTCGACCTGACGCTGCTGGACCCCGCGCTGGCGCTGCCGCCTGGCGGCAGCGGCCAGGTCGCGGTCCGGCTGCGCAACGCCACCAGATCGCCGATCCGCGGCGAGGCCCAGCTGGTGTCCCCGTTCGGCAGCTGGGCGCAGACCAGGCCGTGGACCCAGGGCATCACGGCCGAGCCGCAGCAGAGCCTGACCGTCGGATTCACGGTGACGGTCCCGGCGACGGCACGCCCGGGACAGCACTGGTGGGCGCTGGTCAAGGTGATGTACTTCGGCCGGGTCCGGTACAGCGAGGCCGCCGCGATCACCGTCACCGGGTGAGCGGGCCGAGGGTCAAATGTCCCACCTCGTGCCTTGCCGCACCACGGACCCCTCACTGATGAGAAAATAACGGGAGCCACGACCACAGCAACAAGGCCGGTGACACGACGCCTACCAGGGACCATGGCCATCCAGACCGCGATTAGCGACGGCAACCTGCCGGCGGAGCCGAACAGCTTCGTCGGCCGTGAGCGTGACCTGGCCGAGCTGGCCAGGTTGCTCGGCGACGTCCGCGCGCTGACGCTGTGCGGGCCGGGCGGCATCGGCAAGACACGGCTCGCGGTGCGGCTCGCCTGCGAGACCGTGCCCGGCTTCGCCGACGGGGCCTGGATCGTGGAGCTGGCCGACACCACGGACTCGTCGGTGGTCGCCCGGCGGGTCGCGACCGCGCTGGGGGTGCGCGAGGAGCCGGACCGGCCGCTGGCCGAGACGCTGACCGTGGCGCTGCGGCCGCGGGCGATGCTGCTGCTGCTCGATACCTGCGAGCACGTCGTGGACGCGTGCGCGGCGCTGGCGCAGCAGCTGCTGGCCGGCTGCCCCGGGCTGCGGCTGATCGCGACCAGCCGGGAGCCGCTGCGGGTGCGCGGCGAGACCGTGTGGCGGGTGCCGCCGCTCGAGCTGCCGGCCACGGCCGACGTCGGCGAGCTCGGGGTCGGCGAGCTGGCGGCGCACGAGGCGATCCGCCTGTTCGCCGACCGGGCCGCTGCCGTGCGCGCGGGGTTCGCGCTCGACACGGGCAACGCCGCCGCGGTGGCGCGGCTGTGCCGGACCCTGGACGGCATGCCGCTGGCCATCGAGCTGGCCGCGGCGCGGGTGGGCGCCCTGTCCGTCGAGCAGATCGCCGCCCGCCTGGGCGACAGGTTCGGCCTGCTCGCCTCCGGCGTCCGCACCGCCCCGTTGCGCCAGCAGACGCTGCGCGCGGCCGTGGACTGGAGCTACGAGCTGCTGACCGAGCCGGAACAGGTGCTGCTGCGCCGGCTGGCCGTGTTCTCCGGGTGGAACCTGGAGATGGCCGAGCAGGTCTGCGGCGACGAGATGATCCCGGCCGACCAGGTGCTGGACCTGCTGGCCGCGCTCATCGACAAGTCACTGGTGACGCTCGACGGGGAGCTGGAGGGCGACGCGCGCTACCGGCTGCTCGACACGATCAGGGAATACGCCGCGCGCCGCCTCAACGCGTCCGGCGAGGGCACCGAGATCCGGCGGCGGCACCGCGAGTACATGCTGGCGCTGGGCGAGGGCATCACGGCCGTGGCCTTCGTGCGCGGCGACCCGCCGTGGCCGGCCCGGGTCGCCCTGTACCGCCGGGTGCTCGCCGAGCGGGCCAACTGCCGCACGGCCCTGGCGACCTGCCTGGAGCGGGGCGACGCCGAGGAGGGCCTGCGGCTGTGCGGGGCGCTGCGCAGCCCGTGGGTGGCCTACGGGGAGGCGACCGAGGGCGTCGGCTGGTTTGACACCTTCCTCGGCGCGGACGGCGACGTGCGGCCGGGCATCCGCGCCCGGGCCCTGATGGCCCAGGCCGAGCTGGCGTTCGAGCTCCAGGACTACCCGATGGCGCAGGAGCGCGCCGAGGCCGGCGTGCGCCTGTGCCGCGCCTCCGGCGAGGCCGGGTCGGCCACCGGCCAGCGCATCCTGGCCGTCGTGCTGCTGCGGGCCGGGCGCCACGAGGACGCGCTGGCCGCCATAGCCGAGGCCGGCGCGACCGCGCGGGCGGAGGGCGATCCCTGGGAGGAGGGTCTCGCGCTGTCGGTCGGCGCCATGATCATGGCCAGGCAGGGACGCCTTGACGATGCCCAGCGCGCGTTCACCGGCGCGCTCGAGGTGCTGCGGGACAACAACGGCTTTGGCGTCGCGCAGACACTGTACGGGCTTGGCGGCGTCGCCCGGGCGCGCGGCGACTACGACGCGGCGCTTGGCCATTTCCGCGCCGCGCTCGCGCTGTACCGGGAGATCGACGCCAGGCCGCAGATCGCCCGGTGCCTGGCCGGCATCGGGTCGGTGGCGATGGCGCGGCAGGATCTCGGGCTAGCCTCGGCCAGCCTGGCCGAGAGCCTGCAGCTCAGCCTCGCGACCGGGCAGCGCCTCGTGCTGGCCCGCGGGCTTGAGGCCTTCGCCATGCTGGCCGTGGCCGGCGGCGACCCGGCCAGGGCCGTGAAGCTGGCCGGCGCCGCGGGCGCGCTGCGCGAGGCCGTGGGCCACGGGCCGGCGGCGGGCGCGCCCGGCCGGCGCGACGGCCTGCTCGAGGCCGCCCGCGACCGGCTCGGGCCGTCGGCGGTGGCCGCGCTGCTCGCGCAGGGCTCGGCGATGAGCGCGCACGAGGCGGTGCGGTTCGCCGCCGGCCCCGGCAGCGGCGAGGTCCCCGCGGAGGCGGCGAGCGCCGCGGAGCCGGCCGCGGCGTCACCCGCGCCGGCCGCCGCGGCGCCGGACTCCGGCGCGGCCGGGACCGTGCTGACCGCGCGGGAGCGCGAGATCGCCACGCTGATCGCCCGCGGCCTGTCCAACCGCGGCATCGCCGACGAGCTGGTGATCAGCCCGGCCACGGCGGCGCGGCATGTGGCCAACATCTTCACCAAGCTGGGGTTCAGCTCGCGCGCCCAGCTCGCCGCGTGGGCCGTGCAGCGCGAGTCCGAGCCGCCCCCCGGCCGGCTCGGCTAGCCGGCCGTGGCGGCGATGGTCTCGGCGTCGCCGGCCCCGATGCCGTCGACGGCCAGCTTGGCAATGACGGCCGGGCGGCCTGGGCTAACCCCAGGCGAGGTGATCAAGGCGGCTACATATGCCTCGCGCGGGCCTACACACCCGTGCGCCCGTCGAAATGCACATACGGATGGCCAATTCGAGGCATGCGGCGCCGGAGCCGGCTGGCCTACGGTCGTCACCAGAGCGCGACGCGGGGCCCGGCCGATGTTCCGGCCACCAGGAGGGGGGTGGCCGGCCGCGGCAGGACCTCGTGCAGCGGGCCCCGGACGCCTGCCCGGGGCCCGCCGCGCTCGCCAGGACCCGGGGCGGCGGCCCGGATACATACCCGACTACATAGTCCTGACGATGCGACCTGCGGCCGCCCGGCCGTAGCGTCGTCATCGAGGCCGGGGCTGATCGGAGGTGGCCAGCGGATGACGATCGGCACGGAGGCGCCTCTCGACGAGGTCACGGTCACCCAGCGGCTCATGGCGGTGGCGCCGTCCCGCGGCGGGCACCGGGCGCTCGTCGACGGCCTGGCCGGTCAGTCGTTCAGCTACGCCGAGCTCGCCGTGACCGTGCAGGCCGCCGCGGCCGGACTGGCCTGGCGCGGCCTGCAGCCCAGGGACGTCGTCGGCGTGTACGTCCCGGACGCCGCGTGCTACGTGCTCGCGGTGCACGCGATACGGGCGGCGGGCGGGGTGCCGACGCCGCTGGCCGCGGCGCTGACCGTGCCGGACATGGCCGGCCAGCTTGCCGACTGCGGCGCGCGGATGCTGCTGACCGCCGCGCCGATGGCCGCGGCCGCTCTCGCGGCGGCGGACCGCTCCTGGGTGCGCCAGGTGATCTCGTTCGGCGAGGCCGCGGGCGCGACTCAGTTCGGCAGCCTGCTCGGGATGGGTACGTTGCGGCCGGCTACGGGGCGGCCGCACGACCCAGCCCTGCTGCCGTACTCGCGGCAGCCGGCCGGGACGCTCGGCCCGGCGCCGGTCAGCCACCACGACCTGGCCGCGCTGCTGCACAAGCTGGAGACCGAGGCCGGGATCGGCGAGACGGACGTGGTGCTGGCGGCGCCGCCGGCCGGTGAAGGCAAGTCCTACACCGCCCTTGTCGACCACGCGCTGCTCTGCGGCGCGACCGTGGTGTCAGCCAGGGCGGAGGAGCTCGCGGCAGCCGCCGACCTGCACCACGGCACGGCGATGATCGCCTCCGGCAGCGTCGCCGTCGGCCCCCACGAGCGGCTCCGGGTGTTCGCGGTCGCCTCGTAACGCCGTTCGCCGGCTCACAGGTTCGGCGGGCGGTTCTCGTACGGCGTGCTCAAGACGATCGTGGTGCGCGTGGACACGCTGGCCGCCGACCGGATCTCCTGCAGCAGGTTTTCCAGCTCGGCCGGGGATGCCACCCGCACCTTCAGTATGTAGCTCTCCTCCCCCGCCACGCTGTGACAGGCCTCGATCGCGGACAGGTGGGCGAGCCGCTCCGGCGCGTCGTCCGGCGCCGCCGGGTCGAACGGCTTGATGGAGACGAACGCGGTCAGCGGCAGCCCCGCGTCGTCGGGGTCGATAACGGCCGCGTATCCCTTGATGACGCCACGGCGTTCCAGGCGGCGAACCCGCTGCTGCGCGGCCGACACCGACAGGCCGGTGCGCTTGGCCAGCTCGGTGAAGCTCATCCGGCCGTCGCGGACCAGCAGCGAGATGATCGTGCGGTTGGTGTCCTCCACCCCGTTACGGTAGCCCGGCGGCCGAGGATAACAGCCTGATATCGGCCTTTACGCTCTCGTAACGCACCCGTCGCCGGCCTTAACACCGGTGTGACCGGCGGGATACGCTCCCGCCAGACGCGGCCCGGGCGGGCCGGTGACGCAAGGGCCTGGAGGGCTGGATGGCGCAGATCGTCCTTGACCGGGTGGACAAGGTCTTCCCTGGCGGCGTGAAGGCGGTGGACGCGCTCAGCCTGGACATCGCCGACGGCGAGTTCATGGTGCTGGTCGGGCCGTCCGGATGCGGGAAGTCGACCGCGCTGCGGTCGATCGCCGGGCTGGACGAGATCACCGCCGGGACCATCTCGATCGGCGGCCGGGTCGTCAACGACCTGCCGCCCAAGGACCGCGACATCGCGATGGTGTTCCAGAACTACGCCCTCTACCCGCACATGACCGTGGAGCAGAACCTGGCCTTCGGGCTGCAGCAGCGCAAGACCCCGAAGGACGAGATCCGGCGCCGGGTGACCGAGGTGGCCACCATGCTCGGCCTGGAGGACTACCTGAAGCGCAAGCCGGCCGCGCTGTCCGGCGGCCAGCGGCAGCGGGTCGCGATGGGCCGGGCCATCGTGCGCGAGCCGCAGGCGTTCCTGATGGACGAGCCGCTGTCCAACCTGGACGCGAAGCTGCGGGTGTCCATGCGCGCCTCGCTGTCCCAACTGCACGAGCGGCTCGGGGTGACCACCGTGTACGTGACGCACGACCAGGTCGAGGCGATGACGCTCGGGCAGCGCGTGTGCGTGCTGCGGGAGGGCAGGCTGCAGCAGGCCGACATCCCGCAGGTGCTGTTCAACAACCCGGTGAACCTGTTCGTGGCCGGGTTCATCGGGTCGCCGGCGATGAACTTCGTCACCGCGCGGCTGGTCCGGGACGACGGGCCGGCGGTGACCTTCGCCGGCCACCGGCTGCCGGTGCCGCCGTCCCTGCTCGCGGCGCGCCCCGGCCTGGACGGCTACACCGGCCGGGAGCTGATCCTGGGCATCAGGCCGTCGGACTTCGAGGACGCCAGCCTGGCCGACGCCGGGTGGGCGCGGATACCGGTCACGGCCGACGTCACCGAGGATCTCGGCAGCGAGATCCACGTGCTGTTCACCGTCGACGCCCCCCAGGTCCAGCACGCGAGCATCACCCAGGCCGCGGCCGGCGATGACGACGAGGCGATCCCGCTGGCCGGCGGCAAGTCGCTGTGGACCGCGCGGGTGGCCGCGCGCAGCACGGTGCGCCCCGGCCAGCCGGCCGAGCTCGCCGTCGACACCTCGAACCTGCAGTTCTTCGACCCCGAGAGCGGGCTGTCGCTGGCGCGATAGGGACCCTGGTCCCCGGCTCGTCAGGCCGGACTGGTCGCAGGCTTCAGCTGCGCGCAGGGGACTCCGCCGGCCGGGTCAGCGACCTGCCGATCACCATCCGCTGGATCTGGTTGGTGCCCTCGACGATCTGCAGCACCTTGGCCTCGCGCATCAGCCGCGCGGCGGGGAAGTCCTCGACGTAGCCGTAGCCGCCGAGAACCTGCACCGCATCGGTGGTGACCCGCATCGCGGCGTCGCTGGCGAACAGCTTGGCCATCGCGGCCTGCGGGCCGTACGCGAGCCCGGCGTCCTTGCGGCGTGCGGCGGACAGGTACAGCGAGCGCGCCGCCGTCACGGCGGTGGCCATGTCCGCGAGCAGGAACGACAGGCCCTGGAACTCCGCGACCGGCCGCCCGAACTGGCGCCGCTGCGTGGCCCAGCCGACCGCGACGTCCAGCGCCGCCTGGGCCACGCCGGTGGCGCAGGCGGCGATGCCGAGCCGCCCCGCGTCCAGCGCGGCCAGCGCGATCGCGAAGCCCTTGCCCTCCTCGCCGGTCAGGTGGCCGGCCGGGACCCGGGCGCCGTCGAAGATCATCTGCGCGGTCACCGAGGAGCGCATGCCCATCTTGTGCTCCGGCGGCGCGGCCGAGACCCCCGGCGTGTCCGCCGGGACGTGCAGGCAGCTGATCCCGCGTGCCCGCTGCGGGCCATCGGGGTCGCCGGAGGTGCGGGCGAACACCGTGTAGAAGTCGGCCTGCCCGGCATGCGAGATCCACGCCTTGACCCCGTCGATGACGTAGTCGTCACCGTCGGCCGTGGCCGTGGTGTGCACCGCGGCCGCGTCGGAGCCGCTGGCCGGTTCGGACAGGCAGTAGGCGCCAAGCTGCTCGCCGCCGAGCATCCGCGGCAGCCAGCGCTCCTGCTGCTCCGGCGTGCCCGCGGTGGCCAGCGCGTGGCAGGTGAGCGTGTGCACGCTCACGCCGAGCCCGATCGTCAGCCACGCCGCGGCCAGCTCCTCGATGACCTGCAGGTAGGTCTGGTACGGCTGGCCGCCGCCGCCGAACCGCTCCGGGTAGGGCAGCGCGAGCAGGCCGGACCGGCCGATAATCCGGAACACCTCGCGGGGGAACTCCCCGTCCCGCTCGGCCGCCTCGGCCCTCGGCCGCAGCTCGCCGTCGGCCAGCTCCCTGGTCAGCCCGAACAGGGCGCGGGCGTCGTCGTCGGGGCACTCGCGCTCGACGCCATGACCCAGGCTGGTGACCGTCATCGAAGGACCTTCCCCTCGCTCAGCGGATGTCCACGCAGACCAGCTCGCGGCCGGCGTTGTTCAGCCGCTCGCAGCCCTGCTCGGTGCACACCACGATGTCCTCGATCCGGGCGCCGTGCGGGCCCGGGTAGATGCCGGGCTCGATCGAGAACGCCATGCCCGGCGCCAGCGGCTCGGCGTTCCCGGCCACGATGTACGGGTCCTCGTGGACCTCAAGGCCGATCCCGTGACCGGTGCGGTGCACGAAGTACTCGCCATAGCCCGCCGCGGCGATCGGCTCGCGCGCCGCCGCGTCGACCGCCTCCGCGGTGACCCCGGGCCGGACCGCGGAGCACGCCGCCTGCTGGGCCTTCTGCAGTACCCGGTAGTAGGCGGCGAACTCGGGCCGCGGCGTGCCGATCACGTAGGTCCTCGTGCAGTCCGAGCAGTAGCCGCTGGGCATGGTCCCGCCGATGTCCACGACCACCGCGTCGCCCTCGCGCAGCGCCCGGTCCGAGACCTCGTGGTGCGGGCTGGCCGCGTTGGGGCCGGAGCCGACGATCGTGAAATCGACCCGGGCGTGCCCCTCCTCGATGATCGCGTCGGCGATGTCGGCGGCGACCTGCCGCTCGGTCCGGCCGGCCCGCAGCCAGCCGGGCACCCGGGCGTGCACCCGGTCGATCGCCTCGCCCGCCTCGCGCAGCGCGGCCACCTCGGCCGCCGTCTTGCGGATGCGCAGCTCGCGCAGGGCGGCGCTGGCCAGGTCCTGGTGCACGCCCGGCAGCGCGTCGCGCAGCGCGAGTACCATCAGCGCCCACATCTGGTCGGACAGGCCGACCCGGCCCGCCCGCACCCCGAGCCGGGCGGCGACGAGCGCGTAGGGGTCCTCGGTCTCGTCCCAGGCGATGATGTCCAGGCCCAGGGCTCCCGCGGGCGAGGCCTGCGCCGCGGGTAGCTCCAGCCGGGGCACGACAAGGAACGGTTTCGCGTCCCGGCCCGGCGCGGCGGGGACCGCCAGGCAGGTGAGCCGCTCGAGCTGATGGGCGTCGTAGCCGGTCAGGTAGCGCAGGTCGGGCCCGGGGGTGAGCAGCAGCGCGGCGAGGCCCGCGTCCCTGGCCGCCGCGGCGGCCCGGTCGAGCCGGCCTGGGGGGTAAAGACCTGGTTCCAGCCGGTCGGTGTCCATCGTGCCCTCCGGTCCTGCGTGACGCCGTTGCCCGCGGTTCCCTTGCCTGGGCATCATCTCACCCGTGAGAATTGTGAGCGCATCTAGACAGGGGGACACCAGATGCCTCACGCTAGGTGCACGAAAGCTGACCAGATGCGACCTGCGATGACTTCTGAGGCTATTAAATTCCCGGTGCCCCCGGGGAATGGCTCCGAGCCCGGGCGCGCGGCCGAGGCCAGGCTCGCCGCGGAGCTGGCCGAGGAACGCCACGTGGCCCTGGAATTGCAGCATGCCATTCTGCCGCTGCACGACGAGCCATTCGACCTGCCTGGGCTGCGCACAATGGTGCGGTACCTGCCGGCGTCGCGGGCCGGCCGGGTCGGCGGTGATTGGTACATCACCGCGGAAATGCCCGGCGGCCACGTGCTGATCGCGATCGGGGACGTGGCCGGGCACGGGCTGGCCGCGGCCGCGGGCATGGCCAGGCTGCGCGGGGCACTGGCCGGCCTCGCGATCACCGGATCGCCGCCGGAGCGGCTGGTCGGCTGGCTCAACGACCTGGTACACCACGTCGCGCCCGAGCACACCGCCTCGGTGATCGCGGGCTATTTCGATCCCGCGAGCCGCACCCTGACCTGGGCCCAGGCCGGCCATCCGCCGCCGGTCCTGGTCCGGGGGACGTGGGCCCGCCCGCTGACCCCGCCCCCGGGCATCCTGCTCGGCGCGGGAAAGCAGGAGTACGCGGCGGCCACCCTGGCGCTCTCGCCCGGCGACCTGCTGCTGCTCTACAGCGACGGGCTGATCGAGCGCCGGGACCAGTCGGTCGAGGCCGGGATGGATGCGCTGTCCGCGGCCGTTCGCGGCATCTGCGACCCCGAGCTCGCGATCGCGGCCGCGCTGCGCGCGCTCGGCTCCGCCGACCTTGAGGACGACACCTGCCTGGTGGCGCTGCAGGTGCTGTGACCGTGACATTCGGGGGGGCGACCCCCCCAGACCCCCCCGCGTGCCATCCGCTCGGGCCAGCCTCCGGCCGGCCGTCGCGGCTGGCGCCGGCTTTCGCCGCCTCACCGCTGCAGGCGTCTGCATCGCCAGATCAGCCCCGTGGCGCCGGCTTCGCCGCGGTCAGCGGCCCGGCTCGGTGATCGCGGCGACCATGCGGCGCAGCGATGACCCCAGGCCCCAGCGCTCGTCGAGCTCGTCCAGCCGTCCCTGGTCGGCCGCGGGCGTGCCCAGCCGCCCGTCCACCCGCGGCAGCGGCGCGTCCTGCGCCACCCGGACGACCGGTATCGCGGCCCGCAGGTAGTCCCGGGACTGGACCAGCTTGGCCCGGCTGCCCATCGGGAAGCCGCCGTGGCCGGAGTCCAGGGCCGTGAGCATCGCCTCGATCGTGCCGAACACCCGGACCAGCGCGGCCGCGGTCTTCTCCCCCACGCCCGCGACGCCGGGCAGCCCGTCGCTCGGGTCGCCGCGCAGCGTCGCGAACGCGGCGTAGGCCCGGCCGGGGATCTGGTACCGGGCGGTGACCGCGGCCTCGTCGATCACCTCGAACCTTGCCACGCCGCGGCCGATGTAGATGATCTGCACCTGCCGGGAGTCGTCGACCAGCTGGAACAGGTCACGGTCCCCGGTCACGACCTCGACGGGCCCGTCGGCCCGCGCGGCGAGCGTGCCGATCATGTCGTCCGCCTCGTAGCCCTTCGCCCCGGCCATCGCCACCCCGGCGGCGGCCAGCACCTCCTCGATGACCGGGATCTGCACGGCGAGCGCGTCGGGCACCTGCTCGCTGCCGTCGGGGTTGGCGCGGTGTGCCTTGTAGGACGGGATCGCCGCCACCCGGAACGCCGGGCGCCAGTCCGGCTCCATGCAGGCGATCAGCCGCTCCGGCCTGCGGGCGCGAACCAGGCGGGTGATCATGTCGAGCAGCCCGCGGACGGCGTTCACCGGCGTGCCGTCCGGAGCGGTCACCGTCTCCGGTACGCCGTAGAACGCCCGGAAGTACATGGAGGCGCAGTCAAGCAGCATCAGCGTGCCCACCCGGCCATCCTGCCAGTCCCGGCCGACGGCCGGCTCACACTCGATCAGCGTGCTCGATCAGCCCGGCCCTCCCGGTCGGCACCGGGCCGCTCCGCTGACCCGGCCCGGTCTCGTTTTATCGGCGCGGAGCACCTGGTTGCCCGGCATCCATCGAGTTCCTCTATCGGTCGGCGGGCGCTTTGGCATTGGAGTCCGGCGCCGCGGTGTACCTAGGCTTGGCGCATCCGGTCCAGGTCCTCGGGAGGCGCAATGACGTACGCGGGCACCGCGAGTACCCGATGTCCGGCCGGCCTCACGGCCGCGGTCCGCGGGGCGACGGCCCGCCGCGCCGACTGGCAGCAGACCGCGGCGCTGGTGGCCGACCAGCTCCGGCGGCACCTGCCCGGCCCGGGGATCCTCACCGCGCGGCAGCGCGAGGGCAGCCCGGACGGCTACGTCTGCCACATCCTGCACACCGAGCCGGACGGCTCGTTCTCGGTGTGCGCCATGGTCTGGCGGCCCGGGCAGGAGACGCCGATTCACGACCACGTCACCTGGTGCGTGGTGGGCGTGGTGCAGGGCGCGGAATACGAGGAACTGTTCGCGCTGCGCGACGGCGGGACCGCGCTGGAGAGCGCCGGCAACGGCGTGAACCAGGCCGGCGCGGTGAGCGCCTTCGCCCCGCCCGGCGACATCCACCGGGTCCGCAACCACGGCAGCGAGGTGGCGATCTCGCTGCACGTCTACGGCGCCGACATCACCCGGCTGGGCAACAGCGTGCGCCGCACCTACGACCTGCCGGTGCTCGCCGCCGCCCGCCCGCGCTAGCCGACCGACGAGTAGGCGACGACGCCCCGGCGCATGGCGGCGATCGCGCGCCGGGCCACGTCCGCGACCGGCGCCCGCCCGGACGCCGCGGCGACCTGGTCCAGCAGGTCGATCAGCTGCTTGGCGGCCCGCACGAAGTCGCCGGGGGTCAGGTCGTCGGACAGCACCTGTTCCAGCGGGCGGCCGCGGGCCCAGGCATGCGCGGTCCAGGCGAAGCCCGGGTCGGGCTCGCGCAGGAACGACAGCTGGTGCTCCTGCTCGACGCCGCGCAGCTCGCCCCAGACCGCGGCCATGGCCGGCAGCACCTCGCGGACCGCCCCGTGCGGCAGCCGCGGCGGGCTCATGTCGTCGGGCCGGCGCGACTCGAAGGTCAGCGCGGACACGCACGCGGCCAGCTCGGCGGGCGCCAGCGCGTCCCACAGCCCGCGCCGCAGGCACTCGGCGACCAGCAGGTCGAGCTCGGTGTACAGGCCGGCCAGCCGCCTGCCCTCCGCGGTCACGGCGTCGCCCTCGGTGTAGCCGAGCTTGTCGAGCACCGCGCAGACGCGGTCGAAGGTGCGCGCGATCACGTGCGTGCGGCCCGCGATCCTGCGTTCGAGTGCCTCGGCCTCTCGCTCCATCCGCTGGTAGCGCTCGGCCTGCCGGGCGTGCTCCTCGCGGTCCGGGCAGCCGTGGCACGGGTGCTGGCGCAACCGGCGCCGCAGGCTCTCGATCTGCCGGTCCGGGCCCGGCGAGCCGGCGGCCCCGGATTCGCCGCGGACGGCCCGCCGCTGCCGGGCCAGGTCGTGGCCGGCCAGCTTGTTGCGCACGGTCGAGGCGAGGTCGCGCCGGTGCTTCGCGGACCTGGCGCTGAACCAGTTCGGTATCCGCACCCGGTCGATCGGCGTGACCGGCACCGGGAAGTCAGCCAGGCTCAGCCGCCTGACCTGGCGGCCCGCGGTGAGCACGAGCAGTTCCGGCGGGCCGGCCGCGGCCGGGGGCGACGGCGAACGGGGCGGGCCGGTGAGGCGGGAATGGGGAGGCGGGTGGGGCGGCGGGGGCTCGAGCACC
>Ga0335073_10007746_pt1 | contig 15059 bp, 11 predicted proteins | sample Lox_Sample_22_FD_207093 | JGI IMG/M metagenome (GOLD analysis project Ga0335073, IMG submission 207093) | Soil microbial communities from Loxahatchee National Wildlife Refuge, Florida, United States - Lox_Sample_2.2 | ecosystem: Environmental > Terrestrial > Soil > Wetlands | place: USA... | reverse complement strand
GGCCTGATGATTGCGCTGGCCATTCCATGCCTGATCGTGTTCGGCGGACTCGCCGTCGTGATGGGCCTCGTCCACGGAGTTCTGAACCATGTCACGGGCGCCGTGTGGGTATTGCGCACGCTCGTTGAGTGCCTCCTCGGAGTGACGATCGTGGCGTTCGGCTTCTTCGTCGCGGTCACGTTTGGCGGCCCGCTCTGCATTGCGGTCCGGAACTACGCGTTGCTGTTCTACGGCGGCCGTTATCAGGCGCTGGGCGACATTCTGTCTCCGCCAGCGCCACCGGCCGCAGTGATCGAACCGGGCATCGTCTGATCATTTCCGCATGACCCGGCCTTCTCAGCGCGGCAACGTTCCTCCAGAGAACGATTCGATCTGCACGCATCGCGTGCCCCGCTGGCTGACGCGATTCGCCCGTGGAAGGGCGCCGCGGAGTGACTCTGGAACCTTTCCGGGGCCACCAGTGTCAAAGAGAAGGTACGCAGGCGAGAGTGTACCCTGAAGGTGCGGGTGCATCCCGACAGGAATTGCGGGGACTTTGTTGACACGTAGCTTTCTCATTCTTCTCTGTGCATTGGCGCTTGCCGGCGGCCGCGCATTTGCGGCGCAGGCCGCACCGGCGAAAGCTGCGGACAATCCGCAGCAGAAGCAGACGGCTACTCCGATCATGATCCCGCCCTCGCCCAAGGGCCTGCTGCCGGACGCCTTTGACGGATGGGTGACGACTGGCCCGGTGGAGGCGCTTGCGGATGCGGCGCAGGCGGATGCGGCCAATGCTGCGGCGCTGAAGGAATATGACTTCAACTTCGGCGCAGTGGCGCACTACAAGCGGGACAGCGACACGCTCACTCTGCGCGCGCTCCATTTTCAGGATGCGAGCGGCGCGTACGGCGCGTATTCGTACTACCGCCAGAACGGCTGGCCCAAGGAATCGATCGGCGCGGGCGGTGCCTCAGACAAGAACCATGTGCTGTTCTGGCGCGGCGACACGGTGGTGGACGCCAACTACTCGCGTATTGGCCCGATGACGGCGGGCGAACTGCGCGAAGTTGCCGGTCAGCTTCCGGTGCCCACGGGCAACAAGGCGCTGGCGCCGCCGATTCTGGCTTCGCTGCCGCAGACCTACCTGGCGGGACAGACGACGCACTACGCCGAGGGTCCCGCCGGTTATGCAGGTGCAGGGGGCGTGTTGCCCCCGAACCTGGCCGGCTTCGATCGCGGGGCCGAAGCCGTGACCGCGAACTACAATCTTGCCTCCGGTCCGGCTACGCTCACTATCTTCGAGTACCCGACACCGCAGATTGCACAATCGCAGGAGACGGCGATCCGCGCGTATCTCAAGGCCGGCAGCAGCGCGCAGCCGCCGTGGCCGAAGGCGCTGACGGATTCCGACCAGGCCTCGCTCGAAGTGCGGCGCAGTGGCGTGCTGGTGGCCGTGGTGAGCGGCGACGCCATTCCCGATGAAAGCCACAGGCTGCTCGAGTCGGTGCACTACGAGGCGGACCTCACCTCTATTCCGCAGCCCACGGAGTCGGATGTGCTGAAGACCAGCCGGCTGCTGATTGGCATTGCGGCGCTGGTCACGGTGGGGTCGCTTGCCGCCATCCTGCTCGGATTTTTCCTCGGCGGCGGCCGGGCGCTGGTGCGCATCGCACGGGGCAAGCCGGCCTCCTCGGTTTACGACGAGGAGTTCATCCATCTCGACCTGCGAGAAGACCTGGAAGAGAAGACAGCCTCGGTCTCAGGGCCGAATCCGAAGCGTTAACGGCTGCGTAAGCCTGTGGAAAAGTAGACATTTATCCGACAAAACACCCCGAAATCTCCCAAAAAACCGAAGAGATAAGGGCGAAAGTCAAGCGAAGAGATCGCGCGTGCCAGACACTGCGTCAGTTCTATAAATGGTTGTAAACACGATATTTATTTTCATCTACATTTCTCCTTGACACTGCCAGCCCCCGCTCCTACTATGCAGCCAGAAAGTTCTCGCGGTTTTGCCTCCGTTGGAACTATTCTCCCTGAGGATAGAGCTGCCCTGTTGCCGGGCGGCTCTTTCCGTTTTTGGGCCTTGGCGGGCGTCAGGTTCGGGTTTGAACCGGTTCTCCGTCGGACCACTGCCTGCCGCAGAGGGCACAGCGCCATGCGTTGACCGGGTCGGCGTCCTCCAAGACAGGGTCCGGGGCACCGCATCCCGGACAGTGGGGCAGCTCAAATTCGGGCAGAGTGAGCCTGGAAGCGTCGATGACGTCCTGCGGGATGGGCCGGGAGATGATGAGCTGCGCCTCATCGAGCTGATCGGCGGCGACGAGGACGCGGGGCGTGGCGAAATCCAGATCTGGGTGGGGCAAGTACATACTGGGCCCCTCGATCCAGCTCTCGATGCCCGCGCGGCGCAGCACCTCGCTGAGCTGCCAGGCCTCTTCGCGGGTGTCGCACTCGCAGAGCAGCGTCTTCCAGGTGTACTCGTGCGGAGGAGCATCGCCAGCGTCGTCCTGTTCCGGACCGGCGCTGCCTTCCTGCTCCCAGGCAGGGGGCAACTCCGCGCGCGTGCGAAGCTCCGGTGGCGATTGCGGATCGCGAAGCCCGCGGGTGAGCATTTCGCCGCGCAGGATCTGCTGTGCGGTCTCAGTGAGATCGCCGAAGTCCACGGCAAGCTCTTCCAGTTGATCGTCGGTCAGTGTGCGGTAGTGTTGGGTGAGCCTTTGCCACTCCGCAACCGGGTCGTTTCGCATGGGCAGCAGTATAGAGCGGCTCCGCCCCAGGACGACGCCCGCCGCAGTTCAGGAGCGCAGGCCGAAGTCGGCGAGCATGGCCCGGATGACGACCAGGGCGGTGACGGTGACGGCGGCGAGCAGGCAGGTCCAGAAGCCGATACGGCTGTACGGCACAAAGAGGTTCGGCCCATTGTCTCCCAGGTTGAAGCCGATCTTTTCCGGCAGGATGGCGCGGACCGACACAGCGAGAAGAAATCCAGCGGCCCACACGATGGCGATCCTGAATGCCAGTTGGAGAGTTTGTGCCATGATGCTCATTCGGTTCACCTGCACTGACTCATAAGTGCCGACGGCTGCGCGGCGAGTACCGCTCAACTTTACCTTCTCCTGGCCGAACGATACAATTCTAGGAGCAGGCCGACGTAGCTCAGCTGGTAGAGCAGCTGATTCGTAATCAGCAGGTCGTCAGTTCAAGTCTGACCGTCGGCTCCAGCCTGTTTTCTGCGGTACAGCGTTCTTTCGCACCGCAATCCTGTGCATCCGAACCAAATCGTGTACTGGTTATCCACGAATTTTTTATTTCCACGGTAGTTCCTGTCTGCTTATCCACGCATACTCTTGGCATAATCGCTGACAGAGCGGTTCATCCTCTGAGTCCATGTGGGAGCACTGCAAAAGTGACCAGCTATAGCCGCCAGGATGTACTCCGCATCTTGCAGATCAGTTCCCACCAGTTGCAGGGGTGGGAGCGTGCCGGACTGATTCCCCAGCAACAGACGTACAGCTTTCAGGATCTCGGGCAGCTCAGGACGCTGCGCGCGCTGCGCGCGGAGGCTGTGCCGGCCGCGTCGATCCGCGACTCGATTCTGGCCATGAAGTCCGTTGCGGGCATGACCAATCCGCTGCTCGAGGCCTGTGTTGTCCGCACCGGTACGCGGCTGGCTTTCCGGCATCGTGGAGCGATGGTCGACCCGATCCGCCGGCAGCTGCTGTTTGATTTTGACCGCGCAGATGGCAACGAGCGGGCGCAGGCGGTTTCCGCGCCGGCGCCGCTGCGGCCAAGTGGCCGCGCCACGCACGATCGTTTTCTGGCCGCCGTGCAGGCCGAAGAGAGCGGCGAGAAGCAGCGCGCGATCGAGCTCTATGAAGAGATTCTCACCGTCGATCCGGTCAACGCGGCCGCTTGCATCAACCTTGGCACGCTGTTCTTCCATCAGCGGCAGTATGGCCGCGCCGAAGAGCTGTACCGGCACGCGACGGAGGTCGATCCGGACTACGTGCTGGCCTACTTCGACCTCGGCAACGTGCTGGACGAGTTGGAGCGGCTGGATGAGTCGATTGACGCCTACTGCAAAGCGATTGCGCTCTCTCCGCGCTACGCCGACGCGCACTACAACCTGGCGCTGGCCTATGAGCGCAAGGGGGTGTACCGCGCTGCGCTGCGCCATTGGCAAGCCTACATCAAGATCGACAACCGCGGACCGTGGGCTGAGCACGCGCGCGGGCAGATCACGAAACTGCTCAGCCGCGAGAAGCTGTCGATCGCCTGGCGCGCCGACCGGTTTGTGCCCCGTCGCAAGGGTACGGCGGCCCTCAGGCCGGTTTGACGACCGACTCGTGATACTGGTCGACGGACGATAGAAGCCGTTCCGCGATGATCTCGGCACGGTTGATATAAACCTCTGCAGCCTGTGGCGGCAAAACGTCGGCCGCGGTTTCCCGCCAGAGATTCAGCCAGCGTTCAAAGTGCTCCGGGCCGATGCGGGGCAGCAGCATGATGTGCTTCATCATGGGATTGCCTTTATACCGGCCGCTGGCCAGAAGCAGCGACGACCAGAAGGCACGCATTCGCTCCAGATGCGGACCCCAATTGCCGCCAATGGCCCGCTCAAAAACCGGGCCCAGTGTCTCATCCTGCCGCACGCGGGTGTAGAACGTGTCGACCAGCGTGGCGATCTGCTCTTCGCCGATGGACGGCTGGGCGTTCTCGATCGGAAGAATCGGTGTGGGCATACAAGTAGGATAGGCTTTTGCCGACCTGGGATTGCCGGAGTGCGAGAACGCCGAAAGAGCCTTCCGGATCGTGCAACCACGTCCCGCTTCGCCGAGATCTGATCAGGTGTGGTTTGTCCGAAGTGGCCGACGGTCTATATCTTCTGCGTACGCTGGACGGCGCGCACGCCATTGACCCGGCGCAGGCCCAGCACCATGCGGTTGAGGTGGCGCAGGTCTTCGGCTTCGACGACGAATTCGATGATGGCTTCGCCGCTATCGTCGTGACTGATTTCGACGTTGCGGATGTTCGCGTTCTCGTCGGAGATGATGGCGGTAAGCTCCTTCAGCATGCCGGGGCGGTCGTCGCAATAGACGGTCATCTTGACCGGATAGCGCTGGACGGGAGCCGTCGAATCGTCGGCGGCGCGGGACCACTCGACATTGATGCGGCGGTCGCTTTCGTAGAGCAGGTTCTGCACGTTGGGACAGCTGCGTGCGTGCACGGCAACGCCCTTGCCGCGCGTGACGTAGCCGACGATCTCTTCGCCGCGGATGGGATTACAACATCGCGCGCGATAGACGAGCAGATCGTGCTGGCCCTCGACCTCGAGTGAATCGGAGCCGGTGAGGTGCAGCCTGCGCACCGTGCTGGACATCGCGCCTTCGCTGCCGGGTTTCGCCTCAGGCGCGGTTTCTGCGGCTGCGGACTGGCCGTCGTAATCGGGTGCAAGCTTATTGAGAATCTGATGCGCACTGTGTTTGCCCAGGCCAAGCGTCGCGAGAAGGTCAGCGGCTGTAGCCACGCCGTATTCGCCGGCGATGCGGCCCAGGTCCTGGTCGCCGATCTGGCTCATCGGCACTTTGAATTTGCGCGCTTCGCGCTCGAGGAGCTTGCGGCCAATTTCGACGGCACGGCGGCGCTGATCTTCATTGAGCCAGTGCTTGATCTTGTTGCGCGCGCGGGGGCTCTTGACGAAGGTGAGCCAGTCGCGGCTCGGCTTGTGATCCTTCTGCGTGACGATCTCGACGATGTCGCCGGTGCGCAGCTTGGTGCGCAAAGGCACCATGCGGCCATTGACCTTGGCGCCGACACAGGTGTGGCCGACTTCGGTGTGGATGGTGTAGGCAAAATCGACGGGCGTGCCGCCGGCCGGCACCACAACGACCTTCCCCTTGGGCGTGAAGGTGTAGACCTCATCGGGATAGAGATCCATCTTCAGGCTGGAGAGGAACTCGTTGGGGTCGGTCATCTCCTTCTGCCACTCGACGAGCTGTCTGATCCAGTTCAACCGCTCTTCGTCGCGCGCCGTCACGGCTCCGTCGCCGGCTTTGTACTTCCAGTGCGCGGCGATGCCTTCTTCGGCGATGCGGTGCATCTCCTCGGTGCGGATCTGCACCTCGAACTGGTGCCCGCTGCTGCCGATCACGGTGGTGTGCAGTGACTGGTAGCGGTTGGCGCGCGGCATGGCGATGAAATCCTTGATGCGCCCCGGCACGGGCCGCCAGAGGGTGTGCACAATGCCGAAGACGGCGTAACAGGAGGCGACGTCCTGGGTAATGACGCGGACAGCGAGCAGATCGTAGACCTGATCGAAGGTGACCTTGGAGCGCTCAATCTTCTGGAAGATGGAATAGAGGCGCTTGATGCGCCACTCCACGCGGGCCTCGATGCCGTTTTCGCGGAGCTGCTCGACGAGCGTGTCTTCCACGCCGCGCAGAAACTGCTCGCCTTCGGCACGCCGGGCTTCCACGGCCGCCGCGACCTGCTCGTAGCTCACGGGGTCGGTGTAGCGGAAGGCCAGGTCTTCCAACTCGCCGCGCACTTTGCCCATGCCCAGCCGGTGCGCCAGCGGTGCGTAGATATCCAGCGTTTCGCGCGCGATGGCCTCCTGGCGCTCGGGCTTCAGGTGCTCGAGCGTGCGCATGTTATGCAGCCGGTCGGCCAGCTTGATGAGCACGACGCGTACATCGGAGACCATGGCCAGCAGCATCTTGCGCACGTTCTCGGCCTGGCGGTCTTCGCGGTTGGCGAACTGAATCTTGTCGATCTTGGTGACGCCTTCGACGATGTGGGCCACCTGGTCGCCGAAGACGGTTGCGATCTCCTGGTTGGTGGCGGGAGTGTCTTCTACCGCATCGTGCAGCAGGCCGGCGGCGATGGCTGTAGCGTCCAGCTTCATCTCAGCCAGTACTTCGGCAACTTCCAGCGGGTGGATGATGTAGGGCTCGCCGGAGGCGCGCATCTGGCCTTCGTGGTGCTGAACGCAGAACTCCCACGCCTTGCGGATCAGCGAGACATCTTCATTGGGGCGATTGGCCTGGGCACGGCGCAGGAGCGCCTCGAAACGATCATTCACCGATTGGGAATTGACCGGGTGCCCCGCGGCGGGAGTCGCAGGGGAAGCGTTGGAAACCTCTGCCGCGATGCTCTGCCGGGCTGTCGCCATGCTTTATTATAGGCCGCCCGTGTTTCCGAAGCATCATCCCCAAATCATACTAGCCACACTAAAGACCAGTGTCCGTGTTGGCTGACCGGCTGGCGCGTATTCCACGTCACATCCGCCCCCCCTCGAAAAGGCGCAATGTCCAGGTGGCATGGAGGTCAGAATTCGGAGGATTTATGCTCAAAGGCGTGTTGATGACCACTCTGGCTGCGGCCGTGGCCCTCGGAGTGGGATATGGGAATCAAACGAAATCGTCATCCACGGTGACGATTCCGGTGAACCGGGTCGCTCCGACGAGCGGACAGGCGATGTACGTTAACTACTGCGCACCGTGCCATGGCGTGGCCGGCAAGGGCGATGGCCCGGTGGCGACGGCCCTCAAACAGCAGCCGATTGATTTGACTGTGCTGAGCAAGAATAATGGTGGGAAGTTCCCGTCGACGCACATTGTCTCGGTGCTGGAGTATGGCTCAGAGATTCCGTCGCACGGCACGGCGCAGATGCCCGTGTGGGGCCCGGTTCTTGGTAGTATGGATCGCAGTACACCGACGAATAGACTGCTCAGAATCAGCAACTTGAGCCACTATATCGAAACGATGCAGACAAGATAGGCCAGTCAGGCTCCCTCCGGCCTGTCCCCAGGGCCTGGAAGGAGCCTATGGCGAAATCCGGCAAGACCCGTAAGCAGGATGCACGACCGGGAAACCGGCGCAAAGAGCCTGCGGGAGAGCGAAATCTGGTACAGCCCCGCCCGATCGAGCCGGCCGCTGCGGTTCCATTGGGAGCCCGGATTACCAGGCGCGCTGCGGACCGGCTGCGCGCGGGCCACGTTTGGGTCTACGCGTCGGACGTTGAGGCAATTTCGCTGCCCAAAGACGATCCAGCGAGTCCGCCGGCACTGTTGCCGGTGGCAGACAATCGTGGACTCCTGCTGGGCACCGCGCTCTACAGCCCGGCTTCGCAGATCGCGCTGCGGATGGTCTCGCACGAGGCTGTGGATGAGAAGGCGTGGCTGGAGTTGCTGGCTGAGCGTCTCCGGGTGGCGATTAGCCGGCGGAAGACGTTGCTGGATGGCGGCAACGGCGCCTGCCGGCTCTGCTTCAGCGAGGCCGATGGGCTGCCGGGGCTGGTCGTCGACAAGTACAGCGAGCTGGTCATTCTGCAGTTGCTGACCAAAGGGCTGGACCGCGGAGCGGTGCGCGAAACGTGCGTGCGCGTGATCCGGGATTTACTGAAGCCGGCGGCCATTCTGGAGCGGCCCGATCCGCGCATTCGCGAATTGGAAGGGCTCGATGCGCCCAGCACGGAGCCGCTGTGGCTGGCCGATCCGAAGATGCGGAAGACGAGCACGCAGTTCCGCCTGAACGGCCTCACGTTTCACTACGACGCGAATGCCGGGCAGAAGACCGGAGCGTTTCTCGACCAGCATGCCAACTACGCGGCTGCGCAGCAATGGGCCTTGAAGATGACTCCCGGCGGGCGTGCACTCGATGTGTGCACCTATCAGGGAGGGTTCGCGCTGCACCTTGCCAGGGTTTGCAGGCAGGTGACGGGTATTGACGCTTCGCGGGCATCGCTCGAAGTGGCAGAGAAAAATCTTGCCGCGAATCGCGAGGTGATCGGGGAGAAGGAAGTCGACTGGATCGAGGCCGATGCCTTCGAGCTTCTGCGCGACTGGTCGAATGCAGGCGAGCGCTTCGACGCAATTGTTCTCGACCCGCCGGCGTTTGCGAAGAGCAAACGGGCGGTGGAGGGCGCGCTGCGCGGCTACAAGGAGCTGAATCTGCGCGCGCTGAAAATGCTGCGGCCGGACGGACTGCTGGTGACCTGTTCGTGCTCGCATCATGTGGGCTGGGCCGATCTGGAGGGGGCCGTTGCTGCGGCTGCTGCGGATGCCGGACGGCGGGTGCGGCTGCTGGAACGGCGCGGCGCGGCGCCGGATCATCCCGTAGTTCTGAATCTGCCCGAGACTGAGTACCTGAAATGCCTGGTGCTGGAAGCCGAGTAAACGCTTCAGACTTTTCTCTGCCACCAGCGGCGCGGCTTTTCGGCTATCGGGGTTGCGCGCAGTTGCGCCAACGCCTGCTTGACCTGCGCGCGCAGGGATTCCGCTTCCAGAACGCAGGAACGCAGGTAGGCGGAGACGGTGAGCCCGGCCTCGGCGGCGCGTTGCTTCAATTGCGCGCTTTCCGCCGCGCTGAGGCGGATGTGAATGCTGGAGGATTTTCGCGTGTCATCCGCGGCGGCTGGCACGCGCAGCGCGCTTTCGTAGCTTAAGAGCGCGGGATCCGTTGCTTCTTCGCAATCTGGCTCTGATCTTGCCGCTGCATCGGATTCAGCGAACAAATCGGGCTGCAGCTGGAATTGCGGCTCGACAGCGGCCGAAAGCACGCTGGCAAAGCTGGACTTGCCATGAAAAGGAGCGGCCTCCCACCACGGTACAGCTCGCGCCCGCGATTCGGGAGTTTCAATCTCCAGGTCTTGCATGGCCTGCATGGCCCAAGAGTATCGGGATCTTCATGGAAGACTTGAGGAAGTTTCGACGCCGTTCGCTGAGTGCGTCTCAAATTGGGAGTTCCGGACTGCCTATGCCCAATCCGGAACCGTCCGATAGACGCGGTTGTCAGTTCACGTGCGCGCCGACCGCAATGGAATCGGGGAGAATGCGGCCCGGCAGCCGAAGCAGATGCGTGACGGTTTCGGCGGTCATCGGCTTGGCATACAGGTAGCCCTGGCCATAGCGGCAGCCCATCTCGCGCAGCAGATTGTGCTGCTCCTTGGTCTCGATGCCTTCGGCAACCACGTCCATGCCCATCACGCGCGCGAGCTCTACAATGGTGCGAACAATCTGCAGCGGCTGCTCGCCCTGCGTCATGCGGTTGACGAAAGAGCGATCGATCTTGAGCGCATCGAACGGGAACGATTGCAGGTGATTCAGCGAGCTGTAGCCGGTGCCGAAATCGTCCATCAACAGCGAAACGCCGAGACGGCGCAGGTTGCCCAGCACGCTCATCGCGGTGGGCGCATCGGAGATCAGGCTGGATTCGGTCATTTCCAAGCCGAGCTGGCGGCTGGAGATGCCGGAGCGCATCATCAGCGCCTCCACGTGGTCGGCCAAACCTTCACGCGAGAACTGCGGGGCAGAAAGATTGACACAGACGCGCAGGCCGTCAACGCCGGAACGCTGCCGGTTCCACGATTGAATCTGTTCGCAGGTTTCCGAGAGCACCCAGTCGCCGATGGGCAGGATCATTCCGCTCTCTTCGGCCATGGGTATGAATTCCGCCGGAGCAATCAACCCACGCTCGGGATGATGCCAGCGGATGAGAGCTTCGAGGCCGACGATGCGACGGGTCGCCAGCTCGATCTCCGGCTGGTAGTGGAGCACAAACTGGCGTTGCTCGAGGGCAGCACGCAGCTCCGACCCGGCCGGCCAGTATCTCGGCTTGCCGGACGATATCGGCACAGGCTGTGGTCCGCGCTCCTGCAGGCATTTGCGAAGCCTGCGCAGTTCTAGCTGGCTGGCCACCATATCGGCCAGGCTCTCCAGCATGCGCAGCTCATCGACGACCATCTTGCGGCGCGGCTGGCTTCCGTAAATAGTGAGCACACCGAGAATCATTCCTTCCTGCGAGCGCACGGGAACGCTGGCGAATGACGCTGGATTGAGACGCCGAACAACGAACCGCTTTTCCGCAAAGGCAGGATGGTTCGCGACGTCGGAGACGATGACGGGGCCGTCTTCTGCGAGCACCATATCGAAGATCGAGTCCTGGCGGGGCAACTCGCGCACACATTCGCCCCAGCATGACTTCATCCACACGCGGCTCTCATCGGCGAAGCCAAGCAGCACGGTGTCGGCGTGGAAGTACTCCGCGGCGAGCCGTGTGACGGCGTCGAAGGCGGGCTCTGGTTCAGTGTCAAGGATCGCAGTAGAGGCGAGCGCGGCCAGGCGATCTTCTTCCTGTTGCCACCCGATACTCTCCGAGATCAGCTTTACGTAGGCCATTCGTGCTCCGGCAGGGTAACCTGAAGGTAATCTGCAGAACGATCGAGTCAGTGCCTTGGATGCTACATATCTGCGGCAAGCGGCATCCCGAATTCACATTCGAAGGATTATTTTCGCTGCGGCGAGGCAGAACTCTCCCGATCTGCTTTTTTGCGCTTCACTCGCTACCTATCGGCAGTTGCAATTCGAAGCGAAGATTACTCTGGATTCAATGAAGGGTACTTTGGCGCAGTGACTCTGGTTACTTGACAGGAGCTGCGCGGGGTGGCTGCCCCGTCTCCGTCCACAGAAATGTGAGCTCGTCGGCATCGTCCTGCACCTTCTGGTCTACGCTTACGCCAGCTGAGTGTCCGCCGGAGGTGCTGTAGTGCAGCAGCACCGGCCGGCCGCTTTTGGACGCGGCTTGCAGCAGCGCGGTCATCTTGCGGGCGTGCAACGGATCGACGCGCGTGTCGTTGTCGCCGGTGAAGAACATGACGGCCGGATAAGCGGTCCCCGCCTTTACGTTTTGGTATGGAGAATATTTGAGTAGATAGCCGAATTGCTTCTCGTTGTCAGCAGAGCCGTACTCGGTGGTCCAGTAATAGCCGACCTTGAACTTCTGATAGCGCAGCATGTCGAGCAGTGGATAGCCGCACCAGACGGCGGAGAACAGCTCAGGATGCTGCGTGATGGAAGCGCCCATCAGCAGCCCGCCGTTGGAGCGACCGCGGATGGCGAAGTGCTGCGGCGAGGTGTACTTGTTGGCGATGAGGTATTCAGCAGCGGCGAACCAGTCGTCGAAGACATTCTGCTTCTTTTCGAACATGCCTTGCTCGTGCCACTGCTCGCCGTATTCTCCACCGCCGCGGAGATTCGGCACGGCAAACCAGCCGCCCTGCTGCATCCACCAGGCCCAGGCCGGATTCCACTCGGGAAGCTCGCTGACATTGAAGCCTCCGTATCCGGTCATGAGCAAGCGCTCGGTGCCGTCCTGCTTGAGGCCTTTTTTGCCGGCGATGAACATCGGCACCTGCGTGCCATCCTTCGATTTGAAAAAGACCTGTTTCAGCTCGAACTGGCTGGAGTCGAACGGAATCTTCGGCTGGAAGAACAGGTCGCGTTTGCCGGTCTCGGTATCGATGCGAAAGATGCTCGGCGGCGTGATGTAGGACTCGAAGCTGAAGAAGCCGTAGCGGTCGGTGGTGCGGCCGATGAGCTGTGAGGCCGAGCCGATGCCGGCGTAGTCGATCTGGCCGGCAGGCTTGCCGTCGAGTGTGTAGACCTCGGTTTCGGTCTTCACATCCGCGAGCCGGTTGACGTAGATCTTGTTGCCCACAATCGACCAATCGTCGATGACGTTTTTGCCTTCGGGCACGATAGTCTGCCATGCCTCGGGCATCACGCCGGGATCGGCTTTCAGGATGCGGCCCATCGGCGACTGATAGTCGGTCTTCACATACCAGGAGCCTTTGGCGTAGATCGCGGAGAAGCGCGCATCGAGCGACCAGACAAGGATGTCGAAGGGCGCATCGGGTTTGGTGAGGTCGCGGAAGACAATGTCCACGCGCTTGGGAGGAACGCCGCGCTCGATCTGGAGAACGAGGTAGCGGGCGTCATCGGTCACTGTGGCAAGAATCAGATCGTTGCCGCCCAGCAGTTCGCCGCGATATTCGTGCCCGAAGAGGAGCGTGTCCTGGGAGTTGCGCGTGCCGAAGGCATGTTCGTAAAGCAGCGATCCCTCTTTATTGCTGCGCGTGTAGTAGACGCCTTTTCCATCAGGAGTGAAGCTGAGGCTGAGATAGCGGGCCGAGGGCAACTCATCGAAGAGCGCCTTGTGCGTCTTCACGTTGAAGAAGTGGATGGCGTTCTCGTCCGCTCCGCCTTCTTTGAGACCGTACGCCAGCAGCAGTCCATCGCGCGAGACGTCGTAGAGCTCGACCGAGGTGTTGGGATCGCGGCTCAACGTTGCAGGATCGACGAGGCGCTCGTCTTTGCCCGTCCAGCCGTGGCGGACGCAGATGGAGTATTGTTCTTCGCCGCCGAGGCGGCGGGAGAAGAAGTAGCTTCCCGCGCGCTCGATCGGCGCACCTTCATCGGAGACGTTTTCCAGAGCATCGAGATCGTCGGCCAGCTGCGAGTGGATGCGCGCCTGCTGGAGGTAGGTGTTGGTATAGCCGTTCTCGGCATCGATGAAGGCGCGGGTCTCCGGGCTGTTGGCGTCTTCGAGCCAGCGGTAGTTGTCGACGATTTTGGTGCCGAAATAGTCGTCGGTGACGGGAGTGGCCTGCACTTCAGGAGGGGCGTCGAGGCGGATGCCGTCGCGGCCGTGGATGACCTGGGCAAAGACCGGCGTGGCCGCCAGCCAACAGACCAATCCGAGAACAAAAAAAGAACGCTGCACGCGGGGCCTCTTCATGCGGACAGGATACACGCGCCAGCGATAACGGCCCTGCAGCTTTCTTTTGCGCCGTCCTTATAAAATCGACTGCAGTGACCGACCCATCTTCAATCGAACCCTCGCCGAGAGCGCGCTCTGGATCCCGATCATGGTGGGCGCGCGGGCTAAGGCTTCTACACCCAACGCACGCGCACAGCGTCTTCTCGGCCACGGTGGTGCTGATGGTGTCGACCTTCTTGTCGCGCATCATCGGACTGGTGCGGGTGAAGTACATCGTCTGGCTCTTTGGACGGGGGGTCGCGGCCGACGCCTTCAATGCCGCCTTCGTGCTGCCGGACATGATCTCGTACTTCCTGGTCGGCGGCGCGGCCTCCATCACGTTTGTGACCATCCTGACGCGCTATCGCGAAGCGGGGCGCGAGACCGAAGGCGAGCGGTCGCTCTCGGTGATTCTCACCACCATGTACCTGGTGCTGGGCGGCGCGATTGTGCTGGCGGAGATCTTCGCGCCCTGGTATGTGCACTGGTGGTTCAACGGCTTCGACGCGCAGAAGGCGGCGCTGTGCGTGGAGCTCACGCGCATTCTGCTGCCGGCGCAGTTGTGCTTCTTTGCCGGGGGCGTGTTTGGCGCGGTGCTGCTGGTGCGAAAGCAGTTCACCGTGCAGGCCGTGGCCCCTCTGATCTATGGGCTGGGCACCATTGTGGGCGGCGTGTTGCTGGTGAAGCGGATGGGCGTCTCGTCGCTGGCAGTGGGCACGGTGGGGGGTGCCTTTTGCGGGCCGTTTCTGCTGAACTGGATCTTCGCGCGCCGGGCCGGCACGCACTATCGCGTGATTCTGGACTGGCACGATGAAGGACTGCGCGAGTGGGTGCGGCTCTCGTTGCCGCTGATGGCAGGCGTTTCGCTGGTGACGGCCGATAACTGGATCATCGCGCACTTCGCTTCGACGATCGGCGGCGCGGTGTCTCTGATGAGCTATGCCAAGCAGCTTTTCACAGCGCCGATGGCGATGCTGGCCCAGGCTGCGGGCGCGGCGTCTCTGCCGTTTTTCGCCAGCCTGTGGACACAGGATCGCCGGTACGAATTCGCGACCGGCGTGGCGGATTCCGTCTCGCGGGTGGTTTCGCTGGGGCTGCTCGTGGCCTCGGCGATGATCGCGCTGGGGCAGCCGGCCATCGACTTGGTCTTCGCCGGAGGACGGTTTTCTTCAGCCGACGCACGGGAGTGCGCTGTGTACTTCGCGATCTTCTCGCTTTCGCTCTTCCTCTGGTCGGCGCAGGCGATTTATGCGCGCGCCTTCTACGCGGCGGGCAATACGCTGGTTCCGATGATCGCGGGCACGGTTGTGACGCTGGTCTCGCTGCCTATCTATGCGGCGCTTTATCACGCGGTGGGAGCAGCAGGACTGGCTTTTGCTTCGGATATCGGGATTGCGATGCAGACGCTGCTGATTGCCGTACTGCTGCACAAACGGCGCATGGTCTCGATCGCCAGCCTGGATTTTGTGGAGATGGGGCGGTGC